>Ga0209498_1001842_pt1 | contig 12914 bp, 11 predicted proteins | sample WalLakDeSediment_FD_184131 | JGI IMG/M metagenome (GOLD analysis project Ga0209498, IMG submission 184131) | Lake sediment microbial communities from Walker lake, Nevada to study Microbial Dark Matter (Phase II) - Walker Lake 11/02/13 Deep... | ecosystem: Environmental > Aquatic > Freshwater >...
CGCCATTGATGGCCGCGGGACGGGCTCATGAAGCGTTTCCTGAAGTGGAGCGGCGGGGTCGTGGGCGTGCTGGTGCTCGCGGCGGGCTCTCGCGACGCTGCGTCGTTACGACCGCGAGCGGCTCGATGAGCAGCGCAAGCTGAGCTACGACGTTCTCGAGAGCTTCCTCGAGCTCGGGCTCGAGATGGAACGCTGGCGGCACCACAACTGTCCGATGAACCAGCTGTTCGGCATCCAGAACGGCCTGCCGAACTTCATGGCGACGATTCATCGCGTCGAGGACCGCAAGGGCGCCGAGCACTACATCTCGCGGCTTTCCCAGTTCGAGCGGCGGGTTGAGCGAGGCCGCGCACGCTGAGTTCGGCGCGCAGGCCGAGGCCGAGATCCTTGGCGGCGTCTACCCCGTCTACGGTCGCCTCATCGACTACTACGAGTCGATCCTGCCGCAGACCGCCGGCAATCATGGGGTCGGGGCGTTGCCTGACGGGGAGGAGTACTACGCTTTCGCGATCAGCCTGATGACCACCACCGGCATGACGGCGGACGAGATCCACCGGATCGGGCTTGCTGAGGTGGCGCGCATCGGCGCCGAGATCGACGCGGGTATCGATCCTTACTTCAACGTCCGCCCGGATGTCGGGGTCAAGGTGGAGCGCGTGCCGGAGTTTCGCGAGGGTGGTTCCGCGCTGGCCTACTACCAGCCGCCGTCGCTGGATGGCGCGCGCCCGGGCGTGTTCTACATCAGCCTCCGGGAAATCAGCGAGCTGCCCCGTTTCGGCATGCGCACCCTGGCCTACCACGAGGCGATCCCGGGGCACCATTTCCAGATCGCGATCGCGCAGCAGCTCAAGGGCCTGCCGCTGTTCCGGCGCATGCTGCCGCTGCCGGCCTACGCGGAGGGCTGGGCGCTGTATACCGAGCAGCTCGCATGGGAGATCGGCTTCCAGGACGACCCGCTGGACAACCTCGGGCGCCTGCAGGCAGAGATGTTCCGCGCGGTGCGCCTGGTCGTCGATACCGGCCTGCGCGCGCGGTCGCAGGAGGCGCTGGGTGACGCGTTCTCCCTCGCCGAGTTCCACGACGTCGTGCTGACCAACGGGGCATTGCCGCTGGACAAGCTCGAGCGGGTAATTGACGACTGGCTGGCGGAGAAGTCGCGCGCCCGATCCTGAGCAGTGCCCGCCCGTCCGCGGTGGCGATGCCAGGTGCCCGGCACGGCGCGCTCAGGCGAGCAGTTCGCGCAACGCGGCCCTGATGGCGGCGGGCGCGCGTTCCCGCAGGCGCTCGGGCCGCGCCAGCTGGGCCGCGATCAAGCGCGTCGCGAAGGGCTTCGCGGCGGCGATGATGTCGATGTCCGGGTAGATCGCACGCGCGACGCCCTCCACGGTCACCAGCGCCTTGATGAGCAGCCCGTAGCCTGCCGGGATCGGGATGCGGAAATCCGCGAGCATCGACAGGAAGCCGAGCGCGAAGCCGCGCACGTCGGCCTGCTCGCGGCCCGCGAGGTGCGTCCGCATCAGCGCCGCCACCGCGGCGCGCACTGCGGGCACTTTGCCCTCGGGCACCTCGAGGCCGAGCTCGCGCGAGTAGTGCAGGGCGCGCTCCGCGTCGCCGTACACGGTGGCCGCCAGCACCTGGGCGATGGCGATGCGTTGCCGGGGGGTGGTGCGGCCCGTGATGCCGAAGTCCAGGTAGCAGATCCGCCCGTCCGGCGTGACGAACAGGTTCGCCGGGTGCAGGTCCGCATGGTAGCGGCCGTGCACGAGCACCTGGCGCATGAACACCTCCGCCCCGTGGGCCGCGAGGCGCCGCGCATCGATGCCCTCGCGCTGTGCCTCGCCGAGGTCGTTCAGCCGCCAGCCCGCGACGAACTCCGTCGTCAGCACGCGGCGCGTCGTGTAAGGCCAGGCCACCCGGGGCACCACGACCAGCGGATCGTCCGCGAAATCACGCGCGAAGCGATCGGCGACCCGGCCCTCGTTGCGCAGATCCAGTTCGCTTGCGAGCGTGGTCTCGAACTCGCCCAGCAGGGCGACCGGGCGCAGGCGCGAGAGTCGCGCGAGCCGTTCCAGCCGGCCGGCCCAGCGGCGCGCCACCGCGAGGTCCGCCGCGATCACGCGCTCGATGCCCGGCCGGACGACCTTGACCGCCATGCGCGTGCCCGCCGGCAGGAGCCCCCCCGTGACGGGGCGGTAATCCCGGGCGAGGGTCGCCGCGTGGACCTGGGCAATGGACGCGGTCGCGATCGGCTCCGGGTCGAAGTGCGCGAACACGCGCTCCGGCGCCGCGCCGAGCTCCGCCTGCAGAATGGCGCGGATCTCGTCCGCGGGGACCGGCGGGACGCTGTCCTGCAGGCGCTCGAGTTCGAAGACGGTTTCCGGCGAAAACACGTCGGGCCGCACGGAGGCGAGCTGGCCGAGCTTGATGAACGCGGGGCCGAGCTGCTCGCAGGCGAGGCGCAGCTCGCGTGCGACAGCTTCCCGGCGCAGGTGACCGCGGCGCAGGCCGAAACGCGCCCGCCATGCGGCGGCCGAGCAGCGCCGGATCGCGACAGCTGCGATGGCGCGGCCGCGGGCCGACACGCGCCGCTAGTCCCGGCCGCGGGTCGCGATGGCGTCGACCGAGGCCTGCAGCGACTCGATCCGCCCGCGCAACTCGGCGAGCTCGAAACGCAGCGCGTCCAGCACCTCGCCGAGATCGGCGCCGGGCGCGGGTCCGCCGGCCGCGTCGCCGCTCGCGAGCGCCGCCTTGAGCTTCTCTTTTTCCTCGGCGACGAGCGCGGCGAGCCCGTCCACGAAGGCCTCGGGTCCCTGGTCGAGCTCGCCGGGCGCGAGCTTGTCGCCGCGCGCGACGGCGGCCTTCCAGCCCTCATCCGCACTTTCGTGGACCAGCGCCCAGGCGGCCAGGAGTCGTACGAAATCGTTCATGGCGTTGCCTGCCGGCTGCGGCTACTTCTGTTCCCAGTTGCCGGCGGTGGTGCGGTACCACCAGCCGGTTTCCGCGCGGCCGACCCAGCGCTGCGCGAAGGTCTTGCGGATGTCCGCTTCCCATTCCGGCCGGCCGTTGGCGACCGCGATCGCGCGATACAGCGCGTTGCGGTCGCGGTTCTCGGCGTCCACCAGCTGGCGGATGGTATTGCGCTCCGCCAGCGGCACGAGGTTGCGGTCGCGGATGTCCACCAGGCCGTCGGCGGTCAGGCCGATGGCGCCGGAGTCATAGCTGGGCTTGAGCTGGCGATGGCGCGCGTTCATCGACGCGGTCAGCGCGCGGATCTCCGGCGTCTCGATGTCGAAGTCGGCCTGCGCCTCGGCACGTGGGATGAGGAAGTCGAGCGCCGACAGCGACGCGAGGCGCACGGCCTCGACGGCCTCGAGGCCCCAGTCGCTCTCGTGCAGGCGGCCCTGGGGCTCACCCTCGCGCCTGGCGGGCTCCGTGCCCCAGACATCGCTGATGATGCGGTCGGCGGCGCGCTCCGCCTGGGCCGCGGGGAAGTAGACGTTGATGGTGACGCAGGCCGCCGCGAACAGCGTGGTGGCCAGCAGCAGTTTCAGGGGCAGGCGGCGCATCTCGGTTCTCCTTGGCGCGGCATGGGCGCGGCACGACTATAAGCAAAGCATACTCGCGAAACTTCGCCCCTGCCCAGCAACGCCGGGTTCAGCGAATCTCCGGGCCCTCGGACTCGATGATGCCTTGCAGTTGCTCGATCAGCGCGGACCAGTTGACGCGCGTTGCAAAGCCCATGACATCGATGCGCGGCAGGCCGCGGCCGCGCAGGATCACGTAGCCCTCGTCACGGGCCTCCAGCCCTGACATCTCGCATATGTCGCGCTCGAGTCGACAGCCCAGCCCGAAGGCTTCATAGGAGAACGACTCGAAGAAGCGCAGGAAGCCGGTCGACAGCACGCCCGCGCCGCCGCCGCCGATGCTGGCGATGTTATCCACGGCCCGCTGGCTGATGCGCTTGCGGGAACGGTCTCCAGGCGGCGTCTGGAGGCGCGCGTCGAACGCCACCGGCGCCCAGTCGATCAACTCCAGCCCGCGCACATACCCCTCGAGGCGTCCCGTCATCAGTCCGAAGGACAGCGCTTCGGTCAGCTCGGTGAGTTCCAGGTCGCGCAGCTCGACCTCCGCCCGCAGCCGGGCACGCGGCTGCAGGGGCCGTTCCACGCGCAGCTCGCGGATCGACACGGTGCCGCTGAAGAGCTCCGCGGTGAGCTCGCCGCCGATGGTGAGGACCCCGTCCGCATGGCTCAGCATGGGCAGGCTGCCGGACAGCTGACCGGACAACGGCGGCCAGTTGAGCGCATTCGACAGCTTGCGCATGCTGACCGGCGCGAGGCGCGCATCCAGCAGCAAGGTGTCGTCGCCGGTCGTGAAGTCGCCCAGCTCCAGGGTGTCGATCTCCAGCGCCCCGTCAAGCACCGGGATGGAGACCGGCTGGGCGAGGGCCCAGCGGCTGCCGCGGGGCTCCAGCCGCAGCCGCGCCGCGCCGAACGGGATGCCGTAGATGAAGCCGCCGCCCCAGCGCATGGCCAGCGGCCGGGCGCGACCGGGCGGAGCGTCGTCGCGCGCGGGCGCCCAGGCGAGTTCGCCCGACAGCTCATAGACCGCGAGGCGGGCCGCCCGGTCGTCGAGGTTGACCTGGATGAGCTCCAGCCACGCCTCATCCAGCGCGCCGTCGCGCACCGTCAACTCGCCGCGCAGCAGCCCCGAGGTGTCGAGTTCCCCGAGCGGCGTGCCGGCGAGGAAGGGCTGCAGCAGCACCGCGTATGCGCCCGGCAACTCGGCCCGCGGCAGCCGGACCAGGGCGTCGCCGAGCCGCCAGCCCTGGTCCGCGGTGCGCATGAACTCGGCCGAGGCGTCCACGTGGGCGGTGTCCTGCTGCTCGACAGTGAGCCGGGCGAGGGAGACGCTGTCGCGGCCCGCGGTGCCCCGGGCCGTGAGCCGGAGGGGATGGGCCTTGAGGCTGGCGTAGACCGGCTCCATGTAGACCTCGCCGTCCGTCGCGGTGCCGCGCACGTCGAAGGCGGTGTGCTCGCCGTCCGGCCAGGCGGAGCCGCGCAGCTGGAGGCGCAGCCCTTCTGCCGCAAGCGTGCCTTCATCATTGGCGCCTGACAGTCCCTTGCCGAGCAGGTCGAACACGAGCCCCTGCAGTGCCGCATCCCTGCCGCGCGCAACCAGCGCAAGGTCCACGTGCCCCGCGATCGGCGGCACGGGCTGACCGAGCAGGGCCGCCAGCGGCGCGAGGGCCTCGACGGGCCAGTCGCTCGCGGCGAGCTCGACGACCCAGCCCGCGTCCTCGAGCCTGCCGCTTACGCGTAGCGTGCCGGGTTGCTCCGCCGGGAAGGCCAGGTCCCACTCGACCGCCCCCGTGTCGCGCCGGTAGTCGAGGCGCCCCTGGAGGCGCAGCGGGGCCGGCGTGCTCCCGGGGATGCCGAGCACGAGCTCATGGCAGCTGAAACGCCGCTGGGTGACGACGAGTGCCCGGCACTCGCCATGCACGTGGTCGAGCGACCCGATGGGCGCGGGCAGCCCGAGGCGCGCGGCAGAGACCTGTGCCGACAGTCGCCCGGCATCGTCACGCCGCAGGCTGACCTGGACCCCGGCGGCATGCCAGCCTTCGCCTTCGATCCCGGCGATTTCCAGCCGCAGCGCGGCGTCGCCCGCCGCATGGCCGCAGGCCAGGGCCAAGAGCAGCACGACCGGCCTGAACCCGCGGACCATCGCGCCAGGACTTGGCAGGCTGCGCAAATCGCCCTCCGTGATGCGTTCCCGGGCCAGTATAGCCAGCACGGGACCGGCCGAGGTTTTGGCGCGGCCCGCGGTGGATGTTAGCGTAGCGTCCGGCCAGTCCGGCCGGCAGAATCAGCGCAACGCATGTCCGTGATCCCGGAATGGTTCAAGATCGTCTACACGCTCGCCGTGCTGGCGTTCATCGTCATCTACTGGCAGCGCTACGGCCCGCGCAACTTCCTGTGGTTCTCGGATATCGCCTTCATCGGGGCGGTGCCCGCGATGTGGCTGGAGAGCGGCCTGCTCTCGGGCGTGCTGGCCTGCATGGTGCTGCTGCCGGAGGTGCTCTGGAACGTGGACTACGGCCTGCGGCTCGCGCTGCGCCGGCGGATCACCGGACTCACCGAGTACATGTTCGACCCGTCAATACCGCGCTGGCTGCGCGCAGTGTCGCTGTTCCACGTGCCGCTGCCGCTGGTGATGATCTGGCTGGTGGCGGCCTATGGCTATCCGGAGATTTCCCTGGCGGCCTCCGCGGGCGCCGGTGCGGTCGTCCTTGCACTGAGCTACGCGCTCAGCAGCAAGGAAAAGAACATCAACTGGGTGTTCGGCCTCGGCCGCATCCAGCGGCGCTTGGCGCCGCCGGTCTACGTCGGGCTGCTGTACCTGGGTTTTGTCTTCGTCGTCTTCCTGCCGACGCACTGGCTCCTGTTGAGGTTTTTCTAGGCTCGCTCAGCGTTGCGCGTGAGGTCGGTCGGCTCGTGCTTGCGGCTGGGTGAGCCGCCCTGGAAGCGATGAGCGCCGTAGCGCAGCAGCAACACGGCGACGGCAAGGATCAGCACGGCGCCGGTGGTGACGAGGATACGTGTCTCCGTCAGGTCCTCCGCGCTGATCAGTTTCCGGGTCATGACAGTAATCGTGATGTACAGCAGGAACTCCACCGGCAGCTCGTCGGTGCGGAAATAGATTCCCACCATCGCGCCGAGCTCGAGGTAGATGAACAGCAGCAGGATGTCGTGCAGGGTCGCCTCGCGGGCGGCGAGCATCTCGAGAAAAAATGCGGCCGCCGACCAGAAGATCGCGGCGCCGATCACGAACAGCGCCAGCAGCTGGAAGCCCTCGACGAGCTGGTCGCCGATGCGCTCCGCCACATTCTTGGCGCGTCTTTCCATCGCCTCAGTCTTCTTCAGCACTCCCATCGTGATGCTCCCCACGCATTGAAAGCCCTGAGACTAGCGCAAACCTCCGGCGGATGGAGATTCCGGGCGGGCCAGTCTCAGGCGACCGCGAGCCGGCGACCGTCGGCGGCCCGCTGGCCGGGGCGCATGACCGTTTCCACGGCAACCGGTCCGCTCTCGGGGTGGTCGAGATTGAAGTGTGCGCCGCGGCTCTCGGGCCGCAGCAGCGCGCTGCGGGCGACGAGCGCGGCAACGCACGCGAGACTGCGCAACTCCAGCAGCTCGGCAGCGGGGCCGTGCTGCGCATACAGCGCCTCGCTGCGTGCCTGCAGCCGATCGAGGGCCGCAGTCGCCGCGGCGAGGCCGCGATCGCTGCGCACGATGCCCACGTCCCGCGACAGGGTGCGCCGGATCGCCTGGGCGAGCTGCAGCGCTTCGGTCCGGACATGGGCCGCCAGGCTGGTAATGACTGCCTGCGGGGGCTCCATGGAGGGCGCCGGCTCGATCGCGGCGCCCTGCGGAACGTCTGCGAGAATCGCGGCGCTGACCGCCTCGCCGTAGACCAGGCCCTCCAGCAGGGAATTGCTGGCCAGCCGGTTTGCGCCGTGCAGCCCGGTCCAGGCGGTCTCGCCGATGGCGTAAAGCCCGCCGATGGCGGTCTCGCCGCTCCCGCCCGTGACGATCCCGCCGCAGGTGTAATGCGCCGCGGGCGCGACCGGGATCGGCTCCCGCGTGATGTCGATGCCGAGTTCGGCGCAGCGTGCATGCGTGTTCGGGAAGTGCGCGCGGACGAATTCCGGCTCCTTGTGGCTGATGTCCAGCAGCACGTATTCGAGCTTGTGCGCGATCATCTCGGCGTGGATCGCGCGCGCCACGATGTCGCGCGGCGCCAGTTCGCCACGCGGGTCGTAACGGAACATGAAGCGCTCGCCATCCGGCAACAGCAGGTGGCCGCCCTCGCCGCGCACCGCCTCGGTGACCAGCCAGCCCTCCGCGTCGGGCTGACGCAGCGCCGTCGGGTGGAACTGGACCATCTCGAGGTCGGCCACGCTGCAGCCGGCCCGCCACGCGAGCGCGATGCCGTCGCCCACCGGGCGCGCGGCATTGGTCGAAATCTCGTAAATGCCGGAGGCGCCGCCGGTCGCGAGCACCACGTGGCCGGCATGCAGGGTGCGCAGCAGCCCCCGGTTCTCGTCCAGCACGCGGGCGCCGACGCAGTTCAATCCGCCCGGGGTGGCGGCGTCGCGGCGGGTCAGCAGTTCCACCGCGGCGTGCCGCGGGAGGAGGGTGATGCGCGGGTGTTCCTCCAGCCGCCGTCCGAGCACGGCCATGATGGCGCGCCCCGTGGCGTCGGCCACGTGCACGATCCGGCGCCTGGAGTGCGCGCCTTCCCGGGTCAGGTCCAGTTTGCCGCCGATGCGGTCGAACGCCACCCCCTGCGCGATGAGCCAGGCGATGGTGGCGGGCGCTCGCTCGACCACGCCGCGCACCGTGGCCTCGCGGCACAGCCCGTTGCCTGCCGCGATCGTGTCCTCGAAGTGCAGCGCCGGGGAGTCATCGGGGGCCATCGCCGCCGCGATGCCACCCAGCGCCTGGGCGCTGGCGGAGCCGGCGAGCGGTGTCCTCATCACTACCGTGACATGCCGGCCCGCATCCGCGAGGCGCAGTGCGGCGCTGGCGCCGGCGATGCCCGCGCCGATGACCAGGACGTCATTGGCGATGGCGGCGTTCATGCGACCTCGAGCATCGCCTCGACGGCCCTGCGCGCGCGCGCGGCGACGTCCGGATCGACCCGGACCTCGTGCGTGCGGGTCTGCAGGGCACGCAGGATCCCGGGCAGCGTGATGCGTTTCATGTGCGGGCAGAGGTTGCACGGGCGCACGAACTCCACGTCCGGGTACTCCACGGCCACGTTGTCGCTCATCGAGCACTCGGTAATCATCACCACGCGGGCCGGCCGGTGGTCGCCGACCCAGTCGATCATGCCCTTGGTGGAGCCGACGAAATCGGCCTCGGCGAGCACGTCCGGCGGGCACTCGGGGTGCGCGATCACGCTGATCTCGCCCCAGCGCTGGCGGTACTCCCGCAGCTCGGCGGCGCTGAAGCGCTCGTGCACCTCGCAGGTGCCGTGCCAGAGGATCAGTTTGACGCCGGTCTGGCTGGCGACGTAACGGCCCAGGTACTGGTCCGGCAGGAAGATCACCCGCTCCGTGCCGAGCGACTCGACGATGCGCACCGCGTTGCCGGAGGTGCAGCAGATGTCCGACTCGGCCTTCACGTCCGCGCTCGTGTTCACGTAGGTGACCACGGGCACACCCGGGTAGCGCTGCTTGAGCAGGCGCACGTCCTCGCCGGTAATCGACTCGGCGAGCGAGCAGCCGGCGCGGAGATCCGGGATCAGCACGGTCTTGTCGGGGCAGAGAATCTTGGAGGTCTCGGCCATGAAGTGGACGCCGCACTGCACGATCACGTCTGCATCGGTCCGGGCCGCCTGGCGCGCGAGGCCCAGCGAGTCGCCGGTGTAGTCGGCCACGCCGTGAAAGATCTCGGGCGTCTGGTAATTGTGCACCAGCAGCACCGCGTTCATCTCCCGCTTGAGCTGGTTGATGGCGGCGATGTACGGCGCGTGCACGCCCCACTCGACCTCCGGGATGACGTGCCGGAGGCTTTCGTAAATCGGCCGCGTCTGGCGGGCGACCTCGGGCGTGTAGCTCAACTCTGCCTGCATTTACTTATGCTCAAATTGAGTAATAGTATGGGCTAAAAAAAGGCCGGTCTGCTGGCCTGGGGAAAATGCTACTACTGAGCATAACCCTTGTCTAGGGGGTTGGCACCAGAACGCAGCCGCGGCGCCCCGCCCAGTGTCAACAGGACCTAGCCGCGGCGAGGGGACAAGGCGCCCACGCCGGGCGCCCGCCGCTCCCGCAGGACCTCGCGGCGGAAGCGGAACAGCTCGGCCGGGCGGCCGCCGGTGCGGGTCTCGATGCGGCCGGTCTTTTCGACCAGGCCGCCGCTCTCCACCAGCCGGCGGAAGTTCTGCTTGTGGACCTTCAGTCCCGACAGCGCCTCGACCACCCGCTGCAGCTGGGCGAGGGTGAACTGCTCCTCGATCAGCTCGAACACCAGCGGCCGGTAGCGCAGTTTGCCGCGCAGGCGGGCGAGCCCCGTGGCCAGGATGCGCCGGTGGTCATAGGCCATGGGGTGGCCGAACAGGGCGGCGCCGCGCGGCGGCGGCCGGCTCCGGTCCGACCAGGACTCGTGGGTCAGGCCCGCCTCGTAGAGCAGCTCGTAACGCTCCAGCACGCGGTAACCATCCCAGCCGGCGCCGCTGGAGCCGAAGCAGATGCCGATCCGGTCCTGCCGCCGTTCGTGCTCGGCTGGCGAGCGTGTCTTGCCGGCCCAGTCGGCCAGGGCCTTCTCCATCTCGTCCAGCAGCATCGGCCGCCCGGCCCGCCAGTCCTCCCAGGGCAGGAAGCCGTAGCAGCCCATCCACTGCCCGCCGGCGGCCTCCGCCGGCAGGTCCTGCGTCAGGGCCAGATAGGCGACCGACAGCAGCCTGGGCCCGCCGCCTTGCTCGCGTGGATCGCGGCCCTGGTCGCCGAAGGTGTACAGCTGTTCGACGTAGCCGAGATCCCGGCTGGTCTGGCGCCGCACCCAGGCGCGCAAGCCGAGCTCCAGGGTCCGGTCGTGTTCGGGGTCGAAGCGCCCGGAGGGCAGGGCCGGCAGCGCATCCCGCGCGTCCACGGTCAGCACGCGCGGCGCATCGTCGCGGACCGACACGATCACGGCATTCAAGCCGACAGCAATCTGGCGTTCCATCACGGGTCCCGCGGGGCAGGGCAGCCGGGACCGGCATGATAGAGCAGTTTCCTGCCCGCGGCCTGCTCCGCTCGGGGCGGATGGGGTGGTTAGTAGTTTCCGCAGAGTTGACCCAGGTCATGGTGGGTGTGCGGGGCTAATTTAGATTCAGTCCACGAGCCCGGCGCAAGGAGTCAGCGCCGGGTAGCCTGTGGGGGATGTATCGATGTTGCACGCGACAATCCTGCGGGCCGGCGCCACGCTGGCCGCCTTGCTTTTCTCTGCCAGCCTGTTCGCCTGGGAACCGCTGCCCGTCGGCGACGACCCGCTGGTGCGCATGCCGGGCACCCAGCCGGGGCAGGTGAGCCTCGAGGGGCCGAACCGGTGCACGAACTGCCACGAGGGCTATAACACCGCGGTGGAGCCCGGCTTCAACTGGAAGGGCTCGATGATGGCCCAGTCGGCCCGCGACCCGCTGTTCTGGGCGACCTTCGTCGTCGCCGCACAGGACTCGATCGCCGTACTGGGCAACCCCAATGCGGCCGACCTGTGCATGCGCTGCCATTTCCCCAAGGGCTGGCTGGAAGGCCGTTCCACCACGCTGAATGCTTCCGCCATGACCGGCGCGGACTACGATGGCGTGCAGTGCGACTTCTGCCATCGCATGTATGACCCGCACTTCGACGGCACCCATAGCGGTGATCGCGAGGGCAACGACTGGCGGGGCTACTGGGACGAGGCCGGCACGTTGTCGGCTCCCGCGGCCGCGAGCACCTACAACGCCGACCTCTCGCAGGCGGGCGCCCTCCGCCGCTTCGACGGCAAGCCGTTCTTCTTGGGTGCTAAGCCATTCAGCAAGGACTACACGGAGGCAGGCTCCGGCCAGTACTTCGTCAGCAGCGGCGACGACAAGCGCGCGTCCTTCGCCGACGCCTCGGCACGCCACCGGACGCTCTACAGCCGCTTCCACAAGAGCAAGTACATGTGCGCGACCTGCCACGACGTGTCGAACGCCGTGCTGGTCAACATGGCACAGAAAGGCCGGGTTCCCGGGGATGGACTGGGAGCGCTACCGTCTGAGTCCCAGCCGTCCTTTGCCTACTCCCATGTCGAGCGGACCTTCTCCGAGTTCATGCTCTCGGACTACGGCCAGCAGGGCGGAGCGGAAGGCATCGGCCCCTTCGCTCCGGGGGGTACGTTCAAGACCGCGCAGCCCGGCGACAAGATCGCGGCCTGTCAGGACTGTCACATGCGCGATGTCGTCGGCCAGGGCGCCAGCCAGAGAAACGCCGTGATCCGGCCGACGGGCAGCACGGAGCATCCCAACAGCGGTCAGCCGCTCCACGACCTCACCGGTGGCAACGTCTGGGTGCCGACGATTCTCGCCAGCACGGTGAGCGGCTCGCCGAACTATGATGCGACCAACGCGACCCTGTTACGGCAGGGGCCGACGGTACTGACCATGGACCTGACCCAGGGGCTGGGTCTCGATGCCGCGGCGCTGCTGGCCGGGGCCGACCGGGCGCGCCAGCAGCTCGAGCTGGCCGCCGAGATCAAGGATCTTGTGTATGACGCCGCAACCGGCGCACTGTCGTTCAAGGTCCAGAACCAGACCGGCCACAAGCTCATCTCGGGCTTCCCGGAGGGCCGCCGGATGTTCCTCAACATCCGGGCCTACGGGAACGACGGCACGCTGGTCTATGAGGTCAATCCCTACGACACGGCGGCCGCCACGCTGAAAGGCCTGGGTTATCCGTATCAGCCCGAGCAGGGCCTGCCGATGCCAGCAACCATCGGTGGCGCTGAGATCTATATGGATCGCCTGGTCTACGAGATGAAGCCGTCTAGCGATTTGACCAAAGAGCAAACGACTTTCCACTTCGTGCTGGGCACCGATCGCCACAAGGACAACCGTATCCCGCCGAAGGGCTTCCGGATCGGCGAGGCCGCCCTACGGCATTCGGTGCCGGTGTGGGACGGCACGGAGAACGCCGGGTTGTTCACGGGGGAAGAGTATGCCGGCGGCTATGATGCCGTGGCGCTGACGCTGCCCGGCAATCCGGTGCGTGTCGAAGTGAGCCTGTACTACCAGACCACCAGCCGCGAGTACATCGAGTTCCTGCGGGACGAGATTCGTGGTTCGGGCAACCTCACCCTGGACAACGCAAACTACATCGCCCAGAGCGATCCCTTCTTCACCCGGCT
>Ga0209498_1001844_pt1 | contig 12911 bp, 12 predicted proteins | sample WalLakDeSediment_FD_184131 | JGI IMG/M metagenome (GOLD analysis project Ga0209498, IMG submission 184131) | Lake sediment microbial communities from Walker lake, Nevada to study Microbial Dark Matter (Phase II) - Walker Lake 11/02/13 Deep... | ecosystem: Environmental > Aquatic > Freshwater >...
CCACGGCGAAACAGGCTTGCTCGTCCCGCCGGGCGACGACGCGGCGTTCATCGATGCCGTGACGACGCTGCTGCGTGATGCCTCACTACGTCAATCGCTCGGCCAACGCGCCGCTTTCGATGCGCGCGACCGCTTGGCTTGGGATACACTTGTACCTGTCGCCGAGGCTGCGTATCGCTACGCGTGTCGCGTGCTGTAAGGGCGAGGCATCCCTACAACGGCTCTCGTTTGACAAGATGCACGGCGAGGATGCCGCGCCTCTACGTTGACATGCCTCGGTCTCGCACTATAATCCTGGAAACACGACACGGATTTCTCAGCGACCTGACTATCCGACTATAGGACGACCTGACTGACGACTACAAATGGAGGTATGCCATGCCATTCTTAATCGTATTTGGCGCGTGTTTGATTGTCTTTGGTGTGATCTACGTTATTTCCACCATCGTGACCAAGCGCAGTTTCCAGGGGGTGGCGAACTGGCCGAAAACAGCCGGCGAAGTATTGCGAGCGTTCGTCTATCGCCACGAGCGCCGCACGCCGCAGGAAACCAGCGTTACCTATACGCCCGTCGTCGAATACGCTTACACCGTCGGGGAGCAACGCTACACTTCCGAGAGACGTGATTTTGCGCCGTATGACTGCGCGACATTCACCGACGAACAGAAAGCGGCGGCGATTGTGGCGGCGTTGCCGCCGGGCAAGTCCGTTACCGTGCGGTATAACGTCAATGCCCCGGCGCAGGCTGCGCTGTGCGTCGAGAAGCCTTCTATGCATAACACCGTTCTGCTCTTCGGCGTTGCCAACGCCGTGATGGGGGTGTTGATGATTGTGTTGGCGGTGGTGTTGATGTAAGCCGACAACGAATAAGGGAACGAATAAACGAATTTCGGTCTTGGCTTGAGCAAAGACGCGCGTTAGCCAGGCCCCCCATTCGTTTATTCGTTTTAAATTCGTGGTCGGCAAACCCAACACCTGAATAGATTCTTGATTAAAACGTCCTTGTCTCCGTCTCAAATACAACACACGCCCCACGATCTCTCGCGGGGCGTGTCAATGAAATAGCCACACACCTACTTCCCGCGCGCCTCACGGATCCACTGTAAGACCTGTGCCGTCTTCCGCGCCAGCCCCTCGAAGTCACCTGCCGCGACGAGTTGCTTGGTAATCAACTGCGATCCGATCCCCACACAAGCCACGCCTGCCTTGAACCAGGCGTTGAGGCTCTCCGGGGTGGCTTCGACGCCGCCGGTGGGCATAACGCGCGTCCACGGGCACGGCCCTAGCACCGACTTGACAAAATCCGGGCCGCCCACCGAGCTGCCGGGGAAGACCTTGACGATTTCCACGCCTAGCTCTTCTGCCTCGGCGATCTCCGTCGCGCTGCCGCAGCCCGGCGAATAGGCGATCTTGCGGCGGTTGCACAGCCGCGCCACTTCGGGGTTGGAGTTTGGGCCGACGACGAAATTCGCGCCGTAGGCGATGTAGAGCGCCGCCGTGGGCGCATCCACGATCGAACCGACGCCGAGGATGATTTCGGGATCGGCCTTGGCGAAGTGCTTGCTCAGTTCGAGGAACACCTGCGGGGCAAAGTCGCCCCGGTTGGTGAACTCCACCACCGTCGCGCCGCCGGCCGCGCATGCCGCCACGATCTTCGCGGCGATCTCCACATCCGCGTGATAGAACACCGGAACGAGGCCCAACTCCATAATTCTGTTCAAAACCGTCATACGATCGAAGCGTGCCATGTTATGCTCCTTTGGAATGAACCACCAAGACACAAAGAGAATTTCATAACAACTTTGTGTCTTTGTGCCTTCGTGTGAAAAACCTCACCGCGAGACGCGGCCTGAGGCGTCGCCGCCCATCAGCTTTTCGACTTCATCCACCGTGACGAGGTTGAAGTCGCCGAGGATCGAGTGTTTGAGACACGATGCCGCGACGGCAAAATCGAGCGCCTTTTGTACGTCCTCGCCGTAGGTGCGCAGGCCGTAGATCAGCCCGGCGCAGAACGAATCGCCGCCGCCAACGCGATCTACGATGTGCACGATGTCGTAGACCGGCGCGCTGTAGAACGCCCCTTGCTGCCACAGCACGCCCGACCAGGTGTTGTGACTCGCCGAAAGCGACCCGCGCAGTGTGATGGCGATGGTTTTGAGGTTAGGGAAGCGCTCCGCGAGCGCCTGGCAGACGTACGCATATTCACTCGCCTCCACCTTCCCCGAGGCTACGTCGGCGTGGGGCGCTTTGATGCCGAACACCTTTTCTGCGTCCTCCTCGTTGCCAATGGCGACGTCGCTGTAGCTGACCAGTTCCGGCATCACCTCGCCGGCCTTCTTGCCCCATTTCCACAGTTTGGCGCGGAAGTTTAGATCGCACGACACGGTCAACCCCATTGCCTTGGCGACCCGCACCGCTTCCAGACAGACGTCGGCAGCGCCTTCCGAGATTGCCGGCGTGATGCCCGTCCAGTGGAACCAGTCCGCGTCGGCGAACACTGCCCGCCAATCGATCATTCCGCGTTTGATTGTGGCGATAGAGGAGTTGGCCCTGTCGTAGACGACCTTGCTGCCGCGCTGCGCGGCCCCCGTCTCCAGAAAGTAGATGCCCAACCGCTCGCCGCCGCGCGCGATGTGGTCTGTGCCCACGCCGTACTGGCGCACGAATTGGATGCAAGCCTCGCCCAGATCGTTGTTGGGCAGGCGGGTGACGTAGTCGACCGGCGCGCCGTAATTCGCCAGGGAGACGGCGACGTTCGCTTCGCCGCCGCCGTAGATGACATCGAACGAGCGCGCCTGCCCAAAGCGTAGAAAACCGGGCGGTGCCAGCCGCATCATAATCTCGCCAAACGTAACGACTTTCTTACCCATAAAAAACCTCCTGATTCTTTATCGATGCTACACTACTCTCTATTGTACTCAAAAAAGGGAGATGCCAAACCTGCCAGATTGACATGCGCCTTCTTCATGGTATCATTTAAGTGCTGTATTTAGCACTCCCTATGGGCGAGTGCTAATTTTTGGATGTATGGCTTTGGACTTTGGACTTTGGACTTTCGACTTGAGACTTTGGACTGACACCAACCATGACCGAATCGGCTGAATTGACCGCGCGGCAGGGCTTGCTGCTCAAGCTCATCGTCCGGGAACACGTCGAATCGACGATCCCGGTGGCTTCGCGAACCTTGGTGGATAAGTACCGGCTCGATTTCAGCCCGGCGACGGTGCGCAACGAGATGGCGGCGCTTGAGGAGCTAGGCTACCTGGCGCAGCCGCATACCTCGGCGGGACGGGTGCCCACCGAGTCGGGCTTCCGTTACTTCGTGGCGCGTTTGATGGAAGAGCAATCGCTGCCGGTCGCCGAACAGCGTCGCATCGCGCACCAGTTTCACCAGGCCCGCGATCACATCGAAGCGTGGCTGCCTCTGGCTGCCTCGGTTCTGGCGCGTTCGTCAGGCGTGGCTTCCGTGGTGACGGCTCCACGCACGATGGAACCGGTGTACAAGCATCTCGAATTGATTCTCACCTACGGCCGGGCGGTTTTGTTGATCTTGGTGTTGCAAGGCGGCACCGTCGAACAGCAGATGCTGGCGCTCTCGGAACCGTTGACCCAGACGACCTTGCGCGATGTCGCCGACCGGCTCAATCAAATCTTTGCCGGGTTGCGTGTGGGCGACATTGAGGCGCGTCTAGGTGAACTGCCCACTTTGGAAGCCGACATCGCCCGGTTGGTGGTCTCGATCATGCGTGGCGTCGAAGGCTCCCCCTCGGATGAAATCTACCAGCACGGCCTGTCAGATCTGCTGCAAGAGCCGGAGTTTAACGAAGGCGACGCTGCCTCCACCTCCGTCGTGCGCGTATTAGAAGAACGCAGCTTGCTCCAGGCGGTGCTGGCGGAGACGCTGACCCCCGCTGTGGGAGTAGGCGGCGTGCGCGTGCTTATCGGTGGGGAAGGGCGTTGGGATGAACTACGCGCGTGTGGCATCGTGCTGGCGCGCTACGGTGTGACGAACTACGCCACCGGCGCACTCGGCGTCGTCGGGCCGATTCGTATGCCCTACGGGCGTACCATTTCCGTGGTGCGCTTCGTGGCAAACATCCTCGGCGAGCTGGTCTATGAGACATACCAACTCGGGATGCGCGGCGCGTTTACCGATAACGATTAAGGCGCGGAGCCTGCCGGCCACGAATTTGTGTGGCCGGCGCGCCATACCTGCGCTAAGACACCCTGAAAACACTTGGTAGAGGAAGGTTAGTATGCCAGAAGAGAAACGTGAAGAAAACCAAACGGAACTTGAAGAAAGTGAAGTTGAAGACGTTGTGACAGAAGAACCCGAACCGGGGGAAGGCAGCGCGCCTGTAGCGCTATCCCCTGAGGAAGAAATCCGGCAGCTTGAGGCGCAATTGGTCGAAGCCGAACAGAAGGCGGCGGAATACCTCGACGGCCTGCAACGCTCGCAGGCATCTTTTGCCAATTACCGCAAGCGCACTGAGGCCGAGCAGGTCTCGTGGCGCGGCGTGGCGAATGCTGCCCTGTTGGGGCGTTTTCTGCCGGTGTTGGACGATTTCGAGCGCGCCTTCCAGGCTTTGCCGGAGGAATTGGCGGAGCACCCGTGGCTGGGCGGGATTAGTCTCATCCAGCGAAAGATTGCCGGCATTCTGGAAGCGGAGAACGTGAAACCCATTCAACTGCAACCGGGCGATGCCTTCGATCCGCTCTATCACCAGGCCGTGCTCTACCAGGAAGTCGCGGGCTTCGAGGATGGGCAGATCGTTGCCGAAGTCGAGCGCGGCTACATCCTGGGTGAGCGCGTCCTGCGTCCTGCGTCGGTGGTGGTGGCGAAAGCGCCGCCCCGTGCGCCCGAACCCGAGGTGGAAGTGGAACCGGAGCTGGAAGCCGATGTGGTTGACGTGGAAGTTGTTGCGGATGACCCCTGTTGTTGTGGCGATGATGAACCCAATGCAACTCAAGACCCGGCATAAAGGTCGAGATCGTGTATGAACAGAGACTATTATGATGTGTTAGGCGTTTCGCGAAATGCCTCCCAGGAGGAGATCAAGCGCGCGTACCGGCAGATGGCGCGCAAGTATCACCCCGACGTTAGCTCTGAACAAGATGCTGAGGAGCGTTTCAAGGAAGTCAACTCGGCTTACGAAGCGTTGTCCGATCCGGAGAGACGGTCGATGTACGACCGCTTTGGCACGGACGTTCCGAATGGTTTCGGTAGCGGATTCGACTTCGGCGCTGGGCGCGACCCCTTCGATATCTTCGCTGAGGTCTTCGGCAACCTGGGCGGGTTTGGCGGCTTCGGGCAGACGAGCCGTACCGGTCCTCGGCGAGGCGGCGACCTGCGTAGCAGCGTCGAAATTACGTTCGAAGAAGCCGTCTTCGGCGTCGAAAAAGAAGTCGAAGTGCAGCGGCTCGAAATCTGTCCAACCTGCGATGGCTCGCGAGCCGAACCCGGCACATCAGCGGAGCAATGCCCGGAATGTCGTGGTGCGGGACAGGTGCGCCACACGCAGCGCACGTTCCTGGGATCGTTCGTCAATATCGTCAATTGTCCGCGTTGTAACGGCAAAGGCACGGTCGTCACCAAGCCGTGCCGCGAGTGCAATGGCAACGGCCGGGTTTACCAGCGCAGGCGAATCAAAGTGGCGGTCCCGGCGGGCGTGGACGACGGTGTCACGATCCGGCTGGCCGGACAGGGCGAGCAGGGCGAGCGTGGCGGACCGGCCGGCAACCTGTACGTCACGCTCAACGTCGAGCCACATCTGTACTTCAAGCGGCACAACAACGATGTCATCCTCGAAATGCAGATCAACGTGGCGCAGGCGGCGCTAGGCGATGCGGTCAAGGTGCCCACGTTGGAGGGCGAGCGGCAGATCAACGTGCCCGCCGGCACGCAATCGGGCGCGATCTTTCGCCTGCGCAACTTGGGCATCCCCTATCTACGTGGCAACGGGCGTGGCGACCAGTTGATCGTCGTGCAGGTGGCCATCCCAACGCGCCTGTCGGCCAAACAGAAAGAACTGTTTCAAGAATTGGCAGGCACGCTCGGCGCCGAGATCGTCATCGAGGAAAAGTTGGGTTTTGTGGATCGCGTCAAAGAGGCATTGGGATTGTGACGGCGCAGATGGAATGGCTCGAAGTTGGCGTCACGGTTGCGCCTGAAGCGGCGGAGGCCGTCGCCGAAGTGTTCAGCCGCTATGCTCCGCAGGGCGTCGTTATCGACCTGGGAACGGGCGATGAGCCTACCGCGCAGCGCGTGACGGTGAAAGCCTATCTCGCGGTGGATGAGGACATTGCCGGGCGGCGTCAGAAGGTGGAGGAGGCGCTCTGGCATCTGCACCACATCTGGCCTGTGATTCCCGACCCGACCTTCACACCGATCCTCGACCAGGATTGGACGGCCGGTTGGAAGGAGAGCATCCCCGTATTGCACTTGGGAAGGCGGGTGGTCGTCAAGCCCTCGTGGCGCGATTACGCAGCGCAGCCCGGTGAGCTTTTGTTGGAGATGGATCCCGGTCTAGCGTTTGGTACCGGTCTGCATCCGACGACACAGTTGTGCGTTGAGGCGTTGGAGGAATTGGTGCGTCCAGGGATTCGCGTGTTAGACTTGGGAACCGGCACAGGCATCTTGGCGTTGGTCGCGGCAAAACTGGGCGCAGCGGACGTACTTGCCATCGACAACGACGTCAACGCGATGGCGGTTGCCCGCCGGAACGTGCGCGCTAACACCGCCGCCCACCAGGTAAGGGTGTTGCACGGCTCGCTGGCAGAGGTAGGCGAGCCTTATGATTTGGTTGCAGCGAATATTCTCGCGCACGTCATCATAGCGATGGCCGACGCGGGATTGGCGACGCGCATCCGGAACGGCGGAACGTTGGTCGCCTCCGGGATTCTTGAGGAGCAGGTCGACGCAGTCACAGCGGCGTTGCATGCTCAAGGGCTTTCCGTTGTCGAGTGTAGGCAACGCGACGAGTGGGTGGCCCTGATCGCTCGCAAGCTGCACGGGCGCCATTAATCGCCGTTTCATCTTGGGCAACCTTTGGTTGCCTGATCCGTTGACAAAAAACAGCGCCGACCATTACGGTCGGCGCTGTGCATAGTACCGGACAATTGACTACGTTCCTTCTTCTTCCGTTTCACTGGCGCTGCGTTGTTTTTTGTGCCGGTAGACGATGCGACCTCGGGTCAGATCGTATGGCGACAGTTCGACGCGCACGCGATCTCCTAGCAGGATGCGAATGTAGTATTTGCGCATCTTCCCAGATAGGTAGGCCAGGATTTCGTGCCCTGAATCCAACTGCACACGGAATTGCGTGCCAGGCAACGCTTCTACAATGGCCCCTTCGACGACGATTTTCTCTTCTTTACCACCCATCCGGTTCATTCTCCCTTCTAAGCCGTGGTCTCGGCCGTCTCATCACTGTTATCAACAATGGGTGCAATCTCTTCGGTCACTTCAGGCTGCGGCGTTTCCTCGCGTTCGTCTTCAGCAACGTCAACTGCTTCTAGCTCTGTCTCTTCGCCCTCAACACCTTCATCTTGCGGCGTTTCCTCGCGTTCGTCTTCAGCAACGTCAACTGCTTCTAGTTCTGTCTCTTCGTCCTCAACAACTTCATCTTGCGGCGTTTCCTCGCGTTCGTCTTCAGCAACGTCAACTGCTTCTAGCTCTGTCTCTTCGTCCTCAACAACTTCATCGGGCGATTCCAAGCCGAACTCATCTTCTTCTTCGTCTGTATCCGTGTCGTCGAATTCTTCTTCGTCTTCTTCGAGCACGGCTTTGCTTGGCGCTTCGGCTGCGGCAGCTTGATCGAGCGCCCACTCTTCCCATTCGTCGCGGCGGACTTGGCGGACACTCAAACCGATGCGGCGACGATCCGGTTCGACGCGAATGACCTTCACCAAAATCCCGCTGCCTGCCGTTAACTCATTGCGCTGTTCCACATCCCCCAATTCGGAGTTGTGAAGCAGTCCCTCGACGCCCGGCTCCAGCTCGACGAAGGTGCCGAAGTCTACAACCTGGGTGACTTTCCCTTCAACCAGTCTGCCTTCCGAGTACTTTTCCGGTGCGATTTCCCACGGGTCCGGCGTGAGGGCTTTGATGCTCAGAGCAATGCGCTGGCGGTCACGGTCGACGCTGAGGACTTTGACCTTGATGCGCTGCCCTTCGTGGAAAGCTTCGCGCGGGTCTTCGATGCGGCCCCACGAAAGTTCAGAGATGTGAACCAATCCATCCAACCCGCCGAGGTTGACGAACAGGCCGAAGTCGGTGATCTGGCTGATGCGTCCACGCCGGACCTGACCGGCTTCTAACTCGTCGATCAACTGGCGTCGTCGAGCCGCGCGCCATTCTTTAGCGGCGGCCCGCTGCGATAGGATCAGACGGCGGCGGCGGCGATTAACTTCGATGACTTTTAGCATAATCGACTGCCCGACCATAGCGTGTAAGCGGCGATGCCGTTCGGCAGCTTGCCGGATGCGAGAGAAGCCGATTAACTGCGACATGGGGATGAAGCCACGTAGATGGCCAAATTCGACGGTTAATCCACCGCGGTTAGCGTTCAAGACCAGCGATTCATAAACCTCCTCGCTTTCACGAAGCTTTTCGGCCTTGATCCAGTCTTCCTGCAACAACGCTTGCGAAACGGAAAGCTCTATGTTGCCGTCTGAATCGCGGAAACGGGTAACGAGGACGTTGACGCTTTCACCTTGGGTAAACGTTCTGTCTTCGAGCTCTTCAAGATCTTCGCGCGGCACAAAGCCATCGCGTTTTGAACCGATGTCAACAACCAGTCCGCTATCTTTAATCGCCAGAATAATGCCTTCGCGAAGTTCTCCGCGCCGAAGTTCTGTGCCCGCTAACGATTCCTCAAGTTGATCCTCCATTTGCTCCATTGAAATTGGCTCGGTCGGGGTTGCCTTTTGTTCTTCCACATTCACTCCTCTTCTACCTATCATTGCAACCTTGTGTTACCTATGCAATTTTGGTAGTCTGCTAAAAATTAATTGTATTCTATCATACCAAGATATAATGTCAAACTTTTGGCGACGCATCTTCTTGCTCTTCTTTTGCTTTCAAGTATACTGGACGGTACGGTAGATCACAACACGATTTGTTCCACTAGAGGGATTATGACGCGTTTTCTCGTGTTGCGTTTTGTGATGATCCCTATAGCCCTGCTCGTCACGGTGCTGTTGGCCTATGGTTACGCACACGTGGTGCAGTGGGATTATGCGCGGCGCTATCCGCAACTGCACCGCCAGCTTACCGTGACGCACCCCCGCCCACTATCGCTCGTAGCGGCATACCGTGATTATCTCCCGAAGCTACTGCACGGTAATTTGGGGACATTGCGCAACGGCGAGTCGATTGTTGTGGTTTTGCGGCGGGCGACGGGTGCGAGTTTGGGACTGTTGGTCGTCGCATTGAGCATCAGTATTCCGCTAGGCCTAATCCTGGGAATCGCAGCAGCGCGGTGGACGCGGTCGCGCCCGGCGCGTTGGCTTATGCTGTTGGCGACGGTAGGTTTAGCAATGCCGAGTTTCTACGTGGGCAGCCTGCTCATTCTGTTTTCAGTTTCCTATGTCCTCATACGCGGCGGCAGTGGGGGCGCGCCATTCCCGCTGGCCGGTTTCGGATGGGACAGACATTTGGTCTTGCCTACGCTGGCGTTGACGCTCCGTCCGACCGTGCAAATCGCCCAAGTGACGGCTAGTTTGTTGACCGGAGAGTTGCGCAAACAGTATGTCTTTGCCGCGCGCAGTTTCGGTCATTCCTGGCGCGCTGTCAAGCAGCGACTGGCCTTGCGCAACGTCCTCGCGCCGGTGGTGTTGACCATTGCCGGGTCGCTGCGCATGGTGGTAACGGACCTCATCCTGGTCGAGTGGCTCTTTTTCTGGCCGGGTCTGGGACGCTTTATGGCGTTGGCTCTCATCCCCGCTGCGCGCACAAATATGGCGAACTCGCCCTATCTGCTGGAACCGCCGTTCGTCGCCGCCATTCTGGGCGCGGTCACGGCCATTTTCCTGCTCGCGGACTTCAGCGCCTCGACGCTGGTGCGCCTGTGCGATCCGCGCCTGCGCGCGCCGGGGCGCGAGGAAGTGGGCGATGTCTAAGTCGCGGCGCAACTGGCCCCTCATCCTCGGCGGCGGGATGCTGGTCGTCATCCTTTGTCTGGCCATCGCCGGGCCGACGCTTGCGCCCCGCGACCCGCGCGAGCATAACATGGTCATCCAGGTAGAGGGCAAATGGCTCATTCCGCCCTATCCCGCGTTCACCCCCGGATTCCCGCTTGGTTCGGACACGTTAGGTCGCGATCTCCTTAGCTGGCTGCTCTGGTCGGTGCGCCCGACGATGGTGTTGGTGCTCATCGTCGCGGCAGCGCGCCTGTTTCTGGGTTTGCTGATCGGCGTTGGCGCGGGTTGGTCTGACCGGTTGGTCGGGCGTTTCTGCGATGGGCTGATCACAGCGACGCTCGCCGTCCCCACACTCATCGCGGCGCTAATTGTCATCACGGCAGTGGGCTTCCACGTGGGCGTGTGGGCTTTCGTCATCGGGATGGCAATTACGGGATGGGCGGAGACGGCGCAGCTCGTCCGCGAACAGACGCGCACCATTCGCGCGCAAGATGCCGTCGAAGCCGCCGTTGCCCTCGGCGCTTCAGGCGGGCAGATCCTTCTCCTCCACATCCTGCCGCAGGTGATGCCGATGCTTTGGATGTTGCTGGCGTTCGAGATCAGCCACACGCTGGTGACGACGGCGGGCCTGGGCTTCTTGGGCTACTACCTGGGCGGTGCGGTCTTCACCGAGGTGGATGACTTCGTCTTCCAACGCATCTCCGAGATGCCGGAGCTTGGCCAAATGTTGGCGACGGTGTGGATGGTGCTGGATGAACCCTGGGCGATGGTCGCCGCCGGAACGTTGGTCTTCATCATCGTGCTGGCGTTTAACCTAATCGGCGAAGGCTTGCAGCAGCGGTTGACCCGCCAACACAGCGGAGCGCGCAGCTTGTACACCCGCGTCGCCGGGGATGTGTTGCCCTGGTTCGGCGACCTTGCCGAAACCTTGCGCACGCTGGCGAAGCGGCGTTGAACCCACCTGTTCCGCTTTGTGCGAATGCGGCAGGAGCGTTTGCTTGCGCTTCTTTTGCTTTTAAGTATACTGGATGCTAGATCACACAAGCGAGGTGACGATATGCGCTTTCCACGTGCTGCAGGTATTTTGCTCCATCCCACGTCGCTGCCCGGCGGGTATGGCATCGGCGAGTTGGGGACACAGGCTTACCGGTTCGTCGATTTTCTGGTCGAAAGCGGGCAGGCGCTATGGCAGATTCTGCCGCTTGGCCCAACGGGTTACGGCGACTCCCCGTATGCGTGCTTCTCGGCCTTCGCGGGCAATCCGCTGCTCATCGATCTGGCATGGCTGGTGTCCGAGGGTGACGTCGACCCCGCGGACCTGAAACAGGCGCCCCGTTTCCCCACGCATCAGGTCGATTTCGGGCCGGTCATCTCCTTCAAAACGGCGATCTTGCAGCGCGCGGCACGAACGTTCCGGCAGCAGGCGAAGGGCGAACGGCGCGCAGCCTTCGATAAGTTCTGCGCCGACAACGCCGACTGGTTGGAGGATTACGCGCTTTTCATCGCGCTCAAGGACGCGCACGGTGGCGCGGTATGGAATACTTGGGAACCAGAGTTAGCCTTTCGTGAGCCGGAGGCGTTGGCGGCGTGGCGTGAGCGCCTGGACGAAGCAATCTTCGCGCAGCGCTATTGCCAATATCAGTTCTTCCGCCAGTGGGAAGGGCTCAAGAAACACGCTAACGACAAAGGCATCAGTGTCGTTGGCGACATCCCGATTTTCGTAGCCTACGACTCCGTGGATGTGTGGGCGAACCCGGAGTTGTTCTTTCTGGACGAGGATCTGCTGCCAACCGTGGTGGCGGGCGTCCCGCCGGACTACTTCAGCGCAACGGGGCAACTGTGGGGCAATCCGCTCTACCGTTGGAACGTGCTACAAGATCGAGGATACGCATGGTGGATCGCGCGCATCCGCCAAGTTTTCCGCACGGTGGACATCCTGCGGCTCGACCACTTCCGGGGCTTTGCCGCGTACTGGACCGTCCCTGCGGGGGAACCGACTGCGATCAACGGCGAATGGGTGGATGGTCCCGGCGCGGCGCTGTTCGAGGCGTTGCGCGACGCGCTCGGCGAGCTGCCGATCATCGCCGAAGATCTGGGACGTATCACGCCGGACGTCGAGGAGCTGCGCGATCACTTCGAGTTTCCCGGTATGAACATTTTGCAATTCGCCTTCACCAGCACCGCCGAAAACCCCTATCTGCCCCACAACCTGCGGCACAATTCGGTCATCTACACCGGCACGCACGACAACGAAACCACGGTGGGCTGGTACGCGAGCCGCGAGGCGGAAGAGGCGGAGCAGTTACACCGCTACCTCGGCCCGCTCGCCGAACCGCTCCATTGGGCATTGATCCGCATGGCCTATCGCTCGGTCTCCGACATGGCGATCATCCCCTTGCAGGACGTGCTCGGCCTGGGCAACGAGGCGCGGATGAACTCTCCGGGCAAATTCGGCGGCAACTGGGCGTGGCGCTTCCAGGAGGGCGACTTGCTGCCTGAATACCACGCCAAGCTGCGGCAGATGGCGCAGATTTACGGACGTGCTGAGGCCGACGAAGCCGAAGCCGGCCGGCCAGACTGGATGTAAGTGTAGGGCGAGTTGGCAACTCGCCCTACGGCATTTCCCCCCAATACAACCACGCATAGCGCGCGTAGTGCTCGCGGATGCGCTCGACGTAGGTGCGTGTCTCCGCGAAGGCGATGATCTCCACAAAGAGGTCTTGATCCGCGTTGGCGGCGGTCCACCAGCGCATTGAGTTGCCCGGTCC
>Ga0209498_1001847_pt1 | contig 12904 bp, 13 predicted proteins | sample WalLakDeSediment_FD_184131 | JGI IMG/M metagenome (GOLD analysis project Ga0209498, IMG submission 184131) | Lake sediment microbial communities from Walker lake, Nevada to study Microbial Dark Matter (Phase II) - Walker Lake 11/02/13 Deep... | ecosystem: Environmental > Aquatic > Freshwater >...
TGCTACCGGAATGTTAACCTGGGCAATGGCCAGCGAGTTGAGAAATTGCGCTGCGCCAGGAAAAGCAGCTCCCAGGCTAATTCCGATTATGATACATAAGGCTACCCATACGGTTAAATACTTATGGAAAAAACCAAGTTCGTACTCTTTCTGTGCACTCATTGTTCTTAATCACCCCGTTATTTATTATTATTTATTTAACTGCCGCTTTCAGTTTATTTACCAGCAGGAACAAGTAATACCGGCCGTTTGGATGTTCTGGCTAATGTTTCAGCCGTATTGCCAAGGACCAGACCTTCCACTCCACCTTTACCACGCATACCTAGAACTATCAGTGTTGCATCCTCTTCTTCTGCAATCGCCTTTATATGCTCTGAAGGAATCCCTGTTTCAATCCTCAGTTTAACATTTGCACAGGCTTTCTCACAGCTTTCTCCCAGCTGTTTAAGCTGCTTTGAAGCCTTATCTTTAAGCGCTGCGATGTCATCTTCCGTTTCACCCTCATCAACAATTGATGCCAGAACTACTTTCCCGGCATAGCCGGACAATTCGCTGACAATCTTTTCGGCTCTTTCAGCTGCCGGTGAAAAGTCGGTCGGCATCAGGATGGTTTCAAATTTACGCTCACAAACTAACTGGCAGTCTTTTTCACCCATGCTTTCGATCAGCTCAATACACTCGATTAAAGTAGGCGTCTTGGCCTGCCTGATCATCGCAGAAACCGTGCTGCCCAGAAAAAACTCCCGAATCTTGTTTCGGCCACGCGATCCAATTACAATCAAGGAAGCATCATTTTCTTCTGCAACCTGATTAATTTCGCTGGCGGGAAAGCCAATTGGGGCCTCATAGCTTGCCTTAAAACCCATCTCCTCAATTTCTTTAACCTTATCTTCGAGCTTTTTAATGTGTGCATCTTGCACAGAACCAGATGGTCCACCTGAAGACCTGATCTCCATTACCCAGGTAAGAATAATTTCTTTTGCGCCCACTGCTTTGAGTTCTCCAAGACAGTTAAGCAGCTTTTCTGCCCCCGGCGAAAAATCGGTTGCCATTACAACTTTTTCGAACATGATAAACATCCTTTCATTTTTATTATTACTATTAAATCTTTCCACTCAATAAATTTGGTTATTAAATGCCGGATTTCAGAGAACCAGATTGCCAAAGATCATTCCTGAAATGGTAGCCATGACCACCACCAACAGGACAAAGGCTGCTGTTTTTTTAGTTCCCAAAACACTATGGATTACAAGCATGTTAGGCAGGCTCAAAGCAGGGCCGGCCAAAAGCAAGGCCAGGGCCGGGCCTTTGCCCATACCGGCCCCGAGAAGGCCCTGCAAAATGGGGATTTCGGTCAGGGTGGCAAAATACATGAAGGCACCGACTACCGAAGCTACCAGATTGGCCTGCAGGCTGTTGCCTCCGACAGAAGCTTCAATATAACGGACCGGAATTAAACCGGCTTCACTACCCGGCCGTCCCATAAGCAATCCCGCCACCAAGACCCCGGCAAAAAGCAGGGGCAAAATCTGCTTGGCGAAATCCCAGGTGGTATGAATCCAGTCTTTACGCTCATCCTGGTTAAACCATTTCATCACGATAAACCCTAACACAACCAGGAGGGCAATAACGAGCGGCCATTTAAGCTGAAATATTAAATTGTAAATACCGACCGGTTCTTCCGGCTGTCCCCAGGTGGCAAAGATAAGAATCAAAACGAGGGTGACAAAAAAAACAATGTTCTGAAGAGGGCTGCGCGATTCTTCTTCCTCTCCTTCCATTCCGGCCATGCTTGAAGAAAGTCTTTCTTTATCTTCTCTGAAAAAGAAAAGGGCCATCAGCAAGCCTATAACAACAGCAAAAACCACTGCCCCGACTGCCCTGGCCAATCCCAGCTCCCAGCCAAGAACACGAGCTGTGAGGATAATAGCCAGGACATTAATGGCCGGTCCGGAATAAAGAAAGGCTACGGCCGGCCCCAACCCGGCCCCGCGTCGGTATATGCCGCAAAAAAGAGGCAGCACGGTGCAGGAGCAAACCGCCAGGACCATACCCGAAACCGAAGCAACCGAGTAAGCGATCCAGCGGCTGGCCCCGCTGCCGAAATACTTGATAACAGCACCCTGTGACACAAAGTTGGCAATGGCACCGGCAATGAAAAACGCAGGAACCAGGCAAAAAAGCACATGTTCTCTTGCATACTCCTGCAAAAGATGAAACGCTTCAATAATTGAGGCTCCCACCAGAGGACTGTCGAAGGGAATAAAATATGCAGCCAGGAATACTGCTATGATTAGTATTAGTTTTTGGTATTCCTTCAAGGTAAAGTCATCTCCCCGTTATTAACTGGTCTGCCATTCTTTCAAGATTCATAGTTCTTCCTGAATCAGTTTTTTTAACTCATCAGGGTTGAGAATCTTACCGGCTGACTTTACCTTATCGTTAATAACCAGTGCCGGAGTCAACATCATATCATACTGCATGATCTCATCCATCCTGGTAATTTTCTGTACATGGGCTGCTACATCAAGCTCGGCCAGGGCATTAATTGTTTCCCTTTCCAGTGCTTCACATTTACTGCAGCCTGTTCCCAATATCTTAATAATCATCGATAAAAACCCCTTTCTCAAATTATTTATATTACCTTATCGGTCCCTGCATTTTTTTACTTCTGAAATCCTGATCCTGCATTATCAAATGCTGCTGTGGGGTTAACAGTTCCCCATCCTCGTATTTCTCATTTAGATAGTATATACAGTCTTCGCCCACGCTAGTATCAGTAATCGTTTTTTTAAACCTTACACAGTATTCAGGATCTTTGCTTCTATCCAATAGTCCACAGGTTTTACAACTCATCTAAAAACCCCCGAGAACAATTATCTGGTATTTCATTTATATGATAGTTCTGTTTTTATCTGCTGAGGAACCAGGCCAATATCTCCAACAATCCTAATGCATATGCAAAGTATCATGCCCCAATATTTCAACCAGGTTAAAAATTACCTCACGCTGATCGCGATAATCATCAGTAAATAAAGGAGCGCACTTCTCAATGCTTTGCTGGCCAATTGACATTAAAGCTGCAAAAGCAATACAGGTTTTTTCCCCGCACTGACCGCAATTAATCTGCGGTAGCCAGCGGTAAAGCTGCAGAGGGTGCGGCCTTCTTTGCGACTCAAAAAGCGGCTCAATTTCATCCATGCATTCCGCAGTGTCGTTAATCAGATCTTTTAGCCAGATAATAACCTGGCGGGCATCAGTATCATTTAAAGCCTTGATCAAGGTAAGCTCTCTGGGTTCCAGGGTAATCATCCGAAATTCTTTAAACATGGTTACATTCGGTGCGTGTACATTATAGACAGCGTTTTTTACAATCCGATTTAGATAAGGCATTATTTCTGATATGTCATCAGAAAGCCTGGCTTTTACCCGAATCTTACCAGCCTCAGCAAAACACGGTGATGTGTGATAAATATCGATATGTTTCAGATACATGCTTATAACTTCCACGTTTTCATTACTTCCCTGGCAATACAGGGTACCTGCTTTTTCAGTTTAGGGGCTATTCTTTTCAGGACGAAATATAAAGCTTCTTCCGGATCTTTGTCCAGGCAAATACTTTGCAGCATCACCTGGTCTTCATCATCGAGAGCCACAAATACTTTATTGCTCATTGCCAAGCCCCCTTCAAAACTCAAGCTTCCGCAATCTCCAATAAGGCGTCGATCAGTTGATCGACTTCATCGTCATTATTATAGAAACCAAAGCTTATTCGCACAGTTCCTCCCTTAATTGTACCGATAGCCCGGTGAGCCTGAGGAGAGCAGTGCAAACCCGAACGGGCCATTATTTCATAAACCTCGTCTAATACGTAGGTTACTTCTTCCGGTGCAATGGTTTTAAAATTAAAGGCAATCACACCTGTTCTGTCAGAAGCACTATCCGGTCCGTAAATAATTAGATCAGGGATTGTCTTTAGTTTTTCCAAAGCATATGCAGTCAGCTCCATTTCACGAGATCTAATCTTATCAACCCCGTGATCCAGTATGAATTCAACCCCGGCACCTAAACCGGCAATCCCGGCAGTATTAAGCGTACCTGCTTCAAAACGGTCAGGCAGATGTTCGGGTTGATGCTCAAGCATTGATTCGCTTCCGGTTCCCCCTTCTTTTAGGGGTTGTATCTCAATATTAGGAGCTATATAAAGCCCTCCGGTTCCAGTCGGCCCCATTAATCCCTTATGCCCGGTAAAAGCCAGCAGGCTTATATTTTGATCTTTTACATCAATTGGATAAACACCCGCTGTCTGAGCCGCATCCACCAATAATGGCAAGTTATTTTTAGCACATATTTCCCCTGTTTCCTTTAACGGCATCAGAGTTCCCGTAACATTGGATGCGTGATTTATAACGACCAGACTAGTAGTGGGTAATATCAATTTCTGCAGTTCCAAAGGGTTAAACGCTTTTCCGGCGGAGCAATCCAAGATGCTTATCTTAATGTTTCGCTGACTTTCCAGCACTTTTAAAGGTCGCCATACGGCATTGTGCTCCATCTGGGTAGTGATAACATGATCGCCCTCTTTTAATAAACCCTTCAAGACCAGGTTAATCGATTCAGTTACATTACAAGTAAAAATTATCCTGGTAATATCTTTGGTGTTGAAAAGATCAGATAACAGAGATCTTGCCGCGAAAACAATCCTGTCAGCTTTCCTGGCCAAACTATATGTTCCCCTTCCCGGGCTTGCTCCGATATTTCTCTGAAAATCATCAACATTTCTGTAGACCTTTTCAGGTTTAGGATAAGAAGTTGCAGCGTTATCAAAGTATACGCTCAAATTCTGCCGCCTCCCGGGATATTAACGCAAATTAATTTGTAGATATCAAGAATTTATCAAGTAATCATTACAAAAAAAGCTTTGCAATCATAATCGAACTTAGGAAAATATTTCGGCTTTTTCCATCCAGATCTGCCTGGTTATATCAGCACAAAGATTTAGGATATCATAAATACGCGGATCGGAAACCTTGTAAATTACTTTTAAACCATCTTTCCTGGACTGGAGAATTCCTTCCCTTTTTAAAGTTGCAAGGTGACGTGAAACACTAGACTGCTCTATGTCTAAGGCTGGAATAATTTCACAGACACACCTTTCTCCCGCCTGTAACAAATCCAGTATTTGCTGCCGGGTGGGATGGGCCAGCGCTTTCAAAAAATCGGCCTGTATGACATACTTCTTTTCCATCATTTCTCACACCACCATCCTATTTTAAACTTTTAAACTTTTTAAATGTATATATGCTTATATATGCATATAGTATCATAGCTTGTTGCTTTTTTCAACCATATAAATAATTTTTCATTACAGCAAATTTTTTTTAATCAGAATAAGGAGTCGCCCTCATTAAATATCAGTTTATAACGATTCAGCAGTAAGTATTCTGAACTATAGATGAGCTATTCAATAGTCTATCTGAAAGAAATATTTAGGATATTTGAAGCCACAAAGATTGATTTAAGAAATAAAGCGATGACTTAACTATGAACTTTATATAATAGCCATAAAAAAAAGTTGTTTTCTCTTGAAATTTTAATATTATTAGTTGAACTATTTTTATATCTTTGGTATAATTGCTATTATTAATATAGGATTAATAATAAATTTATTAAATCAAGTGAAACTGTTCACTATAACTAACGGGTTATACCCCCAATCCATCGTTTTTAATTTTTAAATGGGAACTTATCCTAAATTGATGACAAGCATTTTTTAAAAAAATTAAATATTCGGAGGTGTGGTACTTGAGTTACCGGGAACTGCTAAAACATAAAATAAGCCGCAGGAGATTTTTAATTGCCACCGGGGCAGCAGGAACTGCAATGGTAATAGGCAATAGGCTGGGCTATAATGTTTTGCTTGAAGACGAGTTTCATTTGCAGCCTTTTACTAGTGGAGAATGGATTCCCACCGGATGTGCCGGATGCACTTCATGGTGCGCAAAAGAAGTTTATGTTGTTAATAACAGAGCGATTAAAATTCGTGCTAATGCACTCTCAAAAGTTCATCGTGGCCATGGCTGCCCGCGCGGACACTTAGCCCTGCAAGAAGTATATGACCCCGATCGAATTAAGGTGCCGATGAAACGTACTAACCCGAATAAAGGTAAAGACGAAGACCCCGGTTTTATACCAATTACCTGGGAAGAGGCTGTTTCAACAATTGCAGATAAAATTATGGATCTGAGGGATAACAATGAGACCCATAAACTACTCCTGATGCGCGGCCGCTATACCCAAATAAACCAGCTCGTCTATGGTAGAATGCCGAAAATCCTGGGCAGCAATAATAACATCTCTCACAGCTCAATCTGTGCAGAAGCAGAAAAATTTGGGCCATACTATACGGAGGGCTACTGGGACTATCGCGACTATGATGTTGAAAACACCAACTTTGTTTTAGTCTGGGGCACAGATCCCCTTTGTTCTAACCGCCAGGTCTCCCATTATCTTAACGCTTGGGGAGATCTTTTAGAACGGGCAGAAGTTGCCGTTGTTGACCCCCGTTTTTCCATAACTGCAGCCAAGTCTCATTACTGGCTGCCGGTTAAACCGGGTGAAGACGGAGCTCTGGCTATGGCTCTGGCTCATGAAATACTTGTTTCAGGGATGTGGAACAAAGATTTTGTAGGAGACTTTAGCGATGGGCAAAACCGTTTTGTTAACGGTGAAAGTGTTGATGAAGAGAGTTTTAGAGAGCTATACACCTCCGGGCTGGTCAAATGGTGGAACCTTGAGCTTAAGGATAGGTCCGCCGCCTGGGCTGCAGAAAGATGCGGAATCGACGAGGATAAAATAAAGCTGGTTGCCAGCAGAATGTCTGAAAACGCCCCCCGGGTAATTGTATGGCTTGGCGGTGGGCCCGTGATGCAAGTCCGCGGTGCCTACAATTCTATGGCTATTCATGCTTTAAACGGTTTGCTGGGCTCTGTTGACAACGAGGGAGGTGCGATAAGGGGAGCAAGTGTTCCTCACCGCAGTCTTCCCTCTGCTGATGATTATATTGATGAGATTGCTGCACAGGGCCTGAACTATCCGGTGATTGACCAGCGGGGTTACAAGGAATTTCCTTCTCTAAAGGAAGGCAAACCGGGAAGCGGTGTAATTACCAACCGGGTGGCTGATGCGATATTAAGCGAAGACCCTCATGAGATTAAGGTGGCTCTCGGTTACTGGAATAACTTTAATTTTTCATCGCCCCAGGCAGAGCGCTGGAATGAGGCTATGGCTAAGGTGCCGTTTTTTGTCCATTGCGGTACAAACGCTGCAGAGATGTCCCGTTTTGCTGATATAGTCCTGCCATCTACTCACCATATGTTTGAGCAGTGGGGGTATCTATCCCAGAAGGGCAATCGCTATACCCATGTGTGGTTATCCAGGCCACTGATCAAAGTACTTTGGGATGTAAAAAATTTTGAAACTGAGTTCGTCTGGATGCTGGGGGAAGAACTTGCTAAACGTGGATATAGCGCTTTAAACAACTTTTGCCGTTCGATCAAAGATCCGGAAACAGGAAATGAGCCTACCGACGGCAAGGAATTAGAACTATATGCAAATAAGTATCGCCTGCAGCCGCTTTGGGATCCAGACGAATATGTAAGCGGTGATAGGATAGATGGTTGGGAAGACTTTGTCAAAAAGGGAGTATGGAACTCTGATCAATACCCCTTCCGCACTCTTTGGGACAACTTTGGAACTGCAACAGGCAAGTTTGAATTCTACAGTGTAACCCTGCGGGATGCTCTGCAGGCGCACGCAGAGGATCATAATACTAACATCGATGATATCATGCAAACCTGTAAATATGAGTGCCGCGGCGAAACCGCTTTTATACCACATTTCGAACCACCTTATATTCATGGCACTGATGAGGGTTATACCCTTGTCCTGATTGACAGCAAATCAAAGATGAACCGTGAGGGGCGTTCTGCAAATTGTCCATGGTATCACGAATTAAAGGACCTTGATCCGGGAGATGAAAAAGGATTCGACGTGGCGAGGGTTAATCCTGACGACGCAGCAAAACTAAATATTGCTGACGGAGATGAGATAAGAATTGTATCTCCCACCGGATCGATCGAATGTACCGCCAAACTGTGGGAGGGGGTTCCCCCGGGGACAGTATCAAAAACTTTTGGCATGGGGCACTGGTCTTATGGCCGCCTGGCGTCTAATGACTTTCATAGTACAAAATCCCGTGGAGCCAACAACAACGATGTAATACCTGCTGACTATGAACGTTTAAGCGGAAGCACTGCTTTTTATGCTGTAACAGGTGTCAAGGTTGAAAAATTATAAGCGGAGGTAGAGAAAAATGCCAAAATACGCTATGGTAATAGATTTACATCGCTGCACGGGCTGCGGCGCCTGTATTCTTGGTTGTAAAATTGAGAATAACCTAGATGAGGGTGTATTTTGGGCTCATCATATAATAGCAACTGAAGGGAAGTTTCCCGATATAAAACATATCTATATATCCACCCTCTGTAACCATTGTGATAATGCCCCTTGTATAGATGTCTGCCCAGTGGAGCCAAAAGCTCTTTATAAAAAAAATAATGGCATAACAATGCATAATGTTGAGAGATGCATCGGCTGTCGTCTTTGCCAGGAACACTGCCCGTATGGTGTTATTTCTTATCACGCAGAAGAACCTCATCAATTCTGGCGTGACGATACCTCACTTATTGAAAACTGCACATCTTCTCCCGTTGAAACAACCAACGAGGCAGAGGGCAATGTTATCCCTTACTATAATCCTGACCGTGCTGCCACATATCCAGGCATTCGACCGAAAAATAAAGTTGAAAAATGTACATTCTGCGATCACCGGGTCGAAAGAGGATTGATACCTTTTTGCGTGGAAACCTGCCCCGCTGTAGCCAGATTCTTTGGTGATCTTGATGATCCAGAAAGCGAGATTAGTTTGCTGTTAGAAAAGTATGAGGGCCACGGGTTAAAAGAAGAACTTGGAACCAAACCAAGGGTATTTTATATCCGGCGTTTTAATCCGGAAACAGCAGTTTAATATAAAGGGGAACATTCAATGCAGAAATATAAAGATAACATAAATACTACCACTTTTTTTCAGGACTTGTATTCCTGGACAACACTGGCTTTAAGTCATCCCCGGGATAACAGCTTTATTAATGATACCATTGAAATACTTGTAGAAATAGCAGCTAGCCCGGGTATAAACTCTGATTTTTCAAAAGAAGTTAAAGATCTTAGACTGCATTTACAGGAAAACGGTGCTGATCTGCTCCCACTTCAACAAGAACACAGCAGACTTTTTATTGGTCCATTTAATCTACTTGCACCTCCTTATGAGTCATTTCACCGCAACAAGGGTGTTGTAATGGGTGAAAGCAGCAAACAAGTAGAGCAAATATACACTAAAACAGGCATGGAAGTTTCACCAGATTTTAAAGACGCACCGGACCACATTATCCTTGAAACAGAATTCTTATCAAGAATATGCGAATTCGAAATAAACTCCTGGTCTTCAAATCACGCCGACGAGGCAATCTATTATAGGAATTTGCAGATGTTTTTTTTAAAAGAACACCTTCTATGCTGGATTCATTTATTGCAGAAGGCTGTTGAGGAAGGTTCCAGGTATAGGTTTTATCCAGCTATACTTAGTGTTTTAAGTAAAACTGCAGAATACCATTATTATGCATTATCAGAAGATTAAAAGCTCCTTCCAAGGTGATGGCTATGTATTTAAGCTTAATTACAAATTATGTTTCCAGGGATATTGCCCCATACGTGGAACAGGACAGATGCCTGAACTACCGTAAACAGAACCACTGCCACCGCTGCTTTAATATATGCCCTGCAAAAGCAATATCCAGAAATGAACAAATTAAAATAGATGAAAATGTATGTAAAGGCTGTGGCATATGTACTGCAGCCTGCCCTACTAAGTGCCTGCAACTACCTAATATTGATTGGTTAGCATTATATAAATCTTCGAAAAAACTTGATCATATTCAACTTGGCTGCCTGAAATCAAAATCACCTTCAACAACTCTAATCGTGCCATGTCTGGGATCTGTACCGGCAGATTTTATTGCAGCCCTGTCAATAACAGGAAACAAGCTTATAGAAATTGACCTTGAACCTTGCTTGGAATGCGAAAACCGTCGGGCTGTCAAGCAGCTGTATCGCACATTTCGTAAATCTAAAATATATGCCGATAATAGAATTAGACTTAAAGCTGTTAGCGCCCAAAAACTTATTACAGATAACCAAAATTATCTTAATCATAAAAACTTCTCATTACTTAAACGTAATTTCAAACAATTAATTAATTCCGTAATATCTAATACGATCGGTGAATATGGAAATAAAAAAACGGGGGAAAATGGACCAGATAGAAATCGGACAATTTTAGCAGATATACTAAATGACAACCCGGGATTATCAATTCAGAAAAAAACCTGGCAAGTTAGCCCGAAATGCAATGGATGCGGTTTTTGCAGGGGCAGCTGCCCGGGAAATGCCTTAGAATTTAATTACATTGATAACCAGCTAAATATTATACATTATCCACTTAAATGCACTTCATGTAATTTTTGTGCAAATGTATGCCCACGAAAAGCGCTTACTGAAACTATAATTACCCTCACAAGCTTTTCTGCTAATTGCCAGGTAATCTATTCCCTTGATACAAAAAAATGCAGTATTTGCAATCAGCCATTCATTTACAATAATAATCATTCAATATTTTGCTCAAGGTGTACTAAGCGAAATCAAATACGGGATAGTTTCTTAAAAAAACTTAAAGAGGCTAGCAGTGCATAGTCAAAGAGGAGGTTTATCTTATGGCCACAGAATATACGCGGGCAAGACAAATTATACTGGATAATACAATGCGATTAAAAAGTGAAATAATACAGATTGAACAAGCCTTAAACCGGGTGATTGCTGAAAATGTTATCGCAGAAATGAATATACCTCCTTTTAAACGCTCTCCCCTGGACGGCTTTGCTTTGAGGGCAGCAGATACAGTTAATGCTAGCAGTTATAATCCTGTAAAACTAAAATTAAGCGGCATATCTGATTGTGGTCATCCTTTTAAAGGCAGCTTAGATATGGGTCAGTGTTTACGTATATTTACTGGCGCTCCGGTTCCGGAAAGTGTTGATGCCGTTATTGCGCAGGAAGAAGTTAAACTGGAAAATGATACTATTACAGTATTTCAGCCCCTTAGCAAGGGAGATAACATAGTCCAGCCCGGAGAAGATATAAAATCCGGTGAACTTATTATTAAAAATGGATCCCAGCTAAAACCTGCTCATTTGGGCTTACTTGCATCTCTTGGCAGAAATTATGTAAAAGTATACAGGCAGCCTGTTGTAGCTGTTTTTTCCACAGGCCAGGAACTGGCAGCCCCTGGTTCCCAGCTTCAGGAAGCGGAAATTTATGATTGCAATACCACATTAATTTCCGCATTGGTAAAAGAGGCCCAGGGGATACCGTTGACCAGTAAACCATTGGCCGACAATGTTGAATTACTCGCTGCTTCTATATCTGAATACCTGAAGCAAGCCGATGCACTAATTACTTCCGGGGGCGTATCAGTAGGAGATCACGACCTGGTGGCTCAGGCTGTTAAGAAAGCGGGTGGTGAAATTTTATTCTGGCGCTTAAAAATGAAACCAGGCACACCAATGCTGGCAGCCAAACTAAATGATAAATTAATCTTTTGTCTTTCCGGAAATCCAGGAGCAGCTCATGTAACTTTTGATTTGTTTGTTCGCCCATCTTTATTACAAATGTCCGGAAATCATAGTTGGCGCAGGCCAGATCTGAAGGCAGTACTGGAACATCCTCTTAACAAGAATAATGGACAAAATCGCTTTATCCGGGCTAAATGCAAGTACTCTCTAGCTGATGGCTTATATCGCGTGGCAACTGCTGAGCGAGAAAAACCAGGTTCAATCTCTGCCTCCATAGAATCTAATGCAATTATTTACCGGGCCGCCGGTGCTTCAAAGTTAGAGATTGGGGAGAGTATCACTATTGAATTAACAGATCTGCCAGAAGTTAAAACCGGAGCAGGACTATTAGTTCCAACAGCAAGTAAAAACATTGAGCGCAAAAAGATCAAACGTTTCTTCCCCAAAAAAGTCAATCAACCCATGGCAAATTCAATCAGTTAATTAATGGTGCTTTATTTAGCGGGCGCCGCCTCCCCCTCCACCTCCGCCGCCACCGCCGCCACCGGAGAAGCCGCCTCCACCACCGGAGCCGGAAGAAGAAGCTGATCGGAACGCTGTTTTAAAGGATTGATCCATGCTTGAAGTAAAATTGTTAAAACTTGAAGGATTTGCCGCCATAAAACCGTAAGCCGGCCATATACGGTAGGAATCGCTTTTCAACTCCGGATACACCAGGTGCAACTGCTCCATCACTTCTTTGGCCACACCCATGGCAACGGCGAAAACCAGGTAATGCTCCCACACTACAAGCGATGGTATCGTGGAGCGATCAAGTTGCGAGAAATGCTGCAAAAACTTTTTAAACGCCTGCCATTTGGCATAATGATCGGCCCCTTTAGCGGTAAGTCTCTTCATCAGGGCAAAACCGATAGTCATAACAAAACCACCGGAAATTGCGGCCGCACCGGTAATATGCATTTTTAATAAGAAAAAGAGAAAGCTTATGATCACCAAAACTGCACCGGTAATTATACCGGGCCAGTAAATACTTTTAAAGAATAAATGTTTTTCCGCTTCTTTTTTGATACTCTCCGTCCATTTTTTATAAAAGCCGGCTGTGCTTACCCGCTGTTTCTTACCGTATGCCTCTATTTCACGCATGGTCGTTCCGCCAG
>Ga0209498_1001848_pt1 | contig 12901 bp, 7 predicted proteins | sample WalLakDeSediment_FD_184131 | JGI IMG/M metagenome (GOLD analysis project Ga0209498, IMG submission 184131) | Lake sediment microbial communities from Walker lake, Nevada to study Microbial Dark Matter (Phase II) - Walker Lake 11/02/13 Deep... | ecosystem: Environmental > Aquatic > Freshwater >...
CCAATCGCAGGGGCCGGGGTCGGAAATGGGCGTTTCATGTATCGCCATCTCGCAGGGGCCGGGGTCGGAAGTGGGCGATTCATGTATCGCCATCTCGCAGGAGTTAGTGTCGGAAGTGGGCGATTCATGTATCGCCCAATCGCACGCCAATACCGGAACCGACACCGGCCGGGCCGCTCACCCCCCCAAGATCACCGGATGATCGCGCACCCGCCCACGCATCCGAGCCTGTCCGAGTCGCGCGGCTAGCCCGAATCCCGTGGCAACCGTGCAACTCTCCCGATCCGCGGAACGTTCACCGTCCCGGATTGCCGCCTCCGCGTTCAAGCCGGAAGAATTCCGTGCGCTTACTCCCGATTACTCGGAAAGAAACATCCGATCCGGACCCAAATTCCGGATCACCGATCCCCGTCCACCTGCCACCCCGCCCGCACCTCCTCCACGGAAAGCAGCTCGTTTCGCTGGCGTGTCCACCGCCAACTCCCTCCGCGCGCCCGTCAGCAGCAGCACGCGTCCGAGAAACATGGCCTCGCCGAGCAGTCCTGACACCCTGCGCCGACCGCCTCGGTGAACAGTATCCGCACCCGTGACGCCGAATTCCGAGGCCAGCACGTCGCTGAACGAGCATGCCCGCGTCTCCTTCTTCCGCGACTGCGCGGCGAGCACCACGCCGCTCCACTCCTCATGCAGCTCGGCGCATACGGCCGCCAGGTCTTCCTCCTCCGTCAGCACGCACGAGGCGTAGCGCCGCGCCCACACGTCACCACCATCCTTTCTCAGCACGTTGTTGATCCGATGACTGCTGTTCATCTTCAAATAGCCCATGAACACCGGCAGCGTCATCACACGCCGGTAATACACCCATGCATCGCTGCCTTCCGGCGGCTCCTCCTGGCTGTTGCGCCGTTCGGTGATCTCCAGCGCGAGTTCCACCTCGGAGGGACGAATGGTCATGGCGTGAATGCGGACGCACGGGAAGTTCTGCAGCGCCTGACCGAGCACATCGAGGAATGCGCATCCGGCATCGCTGAGCGTGGTAATGCCGTGTTTCGTCGTTCCGAGAATCTCCTCATTGCCCTTCGTTTTAAAGGCGATGAGATGCTTGGCGGGTTGGGAATAGTCGTAGTCCCGTTCGCGGCGGGTGCTCATCCGTTTGAGTCGTTTCATGTGATGCTCCCTAAGAATACTTTCATGCAATACACATGAGAAGAAACTACGTGCACCGCTCCATGTGATTCAAGGCGGAAATCGGCACCCGATGCTCCGCGCTCCAAGCAGCAACCCAAGGATGATCCGCGGGTGGTGGAATTCCCCGTCCTTGGAGAATCCGGCCTTTCGCAAGTCATCTTCATCCGACGCTTCGACATACAGCGCGGTCACATCATAGAAGAGCGCGGCGAGAACCGTGACGCGTTTGCACGTATGCGCATAGACGAGGTGCTCCGTTTGCGCTTGATACCGATCATGGAAGCGATCCATCGCACGGTAGAGTGCGCTGCTTGAGACCGTCACGCTTTGATAGCGGTGCAGGGAGTCGACGGTTTTCGGTTTGCTCCCCGGGTATGCCAGACGTGCGATGACCATGTGGCGAAACAACGGCTCGGGAATCTGATTGAATCCCATGCGATCGTATAAGGTCCCATAAATCAGCTCGGGACCAATGGTGCGGACCTGCGCATTGCCAAGCGAAGAAACAAGGTTCTCCACGACATGATCTCGTGTCGTATGAAGAGCAAATAGTTCGCCTTGGTCAGGATTGGGAGTGCGAAGAAAACTCTGCGCCTGAAGGTGGAAACGTTCAATTTGATCGGGGTCCGAGGATGTGCCAATGGTGCGGAGCACTCGATACCGACCATGATCTTTCGTGATGATCTGGACCCTGACCGAAGCACTTCGATTCCTGTTTTTTCGAATGAACATGATCGAATAGTAAGCGTGCAGCACCCGAAACGCAATCCGGAATTACACTAACTCGTTGAAAACAAACACCCTGGCACATAGGGTCAGATACGAGCGACGAAGTCAAGAAGAGGAGCGTACATCCGACGACGATGGCTCTACCTGATTCGCCGATTCTATCCGTCCGAATAGCTGAGCAGGAAATTCGACCTCAAGTTCAACGTGGGAATAAGCGTTCGTGTAGTGTTGCGTTACCGACTTGAAGCACGTTATTCAGAGTCCCGTACAGCTTCGTACGCAAGTACCGCGACGATGCAGGGGTGATCTACTGCCAGGCGATAGCATGTACAACAATCATGACCACGTTTGCGTAGGCAACGATATGTTCCTATTTCGAGTACAGGAACGACATTCTACGCGAGCGATGGTTTCATGCGGTCACTCGGAACTTCAGCATGCTTTTTCAGCGAGTCTCCCGAATCCGCTGTAGATCCATTTCTATGCCCCTTCGTTGCTCGGGATTTCTCTCCAGTTCCAGGAATCTTTCGAAGTGTTTCTCAGCTTCGGCATACCTTTCCGCATGCATCAGCAGAATGCCCAAATTACGATGCGCGGGAGCGAGGTCGGGATTGTATTCTATAGCACGCGTCCAGCACGCATGCGCTCTCGGAGCGTTGTTCACCTGCATCCATAGATTCCCGAAGTTGAACCAGGTCAAGGCCGAGGTCGAATCCAAAGCCAATGCAGCTCTGTATTCCACAACAGCTTCGTGCATGTTCTCCTGGGCTGCCAAAGCGTTGGCGAGATTCATTCTACCATCTACTGTTTCGCGTTCATCGACGGATCGCTCGAACCATAGTCCGGCTTCGGCATAGTCACCAGCGTCGAAGTGTATCTGCCCGAGCTTGAGATACTCCAACTCGTAGCGAATATCCAACGGAGCCTGGAGCAGAAAAACAGGAAGGGCCAACGCGGCTGCCGCAATCGCCGGCCGTACGAGTGTGCGTACCTTGCCGCTGCGAACTACCTGCAACATTGTCGAAACCGCATAGGCGGCGTACAGAAACAGCAACGGCGTGACGGGAAGCCTAAGTCTGCCATTGACGAAAAACAACGCAGTGACGGCGATATAGGCCACGAGAAACAACAATAGTGGCCAATGTACTTTTACATCTTTCAACGCCATGAACATGCCTGCGAAGCTCAGTATGAATATCAGAGGTGTCGCCACCTTCGGCAAGCCTACAGGCCCAGCGTAATGTTCGGAGAAGAAGTCCATGCTCAATCCAAGTTGATCGATTTCTCCCGGATGAAAGAAGAGAATGAGCTTCTTGACATACAGCAGTAGAAATTCCCCCGGATTGTCCATAATCCACGTCACGGCTCTGTTTCTCCACCAGGACGATACTTCCGCAGCGTTCATCGCAGTGCCGGTCATCCGTTCGACAAAGGCGTGGCCATTCGGGTCGCTGTAGAGATCCACTGCTTCCGGCATGCTGTAGAGACCAATAGCCTGCTCGTTATTTCCAGCATAGAGGTTGTATCCGAAGGACGATGTGATAGGAAGAAACACTGCTTCGGCGGTGTAATTATGAACAGTTGTGGGAATCAGCGTGATTCCGATAACGGCCAACCAGATCAGAGGATTTCGCAATGCATCAAGCCGACTCGGCAAACGGAACATCACCACGATCATGAACAACGGTACGAACAGAATAATACTCGATCTGCTGACAATTGCCAGACCAAGTGTGACGGCGGAGAGCAGCCAATCCCGAAGCCTGTCTTCCCGCATTGCTCTTTGGAGAAAATACAATGCAGCAACGATGAGGAAGGTGTGTATGGATTCGACCAGGAAAAAACTGTCATAATACACGCTGGGCGCATGCAATGCCAGCAACGCGGCGGCGATGTAGCCTGCTGTTCTTCCGAATGTATCCCTCCCGATATAAAACAGCAGGAGTGCGGTGCAGCACCCCAACAGAATCTGTATTGCACGCACCCAGAACAATGGATCGCCTGTGATGCTCCATACCGTCGCGATGAAATACGGATACAATGGGGACATGAAAAACGCAGATCCGATACCCTGGCCATCGACGATGCGCTCCGCCAGTTCGAAGTATATTCGCGAATCGGAATAATGCGACGAGTAAAAAGGCGTATCGCGCAGATCGAGCAGGAACAGCATTCGCACGAGCAGCGCAATAGCCAGGATAGCGACCAGAACGTACTCGCTACGAACGGTCCTTGCTTTCGCTTCCCCACTTGCTCGCCGTTTCCTGCCGGACGACACCATTCGGGAATTCCCCCGCTCAGTCGTGAACGATCAACCTGCGGTGCAATGTGCCAGTCGCAGAACTCAAACGGTAGTGATACGATCCGGGACGAAGCGTTGAAACCGGAATGGTGATGGCATGCATACCGGCACTGTACACACCGTCCACAGAGGTAAGCAGCAAGCGTCCAAGCGCGTCAAACAACTCGATCCGTACGTGTTGCTCCGTGGGGATAGAAAATCGCAACGTCGTAGCTGCATCACGCGTACTAACAGGATTCGGAAAGTTCTGCTCGAGATGGAAAGCGGACAGCGAACGAGGGATATGCACTTCCACAGTATGCGATAACGCACTTGTTCCATCGAAATCCAGTTGTCGGAGACGATAGCGCACAACCCCCTCGTTGTCGACGGCGTCAGCATAGAAATCATCGACGAAGCTGTATCGATGCTCGGCTTTGCTCGTTCCATGCCCTTGAACAAAACCGATGCTTTCCCAGAGCTTCATTTGCCCGGCTTGCGTGCTCGTCGCGAGCCGATGAATTTCGAAACCGTGATTGTTTTCCTCCGTCGCTGTGATCCAGTCGAGTTGCACACGCCCGCCGTAGTAGTTTCCGCTGAATGAGACAAGTTCCACCGGGATACCATACGGATAAAAGACGCGTGCTTCCGCCCAGAGATCTATGGAATCCGTCGCGCCCAGGCCAAGCTGCTGCCGCATGAAATCCGTTGCGAGCACGGTAGTGCCATTGGTATTCAGAATAACGGAACGTGTAGGATTGGCTGCCGGTTGCTTCACCCGTATGCGTGCCTGATCGGTTGAGAGACCTTTCAAGCGCCATGTCAACCAGAAGTCATCCTCGGGATCGATTCGAGCAACTGGCGAGCCATAAATGAATTCAGCAATGTAGTATGCGTCGGGGAATTGGCCCTGGAAATTCGGTGCGATCTCGAAGGATATTTGATGGAGAATCTGAATCGACGGGAGTGAATTACGCAACACACGTATTTCCAGCGTGTCACGCTTCGTGCTCGGAACATTCCTCGTAATACCGAGAGAGAAATAGGCTGAATCCACGTCTGCGATGGCTTCCGGCGTCATGCGAATTCCGAACCACGGTGTCGGCATGGAATGCGTGAAAACTTTTATCTGTCCCCCCTCGTTGAAGTAGCGCAATGGTTCGGATAATGGAGGCGTTTGTTGCGCAAATACGGTGGAAGTTCCGAGCAACGGTAAAGCAAACATAAGTGAGATCAATAGTCCGGGGCGCATCACAGTATCCAGAATAGAACCTACATAATGGAAAAGTACACAGCTTTGATCATTTTTCCGAGTGCAAAAACACTGCATTCAGGAAGAATGTCCGTTTCCGTACATGCGTATCGTTACAGCAATCTTCCCAAACACAGTCACACCGAATATAAAACACGGGCGCCCCTAAATCGGGGCGCCCGGATTTTCTTCCTTTCAGTGCGGAAACCGCTGCTTACTTGGAGAGCATCATCTTCTTCGTACTCGTGAATGTCGTACCACCGTTGACCGGCGTCGCGTCGAGACGATAGAAGTATGTACCTGACGTCAGTTTCTTGCCGCTGAAGTCTAAACTCTTGAAGCTGACGATATACGAGCCAGCATCCTGATTCGAGTTGACAAGCGTTGCGATCTCGCGACCGAGTACGTCAAGCACGCGCAGTGACACAATGCTTGCTTCGGGCAGCGAGTAGGAAATTGCAGTCGTCGGGTTGAACGGGTTCGGATAGTTCTGTTCAAGAACAAAGGCACCCGGTAGAGGTTGCTCGACAGAAATGCCTTGCGGCCTGCGATTGGACGGATGCGTGTAGACAATGTTGAGATTGGCTGTCGCTTCACCCAGGAAGGTGATGTCGCCATACTTCGAGCCAGTGGCAATAGGCAGTACGCTTGTGAAGGGATTGTTCTCTTCGTTGACTTTGCGCATGCTTTCGGGCGACTCGATGACATCGAATTGATGCGAAGCGATGTACTTGAACAGGTCTTCCTTGGAGGTGAATTCCGGGAGATCGATAGTTGCGACCTCCGGAGTTTGGACAGTGGGATCCAATACGAATTCAGCACCGAGCTTCACCGTGGAATAATCCACTTCGTGGGCGCGTTCGATGCCGAAGAAGCGGTCCATTTTCTCGATAGCCGATCCGTGATGATCGTTGCGATCGAAAACGAACGCAACATTGCTGCCCGATGCGATTGCCGAAGCAAGTTGTCTACTGACAGTCTCGTCAATCGAACCCATCACGAAGATGCTGCTGTTGCTGAAATTCGAAAGATCGGTCGAGCCCATTCTGACGAGTGTCGGACTAGCACCGCGATCACGAAGCATATCGGTCAATTCGTTCAGCATACCACGGTCAGTGTAATCGTCGTATGCCACTATCGGCGACTGCAACACCTCGAGGATGTACTCGAGCTTGTCGTTCACCGGGTTCTGGTCGTCGGGATTACGAGTGAAGAACACCTTGATCGTGTATAAACCACCGGTTTGCGGCGTCCACGAATCCATATTGATGTTGATGGTCTGATACCCTTCGATACCGTTGAATGGTGCATTGGCAACATTCACCATGTCGCTGTACAACAGATTGTCGCCAGCGTCGTAAATACCGATGTACACGGTGAAGTCCTTCCTATTGCCGCCCTGCTTGGAATACGCGGTGATGTTGATAATCGGCGTCGTAGGCTGTCCCACTGCCAGCGCCTCATTCGGCGTGGATTGGCTGGAGAAGCGCACGTAGTTGATGCCGAAGTCATTCTTTTCCACCATGTTCAGACGAATCGCGAAGGTGTGATTCGAATATCCTCGTGCGGCGAAATTCTCCCATCCGTTGGTGGGTGGACTTGCAACATTGCTCGAGAGATACGACAAACGCGTGCCGAGCAGGGAGAAGGTGTTGAGTGGACCGAATCTGTCGCTGAACAAAAAGCTCCAATGGCGATCCTTCAAGGCTGGAATCACCTTGTACGTGTACGGGAACACCGGCAGCAAACCGCCTGCCAAGTCTACGTTGTCCAAGGTAACCACATAGCTGCCCGGTGGCAGATCCACCGAACCGCCGGCATTGAGATCGGGATTGCCCTGCGCGTCGACAGGATATACGGCATAGGTCCGCCAGTTACCTCTGACGTACTCGTTCTGGTTGACCGCAGTCGAGCGGGCGACGAGTGTACTTGGCGTACCTGCATACCCCTGGCTTGTATTCCAGATGGAAATACGCGATCTGGCGAGCAGATTTCCGACGGTGGCATTCGGAAGCAAGCCGATATCGTGTTTGAAATCAATGCTGGTCACATTGGTCGATGGAAACTGGAACAGTGTGAATGTGACCCCCATACCGGAACCCGAGCCGAACAACCCGTGTGTTGGATAGAGATTGCTCTGAGGATCAATGAAGGGAGACCAGTAATTTAGCCTTTCGCCATGATACGACAGCGAGGCGGGATTAACGTTGATCTTTGTGGACTGCATCTCGTTGTCAGTCAGATCGTCGTCATAGCGCGGCTGAGTGATATTGACGCGAAGATTGTAATCGCCTTCAGGAACTATCAGTGCGTCGACGTTGACAAGCGCGCCTGCAACGGCTGGGTCTGCATCGAGCGAACCGGGATACCAGTACGGACCATGGTAATGCGTCGCCGAAGGCGGAATGTAGTTGTTCTGATCCACGGCCATGATGCGCTCGTAACCGCTCGCTGTACGCGGATATGCCTTCTGCGTTGCCCAGAACACCAAAAGAGGATCCTGAAGCTTCGCGTTCTCGCCGTACGGCGGGATCACACCGACAATGTCGGATAGGTAGCCAACAGGCGTTCCCGTGATAGCTCCGGGAACGGGAATGCCGGCAAACGGACCGACGAAGCCCTGATGGCGATCGGGATCCGAAATTTCGCCGCCACCCACGATGTATTGGACTTGAAGATAGGTGACGCGAATATGACCGTACATGGGACGGTTGTCGCCGAAGGCATCGTAGACTGTGACCCAGTACAAGCCATCAACAGGATGACCATTCAGAGAACTAAGAGGCTCTTGCGGCCTGAACGTACCTTCGAAACCGCCTGCGGGTCCTAATCCGATATCGTCGGCGATCTGGTCGAAAGCAAGATCGTCGAAAGTCACATCATTATAACCACCTTCATCCCCGAATTGGGGAGTAATACATGCGCCAAGTCGTACGCCGCCGTAACTCCCAAAGTTTCCACCCTGCAACGAACTAGTCGTACCAGCTCCTGTCGGCCATCCGGCACGCACGTTTTTCTGCATGTAATCACCATCCAATGGGCCTGGAGGAGGTGGCAAGGGCGGTGTGAAGGACGGAGATCTGCCAAAGTAAATCCCAATGTCCGATGTCCAAGCATTGTCGAATCCACTCATAGGGTAGTTGCCTTCAACCCTGATGGTTATGATGAAGCGTCCAGAGGGATAACCGTTCGCTGCTGTTCCGATGACGGCACCCGGGTGACCGCTGATGATGATCGGGAAGGAGTCGCCATTGACACCGAGAACCACACTCGGTGGATTTGTGGGGCCCATGCACATATCTCCGTCACCCTGGTTGTTCGGAATCTGTGCACGCTCCGGGTCATTCAGTGTTGCGGCAGCACCATTGAACTGTCCTCTCAAATTCGCGCCGCCGGGCCATAGGAAATTGATAGGTGGCGTGAATGGCTGAACCTGCTCGATGATCTGCTTGTTGAACATCAACACCCAGTGTGCCAGAAAACCTTGCTGGGGAGCACCTGGAGTAAAGGAACCCTGATCCTGAATGCGTATTTGCCAATACCCCTGAGACATTTCACCATTCATGTTCGCGAGCGGCTGGAAGGGATTGATGGGCCTGTCGTTGGGGACCATACCGTAAGGATTGCCGCCCTGCTGAAATACAAGGAGTGATCGTTCGGATCCGAGTGAACCGTAGATCGGTGCAGTCGTTGGGTTGCCGCTCTCAGCTTTCAAAATCACCTGCTTGCCGTGCGGCGAAACAAGCGTGACGCGGAGAGAGGAGTACATGACGGTTTTTGCGTATAAAGCGACACGCACATCCGACACGGGAACATTGACGGGAACGTAGATTCCGTCAATCGTGGTCGTCTGCGCATGGATTGCAAGATGGGGTTTGCTCGTGTACTTGTAAGTACCGTTTGCGTACCCCATCTGCGAAAGCAGTATTCCCAGTACGAATACCGCAGAAAGAAGAGTCAACTTCCTCATGAAAGACCTCCTGGCAGTTGGGGGATTAAGATGAGATGATATGGTCATTCTATATCGTGAATTCGTTGCGGAAATGTTTTTGCGTATGACGTATGTTGTTATCGATCATGTCGGTGTACCGGTCGATCAATTCATTACGTGCATTTATGTTCGTCTCCGTCAATACAATCAACATCTTAAAAAAGATAAGAACAATCTAACCAAGGTATCACCGAATGTCAAGAGAACAATTTTTCACGTGAATTTCGCCGGGCAAGCACACGACGCACATTTCACGCAATATGCATTACCGAGCAAGATACATCTTTTTTGTTTGAGAACCAGCACTTGTGCGCATTTTGTAAAAATACATTCCACCGGCAAACTCGGAAGCACGGAAGGTTGCCGCATAGGAACCCGGCTCCTGACGCTCCGAAACAAGCACCGCAACCTCTCGTCCCATGATATCGAAGACAACCAGATCCACACGTGTCCTCTTACTCAAACTGTATCTGATCACAGTGCTGTCCGTGAATGGATTCGGCGCGTTGTCCTCCAGCGAGAAGTTGAGTATCGACTCCAACCCTATTGGTATCTCCGCCGAAAACACGATGCTTCCATCCGTATTCACCTTGCGCAAGCGGTAGTAATGTATCGCTCTGCCACTCCACACATCGCTGAGCGCATACTGCTGATGTCTCTCGGGAAGACGTTGCGGTTCGACGCTTTCGTACACCATGTAGCGGCCGGATTCCGTTCTTTTCTCAACCTCGTAGCGGAGCACTTTCGATTCGTCGAATGTCTCCCACGTCATGAGCACACTCCCGCCATCCAGAACCGCACTGAACGCGAGCAACTCGATGCGGAGCGGCGTCGTCGACACCACCAGTCGGGGTCGGTTGTACGCGAGAGCGACGACGCTGTCGAGCTGCGAGGTCTGTCCGGGAATTATGCCATCCCTGCCGCCATCGAAGGAAAACAACACGGAGAGTTGCGATTCGAAACCGCTTAACGCGAGATCCTTGTAGTACTCGATCTCTTGTTCGTTCCGGCAATTTTCCCAGAATCGCAACTCCTCGAATTCGGCGGCGGCGAACACGGCACGCGCACGCGTCGTTCCCAACAGCAATTCGTCGGCATCCACCCTCCGCATGTGTTGCGGAACGTGGACACTTCCCGCAGGCGACCCATCCACGAAAAGTGAGAAACGCATGCTGTCCGAACAGTAACTCGCAGCGAGATGATGCCAGCGACCATCGGCGATGAACTGCCCGCGACCGATACCGTATGTTCGTCGACCATCGGCACATCGCAAGGCGGCCTCGCCCCACGCGTTCACGAACAACTCGAACGGATACTCGCTGTGATAATCGTCACGGCGCGAACTGAGCAACGGCACGGAAATCGAAGTGGTCTTGCACCACATCTCGACGGAATAATCACGCATGAGCGGTAGACGAAACACGCCACTGTCAGGGAACAACAGATAGTCACGCTTGCCGGCAAGTTGCAAGGCCGCCGTGCCATTGCGCTCCGCTACTATCACCCGTACAGTGCGAACGTAGCGCTCATCCACGATATCCGCGAAATCAGTAACATCGGCAGGATCGCAAACCCGCCACCCGACGCGCGCGCCGGTACCGCCGAACGTACCGGTGGCGAATTTAAGAGTGAATAATCCTGTTTCTTTCGGTTTAAAGCGAAGTAGTACGCGCGGCGACAACTCGGTTTCACGACTCTGCGGTATGGAATCGGCAAGCGCTACCACGCGATGGCCACCCTCGGCTTTGTAATGGCGCACGATAGATGCGTTACGCCGCAACTGCCTGCCGATGTGCTCGCTGATGTACCGTGCACCGACAAGTTCGAACTCTTCCGGATATTGCACGATGACCGCCGCCATGCCTCCGCCGTGACCGACGATCGCACCGTCGATGGCTACACCGAATTCGGCGTCCACATACACTTCGGAGGGGACGTGTATACCGGTAAATAGCGTCAGACATCCGGTACACAGAAGTACCGCGAGCAGAGACGACGCAATCGTCAAGCGCGAAACAATCATGTATGCATGTTATCGTGGAAAAATCATCGATGCGCACGCAGATATTCTAGCCTGGGACGCAATTCGTTGACCGGTGTCAGAAGCTTCTCCTTGCCGAATATGGCGTCTTCATATTTCGTGAACGCCATTTCGTACACCGGACTCATGACAATTGCCTCTTCCGGACAGACCTCTTCGCAAAAACCGCAAAAAATACAGCGAAGCATGTTGATTTCGAACAACTCCGGATAGCGTTCCTTTTCATGTTCCGTTTCGGATGCATGTACCTCGATGGCGAGAGCAGGACATACGCGGGAGCATAATCCACAGGCCACGCAGCGCTCGACACCGTTCTCTTCCAGCACCAGGACGGGTGCGCCACGATACGACGGTGGAGGAACCCATTTTTCCTCGGGGTATTCGCGTGTCTCCTTTTTCTTCAGCATCTGTTCGAGCGTCAGTTTCATTCCCTTCAGTATCTCGGGAATGTATATTTTTTCCCAGAAATTCAGCTCGTATTTCGTGTCTGTCTGCGTCGACATGTCTGGCCCTTTCTAATCGGTTCACGTTACAATAAAAGGAGTACGATACCGGTAACGACGACATTGGCGAGTGCGATCGGCAACATGACCTTCCATCCGAGATTCATGAGTTGGTCATAGCGGAAGCGCGGCACCGTCCAACGTACCCACTGAAATACGAAAAGCAGGAACGCCACCTTCACGGCGAATGCGAGTATTTGCAAAAGCACGTTCGCATACACCGGGAGTTCCAACAATTCAAGATACGGTATCTGCCATCCTCCGAGATACAGCGTCACGACCACTGCACTGGCTGTTATCATGTTCGCATACTCCGCGAGAAAAAACAGCGCGAACTTGAAACTGCTGTATTCCGTGTGATACCCGCCGACCAACTCAGGCTCGGCTTCGGGAAGATCGAACGGCGTTCGGTTGGTTTCGGCGAAGGCAGCGACGAGAAACACGATGAAGCCAACCGGTTGCAGTACAATGTTCCACTGCCAACCGGACTGCAACGCTACTATGTCGGTAAGGCGCAAAGAACCGGCAATCATGATAACACCGATGACGCTGAGGCCCATAGACAATTCGTAACTGATCATCTGTGCCGCGGAGCGAAGACCGCCGAGCAATGAGTATTTGTTGTTCGACGACCAGCCGCTCAGCGTCAACCCGTACACTCCCATGGATGTCAGCGCGAGCACGTACAGAATCCCGACATTCACATCGGCGACGAGGAGCGAAATTTCCCGTCCGAACAATGTGAACGTCTGTCCTGCGAGTGGCACGACTGCGAGCGTACTCATGGCGACCGTAATGGAGATGATAGGCGCCAATGTGTGTATGAAGCGGTGAGCCGCAGCGGGCACGATGTCCTCTTTGACGAGAAGTTTGATCACATCGGCGTACGGCTGCAGAAGTCCACGCCACCCAACGC
>Ga0209498_1001849_pt1 | contig 12881 bp, 10 predicted proteins | sample WalLakDeSediment_FD_184131 | JGI IMG/M metagenome (GOLD analysis project Ga0209498, IMG submission 184131) | Lake sediment microbial communities from Walker lake, Nevada to study Microbial Dark Matter (Phase II) - Walker Lake 11/02/13 Deep... | ecosystem: Environmental > Aquatic > Freshwater >...
CAACTGCTTATTTCGATGAATTAAACGGAGCTTTTCAGGAAGCGAAACATGGCAAGGATGGGCCGGAGTTTTTTTATAACATAGCCGGATCTACCGTGCGATTGAATTTCGCCGGAGAAGCGTTAGTGCCCAGTATATGCCCGGCTCTCGAACATTTGAAAATCAAAAAGGCATCAAAACAATCACTTTCAATTTATTTATGGGACAGTGCTACAACAGGCATTAAGCTTCCCATTCTGCCATGGCAAAAAGATAAAATGATTACTGTTGAAAAAGATAATAAACATCAAAAAGACATAGACCAATTTCGAATTTATTTTAAAGATCTTCATGTGCAAGGGGTTTATCAAGTAGGAGCCAATACCCTTAGTATGCTGGATAGTGATCGCAACCTTGCTGTATATTGGGTGCCGAATGCCAGACAGATGCATTATTATGAAAGCGGTTCACCCTTGCGCGCCATTTTTCAGTGGTGGGCAAAGAGCAGAGGACTTCAGTTAGTTCATGCCGGGGCGGTAGGAACTCCAGACGGCGGTGTGCTACTGGCAGGAGCAAGTGGCTCCGGCAAATCCGTCACAGCTCTTTCCTGTATCAAATCTGATTTACTTTATGCCAGCGATGACTATGTTTTGCTTGGTACAGATCCTATTCCCTATTTATACAGCCTTTATAATAGTTGCAAAGTGAACGACGGTGATATTAAAAGATTCCCAGAATTTGTGCCCGCAACTATAAATGAGGATAACATAAAAAAAGAAAAAACTATTTTGTTCTTGCATGATTATTATCCGAAGAAAATAGTAACTAGTTTTAAAATTCGGGCAATATTATTACCGAGAGTTACCGGTGGCAAGACAAAATTAAATAGTGTAACCGCAGGCATAGCTTTAAAAGCCATGGCTCCCAGCACGATTTTCCAGTTACCGGGCGCAGGCCAGGACGACTTAAAGATGATGGCAAAGCTGATTAGGCAAATCCCGAGCTACTTTTTAGAACTAGGGCAAGATACTGATGCAATTCCAGATATTATTCTAGATTTGCTGGCACATAATTAATTTCGAAATTGTTCTAGCTGCAGGTAACGCTTTAACCAGATAATTGCTTGTTAAGAAAGGATGTGCTAAATGGAAGGACCGCTTGTTAGCGCAATAATTCCGGTATACAACGGAGAACGACATTTAAGTGATGCTCTAGACAGCATTTTATCCCAAGACTATAAGCCGATTGAAATTATCGTTGTTGATGACGGATCGACAGATAGTAGCGCTGATATCGCCCGAACTTATAGTGAAGTGCAATATATATATCAGCCGAATCAGGGACCGTCTACAGCCCGTAATACGGGCGTCATTGCTACTCAAGGAGAGCTAATTGCCTTTCTAGATGCCGATGATGTATGGCTGCCCAACAAATTAAGTGCCCAGGTTAGTTATTTGATGAGTCATCCGGAGATTGGATTTGTCGTTGCAAAGCGACGAATGCACATTGAAAACGGCATTGAGAAACCACCATGGTATAGAAAACATCTTTTTGAAGAGGAAAGTGTCTGTTTTTTTCCAAGTGCTATGGTTGTACGCAGAAGCGTTTTTGAAAAGGCAGGATACTGGAATCCATGTTTTCGATTCGGTGAAACTGGCGAGTGGTTAACCAGGGTAAACGACGCGGGGATCAGCTACGCTATTCTTCCTGAAACGCTTTTAGTAATGAGAATTCATGATCGGAATTTGACATATCATTTAGATGAAGTACGTTCAGGAATTCTATCTGCATTGAAAGCTTCTGTTGACCGCAAACGTAAAAAAATACTATGGAAAGTGATAATATTTTAGAAAATGATTAATGAAACTTTAGTTAGTGTAATCATTCCGGTTTTCAACGGTGATTGTTATTTAGACGAAGCAATTCAAAGCGTTTTGGCTCAAACATATCATCCGATGGAAGTAATTGTTGTTGACGATGGCTCGACAGATGGTAGCGCTAATATCCTAAAAAACTATGGTTCTGCAATCAAGTATTATTACCAGCCTAATCTCGGTCAGGCTGTTGCCATGAACCGAGGTATTAATCTGGCACATGGAGATTACCTGGCCTTTTTAGATGCCGATGACCTTTGGACAGAGGATAAAACTATGCTCCAGATAAATGCCTTTAAAATACATCCCGATGTTGATATCGTGGCCGGGCATATTAAACAGTTTTTTAGCCCGGAGCTGGATGAGAATTTTACCAAGAAGATAAAATGTGTAACAGAATTGATTCCGGGGCATGCTTTAAAGGCTATGTTAGCTAAACGCGAGGTCTTTGACCGTATAGGCCTCTTTGAAACAAATTGGGATGTAGGGGTTGAAATGAGTTGGCAGCTACGTGCTGTTGAAGCAGGTCTTAATGTAATGATGCTTCCTGAATTGGTTTGCTTAAGACGCATTCATGAAAACAACAAAGGTATTACTAATAGACACTTTATTACCCAACGAGCTCATATATTAAAAGCCTCATTGGATCGCCGAAGAAAAAATAATTTCGACGGATTGAGGACTGGCAATGTTTCAAAAAGAGAAGACAGAGAACAATAAAGAAGTATTCAGACCAGATCATACTGAGTTATTTACTAATAAAGGCTACAAAAAGCTGCCAGCAGGATACCCGATGAAAATAACCTATGAACCTCAATATGAGAATCTATTGCGAGCACTGACAGTTGAGGGCCAGGATGGCCTTGAATTTGCTTTGAGCTGGCTTGATAACCTTGATTTGGATTCAATTGATGGAAGCTTGCATCGCCTACTGCCCATATTTTACAAAAAGTTGAACCAATACAATCTTAGCGGAATTCCCATTAAAGAATTGGGGCGCCTGAAAGGCATTTACCGCTATTATTTTTATAAAAATAACTTGATTATAAATGAATCTTCTAAAATATTTCATGCGCTTGTCGAAGCGAAGATTGAGTTTATGCTTTTAAAAGGTATTTCTTTAATCTTGGGCGGTTATTATCAAGATTATGCTTTACGCCCGATAGACGACATTGATATTCTTGTAGATAAAAAAAATGAAAAAGAGGTTCTTGTTTTTTTAAAGCGTTTTGGTTGGCAGAAACTCGATACCATTCAGCAACAATCGCATTTTATAAATAAGGATTATAAATATAAGATTAATTTACATAGGTATCTATTAACGCGGCACTGCAGTAATTTTACGGATGAAGATTTTTGGAAATATGCAGAGGTAAAAACTTTTAATGATTATACTTTGCGCTTCCCAAGCCCGACCGATCAAGTTTGGCATAACTGCTTTCACAGTATTGGATATTATGCAGGGCCAACAATTCTAGCGGTTGTTGATGTGATTAATATACTAAAAATCAGTCAAGATACTATTGACTGGGAAAGGCTAATTGCTACACTGAAAAAATGGGAGCAAACCTATAGTATTTTAAACACATTTTTATATGTTGATTCAATAGTACAAAACCTGGTACCATACTGGGTTATTAAAAACCTGAGTGAGGTAAAAGTCAGTAAAAAGGAAAAAATATTATTCAATTCATTTATGCACGAGCAAAAAGGTATAATAAAATACTGGAAATTGCACTTTCACAATAATCCTGACAAGGGTTTAATATATAATATGGTTACATTTCCTAAGTATTTTAAGTCCCTTTGCGGTTTAAATAATTTTCAATTTATCAAATTAATAAATAAAAGGTTATATAAGGCCGCGATTAAAAGAATTAGAAATTTTACCAGGAATCTATAAATAAGGATGCAAGGAAGTGATCATCTGCCAAATGGAAAAGATTTATTACTTCTCTGTTTGCGGAGAGATATTGATGAAGAAGCAATAACCAGAATGCAAAGATATAATGATGCAGATTGGGAGGAAGCTTTGGTGATAGCTGGCCAACATATGATTGGGCCATTACTCTATCAAAATCTTAAACCAATGTATGACAATCTCAATTTACCTATCATTGTTTTGAATAGAATGCACAAAAATTTCTTCTATTCTGCCTCCCGTAATATGCTTTATTACAGGCAGCTTATAAAAATCATTGAAGATTGTAACATTAAAAACATTCCTGTGATTTTACTGAAAGGCGCTCATCTGGCTAAAATTGTATATGGAAACATCGCCCTGAGGCCAATGAATGATATTGACCTTTTGGTCAGAAAAGAAGACCTGGCAGAGATCGATCAAGTCCTAATCGAAGATGGTTATGTTTCTTCGGAGAAAGAAATGGTGTCCACCTTAAAGCATTTACCTCCCTACCATAAAACAGATGCTGTATGTATAGAAATTCATTTTCATATTACTGAACCACCTTTTTCCGAATGCTTCAATATTGAGGATTTATGGAACCGTGCTCAAAAAAATAAATTACAAGGGGTGGAAGTATTGACCCTTTGTCCGGAAGATTTACTCTTGCACTTGTGCGAGCATACCTGTATTCAGCACGGTTTTGATAACGGCTTAATCTCCTGCTTTGATATCGCCTATGCTTTGAATTATTATCAGGAAGAACTGGATTGGGAAGAGCTCTGGAAAAGAAGTAAGGAATGGGGCATAGAAAAGTGTCTTTTTTTAATGTTTGCTCTTACGCAAAAGACTTTGGGGGTTTCTGTGCCCGAAGAGGTCGGCAAGATAATGGAAGCCGATGAAAATGCTTCGAATGCGCAGAAAGTTGCTGAAGACTTGATCTTTGAAAGGGGCATAGAGCCTTCAAGGTTTGTTGCTCGACTATTCGCCGAACAAAGTTTATGTGCAAAACTTAAATATATATTACAGCGTATCTTTCCAGCTAAAGAAATTATTAATACAAATAGTAATCAAACCGGCAGCAGAAAGGACTTAGAATTACTTCATTTATATTTACGACGTATGCGAAACCTTTACAAAGAGCATATAAAAACAATATGGGCGGGATTGCGAAAAGACCCGGAAACCCTAATGATGATGAACATACAAAATAAACGCAATAGCCTAAGAGATTGGTTAACAAATAACGGGATAGAGGATGCCGGGCAAGGCGAAATTTCTTAAGATCAGGAAATATTTAAATATACCGCCTCATAAGAGCAAACGGCTTAAAGATAAAAATCTTGTAATGAATACAAGAAATTATCAACATAAACAGTTCAGACCAGATAGGATAAAGTCAAGACTAAAAATTATAAGGCTTTTAAGAGGACTGGTGGCCACGAAAGAATTGATCAAAATTGAAATTTGATTTAAGTTTTCTGGATAATAAAATATATCGGGAAACGATTTGGAGCTTTTCTGCCAAGGGAATTGCTTCTCTTCTTTATATTGGAATCAATATTTTTCTGGCCCGTTATTTGGGACCCTTAAGGTTTGGCACCTGGTCATACTTCTATGCTTTAATAAATATTATACTTATATTCTCTTATTTTGGTATAAATGCATCATCCCGAAAATATATCGCGCAATTTAATTACACGGACAATCTGGGTGCTGTTCTGAGGTCATCGCTAAAACTGCGTCTTGTTTTTAGCTTTTGCTTTGTCATAATATATATTATTTTACAGAAAATATTGGTGGACCTGCTTGGCCGCCCTGATTTGCAGTTATTGTTTATAGCAGCAGTTCCGATAATTTTCTTTGCCAGTCTGGTTGAGTATTTTAAGAATGCCTTCCAGGGGCTGCACAGTTTAAAATACAACTTTTTTGTTGTTTTGTCTGAACACGGGTTTAGGTTAATACTCGTGCCCTTATTCTTGTTATTTCTAAATGGCTTGGTTGGGGTGGTTCATTCTTATGCGATAGGCTTTTTTTTGACTTTTATCGTCGGATTTTCTATTTATTATAGTACTCTTCGGCGAGTAAATTGCGATAGTGCAAAAAAATTTGAAATAGATATTTTAAAATATAGCGTTCCTTTAATCTTGATCAGCATTGGTTATTCGATAATGGTGGAAATAGATACGATTATGATTGCTATGCTAAAAACAGATTCGGAAGTAGGCATTTATGCAGCTGCAAAGCAGATCGCTATTAAACTGCCGCAAATATCACTGGCTTTATCCCTGGGGGTTATGCCACTATTTGCACAGATGAATTCTGAAAATAAAATTAAACTAATTAAGCTTTATTATAATCTTCTCAAGGCTAACACGATTATATTCGGTGTTATCGGATTTATGATCTTGTCATCAAGTTGGTATTTTGTCCCTCTGATTTATGGTGATCAGTATAAAGCATCGGTTCTTCCCTTAATGGCGCTTGTCCCCTTTTTAATAGCTTCTTCCTATTCTGTTTTTTTATCTGCATTTCTTGAGTACCGGGGCAAAGTAAAAAAGAGGGCAATTAATTTATTTATTGTGTTAATTCTTAATATATTGCTGAACATTGTTTTAATACCGATTTACGGGGCATTGGGAGCGGCTATTGCCTCTTCGGTCTCTTGCATCCCGGGTTTATATCTAAATTGGTCCGAGGTGAAAAAAGAATTGGTCTAAGTAACTGATTATTATTTGAAAGCTTACGATTTATGTGTAATGAGAAAATAATAAATTTATAAACATGGTATACTTTTATTATTGTTTTATGGAGGTTTGAACATGAGCAAGATTTATTGTGTTGATGATGAAAAAGTGATTAGTGAACAAATTGAACAAGATACCGTTGTAATTAATTTGGAAAAGGGATACTATTACAACTTTAACCCTACTGCCTCTGTAATACTGCTATTATTAAAAAACGGGATAACAAAAGAGCAGTTAATAATGGAATATTCATCTTATTTTAATGTTGCCCCAGATATTGCAGATAGGGATGTTAGCAAAATATTTGCTTATTTACTGCAAAAATCATTGATTGCCGAAACCTCTAATATGAATGAAACAGTAAGTATTGATGACCATTATGAGTATGTTGAGCCTGAAATAGTCGAGTTTGATGATATGCAGGAGATGTTACTATTAGACCCAATCCATGAAGTAAAAGATAAAGGGTGGCCTTATAAAAAGGATGAGTAACACTGTCTATGAGCTATTTACAGAAGAAGTTGAAACTGCTTATGCTTATGCCAAGAAGAAGACCATTAATAAATTAATTTTGATCAACGGTTTTTTGATAAGATTTCAATTTGCCAATGAAACAATGGTCAGCACAATCATGAAGCCATTTCAGCATATCGAGGTTTCTGCCGCTTCTTCCTATGATTTTACGGTTAAGATCTGGGATCAAGCCTCAACCGGCACCGCAATAAACTACAGTTTAATTGCCAATGAATCTTACAGTGGAGATAAAGACTACACCCTTTTTTTTAATGATCAAACGCTGCATATGCAGTATCATGTGCTAACATCAATCCTGACACTGGTTGATGTTAAAAAAAGGCAGGCTTTTTATTGTATCGACTGCATGGAAAAGATGCCCGATAATATTAAGGCCTGCCCCCTGCGAATTTTTTTCCACTGGTTCTGTATTGAAAATAATATGAGTTTGGTTCATGCCGCCTCCGTTGCTTTAGCTGAAAACGGATGGCTGCTTGTTGGTAGGAGCGGCATGGGCAAAAGCACTTTGTCTTTTTTAGCATTCCACAACCATTGCCAGCTGTTGGGTGACGATTACGTTATCGTTGACCGGAGTAACCCTCCAAAGGCTTTTTCACTGTTCAATTCAGTTAAATTAAACCGTGATGTCGTTGCCAAACACCCGTTTCTCAATAATTATTTTTATAGTGAACCCGGCAGCAATGCAAAAATAACCATATTCGCCGATGATGTTGCCGGAAGGAAAATGAACTTGTCTTTTCCCCTAAAAGGTATTGTTGTGCTCGATGACAGGAACGACCATCCGTTTGGTTTTTATAGAGCTGATAAAATCTCTGCTCTGTCCATTCTTGGCGCCAGTACTATCTATCAACTTCCGGGAACCGATAAGCGATTAATAAAAAATATTGCCGAATTGGTAAGCAAACTCGATGTGTTTGCATACCAATTATCTTCCTCAATTGATGAAAATGTAAAAGCAATTAAAGCTTTCATAGATCCAGAGCCCCTGATCAGCGTAGTTTTGCCTGTTTTTAACGGAGAGAAGTATATAGCTACTGCCATAAAGAGCGTTTTGAACCAATCATTTCATAATATTGAGCTGCTGGTAATCGATGATGGTTCCCGGGATAGTACCAGGGAGATTGTTTCTAAATTCAATGATGATCGCGTTCACTATATTTATCAAGCGAATAAAGGGCCGGCCTCGGCCAGAAATAATGGAATTGAGCGGGCCAGGGGTGACTATCTTGCTTTTATAGATTGTGATGACAACTGGTACTGTGATAAATTACAAAAACAGCTTGAATATATGAAAAAATCTCCGTCTCTATCAGCTGTTTATTGTAAACATAACCTTGTATTTCAAAACCCTGATAAAAAATACAATTGGGTGCGAGAACTTGATGATCAGAAAAGAAGACCCAATGAAACAATTAGCAGCCTATTTATCAAAAAAGACCTTTTCAACAAAATCGGAAAGTTTGTTGATGGTTTTAAAGTGGCTGAAGATACAGATTTCTATATGCGTTTATGTGAATCAAGCTTTAAATTTGAAATAATGGATGATTGCCTTCTTGACATACTTAATCACGATGACAATATTTCACAGAATATTGAACGGAATAGAAAATTTATGTTTCAGGTCCTTGCCATTTCCATCAAAAGGAAAAAAGAATACGACAATATTAAAATTAGCGTCATTATTACTGCCTATAATTCAACAGATCACCTCATTAAATGTCTTGATTCCGTTTTTAACCAGACATTTCAGCCATTTGAGGTTATTGTTATCGATGATGGATCTACAAATAACACCAGGGAATTGATTTCAAACTACAGTAATGAGCTTATTAAATATTATTACCAGCAGCATCAAGGTATTAGCATGGCCAGAAACGCCGGTATTTTAAATTCTACCGGAAACTATATTGCTTATCTGGATCACGATGATTTATGGCCAGATAACAAGCTTAAGCTTCAGATAGAAAGGCTTGTATTAGATAATTCAGTTAAGGCTGTTTTTGGCATGGTAAGCCAGTTTTATTCACCGGAAGTGGATATTGAATATAGGAAAAAATATATCTGCCCTCAAGTACCATCTTCGGCAAGGCATCTGGGAACATTGATGATTAAGAAAGATGATTATAACCGGGTAGGCCTCATGGATGAAACTGTGAAAATTGGTGAAGGTCTGGATTGGATTTCACGCTTTGACAAACTTAAATTAAACTATGCCATAATACCGGAAATTTTACTTTTCAGACGAATGCACTATAACAACTATGGTATTCGTTTTAAAAATAACAGGAGCGATTACGGAAAAGTTTTTGCTAAAATAATCAAGGAAAAGAAAAATGCAAAAGATTGAACTGGCGGTATTTAGAGCACAGGAACAGCTATTGAAAATATTTAAAACCTTTTAAAAGAAATATCTAAGAATTGTATTGTAGGTAAATGTTGGAACAATAAAGCAGTTAGCTAAAAGCTTGTTCTTCTGTTTTTCCCATCCGGCACTGAACTGTTCATAGTAACCCTTTTTTTCTTTACAGTCAGCTTTCTGTTCAATGAAATCATAAATTTCAAGGGCCAGATTAATTGCATCTTTTTGTTTTGTAGCCAGATAATATTCACATAAACCATAGATTGCAAAACTTTGTGCATAAATATGCTTGGTATCATTAATAATATTTCCGTCATATGAGGACTTCCAAAAAACTCCTTTATGCATTTGATCATATAAACAGTCAACCAAGTAGTTATAAGCAATTTCTGCATAATTTATGAATAACCCATTGCCATAATGGTTGGCAAGCGCTGAATAAGCCCATAATATCCGGGCCATTTTTACCGACCCTTTGTCGCAATATTTATTTGCTTTTAAATCCTGTCCGACATAACCGTAAAAACCACCGTATTCATGATCAACTGTATTGTTCCAAAATGGTATAATTTTATTTTTAAGATTGTCTTCCAAAGTGTCGATCAGTTTCTGAACGCGGGTTTTTACATCCATTTTACTTTGCATTTTCTACGGCCTTCGTTTTTAATATCTAAATCAGTTTCATTCCAATTAGTTTTGGCCCGGCCCAACCGCTTATTCCGCATATATTTCACAACTTATCCATGTTTTATAAAACCGGTGACGGACAATTCCAATTTATAATCCACCTAATTTCTCAATATTTTGAGTCAATCTTTCCCAGGCATATTGGCTTTGCCGTTCCTTAATATTGGATGAAAACTCCTGTGCAGAATCCTTCATAAAAAATTTAATTATTAAATCTGCAATTTGAGATGAATCGGCAGGTTTAACTAAATAACCGGTTTTTCCATCTTCGACAACTTCCGGAAGCCCTCCGACATCAGTAACAATAACCGGTTTTTCAAAACCATATGCAATTTGTACAATACCGCTTTGTGTAGCTGAGATATATGGCAGTACAACAAGGTCAGATGCAGTAAAATAAATGCCTACTTCTCGATCGGGGATATAACCATCGTAGATATCTATGTAATTATTTAAAACAAGTTTTTTTATCTCTGTTAAATATTTCTCTTTGGCATCGTAGAAATCCCCGACTATCAGCAGCAATATATCGGGGTAATACTCTACTACTTTAGGCAAAGCGCGAATTAAATAAATAAGGCCTTTATATTTTCTGATGAAACCAAAAAACAGGATCACTTTTTTATTCTTTATGTTTAGAATTTCCCTTGCTTTATGTTGTGGTATATCTTCAAAGTTAAAAATATTATAAGTTGGATGGAAAGCTTTTATGTAATTCGCACCTGGAATAATTCTCAGTAGTTTTTTTGCATCTTCTTCGGATTGAACTACATAACAGTTTCCAGTTGATAATGTTAACTTCGAAATAATATTACTAAACGGCATCTTCTCATGAGGTAACACATTGTGACAAATAAACATAATTCTTGATCGGGAAAATAATTTAAGCAGCAAGGCAATAAACGTGAAGCATGGCCCGAAGTAAGGATTCCACCAATGAAATATAATCAAATCCGGCGCATATTTAATGATATTCATAGAAGCTAAAACCCAGGATAAAGGGTTCACAGAATTAATTGCGTAATCAGTATTATCTATCTCAAAATGATTTGAAGAAAAGCTTTTCTGGCTTTCACTCGGATACAAAAAAAAAGGATACTGCAGTTTAAAAGATATCATCTTAACATTATGTTTTTTAGCCAGCGCCCTATATAGCAAGCTGTTATAATGAGATATGCCGCCTTTAAATGGATAGACCGGCCCAATTAAAGCAATTTTTTTTGTATTCACCTATTCACCCCTAAAATGTCTTAAAAATAAACTGTTTCTTTCTGTTCATACTTTTTGGCCAAAAAGTTTTATTGTCGGTTGAAACTAAGAGAGAGAGAATAAATATAATCTTAAGCTGAATTGTATCTGTTGAGGCCAGCTTAAATATTTTCCAGCTGGCTGGTGACTACTTCCCACTGCTGCATCAGGCTAAAGAGGTTCGTTTTGGCCTCTTCGAGGGCGGCTCCGAATTCGGCCAGACGGCTGTGATCACCTTTGCCGTAGAGGGCCGGAGTGGAAAGGGTTTTTTCCAGCCGGCTGATTTCTGCTTCTGTTTCGCTGATGCTTTTCTCAAGGGAAGACTGCTCTTTTTTCAAACGGCGCAGCTGTTTCTGCCCGGCCTGGCGCTGCTGGTGTTCTTTGCGGCGCTTGCTTTTTTCTTCCAGCTTGTCTTCCTGATCTCTTCCAGAGCGCACCGGGGCGCTTTCTTTCAAAGCAAGATACTCTGCAAAACTGTTTTCATAAATATGCAGGGTCCCATTTTCCAGTTCGAAGACCCGGCCGGCCAGGCCCTTTAAAAAATAACGGTCGTGGGAAGCCACTACCAGGGTGCCGGGATAACCGGCAAGCACGTTTTCGAGCTCTTCGAGGGCCGGCAGATCGAGATGGCTGGTCGGCTCATCCATCAGCAGGCAGTTGCTGCTGCCCAGGGCCAGGCAGGCCAGGGCCAGACGGCTTTTTTCCCCGCCGCTGAGATCTTCTACCCGCTTGAAAACATCGTCACCGCGGAAAAGATATCGGCCCAGGTGATTGCGGACTTCTTTGAGATCGAGCTCTGAGGCGGAGGTTATCGTTTCGAGCAGGGTCTGCCGGGGATCGAGTTTATCCTGCTCCTGGTCGAAGTAGAGCATTTTTACCGAAGGGCCGAGGCGGACGCTGCCGCTGGTGGATTTCATTGAACCGGCAATGATTTTAAGCAGGGTTGATTTACCGGCTCCGTTCGGGCCGATCAGGGCGATGCGGTCACCCCAGTGGATTTCGAATGAGAGATCGCTAAAAAGGTTTTTTTGGCCAAAGTTCTTGGTGACCCGGTCAAAGAGCACTACCTGGCGACCGCTGCGGCCGCTATAACTGAGATCCGGTTTAAAACTTTTATCCGGAGCGAGGCGTTTGACCGGTTCGAGACTGTCGAGGCGTTTCTGGCGGCTGCGGGCCTGCCGCTTCGACCTTTCGTCGGCTTTGGCTTCCCGCACCAGGCGTTCCTCGCGGGCCTTGAGCAGCTGCCGTTTTTTGTATTCGCGATCCGTGCTTAGGCGCTCACTCTCCAGCTTTTTCTGGTAAGCGCTGTAATTGCCGCTGTAAGCCTTAAGCTGGTGACCGCGGAGCGCGAAAATACGGCTGACGACCCGGTCAAGAAAGAAGCGGTCGTGACTGACAACCAGCAGGGCGGAGCGCAGATCGCGCAGATATTTTTCCAGCCATTCCAGGGCGGTTAGATCAAGGAAGTTGGTCGGCTCATCCAGCAGGAGCAGGTCGAAATTCTGCAGGAGAAGGCCGGCCAGGCGGGCGCGGGTCTTCTCTCCCCCGCT
>Ga0209498_1001850_pt1 | contig 12877 bp, 14 predicted proteins | sample WalLakDeSediment_FD_184131 | JGI IMG/M metagenome (GOLD analysis project Ga0209498, IMG submission 184131) | Lake sediment microbial communities from Walker lake, Nevada to study Microbial Dark Matter (Phase II) - Walker Lake 11/02/13 Deep... | ecosystem: Environmental > Aquatic > Freshwater >...
ATGAACTGCAAGCGCGTGGGCCCGAGCGCGGCCGCGACCTGATCGACGTAGCGGCGCAAGACCGGCGAGAGGTAGGCGTCGACGACGGTGGTGTCGCCGCGTCCGACGAGCTTGGCGAGCGGGCTGAGCTCGTGGCTGACGCTGATCTGGCGAAACCCGAGCTCGCGAGCGACGGCCGCGACCACGCGCTCGTGCTCGGGGAACCGCCAGCCGTGGATCAGCACGATCGCCACGGCCTCGATCCCGTCGCGCCGAGCGGGCTCGAGCGCGGCGCGGACCTGGGCGCCGTCGATCTCACGCAGCACTCGACCGTCGGCGTCGACGCGCGCGTCGATGGTCGTGACCTGCTCGTAGAGCATGGTCGGCAGGACGATCTGGCGATCGAACAGCCGCGGCCGGTTTTGGTAGCCGATCCGCAGGACATCACCAAACCCCGCCGTGATCGCGAGCAGCGTCCGCGCGCCGGTGCGCTCGAGCAGCGCGTTGGTTGCGACGGTGGTGCCCATCTTGACCGCCGCGATCGCCTCGCTCGGCAGGCGCTCGCCGGGCGCGAGCTCGAGCAGCACGCGGATGCCCTCGACGGCCGCGTCCGCGTACTGCCCGGGGCTCTCGGACAGGAGCTTGAGCGTACGCAGCCGACCCTGCGGATCGCGGGCGACGATGTCCGTGAAGGTCCCGCCCCGGTCGATCCAAAATTCCCAGCCTCGCTCGGACATCGGCGGGGGGAGCATACCGGAACGAGTGGGCGTCGCTCACTCAGCGCCGCGTGGCGGGGATCGGCGTGGCTCCGATCGCGTAGGGCAAGATCCGCGCGATGTTGCGGGCGTCGTCAATACCGCGGTGGTGGGTGCCGTCGAGGGTCAGGCCCAAGCGTCGGAGCGCGCCGGCCATGCCAAAGCGCTCGCGGGTGCCGAGGGCGTCGGAGAAGGCCTGCTTGATGTTGAGGTGATCGGGGCCGAACGGCAGCGTGACCCGATGAAAGCCGGCGTCGAGTTGGAATTGATTGCGATCGTAGTTTCCCCACGAGCCAAACAGCGGCTGCTCCCCGGCCATGAACTCGCGCAGGGCCGTGATCGCCTCGGGGAAGCTGGGCGCGGCGTCGACCTGGGCCTGGGTGATCGAGGTGAGCTGACGGCAAAACGGCGTGAGGACCGGGTGGCGGACGGGCCGAATGAAGCTTTGAAACTCGGCCTTGGCCGCGAAGCTGACGGGGTCGACTAGGACCGCGCCGATCTCGATGATCTCCATCTCGCGCTTGGGCACCGCGCCCGCGTCGTCGCAGGTCGCTTCGAGGTCGATGACCAGGTAATCTCGGTTCGTTCTCATGTTCATGACGGGCTCAGCTTGAACGATGATGGAGGCCATGCCCGGACAAGAACCCGGACAAGCCCCGTTTTCGTGGCGGGAGCTCGTCGATCAGGTCGTCGCCGAGCGGGGCTCGCTGGCGCTGGCGGCCCTGCACCTGGCCGAGCGTCGGGGCTTTCAAGAGGACGTCGGCAGCGTCGAGCGGGGCCTGCGACGGCTGCGGGAGCGGGGCAGCAAGGACGGCGGGGTCTGGGGCCAGCGGGCGCTGCGGTGGTTTGGGCTGCCGGCGGCGGTCAACGATCGCGTGCGCTGGATGGGCCAGTACCACACGCGGTTTAGCGACCTGCCGGTCTCGCTGGGCGACGAGCTGCTGCGGCCGTGGGATCGGCCGCCGGTGAGCGAGAGCCCGGCGCGGATCTGGGTGCTGCTCGGGCGCGTGAGCCTGGCCCTGCGCCGCCGTGAAACGACGCAGGCCCAGGCCCTGCTCGAGCAAGCGGCGGTGAACGCTGGACAAGCCGAGGCCGCCGCGCGGATCGAGCTGGCCTTGGTCGAGGCGTTCGTGTGGAGCCGGACGAACCCCGGGGCTGAGGGCGCGGCGCTCGATCGGGCGCGGGCGTCGATTGACCGATCGCAAGCGGAGCTGGGCAATCACGATCATGCCTGCTTGTTCGCGCGCTGGATCGATCAAGCCGCGTACCCGCTCAATCGCCCGCGCTCGGGTCCCGCCGATCACGTTGGGGCGGTCGCGCTGTATGAGCAGATTCCCATTGATGGGCCGCTGTTCGCTCGCTGCCGGCGGGAGAACGGCTTGGGCTGGAGCACGCTGCAGCTCGGCGATCGGGCCCGGGCGATCGCTCATGCGCGCGCGAGCGTGGCGGCGGCGGGGGATAGCGGATCGCTGCGCATGCGGGCGATGGCCCTCAACCTGCTCGCCGCGGCCAGCGAGGGGGACGAGGCGGTCGCCGCCAAGGCCCGCGCGCAGGCGATCGCGGCCAGCCTCGAGGACGAGGCGCTGCTCGTGCGGTTTGGGCGGGGGGCGGCGAATGGCTGAGGTTTCTGGAGATGTGGGAGATCGACTGAGGGACGCGATTGTCTGCCAAGGGTGCTAAGTGGGGTGGTTTACGGTCGCGAGGTGGGGCCCGAAATATCCGATCAGTGCGACCGCTCCCGCTGCGCGAGAGTCATCGAAGCGGTAGTATAACCGCATGTTGGCGCCCATCATTTTTGTGTGCAAGCTCCATCGGCGCTGGGCAAATCCAGCAGGGACCGGAAAATCTCGCAAGGGCCCGTATTTGCCGTGGTTCAAAGTGGTTTGAGATTCGACGCTGGAGGTGATCTCGCGTGGGACAAATTTGCCGCCACTCCAGTTCTTGACCGACTGGTTGAGGACCCGTAGGTGCCGCACCAACTGAGGAAAGTAGTGCTCATTCCCGGTCAACGAGGTGATCTGGTCGAGCGCGGTGGGCCCGAACTCGAGGTGGTGGAAGACCTCTTTAGCCCGTGCGCTCAGTTCCTGGCCCGAGCGGAACGAGGAGTCTAGCTTATGCAGTACTTCGTCCCGGAGGTCGCCGGTGTCATCCTGGGTGATGACATAAATGGTGGGGACATCTTCTCGACGCTCGCCTTCCTCGTCAATTTTAAGCAAGGCGATGGAGACCATTCCGCCCTTGCTGCGGATCGCAGAACCGAGGCCAAGGCCTACACCGTCGTTCAAGGCCGCGACCGCGAGGCCCAGCACAGGTTGGCCGCTGAGCCTGGCTTCGACGACGAAGTTGTCCTGCACGCGGTGCAAGAGCCCGTCGACCCCGTCGATGTACGGCTGCCTGCTCAATCGCCCAGCCACAAGTCGGATCGCGTCTCGGTTTCGACTGCTGAGCCCCTTGTCACCGCACCAAGCTGCCAAGCCACGGCCACCTTCGATGTCACGGTGGGCTGCGTCTTTCACCGAGCGGAGCAGGCGAGGCAGACCAAGCGTATCAAGCGAGCGAATGGTGCGCGCGAGCGTGTCGATCCGATCAACCGCTGATTGTCGCTCGCAGGGGATGAGGCTCGATTCGTCTAGAATGACTTCCATGATAGCTGACCCCAGACTAGAGCAGATCGGACAGTGCAACGTCGAGTTGATCGAAGAATCCGTCTGGCCACTCGTCCAGGCGACCATCCGCGTCGATCATCGGGGACAGGAGCGAGCCCGCGGTGCCGCCGACTTGCCCAAAAAAGTGGATGGCTACTTTTTGATGATCGATCGAGCCACGCTTGACCGCGAGGCGGACGCCATTCAACACGTGATCCGAATGGGTCTCGAGCACCACCTGGACGCCCGTCGCAGCTATCCGCGCGGCTAACTCGCCGATCGATTGCTGCGCGCGTGGGTGGAGGTGGACCTCGGGATTTTCGATCAAGACGCAGTCTCCGGGCTGCGCGAAGAGCAGCGCGACGATCACCGGGAACAGTTGAGACAGGCCGAAACCGACGTTCTGTGGCCGGCGAAAGTCCGACTTGTTGTCCAGGCGAAAGCGCAGCGCGACCCCGTTGACTCCGTCGACCTGAGTGACACGCAGATCGCAGCCCGGGAAGATCTCCTGCATGTGTGCGCGGGTCTGGTGAAATAGAGTCGGCGGAAAGTCTTCGATGCACAACGAGGCTTGGATCGCCGTCTCTCCGTGCCAGTGGAGGAGCCCAGCGGCCCATTCGCCGCGGTGGCCGACGCGGGTATGATCGCCCTGGTCTTTGAGCGGGAGCAGCTCGCGGGGCCCCGTGCGCTCGGCGGTGATCCAGCTCAGGCGCAAGAGGTCGCGGACGACCGGTGATTTACGGGGGTCGCCGTGGTCCGTGGGGAGCAAGTGGTTGACCAGGGTCGACGACGAAATGTCGTACGATTGATCATCGATGGAGACGCTGTCCAAATTGACCGAGAGCGAGCGTCGGTCTTCAGCGAGGAACGACCATGAGATGGTTTGGTCGTCGGTGGATAGCCCGAGCGACAGGCGCTTGCGCGCGGACTGCTGGTTGAGCACGTCTGCGACCGTGCCGAGTGACAGCTCCGGGCTATCGAGCAGCAGGTTTCGGCCCCATTCGCGGGTTTGAACGGACTGCGCGAGCAGGACCAACGCTTGAATCGCGGATGACTTTCCGCCGCTGTTCTCACCAGAGAGCAGCGTCAGCTGGCGGAGCTCGATGTCGACCTCTTCGAAGCACTTGAAGCTTTCGATATGGAGGTTACGGAGCATCGAACACCTCGTTGAACATCTGCGTAGCGATCTTGAAGCGATTGCGCACCTCTTTCGGTGTGTTTGGACCGTAGGTGATCGCCCTGATGAAGACATCGTCGTCCATGCGCAGGTAAAACGCTTCGCGGAGCTGATCGGCGTGAGCGGCCACGGTGTCCTCATCATACCGTGCCAGCCCGGTGCTCATGACATCGAACAACGAGGCGTTGACCACGCTGCGGCTTTGGTTTGGCTGTCGATGCTTGCGGAAAGCGTGCCTGCCAAATATCTTCCAATTGTTTCGGAGCGTGAGGCGGAGCTTGGTACGAATATCGGCGAGTTCGGCTTCGGTCGCGGCGTTGAGCTGTTTCAAGCCCTCCGCTAACCACTTGTCCATGTCGCCCTTGTACTGCTCCAATGGCACCATGGAAAAAGAGCAGAACCGATTGACGAATTCCCGATCCTGCATTTTCTTGGTGCTGAGGCTGCTGCCAGTAGCTGTAATGAATGTGTCAGTCGTCGACTCTTCTCGTAGAAACGCCGTTGCCGGGCCGTTGTAGATCGCGTTGCGCATCTGCTGGCGTGTGAGCGGAGCGCCGCTGTTTACTCGCTCGAAGATATCGAGGCGTGCTCGCTCGGGCACCGAATGGTCAATGATGTAAAAGAGCAGCTGGCAGTCCTCAACCCGGTTTTGGAGCCGGGGCTCCAAATCGGCGAATCGCTTGCCATCGAGTTCGGCGCGGTCCGGCAGCGCGAGCTTGAGTTTGCCTCGGAGGAAACGATCGATGGTCGTCAGGCGCTGGCGCCCGTCGACGGCAATCAGGCGGCCCTCATTGTCCTCTGCTACGTAAAACACCGGCAATGGAATCCTCATGAGGATTGACTCGACTAGCCGGCTCTGCTTGTCGGCCCCCCAAACGAACCCCCGTTGGAAGTCTGGATCCAGGACAAAACGTCCGCGTTCAATCCGACGAACGACATCCTCGGCGGTGCGTCGCTCGTCACGGATCGCCAACTCATCGAGGGGGTAGTCCTCCCAACCGCCGGGGGTAGGCTCTTCGTAGCCCTCGATGTTTTCCTCGGGCTCGTTGTTAGCAGGCGAGGCGTTCCAGCCGGGGGTGTCTTCGGAAGCATGCATGAGAGGTCTCCTACCCTAGCGCTTCCAAGGCCACGATGGCAAGCCATTTTATGGCACACGGCGCACGGCGCACGGGGCGCAGGGCACCGGCTGCGCAGCCGACCTCAGTCGCCTTCGTGCAAGTCAGCCTGCAGCGCCGCGCGCTGGTCGGCGTCGAGCACCGTCTCGAGCGCCAACCCCTGCTCGGCCCAATCGACCCCCAGCGCCACCGGGGCCTGGCCGCCGAGCTCGAAGGTCAAATATTGCACGGAGCTCAGGCGCTGCTCGCCGACTTGCCGCTCGTCCCATTTGGGCGGGATCCTGGTCCCATCCTCGAGCTTGGCGTAGATGTGGCCGAGCAGCCCGAGCCAGGCGTGGAGCTTGACGTTGCGCTCGGCCTCGGTCTCGATCCCGATCAGCAAGGTCGCGCACAGCGAGCCGCCGGCGCCGAGCAGCTCGTTGTAGGTGGTGATCTCGTGCTGGATGTCGGCTTCTTTGATGATCTGCTCGACGCGGACCATCTCTTGGATCTGGTAGCGGATGGTCTCGCGGTTCTCGAACAAAAACGCGAAATGTTCACCGACCAAGATTCGCCGGAGCCGCTTGGCCTCGAGCGCGCGATCGCGGATCGCGTCGCGCTCCTCGGTGTAGGTCACGTAGTCGAGGATTTCATGGCGTTGGACCGGTTTCATTCGGGGTTCGCTTTGCTGGGATCGGTGGACGCGGCGAGGATCGGCAGGCGCTTCTTGCCGTCATTGGGCGCGATCACGGCTTGGGGTTCGAAGCTGTCGCCGCGGTAGGCCCGGGCGAGGATCGACATGGGGTGCAGCGCTCGGACGCCGGCGTGCTGCTCGAATTGGATGGCGGCGAGGGGGCAATCGGTCGCCCAGACCGACGACTTGGCCGCTTGCATCTGATCGAAGGACTTCTTGCCGACGCGCTTGGAGTATTCGAAGCCCTCGACCTTCATGGCGTGGGTCCCGTCGTGGCCGCAGCACTCCATGACCGTGTCGGGCTTGAGCTCGAGCAGCTTGCGCATGAGATCGCGGCCCTTGAAGCCGACGGACTGGGCGCGGAGGTGGCAAGGGACGTGATAGGCGAAGTTGTCGGCGTCGGGCTTGCTCGCGACCTCGGTGTTGAACCGCGGCTCGTTGCGCAGGCCCCATAAAAATTCGCTGGGGTCGCGGACGGCGTCGGCGATCTTTTGGACGCGCTCACGGTGCTCACGCTCGACGAGCTCGGGCCACTCGCGGCGCAGCATCATGCTGCAGGTCGGGTTGATCGCGATGACCTTGGCGCCAGCGTCGACCCACGGCTCGAGGATGTCGATGTTGTGGTGGATCTTGGCGCGCGCGCCGTCGAGATCGCCCGACTCCCAAGCCGGCATGCCGCAGCAGCGCAGGTCGCGGGTGCAGCGGAGATCGACGCCGTTTCGCTCGAACACCTCGACGGTGTCGCGGCCGATCTGCGGCTCGTTGTGCTGGACGTAGCAGGTCTGAAACAAGATCGCTTCGCCGCCGGGGTGGTCGCTGGCGCGGCCGGTCTTGGTCGCCCAGCGATCGAAGGTCTCGCCGGCGAACTCGGGCAGCTGCTTGTCGCGGTGGATGCCGAGCACCTTCTCCATGAACCACCGGTGGGCGCCGACGCGGTTCATGGTGTTGGCGAGGCCCAAGCTAGCGCGGGCGAGGGTCGCCGTGCGGTCCGGGTCGCCGAGCGCGAGCTCGCGGAGCGACTTGCCTTCGAGCTTGGCCCGCTGGGCCTGGTAGCGGTGCACGAGCTTGGGGAAGTCGAGCTGGAACTCGTGGCCGTCGCGGGGCGTGTACGGGCACTGGACCTCGCACAGCTTGCACTGGAAGCACGCGTCCATGACCCCGTCCTTGTCGGCGCTGGTCAGACGCGTGACGTCGCCGTCGTACTTGTCGTCGATCAGGTCGAACAGGTTGGGGAACGAGTCGCAGTACTTGAAGCACATGCGGCAGCCGTGACAGACCTCGAACACGCGGACGACCTCTTTGTCGAGCGCGCGGGGATCCCAGTAGTTTGCGTCGTTGGGATCGTAGGTGAGGCCGTCGGTCGGCTTGTAGGAGATGTTGAGGGGTTGCGAAGCGTCGGCCATGGCGAGCGAGGGGGCGTCGGTAAGTTAACCCAGGCAGGTCGTCGATCAAATTCCGAAGCGGCGCACGCGGCGAACGAGACCCCAACCAAAACAAACGGCCGCCACCAGGCGGCCGCTCGTGAGGATCCCAAGCGCGCTCTAGAAGTGCTCTTGGAGGAGCTTGGTGAACCGGCCGGCGTGGGACTTCTCGGCCTTGGCGAGGGTCTCGAACCAGTCGGCGATCTCGCCGAAGCCCTCTTCACGGGCGACCTTGGCCATGCCGGGGTACATGTCCGTGTACTCGTGGGTCTCGCCGGCGATGCCAGCCTTGAGGTTGTTCTCGGTGTCGCCGATCGGCAGGCCGGTGGCCGGATCGCCGACGCGCTTGAGGTAGTCGAGGTGGCCGTGGGCGTGGCCGGTCTCGCCCTCGGCGGTGTCGCGGAAGTTGCCAGCGACCTCGGGGTAGCCCTCGACGTCCGCGATCTTGGCGAAGTAGAGGTAGCGGCGGTTGGCCTGCGACTCGCCAGCGAAGGCGGCCTTGAGGTTGTCCTCGGTCTTGGTTCCCTTGAGCTCTGCCATGATGTGCGTCTTCCTGTAGATCGGGGTGGGCGGCGCGCCGTGCTCGAGCGAGCGTCGGTGCGTCACTGCGGCACAATCGGGCTGCGCCGTCTCGCTCGACTTATCATGCAGGGCGAAGTGACGCCACCGCCCGGGCGCGTAGCTGTTGGACGTGCGGACGCTCGCGCGCATCGGTGTTCGCGGGAGCTCGAGCCTCACCCACGATCACCAAGTGCGAGAGGGTTTGGAGTTGGGCTCGCGCAGGTGAGTGGAGACCGGTTCACGCGGGCGTTAAGCTGCGCATCTCATGCCCGACATCGGTTCCGACGCTCCCGACTTCTCTCTCCCCAACCACAAGCGCGAGGCCGTGAAGCTGTCCGAGCAGCGCGGCAAGAACGTGGTGCTCGCGTTCTTCCCCGCCGCGTTCACGGGCGTCTGCGAGAAGGAGCTGTGCACCTTCCGTGACTCGCTCGCGCAGTTCAACGAGCTCGACGCCGATGTCTACGGCGTCTGCGTCGACGCGCCGTTCGCCAACGCAGCGTTCGCCGAGAAGAACCAGCTCAACTTCCCGATCTTGTCCGACTACGCGCGCGCGGCCGTGCAGGCCTACGGCGTCGCGCACGAGGACTTCGCCGGGATGGCCGGCTACACCGCGGCCAAGCGCTCGGTGTTCGTCGTCGACAAGCACGGCAAGCTCGCCTACGCATGGGTCGCGGACAACCCGGGCCAAGAGCCCAACTACGACGAGGTTCAGGCGGCCGTGCGCAAGCTCGGCTGAGCGCCCGACCACCACCCAACCAAAGCAAAAGACGAGGCCCCGGCGCGCGCCGGTCGGCCTCGTCTTTGTTTAATCCAAGCGTTGGTTGCAAGCGGGCTGCTAGAGCGCCGGGGCGAGGGCGCCCTCGAGCATCGCGGACGGGACCTCCCAGCGGGCCATGGCCCGGCGGACCGGCTCGTCGAGCTCGACGGGGACGAGCTTGAGGACCGCGCAGGTCAGCTCCTCGCGGGTCGGGCGGAACAGGGTCGTAATGTAGTGAAAGCCACGGACCTCGAGCATGTCCTCGGGTTCAGCGTGGATCAGCTCACCGCTCTCGCTCAGCCATACGGTCCGGTGACCGTTGAACTGGCGAAGTTCGCTGATGAGTTCTTCGATCCGGGATTCGAGGGCCGCGAGCTGCATGCGAGGAACGTGGCACAGCCAAATCAGGCCCGCAAAAAACCCACCCAAAAACCCGGGGCTCAGTTCAAGCAGTCGTAGAGCCGGTCGGCGGAGCAGTGAGTGGGCAGGCAGTTGGCGAGCTTGATCATCGCGTCGCGGACGTCGCGGAGGTGGTCGGCGCCGTCGCACTCGTCCATGCAGGTGTTCATCTGGATCTCGAGCTGCGGATCGAGGTAGGCCTCGCCGGGCGGCATGTTGGTGAACATGCACGCGTACAGCCAGCGGCACCCGGACCTGCAGGGATCGTTGGACACGGCCACGCCGCTGACCGTGGGGCTGTGGCGGGCCCCAGCGAGGGGCGCCCAGTGCTCGGTGGCGCAGGTCCGGAGCGGGCCGCACTCGTCATGGGTCCCGCAGGCGAGGAAGTCGGCCTTGGCCGGGGAGTCGGCGGGCGAGTGCACGCAGCGGTCGAGGCACTCGAGCTCGAGGCCGCCGGCGGTCAGGGCTGGGTGATCGCTGTCGGTGCGCAGGCAGTCGCCGAGGCTGCCGCACACGCGCTCGCAGGGCTGGGCGTCGGCGGCGGCGGTCGTGGTGACGAGGGTGAGCGTCGGGCTGCGGCTCGAGCCGGCCCGGGCGGTGACGGTGTTGGCCTGGGCGCCGGCGCCCGGCCGGTGGAGGTCGTGGCGGGTCTCGGTCCCGGCGATCGAGCCGCCGGGCGAGCCGGTGGCGTCGCCCTCGTTCGGAGCTCGGCAACCGCTGGCCAGCAGGGCCGCGACGATCGCTAGCAAGGGCAGCCGTGGCATCGCCTCGATGGTAGTGGCAAAGCGGCGCAGCGCGCGAGCCCGATCAGAACTCGGTCTGGATCGCCTCGATCTTGTTGGTGCCGGCGTAAAAGTTGCGAATGCGCAAGGTCGCGTCGGGCAGGATGAGCAGGTAGTCGTTGCCCGCGCGCAGGGCCGAGAGCTGGGCGGGGCTGTAGCCGCCGATCCACAGGAGGTCGGTGCCGCCCTCGTCGCCGTCGATCAAATCGTCGCCGTCGCCCACCTGCCAGATGTAGACGTCGTCGCCGAGGCCGCCAGCGAGGGTGTCGCCGCCCTCGCCGCCGATCAGGAGGTCGTTGCCGGGGCCGCCGCGCAGGGTGTCGTTGCCGGGGCCGCCCCAGAGCGTGTCGTTGTCGAAGCCACCATCGAGGGTGTCGTCGCCCTCGCCGCCAAACAGCCGGTCGTTACCGTCGTCACCAAAGATCGTGTCGCTCTGCTCGTCGCCAACCAGCACGTCTTCGCCGAAGCCACCGTGGAGCGTGTCGTCGCCGGCGCCGCCGTAGATCAGATCGTTGCCAGGCCCGCCGTAGCAGGTGTCGATGCCGGTGCCGCCCTCGAGCTGGTCGTTGCCCTCGCCGCCGTCGAGCACGTCGTTACCCGAGCCGCCGCGGATCAGATCGTAGCCTCCGAAGCCCGAGAGGTTGTCGTTGCCGCCGAGCCCGTCGATCAGGTCGTTGAGCTCGGTGCCCTCGATGTTCTCGTTGGCCTCGGTGCCGATCAGCTCGCTCCCGCCGACGCCGACCCCGGTCCACAGCGCCGCATCAACGGTGTCGTCGGGGATGATGCCCGCTCCGGCGGAGCCGGTGATCGGGATGTCGCCGCTGGCGTCCTCGCAGGGCGTCACGCCTGCGCACGGATCGGCGCCCGTGTCCTCGTTTCCATCCTCGGTCCCGTCGCCGGTCTCACCGGTCTCGTCTTCAGCCCCAGCGGAACCCTCGAAGAACGGCGCTCCCGAGTCATCGAGGCTGCCCTGGCTGCACGCTGCGAGCGCGAAAGGGAGGAGAGCAGCGACTCGGACTGTCAAGCGAGACATCGAACTCGAACGGTCGCTAAGATCCCCGCGCTTGTCGAGTGCTCTGCGTTGCTCGGCGGCAATTTTTCAAACGCCTCGATCGGTTCGGCCGGCGATACCTGTATGCTCGGCGGGTGCAACTCGCCGACCCCATAGCTCACGCGCGGGCGTTGGTGCGGAGGGGTCGGTGTCCGGCGTGCGCGGAGCCGCTTGCGACCCGGTCGTTGTTTGGCGCGGCACCGTGCGCGCGCTGTGACGCGGGCATCGATGCTCGGCTGGTGGGCGTGCAACTCGCGAGCGACATCGAGTCCCGCGGTCGCCAGCGCCTGCTCGGGATCGTCGTGGCCGTCGGGCTAGCGCATCTGCTGCTCGGGTGGATGCCGCTGGTCGGCGCTATGGTGCTGGTGCTCGCGGCCGCTTGGATCCGCGTGGGGATCCTAGCGCCGACCAGCGCGATGCTCTCGCCGCGGCGCCGGGTGTTGACCCGCTGGACGGCGCGCTTGGTCATGGGCGCCGCGCTGGCCGCCACGGTGATCGTCACGGAGGCGCTGACCCTGCTGCCGGTGGTCGGGCTGCCGGTCAAGGCGCTGATCAGCGCGGGCGAGGTCGCGCTCGCGGCCTGGGCCGTCGCCGCCTACGTCCACTGGCAGCTGCGCCGCGAGGCCCGGCAGCAGGCCATCGAAGCCTGGGAGTGGCTGGTGCTCGGGGCCGCGTTCGTGCTGCTGATCACCTGCGTGATCGGCCTGGGCTTGGCCTTGATCGCCCTGGCTGCGGCGTTCGACAGCCTGTTGGGGTGGTTGCAGTGATCGCCGAGACGATCGCCCGGCTGCTGTCGACCAGCGCCCTCGCGGGGACCCGCGCGAGCTTGACCTTGCTGGGCCTGGCGCTCGCCGCCCGGTTCGAGCTGGTCAGCGCCCCGCACCCGTGGATGACCAGCAACATCGGCCTCGCGCTGCTGCTCGCCTTGGTCGTCGTCGAGGAGCTCGCCGAGCAAGACGAAGACCTCCAGGCGCTGTTCGACGTGGCCGCCTACGCCCTGCGTGCGGGGGCCGGGGCGCTCGCCGCCGGGACAGTCGAGGCCGCCGCTCTCGGTGTGGACGTCGACGTGTCCGACGACGTGGTCGGCGTGGGCGCGGCGCTGATCGGGGCGGGAGTCGCAACCGCGACGCACCACCTCCGCGCCCAGGTCCACGAGCAGCTCCGGGGCATCGGCGACAGCTTGCTCAGCCCGCGGACCTGGCTGGCCTGGCTCGAGCTCGGCGGCGTGCTCGGCTTGATGATCGCGGTCGTGTTCGCGCCGGCGATCGCCCTGGGCTTCGTGGTGGTCGCGAGCTTGGCTGGGGTCGCGGCGGTGCTCGGCAAGCGGGCGGCGGAGAACCGGATCTGGCGGCGGGCGTGCCCGAACTGCGGGGCTCGGGTCCGCGTCGAGGCGTGCCGGTGCCCGAGCTGCAAGCAGGGCGTTGAAGTCCGGACTTGGCTAGCAGCCCGTGGTGAAACCCCTCACGACCCAGAGCACGCCCTTGGGGCCCGATCCCTGTGTCCCGAAACCTTGTAGTACGCCCGGTACAACTGCGGTTTCGGTCCTTGGCCTCGGGCCCCAA
>Ga0209498_1001852_pt1 | contig 12864 bp, 11 predicted proteins | sample WalLakDeSediment_FD_184131 | JGI IMG/M metagenome (GOLD analysis project Ga0209498, IMG submission 184131) | Lake sediment microbial communities from Walker lake, Nevada to study Microbial Dark Matter (Phase II) - Walker Lake 11/02/13 Deep... | ecosystem: Environmental > Aquatic > Freshwater >...
TCGCCATTTAGCTCTATAGCAGCTCCCTTTCTCAATTCTCCGGCATCTATCATAGGACAACCTCCTAGTTAAGCATTCAGCCCTCAGCTATCAGTATTCAGTTTTTGTATCAACCTCGTAAGCATAAGTTTTACTTCTGTTACTTGGTTATTCAATTACATCCGCATCCTTCCGCAATATTTGCTGGAATTGATGAAGTGGCTCTTCGAAGCTGCCTTATCAATCCGTAGGTTTCTTCTCGAGGAAAGAGTAGCGTAATCTTATATACGGATAGTGACAATTCATGGCTTTTTTGCCCTACTTTTAAGCTTCTGAAATCTTTCATCGCTGAGCACTTGTTGAGCGCTTGCCAGCGTTCAGCAGATTACTGATTGCTGAAAGCTGATAGCTGAAAGCTATTTTTCTCTGACCTGGTAAGCACTTTTGCCTTACCGTTTTTCAGAACTACCATATCCTCAATCCTAACACCACCTTGTCCCGCAAGATAAATTCCAGGTTCCATGGTAAAAACCATGCCATCTGCAAGTGAATCGGAGGAGCCATGACCAAGCGTCGGTGACTCGTGCACCGCTAACCCAACACCATGTCCTAATTTATGTCCAAAGGCATCTCCATAGCCAGCTTGTTCAACAACGCTTCGAGCCAATTGGTCTGCCTGCGAAGCATCCATACCTGATTCAACTCCTTCTATGGCAGTGGTCTGTGCTTTGAGAACTATATTATAAATTTTTTGCAGGGTTTTGTCTGCTTTGCCCAAAAATAAAGTGCGACTAAGGTCGCTGCAATAACCACTGATTCTAGCCCCCATATCAATCAAGACTGGTTCACCAGAACGAATTATTTTTTCTGTAGGTCGCGCATGAGGCAAAGCTGAATTGGGGCCTGAAGCCACAGTGATTTCGAAGGGCATTCCCTCACTCCCTTCCTGGCGAAGGAATTTCTCTATCGCCCAGGCTACCTCCTTCTCCGTCACGCCAGGACGAATTATCCCCTTTGCCTCTTCAAAGGCGGCATCGACTAGCTCTACTGCCTTCATGATAAACCCTATCTCCTCTGGCTCTTTTATGGAGCGAAGCTGTCCTACCATGCCAGTGGTGGGAACAAGCTCAAGGTTAACTTGCTTTGTCCTTATTGCCTCGCTGAGCTTATGATAACTATCGTAAGAAATAAAATTTGCCTCGAAGCCTAATTCGTGCCATCCTGAATCAGAGACCAAACCAGGAAGCCAGTCATGTAACTCTCGTTTAGTTTGGATAATTTCAAAATCTGGCGACTCTCTCTTAGCTTGCTCCACATAGCGAAAGTCAGTAGCTAAAACAGCATTCTGTTCTGAAATGAGCAGCCATCCTGAGGAGCCGGTAAATCCGGAAAGGTAGCGGAGGTTCTCCGGCTGGGAAAGCATGAGAGCGTCCAGTTCCTTTTCAGCGATTAAAACTCGCAGCTTCTGCAGCCGCCTTATTCCCGACTTTCTGCCCGGGCCTTCGACAGTTTTACGCTTCATTTCTAGCCTTCCTCTGCCATTCTGAGCGGAGAATCTCTGACATACTTCATTCCCTTCCACTATATTCACAATAATACCATGAAAAAGCGCCCGCTGGAAGAAAAAAGAAGCAGGTGGCAAAAAACAAGCGTGGCGCCAAAGTGCACAAAGTTTATTATGCGGCACGAATGCCCCATCAGCGATTCCTCGAATCCGAAGTGCTCGAAGAGGCGAAGCAGCAGGAACTGGCAGTGACCTATTATGGTCTGAACACGGTCATACTATTAGAACAGGTCAATTTGAAGCAGGAGAGCTTACGGAGGCGGGCAAAGTCGCGGTACAAACTCCTCGCCTGGCTCGGATAGCTTTACTTACCGTGAAGGAAAGGATTCCTTCACGCCGCAGTTGATAGTTTTACTTTGCGTTGACAAGCCATGCATTTAGCCCAATTCCCTCTATCTTGTACCAAAAGCTTGCCACAGTCAGGACAAGGCTGCGCTATTGGCCGGCGGCTTATGGCGAATTGACATTGGGGAAACTTGCTGCACCCATAGAACACCTGCTTTTTCTTATTAATTCTTTCCACGATTTCACCGCCACATTGGGGACAAGGAACTCCAGTTTTAACTATGTAGGGCATCGCTGTTTTACAGTCCGGATAGCCACTACAGGCGATAAATTTACCGAACCGCCCGACCTTTATGACCATGGCGCGACCACAATTTGGACATGTCTCCTCGCTCATTTGAGTCATGTCGACCTTTTCTACATTCACCCAAGCCTTATGCAACATGCCTTCGAAGGGAGGGTAAAATTCCTTCAAAGCAGCTATCCATTCATATTTACCCCGAGCTATTTCGTCCAATTGTTTTTCCATCTGCGCTGTGAAGCCAATGCCAACGATTCCCGGGAAATGCTCGGTCAAGATATCATTGACTACGAACCCCAGCTCAGTAGGGTAGAACTTGCCATCGGCTTTGTTTACATAATCTCTCTCTTGAATGGTGGACAAAGTAGGGGCGTAGGTACTGGGGCGCCCGATTCCATTCTGCTCCAGTGCTTTTATCAATGTGGCCTCTGTGTAGCGAGATGGTGGTTGGGTGAAGCGCTGCTCAGGAAAGATTCCCAGGTAGGTCAATTCATCCCCAACTCTCAGTTCAGGTAAAGCAACAAAGCTTTCCCCTCGTTCATCTTCATCCCTGCTTTCGCTGTAAACTGTCAGAAAACCGAGGAATTTAACCACAGAGCTGCTTGCCTTGAGTAGATATCCCTGAGATTGATTCCCCTGTACTGTGTTCAGGACCTCAACGACATTCTGTGCCTGTATCTCCACATTAGTTGTATCATATAAAGCTGCCGACATTTGACTGGCGACCATGCGCTTCCAGATAAGCTCGTAGAGCTTTAGCTGGTTTGAATTAAGAAACGATCTGATTTGCTCTGGTTGGCGGTGAATTTTGGTGGGACGAATTGCCTCATGAGCTTCCTGTGCCCATTTTGCTTTCTTGACAAAGCTGCGTGGCTTTGGCGGGAGGTATTCAGCTCCGTATTTCTCGCTGATGAACTCTCTCGCCTCGCTTATGGCGGAGGCAGCCACATGGGTAGAATCAGTGCGCATATAGGTAATAAGGCCCACGGAGCCTTCCTTGCCCAGGGACAGTCCTTCATAAAGTTGCTGGGCGATAGCCATAGTTCGCCCAGCGGTGAAGCGTAGTCTTCGCCAGGCCTCTTGCTGTAAGGTGCTGGTGATAAAAGGTGGAGCTGGTTGACGAGCCACCTGTTTAGGCACTACCGCCTTAACTGCATATTTGGACTTTTCTAAGTCCGCGACGACCTTGTCTGCTTCGTCTTTATTGACAATATCTGATTTAGTACCATCGATCAAGGCGACGAGCCTGGCTTTAAAACTCGCCTCTTTTTTCTCAGGCGGCTCTAACTCGACTTCGATAATCCAGTACTCCTGGGGAATAAAGTTTTGAAACTCCCGCTCGCGGTCAACAATCATCCTCACGGCCACCGATTGAACCCTGCCTGCGGAAAGCCCCCTCTGCACCTTTTGCCACAGGAGCGGACTCAGCTTGTAGCCCACAAGTCTATCGAGGATACGCCTCGCTTGTTGGGCATTCACCAGGTTCATATCAATAGAGCGAGGACTTTGGAAGGCTTCCTGAACGGCATCCCTGGTTATTTCATGAAAGACTACGCGATGAAAGGGCTTCACATCCTTGTCTAACTTGATTGCTTGCACAAGATGCCAGGAAATTGCCTCTCCTTCACGGTCAGGGTCAGTAGCCAAATAGATGGAACTCGCCTTACTAGCCGCCTTCTTTAGCTCGCCAATAATCTTTTTCTTCTGCGCTGGAATGACATACTTGGGGGTGAAATCCTGGTCTATATCTACTCCCAGTCTTGTCCGGGGTAAATCGCGTACATGCCCCAGAGACGCTTTGATAGCATAGCTGCGTCCGAGAATCCTGTTTAGCGTCCTTGCTTTGGCTGGAGATTCGACAATAACCAGTTTTTGCTTCGCAATTTTGCCATCGTCAAAAGAATTGTTGTTTCCTTTATCCTTGATTTTTGTTTTTGCCTTTGGCAAATTTTACCTCCTTGCTTTCGACCTTTGGGCAAATTTATCCCGTCCTAATTCCTTGAGCCAGCACATAGTTCATGCTTCCCACTTGCTTGGCAATCCCTTTTAACTCCAGCATCGATAGAGTGCTGCTTACCTCCGGCATTGGTAAACCGCTGCGGCGGCAAATTTCATCTATATGATTTGGTTCGGATGTCAATTGTTTTAGTATAGCTGATTCAACTTCGTCAGCCGGCGAAAATTCCTTAATTTCCATTTGCTGTACCACGATGGTCAAGTTTAGTTCTTCGAGAATGTCAGCATAATTGCGAACTAACTTGGCTCCTTCTTGAATAAGACGGTTAGTTCCCTGGCTACTCGGGGAAAGGATGCTGCCGGGGATGGCAAAGACCTCTCGATTCTGTTCCAGTGCCTGCTGTGCCGTGATCAAAGCCCCGCTCCTTTCTCCGGCTTCCACCACCAACACTCCCAAGCTCAAGCCACTCATAATTCGATTGCGGAGCGGGAAGTTCTCAGCCTTTGGCTTGACGCCTAAAGGATGTTCGCTTACCAAAGCTCCTTGTTCCATAATACCTTGAGCGAGTTTGGCATTTTCCCCCGGATAGACGATATCCAGCCCGGAGGCAAACACAGCTATGGTTTTGCCTCCGGCATCCAGAGCAGCCCGATGTGCCACAGAATCAATTCCTCTGGCTAATCCGCTGACAATAGTGATTTGACTTCGGGCTAAGCTAGTCACGAGCTCTTCAGTTACTTGCCGCCCGTAGATGGTGGGACGGCGGGTGCCAACCACAGCTAGGCAAGGCTCATCTTGGACATGGAGATTACCTCTCACATAAAGCACCGGGGGATAATCATAAATTTCCTTTAATCTAGAAGGATAAAGAGGGTCATCACAGGCAAGCACCTGTATCCTGCAGCGTTGTAGTTTTTCCATCTCGGCGTCCAGGGAGATTCTCGGGCGTAGGACCACCAGGGCATCTATGCTTCGCGAATCTATCCCCGCTTGCTTTAGCTTGCCTTCGGGGGCTTTCCATGCATCCTGTAAATTGCCAAAATACTCTTTTAACCGAGAAATCCGCACCCGGCCAATCCCGGCTATCCCGGAGAAACCAACCCAATATTTTAATTCGTCAGCGTCTACCATGATGATTGGTGGATTGTATCACAGGCTCATCCATATCGTCATCACCAGGAGTCTCTTCCAATACAAGGTGAGCCTGAAAGATTAAGGCAAATCGTTTATGGTTGGGACATGCAACTGATGATGAACGACAGACAATTACAGACGGTAGAGCAAGTAAGGCAATTTCTGGAGGGAAGTGAGGCGGTAGAGTTCAGGGGTTTAACTGCCAATGGAAAATACAACTGGATACAGGAGGTGCTGATAAGATTTAAATATCATTTCCTTAAGAGAGACGAGAAGGGAGTAATACGGCAGTATGCAGAGAAGGTTACAGGATACTCAAGGTCACAGGTAACGAGGCTGATAGCGGAGTACAAAAGGACAGGGCGATTACAGAAAACGGAATACAGAAGGCACCATTTTCCGCGGAGGTATACCCGATCAGAAATTGAGCTGTTGGCCAAAACAGATGAACTGCATGAGTGGCTAAGTGGACCAGCCACCAAGAAGATTATGGAGCGAGAATGCGAAGTATACGGACATGCTGAATTTAGTAACATTTCCCGAATATCTGTAGCTCATTTATACAATTTACGCAGAAGTAACACCTACAGGAACATGACCAGGCGATTTACCAAGACAAAATCAACTGTGTCGAAAATTGGAGAGCGGGCGAAACCGGACCCGAAGGGACAGCCTGGTTATATTTGGATAGACACGGTTCACCAAGGGGACATCAATGGCCACAAAGGCATATACCATATCAATGCTGTGGACGAAATAGAGGCGGCATACAAAATGCCGCCCTACCGAGGGCCTGGAAAATCGCTAATTTTCTGATAATTGTGTATAACATAAAGATAAGACAGTTTACACGCACGCAACATATGGCAAAATAGTAATGGTACTGAAAAAGCAGCGTCTTGCTATGGCTCCAGTCGCTCGCGCATAGAGGGATACCTGTCCAGGCAGTCCTCGATGCTGAACCTGCCCGCCTTTAATCCTCGATACACTGGACGAGTATGTTCTCACGCTTTTTCAACTCTGTTCCCTCTCCTATTTCGAATTTCAAGAGCAATCCTCAGTAACGGCTCCAGTTGCTCTCGCACCGGAAGATACCTGTCCAGGCAGTCCTCAATGCTAAACCTGCCCGCATTGATGTCTTCAACACACCTGAAAAGTATGTCTTCACACTTTTCAACTCTTTTATCTCTCTTTCTTTATGATATTACGGGGTTTGACCAGTGCCCAGCGCAGGATGACCCTGATATTTCCATCCTCATGCACATCCCCCGTTACTAATATAACGAAGAAACAACTTAAAATGTTACAGGTCGCTCCGCGCTAAATCCTAAATTCGAAGCACTGATCCCTGTCCCTGATTTAATCAGGGGTCTCAGGGACCAAACAAATCCCAATGTCTTTCGGTCTTCTCTCCATGTCACTTTCGGAGTATCACGATATGCGTATCTATGCAGCATTCTGCCCTTAATCTTTATCATCTCATTTGGCTTTTTCTTACCTGCTTCCCATTTCCTGGTAACCATTGCCCCCCCTTACTAGCCTTTACCCTATGTGAATCACTAAAGATTACGTGCCTCGAGTGTCAATCAGTAGTGAGTAGAAAGCTCAAGAATGAAAATTTGACAAACTATTGACAGATGTGGTATTATTAAACTTGTCCCAAGTAGCCAAACAGGAAGTTGGTGGACGAAGAACTGAGTCTGAGTAGGCAGAAGTTGATGATTAGGCGCAAGCCGAAGGGTAGGCGGAAGTCGAAAGGACGAGGGGAGGAAGCCAAAGAGGGGGAGGTTGCTTGGGACATTTTTTGCGCCATCCACAGCTATTCGTTCTTCCTACGAGCAAGTAACACCTAATCCTCGAAGGGAGACTGCACATTCTTCGGGTGTCGCTCGGTCCAGTACACGATAAACGCAGGCGCTGATTGAATGTAATGCCCAGGCGATTCGCCGCCACATTGAAGTTACCTTGGTCATTGTCGCAAAGAAAGGAGGTAATGCAAATGGAAATCGTACTTGCAAAAGACAAAGAGACACCAGGCACTTGGAGATACAAAGAGAATAAAGCAGACCGCCCAATGACCATCTATCTAACTAAAGAGCAAGTCAAAGAACTCGGCAACCCAAAATCAATAAAAGTCACAATAACAGCGGCATAGCTGATGGTGCATTCTGGAGCAGGTCAGGTGAATTCTGAGTTCATTTGTGGCTGTTATGGGAGACTGCGAAACAGGGGGTATTGGTCATGAATAAAGTAATATCGGGGGTCACAATTGAGTGTATTAAAGGTGATATAGCGTCACAGGCAGACATTACTGCGATTGTGAATGCAGCAAACGCCCAGCTCAGGATGGGCGGCGGAGTAGCAGGTGCGATTCACCGTGCTGCTGGCCCAGGACTTAGCGAAGAATGCCGTCCATTAGCTCCAATTAAACCGGGTGAAGCAGTAATCACTGGTGGGCATAATCTTCCAAACCGTTATGTCATTCACTGCCTGGGGCCAGTCTACGGTACGGACAAGCCAGAAAATGAGCTTTTGGCAAGATGTTATCGCAACGCATTGCAGCTTGCAGACGATTACAACATAGATTCAGTTGCCTTTCCAGCTATTTCCACCGGTGCATTTGGTTACCCTGCGGAAGAAGCTGCCGGTGTCGCATTCAGCGCTGTTTTGGAGACGATACCGAAGCTAAAATACTTGAAAAGGATCCGATTTGTGCTTCATAGTGCCAAAGACCTTGAAATTCACGAAGGAATATTATCTGGGTTGTAGGTTTGCACTGCACTATTCCTCGGAAATGTTCAAGTTTACTCAGCTCTACGGTTCAACCAGCATCCTCAGCTACGCGAGTCACTGAGACCTCCTGTGCCAGAATGCTGGCAATGGCTTTCTTGTCTCCGAAAATCCCTTCACGGTAGCGAAGCACGCGGAAATCTCGAAAGATATGTAGTAGTTCATTGTGCCTGAGAAGGTGGTCGGAATTCCGCGGTTTGCCAAATAGGACATGATCGACAATGAATGTTTCATAGACCAGCATGCCGCCGGGTTTCACCCAATTCTTCATCTGGGGCATAAGAGACCGCTGGAGATAGTTGAAGCAGATGACGAGATCATAAGCCCCCTCCTCAAAATAAGGTATCTTTTCCAGGTCTTCTACTCTGGTTTTAATGGAGACGCCTTGTTCTCGAGCAAGAGCCAGGGCCTCTTCGATTGCCTCATGAGAGCTATCCACACCTTCCACCTCAAATCCCAGTTTGGCCAGATAGATAGCATTTCGGCCCCTACCCATAGCAATATCAAGCGCGCGTCCACGTGGCAAGAGGATAGTGTTCTCTATCAAAAACTGAGAGGGTCGGTGAAGCGTATCGTCGAAGTTGATTATCGCATCCATAAATTGGCCTTTTCACAATTATAAGGCTATATTGATTATTGCACACAAAAACTCATTCGTTGTCTTTCAAGAAGTAAAGGCAGCATTGCCTAAGTCAAGATGTCTGAACATAGGCTTCCAGGCCCTGTAACAGTGGATGAAATCATATTAGAAGCGGTCGTGGTCTTTAATCCCTAACCCGAAACGCATTCTTTACAGGCTGAATAGATATTACTAAACAGCTTCTCTATTTTGTCCAGGGGTGTTGAAGCAAAAGCAATTCGTAGCAGGTTCTTCTCACTATAGCAGATCACGCCGGTGTTATATTTGCTCAATAGTAGTTCCCAGACCTTGTCCGGGTTCGCGCCTTTCAGTCTGACACACATAAAATACCCAGAATTGAATGGTAGCTCCTCAAAATACTTAGTGTATTCGGTATGCGCTTTGAGAATCACCTTGACCCTGGAGTATCGTTCTTTTATCTTCTCTTTGTTTTTCTGTTTTTCCTCTTCGTGGGTTTTGGAGTTCAAGGCACGTAAAAAAACAGACTGAGACGGGTGAGGAGAATTGGAGATGTTTCCCCTCACAGCTCCCGCCGTCTTATCTTCCAGGGCCTTGTAAAATTCTTTGTTCCCGTTCTTGATACCATAGGTTATGAATCCTACACGTAGACCCCAAGCGTACTCCTCTTTGGTTATACCGTCTACTTTGATGGCGAGAAGATTCTCATGAGAATGAGCCAACTTGGAGAACAGAGATTCAGTCATCACCTTATCTTCAAAGACAAGACCGAAATACGAGTCATCAAGAATGACAACCAGTTTATTACCTGCTTCAGCAGCCTCTTTTAAGACACTTGTTATCTCTTCCCCCTCTTTTTCCGTAGGCGTGTAACCTGACGGGTTGTTGGGGAAATTCAAGAGTACGGCCTTCTTCCCGATGGGACCTGAAATGACTGCTTCCTTAAATGAATCGATGTCGAACTCTCTATTCTTGAAGAGGTTAAAGAATCTTAGCTTCGCGCCGTATGCATTTGAAAAAACGAGATCATAGTTTTCCCAGTATAGGTCGGCCAAAATGATATCGTCCTTGTCCCCGATGAAGATGTAGCCCACCATACTTAGCCCGTTGGTGACTCCACATGTAACCACAGGCACGCTGATTTCTTGGGCTCCGAGGGAAGGGTTCTTTGCCCTTATTAGCTCTTTCCATTTGTCTCGCAATGGTTTGATTCCTTCGCTCGGGGCATACGGAAAGGCATCCTTGCTGTCGATTTCAAAGAGCCGTGCGATACTAGGTATAACCATGGCACTGCCGTCGTCTTCGTAGGCAGTGCCGATTGTTGCATTGATTTCTTTGCCCCTGGCTGCCATTCCCTGTGCCAAAATTCCTCTTACCGGAAAATAGATTGCCTGCCCTTTCTTAGACAAGAGCTCATATGCCGCTGTACTGTGAGTCTTTAAGATTCGGTTAAGCTCTTCCGCCTGGGAATTTAGTGTCGCCATGGTGTACCATCCACTTTTGCTATCCTAATCCTACACATTATATCATTATATCATTTCTGTAGAAGTTGTCTGGACAACGGAGTCGTCTCGCCACGCCTACCTTCTGAAACACAATCAATCACTTTGAGGGCGTGCTACCCATTGAATTACAGAGTACAAGTTGACTCATAGGAGTCACACTGTAGCGAAAGGTTATATTCTGCTTTCCTCGATAGACAGGTATTCAAGATAATTAGCCATGGTGCGCTGCACCACCAACAAACGATGAAAATCGCATTTTCTAGGTAATATCTTATGTGAGCAACTTGACTGCAGAGCCTTTAATACGCTTGATGAAAATAATATAATGCTATGAGTCTGAAATCCACTCAAAGACACGTAATGGGTATTGAAGGAATAATATCGCCTCCCAACCTTCCCGGCCTGGTTGCTCTCTTCGGCTCGGGAGAAATCTCCGCCAGTGGGCGTAGAGTTTATGAATGGCTATTGAGTAAATCATCTACACCGATTCGAGTCGCCATATTGGAAACGCCTGCTGGCTTCCAGCCAAACTCGGCACAGGTAGCACAGGATATTAGTGATTTCCTGCGCTATCATCTGCAGAACTACCAATTGAATATCGATATAGTGCCGGCACGCCGGCGTGGAGCCCACTTCAGCACCGAGGACGAGAGTGTCGTTTCTCCCGTTTTGTTATCGAGTATGATTGTTCTGGGTCCGGGTAGCCCCACCTACGCGGTTCGCCAGTTGCAGGAAAGCCTTGCCTGGCACACAGTATTGGCCTGCCATCGCCAGGGAGCAACCCTTGTGCTAGCCAGCGCAGCGACGATTGCCTCAGGAGTTAAATCATTACCAGTATACGAGATATACAAAGCAGGGGAAGACTTGCACTGGCGTCCTGGGCTGGATTTGTTTGGCCCCTATGGACTTTCGCTGGTATTTATTTCGCATTGGAACAATAATGAAGGTGGAGATAAATTGGACACGAGCCGATGCTACATGGGGCAATCACGCTTCGCCCATTTGGTGAAAATGCTGCCACCTGATGTTAATATCATCGGTATTGATGAACATACAGCGCTGCTGGTGGACCTGATTGAACAGAATTGCCGAGTTATGGGCAGGGGAACCGTGACACTACTAAGGGATGGGAAAGAAGATAGTTATTCTGACGGACAGGTCTTCGCTATTTCGGAGTTAGGACCATTTCACACGATAGAGCAACAAAGCGGTATCACGCTGGACATATGGGAGCGCGTCAAAGGAGCCAGGGCTAAGGCACGGGAAGTTCCTTTTATGCAACCTTCGGCTGAAGTACTAACCTTGGTAGAATCAAGAGAGAAAGCTCGGGCTTGCGGTGACTGGAAAATGTCGGATGCTTTGCGCGAGCAGATTCTTATCTCGGGCTGGAAAGTTAACGATACCCGTAATGGCCCCCGGTTAATACCGAGAGAACAGTAATAGTAACATTCCTTGCCAGTATGGAGAAATACCATTTCATTAACAAAAGTCCACATTGTTGGAACGAATCCAGGGCATGACCCTAAACAAAAAACGGTTTCAATCGTTATACTTAGTATGAGTTGGGAGAAGTAGACAAGGTGATGGCCATTGAGGACATCAATCTTGCTGACATAGACTTCGTGAAGTTAGGACCAGCCGAGTTTGTGGCGCCTCAGGAGGCCGATGCGGACTATCGAAAGTGTAACCTGGTCCTTCTGGACTTAATGAATGGAAAGGAAAATCCCAGACATTTAAAGGAGGTACATGAAAATGAAGATGAGGATCATTAGAGCAACTCTTTGCATGGCGTTAATTTGGCCTGTGCTCATGAGTCTGCAATGTGTCAAGCCTGCGGAAGCGAAGGAGATCAGCAGGTTTTCCTCGTATGAGCAGCTGGCACAATTCGTGAACACCAACACAAAGGACATCCGCGGCTTCTGGATGGGCAGGGCCGAAAGCGACGCCGCTATCCCTGACGCCTCTGCTCCGGACTACTCTACCACCAATATTCAGGTGGCCGGAGTAGACGAGGCAGATATCGTTAAGACCGATGGAGAGTATATCTACCTCGTTTCTGAGAACAGGGTTATCATCGTGAAGGCGTATCCACCTGAACAGGCTCAAGTCTTCTCTGAAATCGAACTGGAGGGAATGGCCGTGGGCATCTTCATCAACGGAGATAGGCTGGTCGTTCTTGAGGGAGGAATGCCCTACTACTATTATGATGCACCTGTCAGGCTGAGTATGATCGGACCTTATATGCCTTACACGCCCCGGACATCTATCAAAGTATACGATGTGTCAAACAGGGAGAACCCCTCACTGCAGAGTGAGGTTTCTGCAGAGGGCGATTATGTGAGTTCGCGAATGATAGGCGGCTATGCCTATGTGGTGATAAACGAGTCTGTGTACGGGGAGGAGGGAGAAGTACGCCTTCCTGTGATTCATGTCGGTGAGAAGGAGAAGGAAATACCTGCCACCGATATCTACTATTACGATGCCTACGACTACTTCTATATGTACACAACTATCATTGCCGTAGACACACAGAATGATGACAGGGAGCCGACTACTGAAACGGTTCTGCTCGGAGCCAGCAGTAACCTGTATGTCTCTCTGGACAACATCTACCTGACGTTTCCGGTGTGGGGCAAGGCTCTGCGGAACATGTGGGATTCTCAAACAACAGCTATCCACCGGATTCATATCGATGGCCATGACATTGAGTATGTTGCCAGCGGCGAGGTCCCCGGTATGGTGCTCAACCAG
>Ga0209498_1001854_pt1 | contig 12848 bp, 11 predicted proteins | sample WalLakDeSediment_FD_184131 | JGI IMG/M metagenome (GOLD analysis project Ga0209498, IMG submission 184131) | Lake sediment microbial communities from Walker lake, Nevada to study Microbial Dark Matter (Phase II) - Walker Lake 11/02/13 Deep... | ecosystem: Environmental > Aquatic > Freshwater >...
CGCCTTGTCGCTGGCTGCGATATCCGGCGCGGCCCATGCTGCCGAAGCCGAAGTCCGCGAGGAGCGCGGCGGCGGCTGGATGATGAAGCGCTTCGACGTCGACGGCGACGGCATGATCTCGCTGCAGGAATTCCAGGCGGCGGGCGACGCCATGTTTGCACGCCTCGATGCCGACGGCGATGGCTACGTGAGCCGGGCGGAATTCGACGATGCGCGGATGGCGCGCTTCAACGCCCTCGACGTGAACGGTAACGGCGTCATCGATGCTGACGAGTTGCCGCAGGCCAGGGGCGAGCGCAAGGGCTACGGCGATCGCAAGGGCGAGGGCAAGGGCTACGGCGAACGCGAGCGCTGCCGCTCGAAGTAGCCGTGGGCCTCGGCCCCGAGACTGCCGCCGCCGCCATCCTTGGGCTAGTGTCGGTTTATGGCGCACAATCCGGGTTGCACTTCCCGCTGCAACTTGTGGCCACCCCACCGCGAGTGAGGATTCGGATGCGTCTAGGGATCACCACCAAGCTATTCCTCGGCGTGCTTGCAACGAGTGTGCTGGTAGCGCTAGTCATGGCGTTCACCGGCAAGTTCTGGTTCCAACGCGACTTCAAGCAGTATGTGGAGGCAGGAGAGAACAGGAGGATCGAAGCCCTGGCGCAGACCCTCGCGGAGGTGTACCGGGTGACGGGTGACTGGACCGTCCTGGAAGGCGGTGAGCAGCTGTGGCTGACCTTGTTGCGCTCGACCCCGCGATTGCCTGATGCGGGACTGGAGCTTTATGGCGGTCCCATGCCCGGGTGGCCGCATATCGCACTCTATGATACGGACGAGCATCCGATAGTCGGCTTTGTAGGTGCCAGCGGTGATACCGCACGGCATCCCGTCGTCGTTGATGGACATGTGGTCGGCAGGATCGCACGAGCCCGCTGGGTGGGTCCCACGGAAGACACAGACTTGACGTTCCAGCGTGGCCAGTTGAGAAATCTCGGCGTTGCAACACTGGCCGCAATATTATTCGCCGCACTCGCGGCAGCACTGCTGTCGCGAGCTTTTCTGGCACCGGCGCGCGCTGTGAGCGCGGCGAGTCATCGCCTTGCGGCTGGCGACTTCAAGATGCGCGTGAAAGTACCCACCTCAGATGAGTTCGGCAGGCTGGCCGATGATTTCAATCTCCTTGCACGTACTCTGCAGCGTAACGAGGATATGCGAAGGACCATGATGGTTGATGTTGCCCATGAGCTCCGTACCCCGCTCACGATCCTTCAGGGTGAAATTGCCGCATTCGAGGCGGGTATACGCCCATTCAACCTCGAATCGATCGCTTCGCTTCGCAGCGAGACCGAAGCGCTCGGCAAGCTGATCGATGATCTCTACCAGCTTTCCCTTTCGGATCTGGGCGCGCTGGACTACCGCAGAGAGGATATCGATTTGCGCCAAGTGATAGCTCCGTCAGTTCAAGCGATACGTGAACGATGCGCCGACCGCGCCTTGACGATAGACGACGAAGGCGTTTGTGGCGCGCCGTTGATGATCCATGGAGATCCTCGGCGTCTCGGACAGCTCGTCAGCAATCTCCTCGAAAACTCGATCCGGTACACGGATTCTCCAGGGCGCATCGCGATTGCGTGTCACCGGGCCCATGGCCAGGCGGTACTGCAGGTTTCCGATTCCTCGCCTGGGATCCCGGTTGAACAACTGCCACGACTGTTTGAGCGCTTCTTTCGAATGGAGGCATCGCGCAACCGCGCGTCGGGAGGGGCCGGGCTGGGTCTCGCCATCTGCCGGAACATTGTCGAGGCACACGAAGGGACGATCTCTGCCTCCCCTGCTGAGATGGGAGGCATCACGATTACCGTCAGCCTGCCGCTGTTGAAGGCGATGGATTGAACGGCATGGACGAGATCCTGGTGGTCGAAGATGAGCCGAAGATCGCAGCCTTGCTGGCGGAATTCCTGCGGGCTGCGGGTTTTTCCCCTCGAATTATCGGCAATGGTCTCGACGTGGAGCCGGCGATCAAGGCCGCCCCGCCATCGCTGGTGCTGCTGGACCTGATGCTTCCGGGGAAGAACGGGCTGGACATCTGCAAAGACCTGCGTCGCGAAACCGACTTGCCGGTCATCATTGTCACCGCACGAGTAGAGGAGATCGACCGGTTGCTGGGGCTGGAGCTCGGTGCCGACGACTATATATGCAAGCCATTCAGCCCCCGCGAGGTAGTGGCCAGGGTGAAGGCGGTACTGCGTCGACATCGACGCATCTCAGCGTCGGAAAATGGGACCGTCGATTCACCTGGCGGCGTGGAGGGCCTGGTGATTTTTCCCGAGGCACTTCGCGCCGAACTCGATGGCGCAAGAATCGACCTTACGCCGGTCGAGTTCCGGCTCCTTGAGACGCTCGCCAGCCAACCGGGTCGCGTCTTCTCGAGGAGCGCGTTGCGCGATCGAATCTACGACGACGAACGCGACTTGTCGGATCGGACGATGGACAGCCATGTCAGGAACCTGCGGCGCAAGCTCGCTGACGCTGCGCCCGGCAGGGAGCTACTGCACTCGGTGTATGGCATCGGCTACCGGCTCGAAGAATAACTGCCAGCTCGGATCGGCCAGGCACCTTAGTTCCCCATGCGCTGCCGCTCGAAGTAGCTGCGCGTCTCGGCGGTGACGACGCCCGACAGCAGCAACAGCCCGACCAGGTTGGGCAGCGCCATCAGGCCGTTCATCACGTCGGACAGCAGCCAGACAAAGTCCAGCGTGTAGATGGAGCCGAGGAACGCTGCCACGACGAACAGTATTCGGTAAGGCAGGATCGCGCGGACGCCGAAGATGTACTCGGCGCCGCGCGATCCGTAATGGCTCCAGCCGAGGATGGTCGAGAACGCGAACATCGCCAGGCAGATGGCCACCACGGCTGGGCCGATGGGTCCGGGCATCGCGGTACCGAAGGCCAGCTGGGTCATGGCGACGCCGACGGCGCCGGAGTGCCAGGCGCCGCTGGCGATGATGGCGATGCCGGTGAAGGTGCACACCACCAGCGTGTCCAGGAATGTCTGGGTCATCGAGACCATTGCCTGGCGCACCGGCTCCTGGGTCTTGGCGGCCGCCGCCGCAATGCCGGCCGAGCCGAGGCCTGATTCATTCGAGAAAATGCCGCGCGCCACGCCGAAGCGCATGGCCTGCGCAATGGTCGCGCCGAGGAAGCCGCCGGCGGCCGAGGAGCCGGTGAAAGCATCGGTGAACACCAGGGCGAAGGCGGCGGGAATCGCGCTGACATTGAACGCCAGCACAATGCCGCAGGCGCCCATGTAGATGATGATCATGGCCGGCACGAACAGGCTGGTGAAGCCGCCGATGGCGCGAATGCCGCCGAGCGTCACGGCGGCGACCGCCAGCGCGATGACCACGCCAGTGATCCAGCCGGGCACGCCGAAGGCGCCGCCGATGGCGTCCGCCACGGAATTCGATTGCACCATGTTGCCGATGCCGAAAGCAGCGCACGCCGTGAACAACGCGAACGCCCAGCCCAGCGTGCGGCCGAGCGGCTTCCAGCGAATGCCCTCGGACAGGTAGTACATCGGCCCGCCTGCCTGCTCGCCGCGCTCGTTCGTCACCCGGTAGCGGACCGACAGCAGCGCCTCCGAGTACTTGGTCGCCATGCCGACCAGCCCAGTGACCCACATCCAGAAAAGGGCGCCCGGCCCGCCCAGGCCGATCGCGGTCGCCACGCCGACGATGTTGCCGGTGCCGACGGTCGCCGCCATGGCGGTCATCAGCGCGGCGAAGTGCGAGATATCGCCCGCCGCGCCGTGCTCCTTGCGCACGATCAGCGCCTGGTGCAGCGCCGGGCCGAGTTGCCGGAACTGCAGGCCGCGAAGAATCACGGTCAGGTACAGGCCGGTAAGCAGCAACAGCGGGATCAGGCAGTACGGGCCCCAGATGAAACCGGACGCTGTATCGAGCCAGGCAGTCAATTGTTCCATGGCAAGGCTGCTCTCCGGTCAGGGATGGTGATTTGTGCCGGGTTCCGGCGCTTCGTGAAAGCTGGTGAACTCCGGAAGCTCCTTGCGAGTGATGCACGGCACCTTCGCCGCCGGCGCGGGATAGCCGGTCACGAGCAGCAGGAAGGGACGTTCCTCCGGCGGGCGCCCGAGAATTCGATTGAGAAACTTCATGGGACTGGGCGTGTGGGTCAGGGTCGCCAACCCGGCGTGATGAAGTGCCGTAATCAGCAGCCCGGTCGCGATACCGACGGATTCCTTCGGGTAGTAATGCTTGATCTTTTCACCACCCGCACCGTAGCCCCAACGCTGCTCGAAAATGGCGATCAGCCAGGGTGCGACCTCGAGAAACGGTTTCTCCGGGCCCGTTCCGAGCGGCGCGAGCGCTGCGAGCCAGTCGTCGGGGGCGCGCCGCTCGTAGAACTCGCGCTCTTCCGCTTCCGCCGCTATGCGGATCTGCCGCTTGAGGGCTGGATCCGATACGGCGGCGAAATGCCAGGGCTGCAGGTTGGCGCCCGAGGGCGCGCTGCCCGCCGCCCCCAGGCAGTCCTCGATCAGCCCGCGGGGCACCGCGCGATCCGCGTAATCCCGTACCGTGCGCCGACGCGACAGTAGCTCGCGAAAGCTGCGGGCACGCGCCTGCATTTCGTCCAGCGGTAACTCCTGGTGCCCGGCCAGCGGACGCAGCGTGGCGGAACTCATCTGCGGACTCCCTGGCGCTGAAGCGCCTCCACCTCATCGTCCTTTTGCGCCCAGAGCTCGCTGATCCACGCCTGGAAGCGAGCCCTGAACTCCGCGTCTTCCTGGTAATCACCCGTCGCAGCCCAGGGGGGAGTCTCGCGCTCCGTGACGCGCACCCGGATCTCGGCCAGGCGGCCGCAGCACATGTCCCAGAGACTGGGCGCGCCGCCGGGATAGACGATGGTGACGTCTACCACCCGGTGGAGGATGTCCCCCATCGCGCCGAGCACGAAGGCCGTGCCGCCGGCCCGCGGCTTGAGCAGGTGGCGATAGGGCGACGCCTGTGCCGCGTGCTTGGCCGGCGTGAAACGGGTGCCCTCGACGAAATTCATCACCGAGGTGGGCAACAGGCTGAAATGCTCGCAGGCCCGCCGGGTCACCGCCAGGTCACGGCCGCGCGCCTCCGGGTGGCGCTCGAGGTACTCGCGGGAATGGCGCTGCATGAACGGGAAGTCCAGCGCCCACCACGCGAAGCCGAGCACCGGCACCCAGATCAGCTGTTTCTTGAGAAAGAACTTCAGGAACGGGATGCGCCGGTTGAATACGCCTTGCAGCACCAGGATATCCACCCAGCTCTGGTGGTTGCAGATCACCAGGTACCAGTCGCGCTGCTGCAGCCCGTCGACGCCCTCGACGTCCCAGCGGATGTCCTGGGTGAGCCGGAAAATGAGCTGGTTGCCGCTGATCCAATTCTGCGCGAGTTGCACCAGGATCCGGGTGCAATGGACACGGAGCGGCGCTATGGGCAGCAGCTTGATGAACGCGACGAAGTAGAGGGGCGTCGCCCAGAACAGCAGGTTCAGGACGATCAGCACCATGGTCAGGATGCCGCGCAGGGTGGCCATGGCCGGGCATTGTAGCTGCTTCCGGGCTGGCCGCAGCATCCGGCTCGCATGTAGTCTTGCCGGCCATGAAAGCCGTATTTCCCGACTTCGCGACCGTCAGCCGCGCCGACATCGACCTGGGCGTCCTCCAGTCGACCGGCATCGACCTGGAGCTCTACCCGGTCACTACCGCCGCCGAGTTGCCGGCGCGGCTCGCGCTCGCCGAAATCCTGATCACCAACAAGATCCGCATCGGTGCGGCCGAGCTCGAGGCGGCGCCGCGCCTCAAGCTGATCTGCCTGTCCGCCACCGGCGTGAACAACATCGACCTGGAAGCGGCCCGGGCGCGGGGCATCGGGGTATGCAATATCACCGCCTACTGCACGACCTCGGTGGTGCAGCATGTCTATGCGCTGATCCTTGCCCTGACCCACCATCTCGGGGGTTACCAGCGCCTGTTGCAACAAGGCGCCTGGAAGGACAGCCCCCAGTTCTGCATGCTCGACTACCCGATCCGGGAGCTCGCCGGGCGCAAGCTCGGCATCGTGGGCTTCGGCGAGCTCGGCCAGGGGGTCGCCCGGGTGGCGCCGGCCTTCGGGCTGGAAGTCCTGATCAGCGAGCGGCCGGGCGGCCCGCCGGCGCCGGCCTCGGAGGGGCGCCTGCCCTTCGAGCAGGTGCTCGTCGAGGCCGACATCCTGTCGCTGCATTGCCCCCTGACGGACGCGACCCGCGGGTTGATCGGCGCTACGGTGCTGGCGCGGATGAAGTCGGACGCACTGCTGATCAATACCGCGCGTGGCGCGCTGGTGGATTCCGCCGCGCTGGCCGAAGCCTTGCGCGCCGGCCGCATCGCCGGCGCCGGCATCGACGTGCTGCCGCAGGAGCCGCCGGCGGACGGCGACCCGCTGCTCGACGACTCGATCCCCAATCTGCTCATCACCCCGCACGTCGCCTGGGCGGCGCGTGAATCCCGACAGCGCGCCATCGACGAAATCGCCCGTAACATCCACTCTTTCATGGCAGGCGGCCGGCGCGGCCGAGTGATTTGAAACTCGCGATCTTCTGGTTTCGCCGGGATCTCCGGCTCGCCGACAACCCGGCGCTGCTGGCCGCACTGGACGCGGCCGAGGCGGTCGTGCCGGTCTATCTCTGGTCGCCGGAAGACGAGGTTGAGTGGGCGCCCGGCGCCGCCGCCCGCTGGTGGCTGCACCACAGTCTCGCGGCGCTGGACGATTCCCTCCGGGCGCGCGGCAGCCGGCTATTGCTGCGCGCCGGCCCGGCAGCAGACACCCTGGCGAAACTGGTCGCCGAGAGCGGCGCGGCGGGGGTGTTCTGGAACCGGCTGTACGACCCGGCGCTGGTCGAGCGGGATGCCGCTCTCAAGGCACGCCTGCGCGATGCGGGCATTGAGGCCCGCAGCTTCAAGGCCGGCCTGTTGCACGAGCCCTGGGAGCTGGAGACCGGGACGGGGGATCCCTACCGGGTGTTCACGCCTTTTTGGAAAGCGGCGCTGAAGCGACCCGAGCCCGGCCCACCGCTCGCGCCGCCCGATGACCTGAAGGCGCCCACGCGCTGGCCGTCCGGGCCGGCGCTCGAGGAACTTGGTCTGCTGCCGGCGATTCGCTGGGATGCGGGCCTCGCGGCGGCCTGGCGGCCGGGTGAAGATGGCGCACTGCGGCGGCTCGACGCCTGGTGCGAGGGCGATCTCCGCGGCTACCGCGAGGGGCGCAACCAGCCCGATCGCGACAGCACCTCCGCAGTATCGCCCTACCTGCACCACGGCGAGATTTCGCCGCGACAGGCCTGGCATGCGGCGGCGGCCCGCAGGAGTGAAGTGCCCGAGGCCGACCTCGAGTGCTGGCTCCGGGAACTGGGCTGGCGCGAGTTCGCCCACCACGTGCTGTACCACTTCCCGCGCACCCCCACCGAGCCGATGTACGAGAAGTACTCGGCCTTCCCGTGGCGGGAGGATCACGAGGAAATGCTGGAAGCCTGGCGGCGCGGGCGAACCGGCATTCCCCTGGTGGATGCCGGCATGCGACAGCTATGGGCCACCGGCTGGATGCACAACCGCGTGCGCATGGTTGTCGCGTCGTTGCTGGTGAAGAATATCCGCGCCCCCTGGCAGGCCGGCGCCCGGTGGTTCTGGGACACGCTGGTGGACGCGGATCTCGCCAACAACACCATGGGCTGGCAGTGGAGCGCGGGCTCCGGCGCCGACGCGGCGCCGTACTTCCGAATTTTCAATCCCGTGACCCAGGGCGAAAAGTTCGACCCGGACGGCGTGTACGTGAAGCGCTGGGTGCCTGAACTGGCGCACGTGCCGGCCGATCGCGTCCACCGGCCCTCCGATGAACTTGCCGCGGGATACCCGCCGCCGCTCGTGGACCTGAAGCTCAGCCGCGAGGAGGCGCTGGCGGCGCTGGCGGCGCTGCGCTAGCTCAGGCTGCTTGCGCAGCCTCCGCGTCGGACACGGTGGCCAGCACAGCGGCCGCCGCGGCGATCACCGCGGCAATGCGCGCGGCGCTCTGCACACCCTCGCGGCCGATGCCGGCGTCACGCACGACTTTCTCGTGCGCCTGGATACAAAATTCGCAGCCGTTGATCGCCGATACGGCGAGCGAGTACAGCTCGAACTCCGCCTTGTCGATGCCCGGGTTGCCGATGACGTTCATGCGCAACCGGGCCGGCAGCTTGCGGTACTCCTCGTCGCCGACGAAGTGCGTGAAGCGGTAATAGACGTTGTTCATCGCCATCACCGCCGCCGCCGCGCGGGCGGCGTTCCGCCGGGCCGGGTCGAGCTTCTCGCCCGCCACGCCCTCGACGGCTGCCGCCAGCGCGTTGCTCTTGGTCGCCACCGCGCAGGCCAGTGCCGTGCCGAGCGACTGTGCCTCGGTGAGTCCCGGGGTGCCGGTGCCGCCGAGCACGGTCGAGAGATTCAGCTTGATGTCGCGCGCATACTCGGGCATGAGCGCCTTGATTTGTTCAAGGGTCATCGCAGTGCTCCTCAGGCGGCCTTCAGGGTGTCTTCACCCTTCTTCCAGTTGCATGGGCACAGCTCGTCTGTCTGCAGAGCGTCGAGCACGCGCAACACTTCGTCGGGGCTGCGGCCGACGTTCAGGTCGGTGACGTACACGAACCGCACGACGTCGTCCTGGTCGACGATGAAGGTGGCGCGCTGGGCGACGCCCTCGGCCTCATCGAGGATGCCGAGCGCAGTGCTGAGCTCGCGCTTGATGTCGGACAGCATCGGGAACGGCAGGTCGCGCAGCTCTTCCTTCTCGTTGCGCCAGGCGAGGTGCACGAACTCGGAGTCCGTGGACACGCCGAACAGGTGGGCGTCGCGATCCTTGAACTCGCCATTGAGCTTGCCGAACGCCGCGATCTCGGTCGGGCAGACGAAGGTGAAATCCTTCGGCCAGAAAAACAGGATCTTCCACTGGCCCTTCAGGTCCTCGCTGGAGAACTCCTTGAAAGCAGTGTCGAGGTCGTTGCTGACGACGCCCTTGAGCTTGAAAGCGGGGAACTTCTTGCCGATGCTGATCATGTCGGAACTCCTTGCGGTCACGTTCTTGCGAATTGCTGCGCCACAGCATGAGGTCCCGGTCTTGATTTATCCATTGAATTAAATTAATTGTCTCGATAGATGAAGGCTATCAACATCCATCTCAGCCTCAGGGCGCTCGGTTACCTGGTCGCGCTGGCGGAGACGCGCCATTTCGGCAAGGCGGCAGAGCTGTGCTTCGTCAGCCAGCCGACGCTCAGCGCGCAAATCAAGAAAATGGAGGACCAGCTCGGGGTGCAGCTGGTGGAGCGCGGCCAGCAGGTTCGGCTGACAGACATCGGCGAGCGCGTCGTGGAACGGGCGCGGCGCGCCATCGAGGAGGCCCGCGAGATCGAGGAACTCGCGCGGACTTTCCAGGATCCCCTGGCGGGCGAGCTGCGCATCGGCCTGATTCCCACCGTCGGCCCCTACCTGTTGCCGCACATCGCCGGGCCGCTGCGCGAGCGTTTCCCCCGCCTCAAGCTGCTGCTACTCGAGCACCAGACCCACAGGCTGATCGAACTGCTGAAAGGCGGCGCGCTGGACGTCGGCATCCTGGCGCTGCCGATTCCCGCCGAGCGCCTGTCGACCCGCGAGCTCTACACAGAGACCTTCCAGGTCGCCCTGCCGCTCGACCACCCGCTCGCCAAGCGCGGCCGGCTGTCGCTCGAGGATCTCGACGGCGAAACCCTGCTGCTGCTCGAGGACGGCCACTGCCTGCGCGACCAGGCGCTGGCGGCCTGCCGCCTGGCGAGAGTGCGCGAGGCGCCGGACTTTCGCGCCACCAGCCTCGAGACGCTCCGCCAGATGGTCGCCGCCGGCGTCGGCATCACCCTGCTCCCCAGCCTGGCGGTGGAACAGCAGGACTCCCGATCGCCGGGCATGTTCCTGCGGCGCTTCAAGGACCCCGAGCCTTCCCGCACCATCGCCGCCGCCTGGCGCCCCGGCTGCGCCCGCGAGGAAACCATCAACAACGTCTGCAAGGCCATCGCGACCTTGATGCGCTAGTAACCCCGCAACACGTTGGCGGGGGGGTGGGTGACCACGGAGCGCGTGGCCAGTACGCCGGTGCCGCCGACCACGAACAATCCGGCCAGGATGCCCGCAATCCAGACCATCGGGTCGGGCGCAAAGTCGAGCTGGAATACCCGCCGCGCCAGCAGCCACGCCACGCCCGAGGCCCCGGCGGCGGCCAGGATTCCGGCAATCAGGCCGAGGGCGGCGAACTCCACGGCGACGCCCGCCAGCACCACGCTGCGGCGCGCACCGAGGGTACGCAGCATGGCGCTCTCGTAAAGCCGCTCCTCGCGCGTCGATTGCACCACCGCCAGCATCACCAGGATCCCGGCGCCGAGGGCGAACAGGAACACGTACTGCACCGCCAGCGAGGCCTGGTCCATCACGTCGCGCACCTGCGCGATCGCCGCCTCGATGTCGATCACCGTGACGCTCGGATAGCTGCGCACCAGGTCCAGCACGTCGCCGCGCATCGAGCGGTCGACATAGATGCTGGAGATGTAGGTCAGCGGATACTCCTCCATCAGTCCCGGCGGGAACACCATGAAGAAATTCGGGTTGAAGGTGTCCCATTGCACCTCGCGCAGGCTGGTGACCTTCACGTCCAGCTGTTCGCCGGCGATGTCGAAGCCGAGACGATCGCCCAGGCGGATGCCCAGGTCGCGCGCGAAGTCCACTTCCACCGAAACCTCCGCCTCGTCGCCCAGCGGCCACCAGCGGCCGGCGACGATGCGATTGTCCGGCGCCGGATCCGCCGCCGTGCTCAGGTTCGACTCGCGGTCGATGAAGCCCTGGGCGCGCGGCGACGAGAACTCGATCTGCGCCACCGGCTGGCCGTTGATCTCGGTGAGCCGCGCGCGGATCAGCGGCACCAGCTCGCCGGCGCCAAAGCGCTCCGCGAGAAAGCGGCTCACGCCGTCGGCCTCGTGCGGCTGGATGTTGATCAGGAAGCGGTTCGGCGCATCGGCCGGCAGGGTGGCACGCCATTGCTCCAGCAGGCCGGAGCGCACCAGGGTGAGCAACAGCAGCACCATCAGGCCGATGCCGAACGCGCCCACCTGGACGATGCTGTCCCGGCCGCGCCGGCTGACGTTGGCGAGCCCGTAGCGCCAGGCCGCGCCGCCGCCGCGCAAGCGCGACGCCGCCTGCACCAACAGCCAGCCCCCGGCCGCCAGGCCCAGCATCACTGCCGCGGTACCGAGCGCCAGCCAGCCGACCAGCGTCGCGTCGCGGACTTGCCAGGTCAGCAGCGCGAGCACCCCGACGATGGCGGCCCCGTAGAGCACCAGCGGTCCGGCCGACGGCGGCAGCAGGTCGCGCCGCAGCACCCGCCCGGGCGGCGTCCGGCACAGCTCGATGATGGGCACCAGCGCGAAGCCGGCCAGCACGATCGCGGCGAGCACCAGGCCGCCGATGGCCGGCGCGAGGGTCGGCGGCGGCAACTGGTCGCCGACCAGGTCGGCGAGGATGCGCACCAGCCCTTCCTGGGCGAGCCAGCCGAGCGCGAGGCCGACCAGCGAGGCGGCCAGGCCCACCACCAGCAACTGCACCAGCATCGCGGTGAGCACGAAGCGGCGCGGCGCACCGACACACTTCATCAACGCCACGGTGTCCATGCGGCGGCTGGCGAAGCGGCGTGCCGCCATCGCGACGGCAACGGCCGCGATCAGCGCGCTGACCAGCGAGGCCAGGCCAATGAAACGACCGGCACGCTCGACGGCATTGCCGATCTCGGGCTGGGCGTCCTCGATGCCGCGCAGGCGCTCCCCCACGCCGAGCTCGACCCGATTCCGGTAGGCGGCCAGCGCGCCGGCATCGCCGGCCAGCAGCAGCCGGTACGACACCCGGCTACCCGGGGCAACCAGGCCGCTGGGCTCGATATCGGCGTAATTGACCAGCAGGGTGGGGGCGAGCTCCGCGAAGCTGAAGCCCTGGTCGGGGCGATAGTCCAGCAGGCGCGTGATCTCGAGCTCGATTCGTCCCAGCTGCACCACCTGGCCCACCGCCGCGCCGAGTCGCGCCAGCAGGCGCGGGTCGGCCCAGGCCTCACCAGGCGGCGGCACGGCGTTCACGGTCACGGACTCCGCATCGAAGGCGCTGCTGACGCGCAGCGCGCCACGCAGCGGATATCCCTCGGTGACGCCCTCGATGTCCGCCAGCGCGCTCTCGTCGCCGGCCAGCACCACGCTAGGGAACGAGGCCGTGCGGGCCGTCGCCAGGCCGACGTCCCCCGCCAGCGACGCCTGCGCCGGCGCGATCGGCCGGTTGGAGCGCAGCACCAGGTCCGCCGCCAGGACTTCCGAGCTGCGGGCCTGCACGCCCTGCGCCACCCGGTCGGTGAAAAAACCCACCGCCGTCATGGCCGCGACCGCCAGCGCCAGGGCGGCGGCCAGCACCCGCACTTCGCCGGATTTCAGCTCCCGGCCAACCTGCGCAAGCCCGAAAGACACGCCGCTCAAAGGATTCTCCCGGCGTCCATCTCGAGCTGCCGGTCGCAGCGGTCGGCCAGGCCGCGATCGTGGGTCACCAGCACCAGGGTCGTGCCGCGCTCCGCGTTCAGGCTGAACAGCAAATCCGCGATCTTGCCGCCGGTGCGCGAGTCCAGGTTGCCGGTCGGCTCGTCGGCGAACAGCAGCGACGGGCTGCCCACGAAGGCGCGGGCGATGGCCACGCGCTGGCGCTCCCCGCCCGACAGCTGGCGGGGATAGTGGCCGACGCGCGGGCCGAGCCCGACCTC
>Ga0209498_1001858_pt1 | contig 12831 bp, 12 predicted proteins | sample WalLakDeSediment_FD_184131 | JGI IMG/M metagenome (GOLD analysis project Ga0209498, IMG submission 184131) | Lake sediment microbial communities from Walker lake, Nevada to study Microbial Dark Matter (Phase II) - Walker Lake 11/02/13 Deep... | ecosystem: Environmental > Aquatic > Freshwater >...
AGCAAACACGGTACACATGCTGTTGATCTTTTCCGACTTCTCTGCGCTGCACGCTGCCCTGCCGAAATCAGATAGCGAATAGCCCAGCGCCATGGCCATGATCTCCAGAAAGCGACCCGTGCCCGCCGCACATTTGTCGTTCATCTCAAACTTGAGCAGTTTACCATCAGCCGCTAACGAAATCGCTTTGGTATCCTGCCCGCCGATGTCGAGAATAGTGCGACACGAGGGGAAAAGATGCTTCGCTCCAGTGGCAAACGCCTTGATCTCGCTGATCACCTCGCAGGGATAGTGCTGGCTAAAAAGATGTCGGCCATACCCTGTTGCTGTAATCACATTATATTCCACATCCTTGAGAAACTCAGCGCAGACCTTGAGCGGATCGAAGCTATTTTCACCTTTACGAACCAGTGTGATAGTTCCATTCTCGATGACGACCAATTTAATCGTCCGAGAACCGATGTCAATGCCTGCTGATTTCATTTTTTGTCCTATTTTTATAACGCTAATTTCGCTAATTGTTAAGAATGACCCTTGCGAAGGTTTCAAACCTTCGCAAGGGTATCATCTCTTTTAAAATGACACTGCACTATTATCTGCCATCGCCAATCCGTTCGATAAATGCCTCCACTCGGGTTTTAATCTGCCCCGCATCTTCCTGGCTGTAATCGGTATCGATGCGCAACACGGGGATGCCCTCATCTTCCAGCGCTTTTTCCACGGGTCCCGTCTCGATCTGGTAGGGCTGGCAGAATTGGAGATTGTAATGCAGCACGCCCTGGGCATGATACTTTTTCGCCAACTCTTTGATGTGCTCCAATCGGGTGGGATTGGGTGTGAACACGGCGCAGTCAATTTGAAAATAGCGTTCAACCAGATTGTCCATTAATTTATCGACTGTATCGCCCGACTCATCCGTAAGCCACTGGGTGCCCCGTTCGCCCACGCAGGATTCCTCGCCGACGATGACAGCGCCGCTGCTCTCAATAATCCAGGGTGTTTTCCAGTTCGGCACCGCCATGGGGCAACCTGCGACCAGAATTCGGGGCGTCTCTTTGGCCCGAAAGCCCTGGCCCTGTTTCACTCGATCTTCCAGTTCATCACAAATTTTATGCACCGAAGCGGTGAAGCGCACAGGGTCATCGTAGAAAAAGACCTGGTTGATCAGCAGTGCATCCAGTCCCGAAATGGGAACGGGATTGTTCTTGCGTAAATCGGACAATCTATGAATTGCCTTTCGCTTGAGATTGACTAACTCGATACCCTTTTTCAGTCTTTCCATCGTAATTTTCTTGCCCGACAGTTCCTCCAGCGCTTTGGCGAATCGCTGATATTCGGCTTTCAGCAGCGCTTTGCCTGCCTCGCTTTTCATCTGCGGCAAATCGAGGACGAACAAATTATTGACCAGGTCTTTCAGAATTTCATACGACTTTTTCTTGCCATCGCAGGTGTTCTCGCCAACAATCATGTCGCTGGATTCCACATAAGGACAGACCTTGCCCAATTTAAATCCGAACGCTGATTTGATCAAAGCGCAGGTATTGCGGGGCAGCACCTCTTCGGCTTTATCAAAACCAAATTCAGTGCCTGCACAAAGCCCCACAGAAATGCCGTCGACTGCCAGGATTAGTTCCTCGGGCACAAACACACAGAACGAGCCGATCACCTTGCGATCGTTGCCCTGGGCATCCCGCAATTCCTTGATTCGCAAGCCATGCACTTCGCTCATCACAAAGTCAAAATACTGCATCCCTTCGGGACGATCTTTTTGAGCCAAATAAATATCCCCATACGCCTGCCCCAGCACACCCAGTAATGCATCATGGGATGGCAAATCCAGTCCCAGTTCAGTCCACATCTGACGATAGTCTTCTGCCATTAAATTTTCCTCCAAAAGTTTGTGAATTTTCAAAATTCAAAAAACAAAGTACAAACAAATCTCAAAATTCAATGCTCAAACTTCAAACTGGTGAACCCGTTTGGAAAATTGAAGTTTGAAAATTGGCTATTATTTGTAATTTGTTTTTTGGTATTTGGTGCTTTTAGTTAATTGTTCAAAAAAATGACTGGTTAAGAATCATTCATTTGGATTAAAAAAAGTGGAATTACGGAGACATAATCCACCTCCTTCCGTATTGGTCGCAGACTTCCCTGCGACCAGGCACACTTCAGGAGGTTAGCTGGCTGATGGCAGGAAGACTGCGGCAGTTAATAAATTCGGGAAGCGCACGGATTCCCAGGACTGGCATCAAGTGATCTGTTGAAATTTTGCCTTGATCTGATACATGGTTTACCTTTGTTTTTTTAAATTACGTCTTCAATGCTTCTTTTGATGAGGTGAATAATATACAACTAAAACGAATTGATGTCAAGCGATTTGTTAAAAAATTTTTGATTCGACTTACCCTTCTGAAGGTTCTGAACCTTTAGTAGGAATACGGCAAGAAATTCCCTTGACATTTTAGATAAAAATTTGTAAATATAGCCGATACAAAAACGCCAAAATATTCAACAATAGAAACAGGATTCGATTCGTGCATCTGAAAAAAATTCGATTAATTCCAGAAAAATATCCAACAAAATTTTTTTATCCCTTCAATTTAAAAATTTTTGAAGTGACTCAATCGCTCACTTTTCTATCTCCAGTCACATTTTTTGTCGGAGAAAATGGCTCGGGCAAATCCACGTTGTTGAAAGCCATTTGCCAACGATGTGGGGTTCATATCTGGGAAGAAACGGAGAGACTGCGATTTCAGCATAATCCTTTTGAAAATGAGCTTTATAAAGCGATTGAGATTGAATGGGCCAATGGTTCTGTGCCAGGATCATATTTCGGCTCACAGATTTTTCAAAACTTCGCCCACATTCTCGATGAGTGGGCTATCGTTGATCCCAAAATGTTGGGCTATTTTGGCGGCAAATCGTTAATCGCCCAATCTCATGGGCAATCGCTGATGTCCTATTTCACATCTCGTTACCAGCGAAAAGGCATTTACTTTCTGGATGAGCCAGAGACCGCGCTATCGCCTAAAAGTCAACTGGAACTGCTGCAATTATTGAAACAGATGGCAGCGGCGGGGCATGCTCAATTCATTATTGCAACGCATTCGCCGATTCTGTTATCCTGCGGGGGAGCTGAAATTTTCAGTTTCGATTCAGTCTCAGTTGAAAAAATCAAGTACGAAGAAACTGAACATTTTTTGGTTTATCGAGATTTTTTTAAAAACAGAAAAACTTAACAATGATGCAATTGGGAGGTTGTTATGAGGATGCGATTCATTTTAGTGGTGTTATTATCGATTTTTTTAATTATCGTTTCTTGTGGCAAAAAGCAGGAGAAGCAATCAGAAGCAGAAATTCCTGCTGTAAAAATCAGCAAGTTTGTGGCTGTGGAAAAATGGGCAACTGTGTCAAATTTAGAGACTCCAGAGTCAGTTCTTTACGATCCGGATCGGGATGTTCTTTACGTCTCGAATATCCGGGGCGGCCCCATGATAAAAGATGGGAACGGTTTCATTTCGAAAGTTACCATGACCGGAGAAATTGCCGATCTGGAGTGGATAAAAAACCTGAATGCGCCCAAAGGCTCTGCTATTTGGAACAATAAGCTGTATGTAGCAGATATTGATGAGCTGGTTGAGATTGATATTGAAGCCGGAAAAATTCTCAATCGATACACTGCACCACATGCAAAATTTTTGAACGATGTCACCGTGGATCGGCACGGTAATCTTTACATCTCTGATACCTCATTTTTAAATAGCGTTATTTATAAATTTCACCAGGGGAAATTTGAAGTCTGGCTTGAAGATGACGAAACTACCCAGCCGAATGGACTGTTTGCGGAGAAAGATGAGCTGATTGTTGGATTGGGATCGCGTTTTCTCAAAGCAGTGAAATTTTCCGATAAGACCATCCGAACCATCGCAGCCACTGGGTTTGCCGTTGATGGTGTTCAAGGTGACGGATATGGTAATTACATAATTTCCGACTGGACAGGAAAGACTGCCTTTGTTACCGCATCGGGAGATATAAAATTGCTTTTGGACACATCCGAGTTCAAAATTAATTCCGCGGATATTGAATATATTCCAGGTAAAAATTTATTGTTCATTCCCACGTTTTTCGACAATCGGGTTGTGGCATATCATGTCGAATAATCCGAATCAGTGATGATGGAGCGAATCCCTATCAATCCCGGCAACAAAAATAGTGTATAATCTTGAAGGGTTAAAGGATGAAAATTATCTGTTATGTTTTGTTTCTGTTAATTTTTCTGGGCTGCGCAACAGCAAAGAAAAAATCTTTGGAGAGAACCGGTCAAACGTCACATCAATTCAAACAAAAATTAACCAGGACAGTCGATCTCAACTACCTGCTTTATCTTCCGCGTGATTATTCGAACTCGAAGACGGATTACCCGCTGATCCTTTTTCTGCACGGCGCCGGGGAGCGAGGCAAAGATCTGGAGCTGGTGAAAATTCATGGCATTCCTAAAATTGTGGAGCAACAGAAAGATTTTCCATTCATCGCCATTTCGCCGCAATGCCCCCTTGACCGCTGGTGGGTCGATCCCTGGCTGATTGAGGCGCTAAATGCGTTGCTGGATCAAACCATCGCAAAATATCGAGTGGATGAGAGCCGAGTTTATCTCACGGGACTGAGCATGGGCGGATTCGGCGCCTGGGCGCTGTCGATGATGTATCCTGAAAAATTTGCCGCCATTGCGCCAATCTGCGGCGGCGGCATGCCGTGGATGGCGTTTCGGATCAAAGATATTCCAGTCTGGGCGTTTCATGGGGCAAAAGATCCGGTTGTTCCCATTCAACGCAGCGAGGAGGTCGTTGACGCGCTGAAGAAAATTAGTGGCAATGTGAAATTCACCATTTATCCCGAAGCCGGTCATGATTCGTGGACTGAGACGTATAATAATCCGGAATTGTACCAATGGTTTTTGGAACATAAAAAGTAAAACAAGTTGGCAACTTGTCCTACATTCAAAAAGACAAGTTGCCAACTTGTCCTACAGTCGATGAGGAAAATATTGATGAAGCGTTCATTCTTATTGTTGAGTATTATAATGATTATTATCTCAGGATGCGGAAATCCCAAGGAGTCAAAAGATGATCCAAACGATGAACTGCCAATGGCACGGACTATACTCTCGCTGGGGGATTCATACACCATCGGCGAGCGTGTTTCAGAGGCGGAACGCTGGCCCAATCAACTGGCAAAGGCGCTGCAGGATTCTGGCATTCAGGTGGAACCACCCAGAATTATCGCCCGAACAGGTTGGACAACGACGGAGCTATTGGCTGGCATTCAAAACAGTCAGCTCGACTCGAGCTATGATTTGGTGACATTGTTGATCGGCGTGAATGATCAATACCGTGGGTTGGGAATCAATTATTATCGGGATGGCTTTTTGAAATTGCTCAGCAAAGCGATCCAATTTGCAGGAAATGATACCAATCGGGTGATTGTGCTATCGATTCCTGATTACAGCGTCACGCCTTTTGCGCAAAACAGCGATACCAATAAAATTCGTCAGGAACTGGATCAATTCAATGCGCTGAATCAAGAGCTTTCTTTGCAGGCTGGTGTTCATTATGTGAATATCACGCCAATTTCCCGAAAGGCTTTGAAGGATAGAACCTATCTGGCGCCAGATAATTTGCATCCGTCGGGAAAGATGTATCGAGAATGGGCCGAATTGGTAGCGCCGATTGCTTTTGAGATTTTGAATAAGAATCCCTAATTTCGACAGATCACAATGCTTTGTAACAGAACAGAACTGAGAAGTTGCCAGTGCTAATGCTCGGTTCATTACTGGCTATTCATGATAATTGAAATTCAACTGCTATATATTTCCTGGGCGAAAACTACCTGATTTGCGATTTATGTGTTTTCGTCCAGACACTAATTATTAAGCTCAAGCTCCTCAAGCGGATACCATTCCGCATACTTTTCAACCACCGTCACAAAATCTTCATCATGCCAGGGATTGATACAATCATGGATTCGATCTTGTTTGGGAAAGTAACTCTGGCAATAGCTGGCAACGACGTCCTCTGGCACAATGCCGACCATATCCTCCCCTTTGAGCATTCGCAGCATCGGCTCAGCATCGATTAAAATAAATGGAACGTTATGCTCAAACAAGGCAATTGCCATTTTCGCTGTTTCAATAGCCCTCACCCTGCTTGAACCTGCCAGGTATAATTTCCAGCCATTGCTATCCCTGTGCACCATCAGTGAAATATGCGTTTCGTTTCCGCCACGGCAAATCTCCCAGGGATGACCAATTTGGGTTCGCTCTTTGTGCCACTTTTCAAACGCGGTTTGAGAATCACCCTGGACTTCGAGCAGTCCCTCATCTCTACCATCTGCCATCTTTCGATATTTCTCTCCTGGCGACAATCCATTGGAATCTTTGAAGTAGTCATTGGCATTGTAGCAGATTTCACAGTAACGAAAAAAATCGTCAGCCGTCATTTCTGTTATCAATTTTTCTTCTTTAATGGCATCGACTACTAATTCAAATTTTTCGAGATTGGCTTGACCAAACTGCTCATCGAATCGAATGATGTCATCAACCTTTTCCCAGAGAATCATTCGTTTAATTTTGCCGTACCGTTTGCGAAGCGGCAGGTTTTCATTTATAAATTGATTATAGCCATTGGGATCGGCTACGAATCTTTCAACCTCATCTTCAATCGCGGTTTGAAGCCAGCTTAAAAATTGGATTTGCTCATCACCGTTTAGATCGGCGCCTGAAATATCTCCTGTAGCTAAATTAAATTGTACCTGTAACCTGGTGTCAAATCTTAAAAATAATTTATTTTCATAATGCACGAAAGAGACTTCATGCCATTTCATTTTCTCAGGGTAATAGCTTTTCCACAATGATTCCAGATCATCCTGGCTTCCGATTTCTCCCATCTCTTTCATTTCATTATATTCCGCATCGGTCATGAAAGCTGATCGTGGACCTCGTTCGGAACGAACCCACAACGACCAGATTTTATCGTGGCTGACGATTTTGGGTTTTATCGGTTGAATCACTTCAAAAAGTCTGTGCAGAATCCTGGCGACTTGTTGCGATTGATATTGATTGGTGAAGTTTTCAAATCCACTGCTGCCAAATCTTTCGACGATATTATCAATCTCAGGCGAATAGAGTCTTTTCTTTTCTGTTTGCATGTTAATTTCTCAAATTTTTAGAAAAAATTAAAGCAATTGTATTTTGTAAGCGAATTGAAATTTGTATATTGTTGTTTGGGATTTGCACCGAAGCTGCGATTTATGATTCTGAATTGATATTTCCATCAACTTTATCTTCAATCTCCAACCTTACCCGTGGCAAGCTGTCGGGAAAGTGTTGCTGCAAAAACGCAATCAACTTTTCACGGACTAAGCAGCGCAATTCCCAGGCATTGGAAGAATTTTCGGCGCTAATCAGTGCACGAATTTCCATGGTCTTATCAGTGGTGTTCGTGACCTGTACTTTTGCCAGTCGTTTATCCCAGAGTGGTGAATCAGCAACGATTCGCTCCAATTCCTCCCGAAGAGCATCAATTGGCAATCGATAATCCGCATAAATGAAAACCGTGCCCAATAATTCTGCGGTGGTTCGGGTCCAGTTTTGAAATGGCGTTTCAATAAAATAGGTAATTGGAACGATCAATCGCCGTTGATCCCAGATATTGACCACAACATACGTCAGCGTAATCTCCTCGATCCGTCCCCACTCGTTTTCCACAATGACCACATCATCGATGCGAATGGGCTGGGTGATGGCAATCTGGATTCCTGCGATCAGGGTGGCGAGGCTTCGCTGCGCTGCAAAACCGAGGATAATTCCCGCAATTCCAGCCGACGCCAGCATACTGACACCAATCTGTCGCACTTTATCGAACGTCATCAAAATCATGGCAATAGCAAAAATGATAATCATGACGTTCAGGATGCGCTGAATCACCCCGATTTGGGTGCTCACCTGCCGTGCCTTGAGATTGTCTTTGACTTCCAGTTCATAGCGACTTAGCACCAACGCTTTAATCACTGCTATCAATCGAATGATTAACCATGTTAAAGCAATGATGATCCAGATCACCAAAAAATGTCGAATCCACAGGGTCACCTGCTCAGGAAATCGCAAAAACGGAAACACCATCACCAAACTCAAAGCAGGCGTGAGCGCCCGAAGCGGTGCTCGAAGTCGTGCTAAATTCGGAGTCATTTCTGTGATATCAAAGGGCAATTTTTTGCCCCATTGGGACAGCACAAAACGAAGGATTCGGTTCAGAATCAATCCAACAACAATCGCCAAAATGATGATGGCAATCGATATCAATAAATCTTGCATATTTCCAATGTTTGTATTGATAATTTCTATAAGTTGTTCCATTGTGATTATTATCCAGTTATCGATTCAGGTTAAATCATTGATTCAATAATTGTCCGACAGAACACGGGCAAATCCCCTGGATTGCGAGAGGTAATGATATTGTCATCCTTTACCACTTCCTCATCGACCCATTGGGCGCCCGCATTTACCACATCATCTTTAATGGAATAAAAGCTGGTGACTTTTTTTCCTTTGATAATGCCAGCCGAAGCCAGCATCCAGCCAGCGTGGCAGATGGCTGCAATTATTTTTCCCTGTTCATGCATTTGTTTGACAAATTCAATCATTGTTGGTGAACGCCTCATGTGATCAGGTGAATAACCGCCTGGAATGATTAACGCATCAAATTCTTTTGCGACGACAAGGTTGATGGGTTTATCTGTTTTAACGGGAATTCCGTGTTTCCCTGTAAATGTATCCATCTGGGGACCGATGATGGTGACTGATGCGCCTTCTTCTTTCATGCGCAGGTACGGATACCACAACTCCAGATCTTCATAGAGATTTGCCACAAACAGGACGATTTTTTTGTCCTGTAAACGCATAACCTTTCCTCCATAAAATTATTCAACCAACCTTGCCTGAAGCCGTACTTCAGCACCAGTCAGTAACTGTGAAACAGGACAATTCTTTTTTGCGTCCTCGGCTAATTCAAGAAACTTGCTTTGCTCAATACCTGGTACCTGGGCTTCGGTAGTTAAATCAATGGTAATGATCCTGTATCCAGCACCCGCTTTTGCCAGGTTCACTTTCGCATGGGTTTGAATACGTTTTGGCACAAATCCCGCTTGAGCCAATCCATTTGCCAACGCCATCGAGAAGCATCCTGCATGAGCTGCTCCAATTAATTCTTCGGGATTGGTGCCAGGACCATCCTCAAATCGAGATGAAAATGAATAATTGCCTTCAAAAGCACCACTTTCTAATTTTATTTGACCTCTACCAGTGGGAAGGTCTCCCTCCCAAACTGCATAAGCATGTCGTATTGGCATGATTTTTACTCCTTAAATTTTATGACTTTTATCGGTTCGTTTCGTCAATTTAAACAAAAATGATTCATTTCCAAAACTTTCGTCTCCTATTTTGCTCAATTTTTCAGTCGATAAGCGGTCTCAAATGAATGAAACATGTCCAGGTATTGCTCCAACAGGCGGGTCAAAAGATAGTTCTGTTTCACGCTTTCTCTGGCAGCAACGCCCATCTTTTTTCTCAGGCTTTCATTTTTTACCAATTGAACGATCCGCTCTGCCGCTTGTTCAATAGTTGAGACCAGAAATCCATTCTCGCCATCTTTAATTTGATAGCGAATGCCCCCGACATCACCACCAATGACAGGCGTCCCTTTCCACATTGCCTCGGCGACTGTCAATCCAAATCCTTCACGAATAGATTTTTGCAGCACGACGGCGGCTTTCCGTTGCAGCGCATTCACCAACGCTGAATCCTGAAAACTCAGAATGATAATGCGATCTTCACGGCATTTCAACAACGATTCATACACCTTTTCTCCTTCAGGATCATCGGTAGCGACATTGCCGACCAGAACCAGGGTACAATCCACTTTCTTTCGAGCGATTTTATAAGCCTGAATGACACCTTCAGGGTCTTTCCAGTGGTCGAATCGAGAAACCTGGGCAACAATAGGCAAATCCGTTGGGATATTATAGTGATCCAGCCGTTCCTTGATTTCTGCCTCGCTGAATTTCCGATTTTTGATCGTAAAAATATCGATGGCGGGTTGAAAAAATAGGTGGGGTGTTTGCAATCGTTGCTGGTATTCTTTCAACGAAACGATAGCCGCATCGTATTTCTCGATGAATTGGGTCAGATAATTCCACAACTCAGCATTTGGCTTTGTTAAATCGATGTGACAGCGCCAAATCCAGGGACCCCTTTTTCGGTAGTGATTTATGATTGGCAGGGGCTGCGGATCATGAATGATCACTATGTCATGATCCAGATGATTCCGAATTGAATTTTCATAGACAACCGATTCATAAATTTCTTTTTTTAATTCAGTCAAATTAATTTCTCCACCCTGCAAGGCATTGTGAATTTTTTTGGTGATGCTAAAAAAATCAGGTGAACCCTGGATAATTCTCCAGCCTGTTTTGATGCCAAGACTATTGAATAAAAGAATTAATGACGATAATATTTCGGCAACGCCACCGCCATAGTAGGTGGAGTTCACGTGAACTGTATGCAGGTCGTGCAATGGTTTTGCCTTGTTTAAAATTCGTTCCACAGCCTCTGCCCCGATGTAGGGTTCATAGTCTTCAACGTGGACGATAGTTTTAATTGATTCCATTTTTCAGTACCTCATAATGATAATTGATGAGACGCAATCATTCGCTCAAATAATTGTTCGGCATCTTCTTTTCGACATAATTCAGTGCCAGGCGTCATCACAGCAGCAGCGCCTGCCGCCACGCCAAATTGTACAGCTTTGATCAACGATTTGCCCTGTGAAAGGCTGAGAACGATACCTGCCACCATGCTATCGCCAGCGCCCACTTTGCTTTTGATCGGCACGGTTGGTGATCGCAAATGTTCACTCAAATCTTCGCTAACGAGAAATGCGCCGCCAGCGCCGAGCGAAACAACAACCACTTCACACTGGTGGTTCACCAGAATTTGCCTGGCAACCGTTTCCAACTGGGATTCTGTTTCAATGGTTCGACCAGCGAGATCCCGAAGTTCTCGCATGTTTGGCTTAATCATGAATACACCTTTCTCGACAGCAGCGCACAGTGGTTCGCCAGTAGTATCGACAATGACCCGAGCATCGAATTTCTTTCCGATCTCTACCACTTTTGCATAAAAATCTGTTGGAACACCCAAAGGCAAGCTGCCACTGGCGACCAGGTAATCCGAATTAGTCACTATGTTTTCAAGCTCCTCAAAGCATCGCTGCCAATCCTGTTCGCTGATTTCAGGTCCTGGCATTCCAAAGCGAAACTGTTGATCGCTGGCTTTCTCCCTGATGATAATATTCTCCCGTGTCGTACCTTCAATCGGTATAGGCTTGGTTTCAATTTTTTCATGATCGAGAAGCTCCTGTAGAAATTTCCCATTCGAGCCACCTGAAAGATAAACGGAGACGGACTCTCCACCCAATTTCTTTATCGCCCTGGAAACATTGATGCCGCCGCCGCCAGGTTCATATCGAGCCGCAGTGCAGCGCAATTTTCGTTCGGGAATCACCTGCTCAACCTGTGCGCTAATATCGATCGTCGGGTTCATGGTCAATGTTATGATTTGCATGTTATTTTCCCCTGTATTTAGATTCAGGTTGTACCGATTCCATCTTTCGGCTGACGGATGGAATCAGTATGAAGTTAGTGTGATTTGATACTGAAAAATCAAAGCTAAACAGGCAGAGAGAAAATGAATTGAGAAAATCGCTATCACTTTTTCCGTCCAATCCACTTCTGAATGAATCTCAAACCACTCAACACGATTATCGAAAGTATGGTTACTCCGATTCCTAAGACGAATTGATGCAGTGCGATTGCTATTCCGATGGCGCTGGATAACAGAATCGAAGCCGCAGTTGTCAATCCTTCGACATGTTCGGATTGTCGGCTTCGAATGATCGTCCCTGCGCCCAGAAAACTGATACCCGTAATAATCGCTTGAATGATACGGCCCGGGTCCATATTGAGCCCGACAATTTGATTGCCTGTATGAAAGTGGATCAGCAGAACATCGCCCAGCCTCATCAAAAGCGCTGCCGATCCTGCCACTAACATCAGGGTGCGAAATCCCGCTGGCTTGTGAGACAACTCACGCTCGATGCCAATCATTCCACCGAGCAACATTGCCAGCCCAATTTCGCCAATGATTTGTAATTGTATGTGCCAGTCCACTTTTAATTCTTTCGTGATTCTCTATCTGTTCGATGTTCTCTCTATCAGCCACAAATAGGAATAATCTCTGCTATGATCTTTCCATGGCCCACAACAAACATGATACCGATCTTTCTGCCCTGTCGATCCTCTCTGGCAATCTAAACAGCAAGTTCAAGACGCTGCGAAACACTTTAGTACCTAAAAGTTTATTTCTTGCCCAACGAGCAAAAACATTTTAGACACAAAAACGGAACACGACACACAAAAAAGATTTTTAGGGTTTGATTTTGTGTTGGTTCAGTTTTTGTGAGCTAATTTTTCTTTTTGGTTTCCTTAAATCTGGAGTTCCACTTCTTTTGGATTAAATCGCTGGCTTCCAAATCAAATAACGAACAATAATGGTAATAGTAAGAATGATCAACAGCACCCAGAAGAAAATATTCAATGCCTTTGCTGTTTCTCTATCAATTCTTTCGTCTTCCTTCTTCTCAACAACTTCGATTGTGGAGCGTCTTCTCCTCCACCTGGGTGGAATTAATGTGATGAGCATCAGCGTGATGATGAAACCGA
>Ga0209498_1001859_pt1 | contig 12827 bp, 7 predicted proteins | sample WalLakDeSediment_FD_184131 | JGI IMG/M metagenome (GOLD analysis project Ga0209498, IMG submission 184131) | Lake sediment microbial communities from Walker lake, Nevada to study Microbial Dark Matter (Phase II) - Walker Lake 11/02/13 Deep... | ecosystem: Environmental > Aquatic > Freshwater >...
CGTCGATTTGGAAACCTATACTCCGATCGCGAGGGGGTTGATTCAATGCAGAGAAGCGATATCGAGGTACTATGCCGACGACGGAAAACATGTCCCGCCGGACAATGTGCATTGCACTTCCGGAAGCAGTGAAGCGTATGCGTTTCTGTTCAAGCTACTGTGTAATCCCGGGGACTCGGTGCTGACTCCTCTTCCGGCATACCCGCTGTTCGAGCATTTGGCAGCACTCGATGGAGTTCGTATCAGGCCATACAATCTCAGGCGTTCACCTCTCGGACGCTGGCGCATTGATGTTGCTTCACTCGACCATGCCTATAACGAATCATCACGTGCCGTCATTGTCGTGAATCCCACTAATCCGCTTGGCGAATATCTCGATCCGGACGACATGAGACAGTTGCGCAGCTTCTGTTGCCAGCGAAATCTGCCGCTGATCGTGGACGAGGTGTTCTGGGATTTCGATCTGGGCGGCAGAGACCAGTCCGTGCGCACAGTAGAAGAGCAGGCTGTTCTGTGTTTTACACTGAATGGATTATCGAAACTTGCCGCATTGCCACAATTGAAACTCGCTTGGATAGTCACCAGTGGTCCAAGCACCATGCTTGAGGATGCACTCGTCCGTCTGGATTTCATCGCCGATGCATATCTGAGTGTCGGGACGCCGGTAATGCAGGCAGCGGAAGCGCTGCTGGCGCGGCGTGGTCCGGTACAGCAGTGTATACGTGAGCGTTGCAAACACAATCTTGGAACGCTGTGCGAATTGCTCGTCGGTTGTGATACGTTGCTCGCGTGCAAACCCAAAGGTGGATGGAGCGTTGTACTCGATATTTCGCGGTATGCCGATGAGGAAAGTTTGGCCTTGCGCTTGCTGCGCGATCAGGCAGTGTTCGTGTATCCAGGGTATTTCTTCGATTTCCCTGTCGGCAAACACCTCGTACTAAGTCTGCTCCCGGAGCCGCAAGTATTTGCGGAAGGTGTACGACGGTTGCTGGTGTTTCTACAACGAATGGATGGTCTTGCAGTCGGAACGAATTCGTCTACATCCTGAGGATAGGTGCAGCCACATCATGCCGGACACGGCTCATGAACACACCCGATGTATCAGGCAAGCAAGGTTAGCCGTGTGGCTTCTTTATCCTTCCCGTTGCTTTGCGTACATTTGAATTGCGGAAGCCGGATTGTGTACCCTTTATCATTTTGTATTCCGATACGCAATAATGGAACTTGATCAGCAGATAATCGCCCGCGGTGAAATTCCCCGGCAATTCAGATACGAAGAAACACATATTCGGGAAATACTTGTCGGCGGTCGCCTGCGTTGGATGGGCGATACCATGCCGGCACTATCACCCGTCCCATTGCGGCGGCACGACGGAGCTGCGTCGTACGCGATGCTTGGGAGTTCGCCTGCTTGCGGCGAAGTAGAAGCACGCGTAGCCCTCGATGCCGCGCTGGAAGCATGGGACGATGGTGACGGCGTCTGGCCGAGGATGTCGCTCGAAGAGCGTGCAGGTGTACTGTACGCGTTGCTTGAGCGCATACGTCCGCTGCGAGAACCTGTCGCCATGCATATCATGTGGGGCGTTGGAAAAGCCTACACCGAAGCCCTCGGCGAATTCGATCGTACACTCGAATATGCGAACGAAACAATAGTTGCGGGACTCGAACTCCAGCATCGATTGCGTCAGGAGGTGTCGATTCAGCAGGTGACCGGGCGCACGGAATTGCAGCCCATCGGGGTTGCATTATGTGTCGGACCGTACAACTATCCTTTTTACGAGACCATCACAAACATTTTTCCTGCTCTTCTCACAGGGAACACGGTAATCATGAAAGCGCCTCCGAGAGGCGAGCTGGTGTATACATCGTTGCTTCCGTTGTTCGACGAGCTTCTTCCTCCGGGTGTGGTCAACGTGTTATTCGGCGATAGTTCCACCATACTTCCCGCACTGATGCGTAGTGGACATATCGATGTTTTAGCCTTCATCGGAACAAGCCGTGTAGCGGATTCCATACTAGCCGAACACCCCCAGCCACATCGCTTGCATCCCATTCTCGGTTTGGAAGCAAAAAATAGTGCTATCGTACTTCCGGATGCGCCGATGAAACTCACCATTGCAGAGTGCGTAAAAGGAGCACTGGCCTTCAATGGACAACGGTGTGCGGCCATCAAATCCATTGTGGTGCAGAAAGATATCGAAGCCGAATTCCTTGAGGGATTGCGTGAAGCAGTTGCCGGGCTTCAACCAAGCATGCCTTGGAACGACACCCGTCTCACGCCCATCATCAGTGCGGAACACGCTGAATATCTGGACGACTTACTCCATGATGCAGTGAAAAATGGAGCAGTTTTGTTGAATGATGATAGACCGGAGCGGATCATGACATTGTATCCTCCCGCGATTCTGACTGAAGTCACGGCAGCGATGAGAATTTCGCGTGAAGAGCAATTCGGTCCGATTATTCCCGTGCTACGTGTCGAATCAACCGAAGAAGCTATTGCAACGCTGAAACAGTCGCGTTTCGGACAGCAACTCAGCGTGTTTTCCTCGTCGCCCTCGCTGCTGCGTGAAATCGCACGAGACACCGCTCGCTATGTCGGTCGGATCAACATCAATGGTAAATGTCAGCGTGGACCGGATCATTTTCCCTTTACAGGGAGACGCGACTCAGCGCTGGCAACCGTATCTATTGAGGATGCTTTGCTCCGCTTTTCAATCGCTGCCGTTACGGCGACGCCGGAAATCGACGACAATCTCGTTTTGTGGAAAGAGATGATGAACGAAGAATGACAGTTCCGGTAGAAGCACGACCGGATATACAAGCACAAGTAAGCGCGTACTCATTGTGAAAACAGGCTTCAGCGTACTCGTGCCTCAGTCGAAGAGGTCAAGGTCGAATTGTGGATATACGGGCTCAGCGAATCGTACGTGCATGTGCGCCTACCACCTCGTTCAACTTGTACGCGTTGGTCTACGGTCAGGATAATGTAGAAGCATCAGGATGCAGCCATGTATGCTCGGATCGGAGTTCTCTTCTCACTCATCGTTGTTACTCTTGCTTCCACATCGCTTTTCGCGCAGCATCGCCTGAACGGTGTAGTACGCGATCACGAAACTGGCGAAGCATTGCTGTACGCCAATATCAGGATTGAAAACACACAGGTGGGGACTACGTCCGATCGCGAAGGTCGCTTCACACTACCGCTACCCGCCGGGGAGCATGTGATAATCGTCAGTTACATCGGATATCACAGCAGCAGAAAGCATGTAGTTGTACCACATTCCGAAACACTGGAAATCCGCTTGCGACCGATGGTCATTGAAATGCAGGAGGTTACCGTCACTCCTGGCGATAACCCCGCTCTGCGAATCATTCGAAAAGCTATTGAAATGAAGGAAGTACAGAGGGAGAAGTTGCACAATTACAGTCTTGTCTCGCATTCGAAGCTCGTTATGCGAATGTCGGGTCTGACCTTTGTTGATGCTACCAGGACAAATGAAGAAAATGCAAGCACCGTCACTATAGAAAGCACAACCCCACCATCGGAAACAACCAGTGCCGATTCCGCCGGTGTCGAAAAACGCGACAGCCGCATACCCGTGATATTGGAAACGCAGACCGAGGCGTTCTGGGCACGACCGAACAAGTACAAGGAAATAGTAACCGCTCGGAAACAGAGTGCTTTCATCCCGCCGCAGGTCAATATTATCATCAGCAAATTTTTCATCACCGACTTCTCTCGTGACGAACTGAATTTCGGAGACAAGGCACCGATTGTCGGTCCGATATCACATCGCGGTCTCAACAGCTACTATTATCGACTTGTCACTACGACGGCAATCGACAGTACGACAATCTACCATATTGAGATTTCGCCATTACGGGACAGTGATCCTCTGCTCGAAGGAAGCCTCTATATCGCCGAAGGCAGTTACTCCTTGGCCATGGTGGATCTACGACTCAACAGAGCCGCGTTGCCGACGCTACTCGATACGCTGGCATTCAGACAGAATTTCTCCCTGATCGACAACGAATTCTGGATGCCAGCCGATGTCATAGTCGATGCCAGTATTAATGTGGATTTTTACTTGATCAATTTCACGATAGATGTCGAAGGATTCTCCGTCCTACAAAACTACCGCATCAACCAGCAGATTAACGAAGACTTTTTCGACCGAACAGTAATCAAGGTGCTGAAAGAGGCTGATGAACGCGATTCGATCTACTGGAGCGAAACGCAGATAATCCCGAACACCGAAGACGAAATCCGGGCATACGTCGTTTCGGACTCGATCAAACACGTGATGGATTCTACTCAGTATCTGATCGGTTTCGGAGATGTGTTTACCGGGGGACTAACCGGATCGGATGCAGCTCAGTTTCGCTTCCCCGGTGTGTTCAGTTTGTACGAATTCAATCGCGTACAAGGTCATGCCTTGTCGGGCGAGTTTTCGTTAACCATGCGGGATGCTATTCTTCGACGTGCCGTTGTTGGAATGGGATACGGCTTTTCGGATCATCGATGGAAGTATCATGTTACTGGGACTGCGCGGTTGCTCACATCGCCATCGCTCGACGTCGTCGTGTCGCGCTATATGCAATTGGACCACATAGACAGCGAGATCGATCCATTAATGAATTCCACTGTTACCATGTTGTCTTGGTTCGGGAACTACGATTATCGCGACTATTTCTATCGTGACGGTTGGTCTGTCGAGCTTCGTTATGATCCTTGGCTATTGTTTCCGATGAATATCCAGTTGACGAGAGATAGTTTCATCAATGCCACGAAGAACAGCGACTGGAGTTTGTTCAGGCGGGACGTCCCGTATCGAGACAATCCACCGATAAACGAAGGAACGATTTTCGGGATACGGGGGCGGATTAGCGTGGATGCGAGGAATATATTGGACAATGCGGGGAGAATCAGCCGTATTGGTCCGCGCAATCATATTCCGGCTCTGGGTGCCGGATGGTATCGCGCATCGCTCGAAGGGAGGATTTGGGATATTCGGACCTTCACAGCCAGTCTCGACGGTCGTTTCGATCTGGGGCTGTATGGTGTGTTTTCGTACGACATCGACGCCGATGCGGCCAAGGGTGCATTGCCGACTCAAATGCTGTTCAATCTGCAAGGGAGTATCGACTACCTTGCATCGGGCAGCAGATTCCGCACGTTGGATTTTAGGGAATTCGGAGGAGATACTCGCGTGATAGCTGCAATGAGCTATGATTTCCGTGATTGGTTGTTCCGATGGTTACGTGTTCCGCTGCTTCGGGACAGCGGCTGGGGGTTTGAGTTGTTTACGTCCGGAGGTTGGAGCACCATGACTGATGAAACACGTGCTTGGCAGACAATAGCGGTTCACGAAGCCAAACGAGTGTTCTGGGAAGCCGGTTTTGGTTTGAAAGGAATACTCGGGATATTTCGCATCGATGTTGCGTGGCGTTTGAATCACTTTCGCAAAGGGAGAAATGTCTACATTGGTTTAGGATCATCGATACTGTTCTGATTCCAATCCCACACTCTCACGAGTTTGCATTGAGCGACGGCGACTTGCAGGAAGTACTTTTCGGGGCTATTTCGCTTGTCGTGCAAGAGACTTGTACGCACCGGCCCAGAATTTCCGTCTGACTCGGATCAAACCTTGAATATCCTCGATAGCCGTTTTCACGATTTTCACTCGCGTGTCGAGATCCTCTATCCATTTGACCGGAACATCGAAAATCCTATAGCCGGACTTCTCGCCAATGATGAGCAGTTCGGAATCGAAAAACCAGACGTTATCTTCCACGTGCGGAATGAGCACGTTCACAACCTCTCGCGTGACGGCCTTGAATCCACATTGCGCATCGGAAAATCTGGTAAAAAACATCGCTTTCACCATGAGATTGTAGCTTCGCGAAATGATCTCGCGCTTCACGCTTCTTGTCGTGTTCGCACCTTTCATCAGACGCGATCCCGTGCCGATATCATACCCGTCGTGTGCCAGTGCGTGAATCATTGGTGGGAAGGACTCGAGATTCGTCGAGAGATCGACGTCCATGTAACTGACGATGTCCGCGTCGGAGTTCGTCCAAGACCGTTTCAATGCCCGTCCACGGCCTTTTTGTTCCAGACGCAAATAGCGAACACGATCATGTTGGTCAACGAGCGCTCGGGAGACTTCCGGCGTACTATCGATTGACGCGTTGTCCGCGATTTCAATACTCCAATCGTACTCCGACATTTTGTCGCTCAGGAAGGCATGAAGAGATGGGATGCTTATCGGCAGCGCGATTTCTTCGTTGTACACAGGTATGGTGACGAGAAGTTTCATTGGCATTCACGATTATTCAAACATGCCTCTTCTACAAGCTAGCATGCGAAGAAGGCATTTCCAAGGCAGGCGGGTTCTCTGTTTCCTGCTTCAATGCCGTGTTTCTTTTGCTAAGCAAGAAGCATTCCGTACGTGGCACAACGATTATGCAACGCAAGCCAATATCGATAATTGCCGGGCTAGTATTCGACGCAATAGCCAGGAAATCGCGCTCTCCCGGCAGAGAGTCGACATGCGTAGCGCAAGAGAGGTTGTCGTCTGGATCGAACGTCTTTTCGCAGGAAATCCGTTTTACACGGTCACAAGCGAATCATCGCTGCCATGTTCGTTAGGGATATAACTCTCGGCTTCCCAGTCGTTTTCCCAGCGTTTGTTGTCAAGGAGAAAGCGGTACCGGTAGCTACGGCCTGCGTCTAAATTGATTGTCGTGTAGAACGTTCCGTCTTTGCGTGTTTTCATCGGGTGTGCCGAGGGGTCCCAATTATTGAATTCTCCGCAGAGCGAAACATGGGAGGCACCAGTTTCTGGTGAGAGGTAGAACGTCACCTTGCAGCTTTTCCCGGTCTTGGTGTAGCTTTTCTTCAACATCGTGTCTGTACAATGATTCATTGTTATGAAAATAGTTCAAAAATGAAATATATGCAGGGAATACGAAATATCCACATCAGTATAAGCAGCATATCAGCATCGCATATTTTTCGTTCTCACATCGTACTCTGGAACATGATGAGGAGAAATCTTCGGCGCACCGAGCCGCAGAGAGTTGGAATCCCGGAGGGACGACACAGTCATAACCCTCCACTTCAGTGGAGGGACCACCCTGCAGCTCGACTCCAGTGGAGATGACCACCCCGGAGCCCTGCGACCTCGACTCTGGAGAGATAGCCCACACCACATCTAAGCGGAGTCCCGGAGGGACGACACAGTCATAACCCTCCACTTCAGTGAGGGCGGGAACAAAATAGCACAAAGCACTGATGAAAGGAGATTTCTTCCCTTCGCTGACAAAAAGAATATTCTACAAGCTTCCCTGGCGGAGTTTTTTTTGTGTCTTTCTTGTAACTTTTCCCATACTCGGGTGTTAATTAATATAGAATACTCTCGTTCACCATGGTGCAACATGTTTCAACTCGTATGGTGGAAAATTCGCTGGAGAAAATCGCGACGCTCGATAGCGACATTCGAACGGCAATACTCCGTCTACGGAGATTACCCTAACGAAACAACTCAGTACAAACTTTTCGCGGCAAAAAACGAATTCCGCACGACTAACAACACTGTTTTCCCCGTTAAAGCTTTTATTCATTCATTCCAACTCGGCTACCGAATGCGCACCGTGAGCGGTAACTTCTGTGAATTGATGAAATACGAGGAAACACATAAACGATGAAGTATAAGCAGCGGAGACGAGAACAAGCCGTTCGCACCGCTCTTCTCCATGATGGACAAGAGCTTGTAATGCGAGAGCCATTGAAAGATCGAATAATCAACATCCATCCACACATCCCCTGCTGGGTCAGGGCAAGGAGCTGCCTTATGGTACGACAGATACTTATCTCGACGCTTCTTATTTGCGTCACTGCTAATGGCCTTCTCGCACACGGCGAAGGGGATGAACGTATCCCGCACGCACGCGTGGCGTCTTTCTCGAAGGGAACGATCGCCGCCGGCGCCTTTTACGAAAATCGCGGGCAAATCGTGAATACGGAGAAGCAACAGCTTCCGGACATCAAGTACTACGCATTCTACACCGGCACGCGGATGTATTTTACTCCGCAGGGATGGCATACAGTGTTCAGTGTGCTTGAAGATGAAGAGAACTTCGTGAGCGAAGCGACGGGGCGTATAATGGACAAGCATGACGACCAATCCATTACGACGCCATGGCATCGTACACGCGAGAGAACGTCCCGGCTGTACCGCATGGACATGAGCTTCGTCGGTAGTAACGCAGATGTGGAAATCGAAGCGACTATGCCACTGCAGCAGCATCTCAACTACTACATGCCACATTGTGTAGACGGTGTCACAGCGGTACCCGGCTTCGGCACGCTGCGCTACAGAAATCTCTACGACAACATTGACCTCGTGCTGCATGCCTCGAAAGACGGCCTGAAATACGAATTCGAAGTGCGGCCCGGTGGACAAGTGGAGAATATCAAACTGCGTCACGACGGACACGAAGGTATAGAACAGATGGAAGACGGTTCACTGCGAATACTATGGCCGAGAGGGTTCACGCATGAAAGTCCTCCATTCAGTTACCAAGAGGGCAAGGATGGATTGTCTGCCATACAATCGGCGTATCAGGTCGACGGTAACATTGTAGGTTTTTCCATCGATTCCTACGATTCAGAGAATACACTCACTATCGATCCGTGGTCGACACATGTCAGAATACGGAATACAGAGAAACTCATGGACTCGGACCTTGACACGGGTGCTCCGGCAATCGGTGTCAATAATACTCCGGTTAGAGAATTTGATCCTTGGTCGACGTACTACGGGGGAAGCGATATCGATTACATCACATCCGTCACGTGCGATTCCGTGCACGCTGTGATCGGTGTGGGGAACACCTCCAGTTACGACTTCCCTACGCACCAAGCATGGCAAACGTCGAAAATATCTCTATTCCACACAATATTCATCGTCAAGTTCGACAGCACCGGTAGATTGCGCTGGGCAACCTATTTCGGTGGAAGCAAGCATTCTGGTGCCGAAGCTGTAGGTACTGACCCTGACCGCAACATTATCGTTGTTGGTGACACGTACTGCGACGATTTTCCGGTGCACAATGCTCTTCAATCGCAACTACTGGGCACGACCGATGCCATTATAGCGAAATTCGATACGAACGGGATGCGTCTATGGGCAACATACTTCGGAGGAGAAGACAAGGAGGCTGCGTACGACGTCGCGATCGATGATTCCGGGGACATTTTCGTCACAGGTACTACGACCAGCCCGTCCGCTTTCCCGCTACTACTCGCGTCTCAGTCCGCCTACGGCGGTGGAAACGCTGACGCGTTTTTCATGAAAATGAATGGTGATGGCGATCTTCTGTTCTCATCCTATTTTGGAGGAAACGAAGAGGATATGGGTCGTGGTATCTCGGTGAACACAAAAGGACCGGGCAATTTCGTTATCAGCGGTTCGACGCGTGGAGGGAGCTTTCCCTTGCAGTATGCGCGGCAACCGACTTACGGTGGGGGGTTATTCGATGCGTACGTCGCTATGTTCGACAGAAACGGCGCTCTGCTCTGGAGCACCTATCATGGTGGCAATGACATCGATCACGGATTGGCTGTAACGTTCGATTTCAATGGGAATGTGCTGATTACAGGTGCAACACGCAGCGATAGCTTGCCTGTGATGCGGGCCTGGCAAGCAGCACCCAGCACGGGAATGCCGGACGGGTACGTGAGCAAATTAAGTTCTCAAGGTACTCTGATATGGTCAACGTACTACGGAGGGTCGAACAGTGATACGTATGTAAGCATTGTCGCTGACAATTCCAGCAGTGTATACGTTGGTGGAATAACGTACAGCAGGATATTCCCTGTCTACCAAGCGGCATACCCACAGATGCGCGATCCGATAATGGTGGCGCCCAAGGAGGGGTGCATAGTCAAGTTCGACAGTGCTGGAATCAGAAAATGGGCAACCTACCTCGGGGGAAACTCATACGATCAAGTCAATGCTCTCGCTCTCGACACACGCGGTTTCCTGTACGCAGCCGGCGAAACCCGAAGTGACGATTTCCCGATTTACAGAGCTTGGCAGGACACTATTGCCGGGCAGCGTGTTGGTGGAAACTACCGAGATGATGCCTTCATCCACCGCTTCGATTTCGACGGACGTATTCCCGTCACTCTCTCGCACCTTTCCGCGCAACGCGTGCTCGCCGGCGTGGAATTGCTCTGGCGTGCGGAAAGCGAGGTCAACGTCTACGGCTACATGATAGAGCGCCGGTACGAGCAGGGCGGCGGCGCTGCCAACGATCGCTGGCATGACATCGGCTTCGTCGCTGCCGCTGCACGAAGAGGCGAAGCGCGGGAATACAGCTTCCTCGACGGCGATCTCAACCCAACGGATACGCGCATCCGGTACCGCCTGCGCATGATAGACCTCGACGGCACCTACGAGCATTCGCCTGTAGTTGAAGTCGGACCTGCGCAGGCCGCCACTACCGTCAGCTTCGAGACAGTGTATCCGGCACCGGCACGCGACTGGCTCACGCTCAACTTCGCGCTGCCGGTGGAGTTGCCCGTAACATTGAGCGTTTACGACGTCAGCGGTCGCGAAATCACACGCATTCACGACGGCCGGGCGCTCACCGCAGGCATGCACAGCATAGTGCTCCCCGTTGGCGAATGGCGTTCGGGATTGTACCTGTGCACGCTTGTTGCCGGTGAAACGAAGATTGTGCGAAAGGCGATGGTGGTGAGGTAATGGACAATGGACAATTGATAATGGATAATGTGAGGCAAAACGTAATAAATCAGGCTCGGACGTGGCTACGTTTGACGTTTCGCATTTCACGTATAACCTCTTCACGATACAGAGCGACAACGTTGGAGCCCATGTAATTCACAAGTGGTATTCTTTCACCGATCATCCCGAGGTACGTCATGTTACGAACAGGTATGGATGGCGGAAAACATGAACATAGGCAACCACATCCGTTCGACCAGAGGCGGCTCGCTCATGAAAGACAACGGTATTATCGAGAAGTATTGCTGGAAAAACTACATCGCTAGCTGTAACGGGACCGATGGCTTTCTGAAGAAAGGCGGCATGTACGAATGGCAGGAAGCGGTGCAGTATTGGGGCGGACAACCCACGCTACCTGTACAAGGTATTTGTCCCGATGGGTGGCATGTGGCATCAAACAGCGAGTGGAGAACTCTGACGCTACGCCTCGGAGGCTCTGCCGCGTACACCGCATTGCTGGAAGGGGGTTCGTCCGGTTTTGATGCATTGCTCACCGGGTACCGCAGCGATGTACTGGGTGATTTTCGTCCCGCGTTGCTGTCGGAAGACGAACACGCATACTTCTGGACAGCCGATCAGCAATCCAGTTACAACGCACATCTGATCGAAGTGGGTGAAAATTCCATACGGGCACTACCATGGAACAAGGAAATGGGCCTGTGCGTGCGCTGTGTTATGGACGAGGCTGCGACAGGAATATACGAAACCGGCATCCCGATCGACATCGAATTGCACGATGCAGTAGTGCGCCCGGGTAGACGAGTGTTGATGCATTTCAGTGCAAGTGCAGGCGATGTGAATATCCTCATTACCGATCTGCTGGGAAGAATCGTCCATCAATCGAATGCGTATGCATTGCATGGTGAGAATTACCACCAAGTCGACCTCGCACCGTGTTCGGCCGGTCCGTATATCCTGTACCTCCATACTGCTTCCGGCAGTGCCGCCAAGCTACTGAGAATACTCTAGCTATACGCCGGCACGAAGGTGTGAAAGAACAGAAACGGAGTGTATAGCACACGAGTACATAACCGGCAGTGACGGGAAACAATCGAAACAGCGTGCACTTCGGAGAGACGGAATGCAAGCCGCTTCGCTTGTTCCTGCTCCACAGTAGGTTTTCGCAATCGAAAATGCGGGCACTATGGCATTGCGTCATTCCACAGCTCATGCTTTCAGGCTTCATTCTCTACGAGCCGGTATACAACTTGCGTGACTTTCTTCACCGTGAAATCGGCCCGAATCCCATTACGTTTTCATCGTCATTGCTCTCACGCCTTGTGTCTCACCCGATACATTACGGTCGGCAACACTGCAACAGACACCGGTACCAACAACCACAGATTTCCAGCGAAAATGTTATACGCCTGCAACATCTGCTGCCACGATAGATTGGAAACGACACGCCCCATCCCGAACTCGAATGCGACTGTAAGCAGCAGCCACAACACGCCCACAAGCACGGCTTGTCCCAGTGATTGCAGTGGCCACTTGAGGCTGAGCAGACGAACGTAGATTGCGAATAACACGATTAACGTAATCGTGGAAATCTGATGGGCGAGTTGATCCGACATTATCCGAGCGTAGCTGAACTCACGCAATGCTCCATTCAGAATTGCCAGCACAATCATGGGTAGCCAAGCGAGAATGTAACGTGTTGTCATCTCTTTGCTTCCTGGATGATTTATCATATCTACGTCCATAGAGTACTGCGTGATGCAGACATACGCAAGCTAAGCTGCGATGCGCTTCCGCTTGATGAGACGACGATACTGTCTTGCATGATCACACACCGTTGGAAAAGTATTCGATGCGACACATTCTACGCATGGAGAACAATAGACCGTGCGGGGAGGGATACTCATGGAACTATCGAGGGGGCCGCCCCGGTACAATACCCATGCACGACGAATACTGCACCCATACCGACTTACACGCACGGAGTATTCGAGAACTCGCGCACGAACGCCATGTGTCCTGCCGAGTGTCATTTACAACAAAACATAT
>Ga0209498_1001860_pt1 | contig 12825 bp, 11 predicted proteins | sample WalLakDeSediment_FD_184131 | JGI IMG/M metagenome (GOLD analysis project Ga0209498, IMG submission 184131) | Lake sediment microbial communities from Walker lake, Nevada to study Microbial Dark Matter (Phase II) - Walker Lake 11/02/13 Deep... | ecosystem: Environmental > Aquatic > Freshwater >...
GGTTGAGCCCCGGTCTTTAACATCGGACTTAACAGACCGCCTACGCGCCCTTTACGCCCAGTGATTCCGGATAACGCTTGCACCCTCCGTATTACCGCGGCTGCTGGCACGGAGTTAGCCGGTGCTTTTCAACGGGTACCGTCATCGTTCGTCCCCGTTTTAGAGGTTTACGACCCGAAGGCCTTCATCCCTCACGCAGTGTCGCTCGGTCAGGCTTTCGCCCATTGCCGAAGATTCCTAACTGCTGCCTCCCGTAGGAGTGGGGCCCGTGTCTCAGTGCCCCTGTGGCCGGTCACCCTCTCAGGTCGGCTATCCGTCGTCGCCTTGGTGGGCCATTACCCCACCAACTAGCTGATGGACCGCGGGCCGATCTCCTAGCGATGAATCTTTACTGAAGCCCCAGAAAGGCCGCAGCACATGCGGAATTAGTCCCGGTTTCCCAGGGTTATGCCGCACTAGGAGGTACGTCACCCACGTGTTACTCACCCGTTCGCCACTCAGTCACCGATCCCTTGCGTTCACGGTGCTTCGTTCGACTTGCATGTCTAAGGCACACTGCCAGCGTTCATCCTGAGCCAGGATCAAACTCTCCAAAACAGTGCCGGACTTGTGGTTCCGGCGGACCGTTTCAGAACAGTGTTTTCGTGCATTTGGAATCGACAGGTTCGTATTCGCGTACCGGGTTGTCAAGGATCTCCGCGCCGCTTGGCGCGAATACCAATCTTACCCACTACGCTGAACCCTGTCAACCCCGATGCGTCGGCCTCGCTGAGGACGCATCCTCGTCGAGAACGGCGCAGCACGGCGCCGGATCGGAGCTCCGGGCGGGCTCTGGTTCTTTCGGAATCGACAGGATCGTTTCGCGTACCGGGTTGTCAAGGGTCTCGGCTCGCGGCCCGAAGGCCATCTGCGAGCGCAAGCTCCAAGATACGGTGGGCGACCGCCACGTGTCAAGCGCCGGTGGACACGCGGCAGAGGCGGCGTGGGTTCACGCGGCGAACCGGCGGCCGCGGACTTCGCCGCGGCCGCTAGCGGGTCGTAGACTCGGGCATGCGACGCGACGACCTGGTTCGCTGGCTCGACGACTACCTCGCCATCGCCGACTACGAGGACGCCTCCCTGAACGGCCTGCAGGTCGAGGGCCGAGACGAGGTGACGAAGGTGGCCGTCGCCGTCGACGCCACGATGGTGACCTTCGAGCAGGCGGTCGACATGGGCGCCGACATGCTCATCACCCACCACGGCCTGTTCTGGGGCAGGGTGCTGCCCATCGTCGGTGCCCACCGGCGGCGGGTCGAGCACCTGCTCCGGCACGAGATCAGCCTCTACGCCGTCCACGTCCCGCTCGACGCCCATCGCGAGGTCGGCAACAACTGGGGCCTCGCCCGCGCGCTCGGCCTGGACGAGCTCGAGGACTTCGCAAGCTACCGGGGCCGCCCGATCGGCGTCCGCGGGCGCTTCCCCACCCCCCTGGCGCTGCGCGACCTGGCCGACACGATCGAGCGCGAGCTGGGCGAGAGCGTGCTGGTCCACGCCGGCGGGCCGCTCGAGGTCGCCACCCTGGGCATCGTCTCGGGCGGCGCGGCCGATGACGTCGTCACCGCCGCGGCCGCCGGCCTCGATGCGTTCCTCACCGGCGAGCCCAAGCACGCGGCCTTCCCGGAGGCCTTCGAGCGCGGCATCAACGCCCTGTACGCGGGGCACTACATGACCGAGACCGTCGGGGTGAAGCTGCTCGCCCGCGAGCTGGAGGGGCGCTTCGGCCTCGCGACCGAGTTCGTGCTACTGCCGACGGGGCTGTGATCGGCACCGCCGCGCGCGCCGCCGTCGGCGGGCGCTTCATCGTCTTCGAGGGACCCGAAGGGGCCGGCAAGTCGACCCAGCTCGCCCGCCTGGTGGCGCGCCTACGGGCGTCCGGCCTCGACCCGGTCGTGACCCGCGAGCCCGGCGGCACCCCCGCCGGCGACCGCATCCGTGGCCTGCTGCTCGACGCGGGCCTGCGCGTCGACGCCGCCACCGAGTTCCTGCTGTACGCGGCCGCCCGGGCGCAGCACGTCGCCGAGGTCATCGGCCCCGCCCTCGCCGACGGTCGGATCGTCGTCAGCGACCGCTTCGCGGCCGCGTCGCTGGCGTACCAGGGGTACGGACGCGGGCTCGACCTCGACTGGATCCGTGACGTCAACGCCCGCGTCACGGCCGGCATCGTGCCGGACGCCATCGTGCTGCTCGACCTCGATCCGAGCCTGGGTCTGGCGCGGGCCGCCGCACGCGGCCGCCCGGATCGCCTCGAGGCCGCCGAGCTGGCCTTCCACCTCAAGGTGCGCGCCGGGTTCCGGGAGCTGGCGCGCGCCGAACCCGACCGCTGGCACGTCTTCGACGCGACCGAGCCCCCCGCCGCGCTGGAGAGGCGCATCTGGCGATCGGTGGCCGAGGCCCTGGGGCTGCGGCCGTGATCCCGCCTGGGCGGCTCCCGGCGGCCGCCCGGCGGGGGGGCCCCCCCGGCAACGGGGCTTGGGCGCGCCACTGGGTGGCGCTGGCCCTGGCGCTCGCGGCGGTCGTCGCCGGCAGCGCCTGCCTCGCCCAGGCGCCGGAGCGCCTGGTCGCCGAGATCGTCGAGGCTCTCCCCCACGACCGCGACGCGTTCACCCAGGGCCTGCTGTTCCACGGGGGCCGCTTCTACGAGAGCACGGGCCGCTACGGGCGCTCGGACCTGCGCGAGGTGGACGCGACGACCGGCGCCGTGGTGCGCCGACGCCCGCTCGACCCGCGCTTCTTCGCCGAGGGCCTGGCGCTGGTGGGTGACCGCCTGATCCAGCTCACCTACCGCGAGGGCACCGCCCTGGTGTACGACCTCGACACCTTCGAGGAGGTGGCGCGCTTCCGCTACGAGGGCGAGGGCTGGGGCCTCTGCTTCGACGGGACGACGCTGTGGATGTCGGACGGCTCGTCGGCCCTGCAGCGCCGCGACCCCGCCACCTTCGGCCTCCTCGGCCGCCTCGAGGTCCGCCGCGATGGGCGGCCCCTGCCGCGCCTCAACGAGCTCGCCTGCGCCGGCCGGCACGTGATCGCCAACGTGTGGCTGACCACCGAACTCGTGCGCATCGACACCCGCAGCGGGCGGGTGGACGCGGTCATCGACGCCAGCGCCTTGCTGCCGGACGACCCGCGCGTGCGCGGCGACCCCGATGCCGTGCTCAACGGCGTGGCCCACGACCCCCAGACCGGTCGCTGGTGGCTCACGGGGAAGCTGTGGCCGGTGCTGTACGAGGTTCGGCTGGTCCCGGCCCGGTGAGCCGCCCGCCGCGTCGCGGGCCGCCCTAACCGCCGTTCGCCGGTCGCCGGCCGCGCATCCCGTCGGCCAACAGGTTGATGGCCACCACCGCCAGCACGATCGCCACCCCAGGGAACACCGAGAGCCACCAGGCGCGCCGCACGAATGCCTGGGCGTTGTTCAGCAGATAGCCCCAGCTGACCAGGTTGGGGTCGCCGAAACCGAGGAACGACAGGCTCGCCTCGACCAGGATGGCGTTGCCGACCTGCAGCGCGGCGTAGGCGGCGACCGGGGCGAGGACGTTGGGCAAGACGTGCCGCCACAGCACACTCGGACCTGCGCTGCCGAGCGCCCGGGCCGCCAGGACGTACTCCTGCTCCTTGGCGGCGAGCACCCCTGCGCGCGCGACGCGCGCGACGATCCCCCAACTCGTGAGCGCCAGCACGACGATCAGGTTCGCGAGGTTGGCGCCGAAGAGCGCCACCACCACCAGCGCCAAGAAGAAGCGGGGCAGCACCAACACGAGCTCGGTGAACCGCATCAGCAGGTCGTCGGCAGCGCCGCCGAGGTAGCCGGCCACCCCGCCCACGAGCAGCCCGAGCGTCAGCGAGGTCGCCGCGACGGTCAGCCCGACGATCAACGACACGCGCGCGCCCTGCAGTACGGCGCGCAGCAGGTCGCGTCCCAGGTCGTCGGTCCCGAACGGGTGGGCCGCGGAGGGAGGCGCGAACGGGGTCGCGGCGGCCGCGAAGGGGTCGCCCGGCGCCAACGACTCACCGAGCAGCGCCAGCAGCACGAACCCGCAGGTCAGCGCGCCCCCCACGAGCAGCGAAGGGCTCGGCGCCGACCGCCGGCGCGGCGCCCAGCCACGCACGGCCAACCACCGCTCAGCCATAGCGGATCCTCGGGTCGAGCGCGGCGTAGAGCAGGTCGACGAGCAGGGTCGAGACCACCACGGCGACCGTAAGGAGCAGGAACATGCTGCTGACGATGGCTAGGTCGCGCGCCAGCATGGCGGAGAGCAGCAGGCGGCCCAACCCGGGCCAGGCGAAGACGGTCTCGGTCAGCACGGCGCCCGAGAACATGAAGCCGACCTGCGCCCCGATGACGGTGACGACGGGCAGCAACGCGTTGCGCAGCGCATGCTTGCCGATCACCGCCCGCCGCTGGAGTCCCTTGGCGACCGCCGTGCGCACGTAGTCCTGACCCAACACGTCGATGAGGCTCGCCCGGGCCACGCGCGCGATCGGCGCCAGGAACTGGACGGTCAGCGCGGTCACGGGCAACACCATGTGCCGGGCGACGTCCAGCGCGCCGGCCAGTCCCTGGGCGTCGAGGCGGACGTTGCGCATCCCCTGGACCGGGAACGCCTCCAGCCGGTACGCGAAGACCAGCAGCAGCAGTTGGGCGAGCCAGAAGACCGGCACCGCGTGACCGAGCAGCGATACGGTGCTCACGGCGGTGTCGGTCAGAGAGTGCGGCCGGCGCGCCGCCAGCACCCCGAGCACCAGCCCGAACGCGGTGGACAGGAGCAGCGCGGGGCCGATCAGCAGCAGGGTGGCGGGGAGGCGCCCGAGCACGGCCGTCACGGCGCTCTGCTGCAGGCGGTAGGAGAAGCCGAGGTCGCCGCGCAGCACGCGGCCCATGTAGACCACGAAACGCTCACCCAGCGGGCGATCGAGGCCGAAGCGCTCGCGCATCATCGCGACGTAGGCGGCGTCACCGTCCTCGCCCGCCAGTGCCACGATCGGGTCGCCGGGGGCGAGCTCGATCAGCAGGAAGGTGAGGCCGGCGACCGCCAGGAGCAGTGGCACGGCCTGAGAGAGGCGGCGCGCGACGAAGGCGAGCAAGGTGGGTGCGCCGACCTCCTAGCGGGCGATCCAGGCGGCCTCGGCCGGGCTGCCGCTCCAGGGAGAGAGGCCGCGCACCTCGGCGCGACCCGCGGCGCTGAACTGCGTCTCGACCAGCCACAGGTACGGCAGTTCGTCGACCAGCAGGCGCTGGACCTCGGCATACAGGCGGCCACGCGCCTCGACGTCGGCCTGCGACGCCGCCTCGGCGAAGAGCCGGTCGACCTCCGGGTTGACGTAGGCGGCGGCGTTCGAGAACGGGATGTTGCCGATGTTCGTCGACACGTAGACGCGTGCGACACCGATCGCCGGATCGGCGTTGTTGCAGTAGCTGATCACGTTGGTGTCGAAGTCGCGCTGCTCGAAGACGCGGGTGATGAACGCCGCCCGGTCGAGCGCGACGAGCTCGAGCCGGACGCCGACCCGTGCGAGGTTCTGGCGCAGCACCTCGCCGTACTTCGCGAACGCCGGGAAGTGGAGGAAGGTGGTGGAGAAGCGCGTGCCGTCGGCGCCGCGGGGGAGGCCGGCCGCGTCGAGCAGCGCCTCGGCGAGGGCCGGGTCGTGCGGGTACGCACGGACGTCGTCGCTGTACGCGAAGGCGAGCTGGCTGTGGATCGGTCCGGTCGCCACCCGGCCGTGGCCGAACAGCACCTGCTCGAGCACCTGCTGCCGGTCGATGGCGTGGGCGAAGGCCTGCCGCACCCGGTGATCGGCGAGGCGCTCGCGCTCGAGGTTGAACGACATCGTCATCACGCAGAAGCCGCCGCCCGAGCCGCTGTTGGGGGTGTAGAGCGTCACCTCGGGCAGGGCGTCGATGCGCGCCAGCTCGCCGGCGGGGAGGCCGCCGATGAAGTCGACCTCGCCGCGCTCGAGCGCGAGCAGCCGGGTGTTGGCGTCGGGGATCACGCGGAAGATCAGCCGGTCGAGGTAGGGCAGGTCGGGCTTGAAGTAGTCGTCGTTGCGCGCCAGCACGACGCGGTCGTCGACGACGTACGCGACGAAGCGGTAGGGGCCGGTCCCGACGGGCGTGAGGTTCTCGGGCGCCGTCTGCACGTCGGGCACCGTCGCGTAGACGTGGCGCGGCAGGATCGGCGCCTCGGTGACGTTGAGCTGCTGCAGGAACGGGGCGTAGGGCTCGCGGAAGGTGAACGCGACGGTGAGCTCGTCGGGCGTGTCGATGCGCTCGAGCCGGCCCTCGAGGCCGGTGCGCGTGCGGGCGTGGTAGCGCAGCAGCACCTGCTCGAAGGTGAAGGCGACGTCGGCCGAGGTGAACGGCTCGCCGTCGTGCCAGCGCACCCCGGGGCGCAGGTGGAAGGTGTACGTACGGGCGTCGGCGCTGACCTCCCAGCTGCGGGCGAGCTCGGGGTAGGGATTGGCCTGGTCGTCGAGGCGAATGAGGCCGCTGAACAGGGAGTCGGCGACCGCGTGAACCTCGGAGCCGGTCGAGATCGCCGGGTTGAGGTGACCGGGGTTCTGGCCGATGCCGATCACCAACGTGCCGCCGCGCTGGGGGGTCTCGTTGGCGAGGGCCGGGGCGCCGAGCAGCGCCACGGCGAGGAGCGGCAGGAGCGCTCGGCGCAGGCCGCGAGGGCGGCTGGCGGGGGCGTGGTTCATCCGGTCTCCTTCGTGGCGCCGGGCGCGGCACGCTTGCGGAAGCGGCCGTCGAGGGTCGTGCGGTGGCCGTCCATCGTGGTGGCGGGGACCTCGACGGTCTCGACCACCGGATCCAGGCCGTGGGCGGCGAGGTAGGCGTCGAGCTCTTCGCGGTACAGCAGGAAGGAGGGGCGGTCCTGGAAAACGTGCAGGTAGCAGTGGGGCTCGCCCGCCACGCGCTCGAGCGGTGGGTCGTCCGGCCCGGTCCCCGGGGTGAAGTGGGTCAGGATCAGTTCGCCGCCCGGCGTCAGGACGCGGGCGATCTCCGCGACCGCCCGCCGCCAGGCGGTCAGGGAGCCGGCGCCCGGCAGGACCCCGATCGCGATCACAGCTTCGAACGCCCCGTCGGCGAAGGCGCCGAGGTCGGCCATGTCGCCGTGGCGCACGCGGGCGGCGGCCACCTCGGACCCCAGGTGCGCGGCGAGCCGCTCGCGGGTGTGGGTGACCATCGCGGGCGAGGCGTCGAGCGCCCAGACGTCGAAGCCCGCTCGCGCGAGCCAGTCGGCGTTGCGCCCGGCAGCGCAGCCGAGGTCGAGGACGCGCGCCTCGCGGGGCCGCTCGCCGAAGAGCACGACGACCCGCGCGTCGGGCGGGCGGGCCGCGAACCACGCGACCGTCTCCGGGCGCTCCCAGAAGGGTGGCTCGGGCGCACACCGGTGCACGCCGCGGTCCGTCGGTTCGTCGCGCACGCGCACCTCCTCCCCCGCGCGTCCTTATCGCAAGGATTCGCTATTGCGAGAAGCGTAGCAGGGCCGGGCACGTGCCCCGAGGGACAATCTCCCCGGGACGCCGTGCGACCGACCGCCGGGACCCGCGCGACTTGCCCGGCGGCCGCGTCGGTGGTACACCGACCCCAACGATGTCGCACCACACGTGGAACTACCAGGACGCCCTGCGCAAGGCCGGCTACCGCGTCACGCCGCAGCGCGAGCTGATCATGGACCTCATCTGCGAGAGCGGGGTGCGCCTGACGGCGCCGCAGCTGTGCGAGGCCGCCCGGACGCGGGTCCCGGCGATCAACCCCGCCACCGTCTACCGCAACCTGCACTTCCTGCTCGAGCAGCGCCTGATCCGCGCGCACGAGCGCGACGGCCACACGACCTACGCGCTGGCGGGCCCCCACGCCGCGCACCACCATCTGCTGTGCCGCGACTGCGGCGCCGAGGTCGAGGTCCCCGAGAGCGCGACGGCGGCCTTCTACGCCCAGCTCGAGCGCGACTTCGGCTTCGCCGTCGAGAGCGACCACCTGATGCTCAAGGGGCGCTGCCCCGCGTGCCGGCGGCGCGGCGCGCGCGGCTGACGACCCAAGGAACGGCGCCGCGACGAACGCGGCGCGGCGCGATGTCGTTCCCCGTGCCTTCGGTCAGTCGGTGCCCGAGGCCGCCGTGGACGACGCGACGGGCGCGGTCTTGGGCGGTGGCGCGTCGCCCTTGGAGGCGTCGCCCTTGGCGGCGTCCCCCTTGGGCGCGTCGGTCTTCGCCGCCGGCTTGGCGGCGCCGTTCTTGCCACGGCTGTCGGTGACGTAGAAGCCACTGCCCTTGAAGGCGATGCCCACGGGCTGGACGACGCGCCTGACGGGGTCGCCGGTGGCCGGATCGGCGGTGAGCGCGGCTTCGGTGATGCGCTGCTCGACCTCGAAGGTGGCCCCCGTCGTCAGGATCTTGTAGACGTAGACCGGCATGGTCCCTCCATGGCGAACCTGGTGTCAGGTTCGCGGCGGCGACGTACCCCGGGGGGATACGGCCGCACGAGCGCGAGTGTAGCATCGGCGCGACCCCGCGCGCGTGTCGGACGCGCCACCCACGCCGGCGGCAAGCCGCGGCTCGGCACCGGCACGGGCCGCGGCGTCGCCCGGTGCTAGCATGGCCGGCGGTCGTTCCCGGCGCGCCCACGACGGCAGCGTCGCGGGTCCGGCCACCCGCACCATCGCAGGTGCGGCGGAGGCCCGCATGCCCGCGATCGTCGCCCGCAACCTCACCAAACGCTACGGACGCGCCCTGGCCGTCGACGGCGCCTCGTTCGAGATCGGTCGCGGCGAGCTCGTCGGCTTCCTCGGGCCGAACGGCGCCGGCAAGACCACCACCCTGCGCATGCTGGCCGGCCTGATCCGACCCACCGCCGGCGAGGGCCGCGTGCTCGACCAGCGCGTGCCCGGCCCGGCGCTCCGGCGCGTCGGCACGATGATCGAGGAGCCGAGCTTCTACCCCTACATGACCGGCCGCGACAACCTGCGCTACGCCGCCCGGCTCCACGGCGGCGTGAAGGCGCAACGCATCGACGAGGTGCTCGACTTCGTCAAGCTCGACCGGGCGTCGGACAAGCGCGTCAAGGCCTACTCGCAGGGCATGCGCCAGCGGCTGGGCCTCGCCCGCTCGCTGCTGTGGTCGCCCGACGTGCTGCTGCTCGACGAACCCACCAACGGCCTCGACCCCGTCGGCATCGCCGAGATCCGTGAGAACCTCCGCGCGGTGGCCGCGCAGGGCGTGACCGTGTTGGTCAGCAGCCACATCCTGGCCGAGATCGAGAAGCTGGTCGACCGCATCCTGGCGATCGACCACGGCCGCCTCGTGTACGACGGCTCGCTCGATGCGCTCGTGCGGCGGCTCGACGCGGACGCGATCACCTACCACCTGCGCGCCACGGAAGGGCCGGGCCTGCTCACCGCGTTGCGCGAGCTCGGTCTGGAGCCGGTGGCCGAGGGCGACCTGGGCGCGCGGGTCACGCTGCCGCCGGCCGACGCGGACGCGTTGGTCGCCCGCTTGGTGGGCGCCGGCGTCACCGTGTTCGAGGCCCGCCGGCAGGTCGACGACCTCGAGGGCGCCTACCTACGGCTGGTGCGCGGCGATGGGAGACCCTCGTGACCGCCTTCTGGAACGTCGTCGCGGCGGAGGCCTTCAAGCTCGTCCGCAGGCGCCGCGTCTACGTGCTCGCCGGCCTCTGGTGGCTGCTGCTGCCGTCGCTGGTGCTGATCGTCGGCCGGGTGCTGGTGAGCAACCTCGCCGCCTCCTTCGCCAACGAGGCCGGCGGCGTCGACGTGCTCGTCCAGACGCTCGCCTCGCCGTTCGGCATCGCGCGCATCGGCGTCGTGGGCCCCGCGTACGTCTCCCCCACCTTCTACGTCATCGTCGTGGCCGCGCTCGCGGCGGTCCTCATCGGCGAGGAGCGCAGCCACAAGATGTGGAAGACGGTGCTGGTGGCCCAGCCGTCGCGCCCCGCGGTGCTCGCCGGGAAGCTCGTCGCCGCCATGCTGGCGGTCGGCGTGCTGCTGGGCGGTGCCCTCGTGAGCGGTGTCGCCTTCGGCGCCATAGGCACCCTGTTCCTGCCGACGACCTTCGCGGGCGAGTGGGGCGGCCTGCTGCGCACCTACCTGCTGCAGTGGGCGTTCAGCGGCGCGCTGGTCGCGTTCGCGTTCCTGATGCTCTACCTCGCCCGCAACGTCGCGGTCGGCATGATCCTCGTGTTCTTCCTGCCGGGGCTGCTCGAGGCGCTCTACAGCATCTACGCCGCGGTGGTGGGCTTCCAGCCGATCAACCGCTTCAACGTCTTCCTGCAGGGCATCCGGCTGCGCCAGTTGCTCGAGGACCTGCCCACCTACTTCTTCAGCGCCAACGTCTACGCGCCCGCCCGCGCGCCGGTGCGCGAGCTGACCGCCGCCTTCACCGAGGCGGCCGGCGCCGACGGCCTCGACATCGGCGGCCTGATCGGCGCCAACATCACCCTCGAGCGGGCGGTGTGGGTCGTCGCCGGCTACGCGCTGCTGTGCCTCGGCCTGCTCGCCTGGCGCTTCGTGCGCGCCGACGTCGATTGACGCGGGGCGCGGCGCCTCGCCGGCGGGGCTACACTTGAGCGCCATGGCGACCGCGTCCCCGTCCGACCACCCGCTCGCCCGCGCGCTGCGCGAGCGCGTGCTGGTGCTCGACGGCGCGATGGGCACGATGATCCAGCGGGCGGCGCCGACCGAGGCCGACTTCCGCGGTGAGCGGTTCGTCGGCCACCCGCGCGACCTGCGCGGCGCCAACGACCTGCTCGCACTCACCCGCCCCGACCTGATCCGCGGCATCCACGACGCCTACCTGGCGGCCGGCGCCGACATCATCGAGACGAACACCTTCAACGCCACCCGCCTCGGCCTCGCCGACTACGCCCTCGAAGACGTCGTGTTCGAGCTCAACGTCGCGGCCGCGCGCCTGGCCCGCGCCGCCGCCGATGCCGCGTCGACCCCGGCGCGCCCGCGCTGGGTGGCCGGCGCGATCGGGCCCACCAACAAGACGCTGTCGCTCTCGCCGCACGTCGAGGACCCGGCCTTCCGCGAGGTGACCTGGGACGAGGTCGTCGCCGGCTACCGCGAGCAGGCCGCCGCCCTGATCGAGGGCGGCGTCGACCTGCTCTTGCTCGAGACGGTGTTCGACACGCTGATGGTCAAGGCCGCACTGTTCGCCTGCGACGACGCCATGGCGGCCGCCGACAGGCGCGTGCCGCTCGTCGTCTCCGGCACGATCACCGACGCGTCGGGCCGCACGCTCTCCGGGCAGACGCTCGAGGCGTTCTGGACCTCGATCGAACACGCCGACCTGCTGGCGGTCGGCCTGAACTGCGCCCTCGGACCCAAGGAGCTGCGCCCCTACGTCGAGGAGCTCGCGCGCCTGGCACCGGTGTTCACCGTCGTCTACCCGAACGCCGGCCTGCCGAACGCCTTCGGCGGCTACGACGAGGGCCCCGCGGAGATGACGCCCGTGCTGCGCGAGTTCGTCGCCGAGGGCTGGGTGAACGTGCTCGGCGGCTGCTGTGGCACCACCCCGGAGCACGTGCGCGCGTTCGCCGACGCGGTGCGCGACCTGCCGCCGCGCCTTCCGCCGGCGCCCGACCCCGCGCCGCGCCTCGCCGGCCTCGAGCCACTCGTCATCCGGCCTGAGACCAACCTGGTCAACGTCGGCGAGCGCACCAACGTGACCGGATCGCGCAGGTTCGCCCGCCTGGTCCGCCAGGGCGACCTCGCCGCCGCGCTCGAGATCGCCCGCGAGCAGGTCGAGGGCGGCGCCCAGGTCATCGACGTCAACTTCGACGAGGGCATGGTCGACGGGCCCGCCACCATGGCCGCGTTCCTGCGGCTGCTGGCCGCGGAGCCCGACGTCGCGCGGGTGCCGGTGATGCTCGACTCGTCGTCGTGGGACGTGCTCGAGACCGGCCTGCAGCACCTGCAGGGCAAGGGCATCGTCAACTCGATCTCGCTCAAGGAGGGCGAGGCCGCGTTCCTGCGCCAGGCGCGCATGGTCCGCCGCTACGGCGCCGCCGTCGTCGTCATGGCCTTCGACGAGGACGGCCAGGCCGACACCCTCGAGCGGCGCATCGCGGTCTGCGCGCGCGCCTACCGCCTGCTCGTCGACGTGGCAGGCTTCGCGCCGCACGACCTGATCTTCGACCCCAACGTGCTCACGGTCGGCACCGGCATCGCCGAGCACGCGCGCTACGCCGTCGACTTCATCGAGGCGGTGCGCTGGATCAAGGCCCACCTCCCGGGGGCGCTCACGTCCGGCGGCGTCTCCAACGTCTCCTTCGCCTTCCGCTCCAACCACGCCGTCCGCGAGACCATGCATGCGTCATTCCTCTATCACGCCGTTCGCGCCGGCCTCGACCTGGCCATCGTCAACCCCGAGGCCCTCACCGTCTACGAGACGATCCCACCCGACCTGCTCGAGCGCGTCGAGGACGTGCTCTTCGACCGCCATCCCGACGCCACCGAGCGCCTGATCGCCTTCGCCGAGGGCATGGATCCCGCCGTCGCCACGGCCCGCGCGCGCGACGTCGCCTGGCGCGGCTGGCCCGTCGAGCGGCGCCTGCGCCACGCGCTGGTGCAGGGCATCGACGAGCACGTGCAGGACGACGCGCTCGTCGCGCTCGCCGAGCTCGGCCGGCCGCTGCGGGTGATCGAGGGCCCGCTCATGGACGGCATGAACGAGGTCGGCGACCTCTTCGGCAGCGGCAAGATGTTCCTGCCACAGGTGGTGAAGAGCGCGCGCGTGATGAAGAAGGCCGTCGCCGTCCTCACGCCCT
>Ga0209498_1001861_pt1 | contig 12824 bp, 9 predicted proteins | sample WalLakDeSediment_FD_184131 | JGI IMG/M metagenome (GOLD analysis project Ga0209498, IMG submission 184131) | Lake sediment microbial communities from Walker lake, Nevada to study Microbial Dark Matter (Phase II) - Walker Lake 11/02/13 Deep... | ecosystem: Environmental > Aquatic > Freshwater >...
CGGGTCTTATGTTGGTCGTATCCCGCCTGACTGCGAATTTGCAGAGTGTCCGACAGACGACACCGGGTTTGTCCCGAGCGAAGTCGAGGGATGGCAGACTTACAGGAACGAGGAGTATGGGCTTGAGATAAGTTATCCAGAATGGGTGAAAACTTTTGAAACTCCGTTAGCCACCGTAGAATCTTCTCTACAATTAATTGGTCTTACCATTCCCTGCTATGGATTGCTTCAGGAGCATGAATTGTTTCATGAAATAGAATGTTTTAGGTCAAAAGTTATTCAGGGGAATGAAATGTGTCAAAGAGGAGAAGATTTTTTAGTAATCGAAGTAATAGAAAATCCTTCTCAGCTTCCAATTAAAGAATGGATTAGACAGAGTATTATTGAAAAAACAGAGATCTTTGGAAGTAAAGACTTCAAGGAGAAAGAATATAACGTATACAGAAACGTAGCCCCACTCGAAGACTTCACCCTGGACGGGGTAAAAGGAATAAGAACTAGTTTTGGATTTAAGCATGGAGGGTGCCAAGCAATTTATTTACCCAAAAATTCAAAAGTATACGTAATTGGACTTTGCGATTATGAGGCCCCTCTTGGGCCATGTTCACCCCATCCAGATATAGATGATATTCTTTCTACTTTTAGATTTATTGATAAAAATATTAGTTGCGAAGAAAGTTCAAAATATTTTGTTATTTCAAAGCGATCTGAAGACTATATAAAGTCAGATTTCTTAGTAAAGTATAAAACGGATAAAGATCAAGTTATACCTTGCGATTATATTGTAGCCGAAGGGGATTTTGAGATTAAAAACCAAGAAGCCACCTATTTCCTTGCGCTAACTGATAATTTCCTTCTTCTCGATAGGGGAACTGCCCCGCCCCCAAGAACCCTTACGGCTTATGATTTGAATAGCCGTAAAGAGGTTTATAATGATCAATATTCATATCGTCCTCCTGTAAGTGTCTCAGGTGACAATATAACCTATTGGAGCCCGATAGACGAGGAAGTGACAGAAGATAATTGCCCAGAATTTTATGAATTATATAAATTATATAGTGGTAGCGCGGAAATAGAGGCTTACGTTACCCTTAATTTGGTTGATTTGACCAAAGAAGAATTAGGAGAATATAGGTGCTCTTATAGGCAATAATTAAAACAATATAATAATCAACTATTATAACCATGCCATTTTTAACTCAAGACCCCGAAGGAGAGCAAGTACCCTACGGGGCAGGCCAAACAAACTGGAAGTTTATTGCCATCGTGGCGGTTTTAGCCGTGGTTGTCGGTGTGACTATTTTATATTGTGCTAAGATAGGGGAATTACCTCAGAAAGCAGTCACAGAGGAGTTTTCTCAGAAAGCAACCGTTGAGGAACTTATGAGTTTTGCTGGACTTAGCTCCGGAGCAGATCGGGTTAATATACTCTTTAGATTAGAAGGAACTGTTAAAAAAACAGACGGGTTTTTTTGTGATTATTTGTTTGTAGATACAACTGGCGGAATTTGTATAGCAAATGGAATAAAAAATATAGATTCTTATATTGATAAGCCGGTTACTGTTGAGGGTTATTATTATGGATATAATCCTGCAATGGATCCTTCAGACTTTTTTGAGATTAAAAAGATTGAAATAGTAGAGAAACAAGACGAAGCCGCAGCCGCAGACACTTCGACAGGCTCAGTACAGGCTTGGCAGACTTACAGGAACGAGGAATATGGGCTTGAGTTTGATTATCCTTCTAATTGGGGCGAATTAACGCTTGAATCTAAAAAAAATGATAACTATAATTTCAATTCTTCGAATAAGACAATTATTGAAATTAAATATTATAAACCAAGAGGAGTTTTAGCTTTTATAACCAAAGGCACAATACATAGAAAAAGGGATGAATCAGTTAAAATTACGCCTGAAGAGGGGTTTGAGGTTTGCGATTATGTCTTGAAGGTTATTTATCAAAATGGCCAAATAAAAACTATTTATACCGAAGAAAATAAGCCACGGGAAGATAATGATAAAATCATTTATCCTTATGCTGGAGGTAAAAAGATAGGAGGCATTAGTTTTCAACCTAATGAAAAATATATAAGATTGGGTTGGTCTGCTTATGCATGGCACGGGTCTTATTTATTAAATATGAATACCGGTAAAGATATATTAGCCTCTTATTCTATCAGGTATGGAGATATTTATTGGTCGCCAGACAATAAAGTATTAGCTGCTAAGAGTCATGTTAATGAAGTTGGTGGAGACGGAGTGGAGGGCTTATTTGTTAGTGATTATGGCAATCCAGAAAAATTAAATGAAGTTTTCTCTATACCTCATGAGAAATATTCTAAAGGAATGCGCATTAGTGTTATTGGATTTATTGATAGCGAACACCTATCTTTTGAGATTTTTGAGATTGAAGAAAAACTACAAGAATATACTTATAATATAAAAACTAAAGAATTAAGAAAGCGGTATATAAAGATTCTCTACCCAAATGACGGGGAAGAATTTACGGTAGGAGAAAGCTTGATTATTTCCTGGGAGACAGAAAACGTTGAAAAAATTGATATTATATTATCAGAAAAGAAAGATGACAGAGTATATTCAACAGAGCGGTATATTACTAGAGATTTTATTCTTACCGGGGAAAATAAATATCAATGGGTTATTCCCGAAGATCTTCCGCCTTCTAAATATGCTTTGTTTATTTTAAGTGGAAATGGCAGGTCACGCATAGGAGACTCCAGTGACGATTATTTTACAATTTCTGGCACTCTCTCTATTCAGGATAAAGAAGTAATGTTAAAACAGTTAATTGAGGGAGATTTTAATTTAATAGGTAACACTATTATTGCACATCCTTTCGAATTTGAAGCCTCTCATCTTTATAAGATTTTCGAGGGCTCCTTTGCGGTCCCAGGCAATCAGGAATACGTTTTTGTTTTACGATTCCGTGAACATAAATATCAAGGCTTGCTTCTGGGAGCCTTTAATAAAGACAAAAAACTTGTTTCTTCGCCCATTAATATTAATGAACTATCTAGTCATGCCTGCTATGAGTGGGGAAATGGCGTAGACGCGAAACAATATTCCTGTAAAGGCACAGACCATGACTATGTTCTTACATATGGAGTAGGTTGTCCTACTGGTGGATGGTGTTCTATGAGAGCGAATTTGTATAGATTCGAAAATGGCGAATTTCAAGTTTTTCAGGATATTAACAAAGCAGTTGGTGATATAAAAGATATTAATAAGGACACAGATTGGTTCGAGTATAGAGGACTTTTAGATACCTTGCACCTGGAAATAGAAAAAGATAAAATTTTAGTTTATGAATGGGGAAGAGTTGATGAAAATTTTGATTGTGTGACTCCCGATTGTATTGATATGTATGAAATAGGAGATGGCTACAAGGCAATAATGGAATATTTTACAACGCTTTTCTGGGACGAAAACGAATGTAAATTTACAGAAAAAGCAGAGTAATTTTAAGCAGATTCTTTTCCATCTTTCGTTTTTTGGAGTAAAGCTAAAAAAAATAAAAACTAATTAAATGATTTAATTTATGAATAAAAAAACACTTCTAATAATTTTAATCATTGCAGTATTGGTTATTGTTGTTGCCCTGACAACGCAAAAACCGACAGAAGAACCGATTATTGAAAAGCCGGTTGTTAAAGAGCCGGCAATAAAACCTGAGGGTATAGAGAGTATTATAACGGCCAATAATCAGTTTGCCCTGGATTTTTATTCAGAAATCAAAGGGGAAGATGAAAATATCTTTTTTTCCCCTTATAGTTTGTCAGTCGCCCTGGCAATGACTTACGAGGGAGCCAGGGGCAAGACAGCAGAAGAAATGAGAAGCGTTTTTTACTTTCCTCAAGAAGACAGCTTTCGCAGGGAGTCTTATTTAAGTCTTGACAGCTGGCTTACTAGGGAAGAAACAGAACACGAACTTAATATTGCCAATGCCCTCTGGGCCCAGGAAGGATTTGCTTTTTTACAGGAATATTTTGACATTATTACCGCTTATTACCACGGCCTAATTGAAAACCTTGATTTTATAAAAGACCCCGAGGGTTCAAGAATAATAATTAATAAATGGGTGGAAGAAAAAACTAAAGAAAAGATAAAGGATTTAATTCCCAAAGGCTTAATAAATAATTTAACCAGGCTGGTCCTGACCAATGCCATTTACTTTAAAGGAGATTGGGTGCAGGAGTTTGACAAAAAAGAAACAAGGGAACAGGACTTTTATATCACTCCGGAACAAACAGTTAAGGTTGATATGATGAGGCGTTTGGACGAAGAAGCTGAATTCCCTTATTACGAGACAGAAAATCTGCAGATTTTGGAAATGTCTTATTCCGGCAAAGAAACTTCAATGCTTGTCTTGCTTCCCAAAAAGCACAATTTAGAAGAGATAGAAGAACAATTAACCTTGGAGAATCTTAGTACCTGGCAGGAGAATTTGGAAGAAAAAGAAGTCAGAGTTTATTTCCCCAAATTCAAGCTGGAAACAAAATACTTTTTAGGGAACCTCTTAAGCCAAATGGGAATGCCGGCTGCTTTTACTAAATTTGCTGATTTTTCCGGCATGACAGGTGAAAAAAATTTAATGATTACTGAAGTGATCCACCAGGCTTTTGTTGAAGTGGACGAAAAGGGGACTGAAGCTGCAGCAGCAACAGCAGTATTATTTGGAGAAACAGTCTCGCCAATTGAACCCACTATCCCTGTTTTTCGCGCTGACCGGCCGTTTATCTTTCTAATTCAGGAAAAAGAGACAGGCAGTATCCTTTTTATGGGAAGAGTATTAAATCCGAATTTGTAACTTTAATAATAAAAAATATAATCAGTTATATTTTTAGGTTTAATTCATATCCCTTAATATAAAATGCGTAAGGATAATTTAAAAAAATAAACTAGAAAATAAAAATTAAACATATTAATATAGGCAATAATAAATAATAACTAGTTCACCCTATGGTGCAAAACAATATGAAAAATATTATTATTGTTATTCTGTTGATGGTGTTAGTCGGTGCCGGGATTTGGGTTTATTTACGAGAGCCTGCTTATACTTGGCCTCCTCCAAATGTTGTGAAAGAACCTGGAGAGGGGGGACAGTGGGTCATTGTTGACGAATTAATTATTTCAACATCAGGTAAAGATATTGAATCTCTCATTGCAGACTTTAACGGTGAAATTACGATAGATGTGCCCCAAGCAGGCACTTATCAGGTTAAGTTTCCCGTATCAAGCTTAGAAGAGCTTGATATTATTGCAGACGAATTAAGAAAAAGCGGTATTCAAGTTATGCGTGCAATTGTTATGCCTCCTCCAAGACTGAACGAACCTCAATAATAATTAACTGTTAAAGATAAAATAACATGCCATTTTTAACTCAACACCCCGAAGGAGATGGGGCAGGAAAAACAAACTGGAAGTTTATTGCCATCGTGGCAGTTTTTGCTGTGATTGTCGGCGTCGGGATTTTGGGCTATCTGCGAATGATAGAAGAAGAATTTAAAATTCCGCCGCTAGATATTCCGGAAAAAGTTATAGAAGACGAAACCGCTGATTGGCTGACTTACAGGAACGAGGAATATGGCTTTGAGGTAAAGTATCCAAAGGAATGGTATGTGGAGGGTAATAATATATTTAATTCTAAAGATCCTTACGAAAGAGATTGGTTAAAAGAGGGCGTTATGAAGGCTCAATTTCAGCATCATTCAGACGAATCAATATCAAGTATTCAAGCCTATATAGAAAAATTAATTGAATGGGAAGTCGGATATTATCCCGGTGGCCCAATAGAGAAAGATTCAATAATCTATCTACAGATCGGAAGCGGTTTAAATATAGTAAAATTCAGTGGTGGCGCCGGAAATTTAGGTTATGTAATACCGATTAAAAAAGATTTTTCAGAGGTTATTTATGTAATTGTTTGGAACCCCGACCCTCTTTTTGAAAGGGTACTTTCTACTTTCATCTTTTTGGGAACAACACCAGAATTTCCTCCCGTAACGGATATGATAGAAATTACAATTACTACAAATAAAACAGAGTATGAAATTTTTGAAGAACCAAGAGCGTCAATTTATAATAATTCAAGCAAGGCAATAAACATATTTTTTCAAATAGAACATTTATTTAGGATTGAAAGGTATATTGATGGCGAATGGAAAAAGCTCGATACCCATGTGAGCAGCGTGCCGGCAAGCCAGATAAATTATGATAATAAGAAATCTTCACTCCTTCAGGGTTTGAAAATGGGAATATTCACTAGCGCAAAATTTAATTTCTGCCTTTGTTCCACTGTAAATTTAGAAGAGCAGGCGACAGGACCCCGCATAGAAAAAGAGGGAATTTTCGAGCCCGGAAAATATAGATTAGTTGCTCCATATTCATCTGAAAGATCGGATGTTATTCAATATGTTTATTCGAATGAATTTACGATTAAGGATTATAAATTTAATTCCCCGGAATTTTTTTGTAAATATAGGTACGGTGATTCAGAAACCATGAGAACCGTTCTTTTCTCGTCTTTTTTTAATTTTGATCAAGATAGCGAAAAAGAATTACTCATTGTCTGCGGTGATCCAGGTCATTATAGCTATCTTTATGTTTTAGACAATCAAAACGGCGAATATAAGAAAGTGCTTTTGTATAGAGAAATGTCCGGGCAAAGGCGTCAGTTCAGCGATTTAAAGGTGATAGACATAGATGAAGACGGCATCGATGAAATATTTTTTAAAGAATCCGGATGGTATATGAGTGGCGGGACTAATTCTTGGATCATTTATTCCCCAAAATACAATGAATGGTTTTATTTTCAAAGCGACTGGGAAGCTGATATAGACAGCGGAGAGAAGAAATACTGGACAGATTATTCTTCAAATCTAGAATCAGAAGAATATAAAATATTCAGAGATTTTTTAGATCAAGCTAGCTTAAAAGAATAAAAGATAAAATAATATGCCATTTTTAACTCAAGGCCCCGGAGGAGAGCCCCGAAGCAGAATAAGTTCGCTACCGGGCAGGCAAGCACCCTACGGGGCAGGCAAAACCAACTGGAAGTTTATTGCCATCGTAGCAGTTTTGGCGGTGATTGTCGGCGGAGGGATTTTATTTTTGTCGGGTTTGGGACAGGAAGAGTCCGTAATGCTTGATGATAAAATAATCAAGGAAGATAAAGTCTCTGGGCTTGTCCCGAGCGAAGTCGAGGGATGGCAGACTTACTGGAATGAGGAATATGGATTTGAATTTGAATATCCTTCTTATACAGAAGTAGTCTTCAAAAAGGGATTTATTGGATATGCTGTGGGTCTTTATTTTAATGTAGCCTATTACGGGCCAATTCCAATTAAAGCATTATTGGATTTTAAATTTATTAATCCTAAAACTCAAAAGGAAATAGAAGGAGTATATTATCAACTGCGAATATTTGACCTTAACGAATATAGAGTTTCTCATTATTATTTGGCAGATGTTTTTGCTTACGATTCCACTAATAAAGCTTGGGGAATTGAAGAAAAACCAGAGCCAGAAATAAAATCGCTATACCCATTAACAGAAGACTTTATTCTGGGGAGATATGGAGAACGTGTTGGACCTACGCCCTATCCAAGTATATTTATGGAAACTCCTCAAAAAATTCCTGTCTATAAAATGATTACGTTTGCCGACGCCGGACTTGTTAATTATAGGTATATTCTAATAAATGACGAAAAAGAAATTGTGTTTGAATTTACCAACTATGTGGATTATATGGTTTACGAATGGCCAGAAGGGTATTCAGAATTTGTTGATAAAATCTTAGAAGATTTCAACCAAATGCTTTCCACTTTTCGTTTTTTAAAATAAAATAAAATAACTTTCATGAATCCAAAATTTTTAAATTTTAAACTGGTTATTTGCTTTATCGCCGTCTTTATTATTTTTATTTTTTCTTACGGCGTTGGTTTTGCTACCAATATTGCTGGCTATGTTGTTAAAAACGAGTCCTCAAATGTCTGGTTAAATTTTTCTGCTAATTATGACTATTTTTCTCGAGCGCTTCCTTTTCGTTATATTCATCAAATCGAAGCATTAGATTTTGTTCGTTTAGAGTTGGTCAAAAAAGATCGGCTGCAAAACATTCCTGTTTTAATCACGATGCCCCCACCTTTTACTCCGGCAGGAGAGTATACTGAGATTTCATTAGAAAAAGAGTGTTTTACCGACTCTGGCGATACGGTAGATCCGCCAATTTCTCTTGGTTCCTGCTACAGGATTTACGTTGTTGAAAGTCCTTTTTATTCTAACTTAATTTTACTTACTTTTGCTCTCCAAAAATTAACTCCTCAGGAGCCGAAAATTCAAATTCAGAATCTTCAATCCTTGGGAATCGAATTTTCAGAGGAACTGGTATTGTTCCAGGATGTTGTTATGCATTTTGATCCGATTTGGTCACCGGACAGCCAAAAAATTATCTATACAGTTTGGCATGATGGCCAAGTTCATTTTGAACTATTAGATATCATCAGTGAAAAGAAGCAAATACTGGAACCGTTAATGGGTTATAAAATAATTTCTCCGGTTTGGTCTCCGGATTCCCGTTATCTTGCTTACGCTTCTTTAGATGAAATCAAGGTATTTGACACTCAGATAAATACTGGCCGGTCTATTTGGCTTAAAGATCATTTCTGGGGGGCTCGCAGCGAGACGCTGCTAACTTTCGATATCGCTCCAGGAGTATTAACATTTTCTCAGGATACAAATTTATTTTCCGGATATTTAACTTATAATTATAACCCATTAACAGAAGCTGTTGTTCTCGCAGAAGAAAAACATGGTCGGCCTCTCTGGGGAGTGAACTACTGGGATATTTGGGAAGATTATACTGTTCAAAGGCAGGTGAGAAGTCCTGATAATCAATGGTTTGCTTTAATTAAGATCGAGAACGGCTTAAGACAATTCAGGGTTTTGTCTGCAGATGAGTTTGTCAAAACTTGCACGGTCAGCCAGCTTTGGCAAATAATTAAGGAGCTTCGGGAGCAGATCGCTGAGCTTGAGAGAAGACTTACTGAACTTACTGAACAATCGGTTTGGTGCCACGATTTTGAAATTAATTTAAGGATTAATGACAGTGCATCCGAGGTCAGGGCCTTACAGACCGCCCTACAAAAAGAAGGATTTTATCAAAGAGATATTACCGGCCGTTTTGACGAATATACGGCTTCGGCCGTGATCGGTTTCCAGGAAAAATATGTTAATGAGGTTTTAGCTCCTTGGGGACTGGTCCGCGGAACCGGCTTTGTTGGTCCAACTACCCGGCTTAAGTTAAAAAGTATTTATGGATGCGGTGTTGTTAAGCCGGTGGAAGTTTTGGATGAGGATTCTTACCCTGATATTGGCGATCCTGAAAACTGGAATATTTATCTAAATCATAAATTTGGGTACAGAATAAATTATCCTCTTGGTGTATTTGTTCAAGTGCCCGGGTTTTTTACCGACAATCATAACACTTATTTTTATATCAGCCCTGAAAAATCCATTTTAACGGATGAACAGGCATTCGTTAGGATTCAAATCGACCATAATCCGAAAAATCTTTCATTAAAAGAGTGGGTATATTCTCCTCATAATTCTTTGCTCGAAAAAGAAGGGTGGTGTATTCAAGAATTTGAAAACTTTTTGCGTCTTTCTTCTTCTTGTAATTATCGAACCTGGGTCTGGAATCATGATCTGATTTCTGCGCAAGAAAAAGTGATTATAATTTCAACAATTGGTTCTTCAGAAAAAATTAATCTGTTTGAAGTTTCTGAAAAAATGGTTTCCACTTTTCGTTTTTTGGAGTAAATAAATATTAATTTTAAACAAACCTATGCCATTTCTAATTCAGGGAAAAACCAACTGGAAGTTTATCGGAATAGTGGCGGTTTTGGCGGTGATTGCCGGTGTCGGGATTTTGTGGCACGCAAAAACATTAGAAAAACCCTATTCATTGCCTGAAATAGGGAAGCTGGAAAAAGAAACAACTGAAGAAGAAGTTGAAACAATAGAAGGGGCTGCGGAAGAAAAAATTACAAATCTTTTTGAAGTCAGCTTGCCGGTAAAGGTATTAAGAACAACTTTTTTTTCAGAAAAAGATCGGTCTGATAATAGCATAGGAGTTTTGTTAGAGGATTATAATGGAAAGGAATTTGCTTTTTGCCTTGATAAAAGAAAACTTTATGATCATTATTTTTTCTTTGGGGCCGAGCATCCCGGTAAAGAAACCACCCAAAAGATTTCATACGGGAGCGAAGAGGAAAAACAGCTGTTAAAGATATTGGAAAGCTGGGATCATTCTGATTGGCAGCCGACTGACCAACTTGATAATACCAAGGCTGTTATACTGATGTTCATCCGAGCATTAAGCGACCCTGATCTTAGGCCGGTGAAAGTAGATATAGGAGAGATGAGCAGGGTTTATCAGAATAAGGAATTTAACTTTGAATTTAAATTTCCTGAAAACTGGTTTATATTTGACGATCAATTTAGTTATGGGACACCAAGAAACGTTATAATGGAATTATGGAGGCCGGAAGGATTCCATATGAAAGGAATGGATTTGGCAGGAGGAAGTCCGCAGAAAAGCATGTCTGTAATAGTAGAGAAATTAAGCGATCATGATATTTCTTCGGCCGAAGAGTTTATTGAATTAATAAATAAAGATTCTTATTGTATAGATTTTTCCGATGAAGAAAAAATACAAATCTCGGGACGGAATGCTTATGTTGTGATTGACCGTTGCGGTCATACCTATTATTATTACTTAGCTGTTTTTGAAAAAGATAATTATTTGTACCAAATTGATTTTGAATTTCAGTTTGGGGAGACTGAAATTGCAGTTAGACTAACAGAGGCACGAAGAAATATTCTTTCCACTTTCCGTTTTTTGAAGTAAATAATTATTAATTTAAAATAAAACCATGCCGTTTTTAACTCAAGGCAAAACAAACTGGAAGTTTATCGGAATTGCGGCGGTTCCAATTATTATTATTGGTTTTTTTGGTTGGCAGTGGTGGGCTTGGAAGATAGCACCAGATAAACATTGCGAGCAGGTTGATGATTGCGTTTACACCTGTGGGTGCGGGTGCATAAATAAAGATTCAATATGTAAGTTTCCCTTTGGTATGAGAATAAGTTGTAAGTCTTTTGAATGTGATTGTGTTGATAATCAGTGTGTTGAGAAACAAACAAAAATACCGATTGATGGAATCGCTAATTGGAAAATCTGTTCTGTTGATTCTGATTGTATTATCGTGGACGGAGATTGCTGTGGTTGCACCAGCGGAGGAACGGCTACTACTATAAGTAAAGAGCTCAAAGAAAAATGGGAAGAAAAATTGTTAAAAAAATGCAAAGAAGTAGAATGTCTCGATGTTATATCCGATGATCCGAGCTGTTTCAAAAAACCAAAATGCATAAATAATGTTTGTCAGTTGGTAGAAGATGAAATTGCTAGATGTATCGAAAGGTATCCATTAGTAGAGTTTGAGAGCTGTGTTCCCGGAGAAGTAGTTGATGGGTGGTCTATCATAATTTTATATCCAAATACCATTGATACTTCAAGCGTTGAATATTATAGCCTCGATATGGTTCCTGACACAGTAAGACAGACAGGCGTTGCTAGCTATGGAATTTCACAGTCTCTCTGCGAAGTCATTTGGTCTATTAAGGTTGACGGAGAATGGAAAGAGGTTGGTCAAATTGAGTTTTGTAATCATATAATTGATTATAATTCTTTTTGTGATGATTGCCTTTTAGAATGGGAGGGGGGCTGTTGTTAAATAAGCTCTAAGATTATCTATTTAGAAAAACCAAATCAGCCACATAAACCCCCCCAGCCCCCATAATCCTGGTTCTAACCCCAGTAGTAGACCCCTAACGAGACAGGCATCGTCTACTAGTCCCTGCTTACCCCCCACCTGTTTCCGCCAGCTGGCGGATTAGGCGGGGCTTTAGTAGAATGGAGAAAGGATTATTAAATAATAAATAAAAATTATGCCTGAAAATATATTATTATTACCAATTATAGATTTACTGAGCTCTTGTAATTTTGAGTTAATGCTATCTTTTTTATTGTTGTTAATATTTTTAATTAGTCTTTTCAAGACATTTAATTTAAAGTCTCAAAAAATAATATTTATACCCTCTGCCATTTTTATTATAGTGGTTTTCCTGATTCAAATGATGTGGTTTTTGGGTTTTTTGTTTCCATTAATGTCCAGGTTTATGGCCAATGCCCCTCTTATTATTAAAGCGGTTGATGTTATATTAGTGATATTTATATTAGGCATATTGAGCGGTTTTTATTCCTTATATAAAAGAGCAACCCTTTCATTTAATAATAAAATTTTGGCTATACTACCAATAATTTTTTCATTATTTTTATCTACGACATATAAGTTGCATGGATTGATTTGTCAGGGAGCAGTTTCATTGGCTTTTTCTCAAATGATAAGAGAAAAATCTTTTGAATTTGTTTATTACCTTGTTTATGGGCTGGTCATTATACTTCCCTTTATTGTAATATTGTTGATTTTAAAGCCGCTAATAAAACATGTGAATAGATTAAATGAAAGAAATCAAAAGATAGTGCTTTCAATTATTTATATGTTATCAATATTATTTATTTTTCTATTGAGGACTGCCTGAATATTTTTTCTTGGAGCATCTATTTATATATAACCTGTCTTTGTTGTTTGGGACGGGGTTTTATTTTATGGTAGAATAGATTAATAATAATTAACTATCAAAACTACGCCATTTTTAACTCGAGGAAATACTAACTGGAA
>Ga0209498_1001862_pt1 | contig 12823 bp, 14 predicted proteins | sample WalLakDeSediment_FD_184131 | JGI IMG/M metagenome (GOLD analysis project Ga0209498, IMG submission 184131) | Lake sediment microbial communities from Walker lake, Nevada to study Microbial Dark Matter (Phase II) - Walker Lake 11/02/13 Deep... | ecosystem: Environmental > Aquatic > Freshwater >...
AAAGCCGGGGCCGATCCGGAAGATCCTTACACACTTGGGCGAACCGCTCGAGCCACCACCGGTGTCGCCGGCCCGGGGCCCGCCCACCGACTGGGGCGAGCTCGTGCAGGCCCATGACGATCGCGACGTCTTCCAGGGACGGATAGACTTTTCTACCCGCGATCGACATTCACAGCCTCTGACCGCTGCCGGACGCGAGGTCACCACAAAGCCGCCAGGTGGCCCCACTCGGAGAGACTGTGCGCTGACGGTAAGAAAAACGCCACGCAGGGGGAGAGGTTGCCGACCCCGGGACCCGCTTTCTGGGCCGGGGCAAGCCCGGGCGGCGGGAGCAACCGGCTCACGAGTCGCTCAGCAGTCGGGCAACGCTTGCGGAAGTGCTATTGACCGGGCTATTTTTCACGGTCACCTGCACATGGATGTGATTTTTCGGCTCGCTCATGTCATGGTCTCCTTGCGGTCTCGAGCAGGCTCCGAAACCTGCCCCACGGTCGTGGGAGTCTAGGGATCAGCCGGGCAGCCCGGCCTCGACTGCCGCGATGCGGCGGCGGAGCATCGCCAATGCCGCCGCCGGCGTAGGCCCGGGGGCGAACACTGTGCAGACCGGGCCGCCGGCGGGGACAGCCTGCGGCGGCCGTGGGATGTCGGCGACCGCGGGCCAGCCGTCGGTCGCTGTCCACGGTCGTGCCCGCGTGTGCAGGGCGGCGAGGGCGGTGTCGTCGAACCGCAGGTCACGGGAGGCGAACAGGATCGCCTTCGACCAGGTCTCATGCCGCGGCCGGGTCTCGGGCGCAGCCGAAACGATGCCGCAGGCAGCGAGGTGTGCCACTGCGAGTGAGAGTCCGGTCGCCCGCTCGACGAGCTCGAGAGACGCCGTCGGCCGGGGGTTGACCTCGATCACATAGAGCTGATTCTGCCCGTCGATCACGATATCCACGCCCACCAGGCCGACGAGGCCAGACTCCGTGGCGAGTGCGTCGCCGAGCCGCAGCAGCTGGTCGCGGATGGCGCGAGGGAGTGTTGCCGGATCGATGTCGACGGAGCCGCAGTAGGCGAACGGACTGGCGTGGCACCAGCGGCGGCCGATGAGCTGGCGGCTGGTGGTGATGAGCTGGCCCTTGCCCGCCGCCAAGAGATAGCCGGCCGCAAAGGCCCGTCCTGGGATGAGCCGCTGCCAGAGACTCAAACCCGTCGAGGTCGCGGGCGGCTCACCGCCTTGCCAGCGCCGGATGCCGCGGCCACCGGCTGAGGCAAGCGGCTTCACAAGCCAGGTGCCGGCGGTCGGCACGGTTCGCGGTTCGCGGCGTGTCTCGGGAAACAGCAGGCCGGCCTCACGCACGAGCGCTGCCAAATTGTCTGTGTCGCGGACCCGGGCGACCGCCTCTGGCGAACAGCCCGCCAGCGGCCGGGCGGCGGCAAGGACGGCGATCAGCTCCGGATGATTTTCGAGCGCCCCTGTATAGATCCACGGTGCTGGTGGAAACGCGGCGACCGCTGCGGGCAGACCTGCAGGGTAGGGCCGGACCGTTTCCACCGTCGCCGCCAGCTCGCGAAGATCGAGGTCGCCGAACAGGTCGGCCGCATGGACGATGAAGCCGGCCCGGGAGGCCGAGCCGGCGATCGCCCGCACGCTCGCTCCCACGACGACCAGGTCTTTCGGGGCGTCAGCCGTGCGGCTGGTTTTCACGACGACGCCCTGCCTTATCGCGTTACTTGTCGGTTCGCCCCAGCATGGTATCCTCTCGGCTCGTTTTTAGGACTGCACGTCATTACGAGGAAATACACATGTCGATGTTTATCGGTGAGGCTCTGGTTGGCGACGGGAACGAGATTGCCCATATCGACCTCCTGATCGGGAGCAAGGATGGTCCGGTCGGCGTGGCCTTCGCCAACGCCCTGGCCCGCCAGAGCGAAGGGCACTCAAACCTGCTGGCAGTGCTCGAGCCGAACCTGGCGGTCAAGCCCGCCACGGTCATGATCACCAAGGTCACGATCAAGGGGGCCAAGCAGGCCGTGCAGATGTTCGGACCCGCCCAGGCCGCCGTTGCCAAGGCTGTCGCCGACAGCGTGTCCTCTGGCGTGATCCCCAAGAGCGACTGCGAGAATCTCGTGATCGTGTGCGGCGTGTTCATCCACTGGGAAGCCGCCGACGACAAAAAGATCTACGAGTACAACTACAAGGCAACCGTCGATGCAATCGCCTCCGCGATGAAGGGCAAGCCGACCGTCGACGAAATGCTCGCCGGTAAAGACAAGGCCGCTCACCCCTTCAAGGGGTTTTAGTTCCCGGGGCAGCGGGCCCAACCCCAAGCCAATGCCGAAAAGAATCCTGATCCAGCTTGATTGCGACCCCCAGCCGAGCACATTCGATGCGATCGTCGCCGTCGATGCCGGAGCGGAGGTGCTCCTGCGGCATGGGGGCGTGACGCCGGCGACGGCCGTGCCGCTCGTGCACGGGGCGATGTTCACTCGCGGCGGAGCTGATCTGACGAGCACCGCAATCTTCGTGGGGGGCTCCGACGTTGCCGCCGCTGAGGCGGTGGCCGCCGTCGTGCGGGCCACCTTCTTCGGGCCGGTGCGGGTGGGTGTGCTCGTCGATCCCTCCGGGGCCAACACAACGGCCGCGGCGGCGGTCATCGTGGCCTTCCGCCATCTCTCACTGGGCCGCGACCCCGCTCAGGCCGTGGTGCTCGGCGGCACCGGGCCGGTGGGCCAGCGGTTGGGCCGGCTCCTCGCCGGCAAGGGGCTGCGGGTGACGCTCGGCTCCCGGTCGCTCGAGCGGGCGGAGGCCGCCGCCAAGACCGTTCGCGAGCAGGTACCGGGCGCCCAGATCGCCGGCATCGAGTCGCACAGCACCGTGAGGCTCGACTCCCCGCTGGCAAGCGTTCTCGCGGCGGCCGATCTGGTGATCGCGGCAGGGGCGGCCCGGGCCAGCCTACTCGATGCCACAGGCCGCACGGCGGCTGCCAAGGCCCAGGTGTTCATCGATCTCAACGCCGTACTGCCGGCGGGAATCCACGGGATCGTGGCCAGCGACAAGGGACGAGCCGATGGCCCGGCCGTCTGCTACGGGGCCCTGGGCGTGGGGGGCACAAAGATGAAGATCCACCGGGCCGCAATCGAGCGAATCTTTCAGGATCCCTCGGCGCACCTCGATGCCGAAGACCTGCTCGCTCTCGGTGAGTCGCTCGGCTAGGCCGGCGGAGTCACTTCTCCTACTTGGAGGCGAGGTGCACGATCACCAGCAGGATCGAGACACCGATCACGATCATCATCAGGTTGCGGCGGAACCGGCGGGTCCGCCGCTCCTCGGGCGTGAGCCGGCGGATCTCGATGACGGTATTCCCATGGCGGATCGTCCTGACGGGCTCACGGAAGACAAGATCGGCCGCTGCCGGGTCGAGTGGAGTCGGCTCGGTCTCTGGAAGCGCCGCGGCGTCAACGGTCGGCTGGTCACTCGGGCTGGGGGCCGGATCGGCGACCGGCGGCGGCTTGGGGAGTGGGTGTTTCGGGGGCGGTGCCAGCTGCTCGATGACGCCACCCCAGTCCTCGGCCAGCGCCGGCTTCGGTGCCGAGGGGGCCGCGGTAGCGGGCGGAGTCGCGGGAACCGGCACATGGAACAGGTTTGCGCACAGTGGGCAGCAGGCATCGCGGCCGCACAGACCGCCCGTCGCCGCCACGTGACCGCGGCAGATTGGACAGGCGATCACAAACAGGTCGTCGGGCCCCAGCTGGGGAACTGGTGCCGGGTTGTTCATACGTCGGTCCTTCGGCCGTAATTGCGAGAACGGGCGGCCATCGGTTCACCCGGGCGTTGCGACCGGTGCAGCGGGGGGTTTTTCAGCGATCTCGGTCCGATCGCTCCCCACCATCGGCCCACGGGGCGGCTCCACGTGGGACACAACCGTCGCCTCGGCAGGATTGATCCGGCCCAAGAGTGCCGCCGGGATCCGGCAGTGCACAGTCACGCGGTCGGCGGTGAACTGCCGGGAGAGCACCTCGCCGTGGCTGCCGAGCCAGGCCAGGAGCCGGCCGTTGCCGGGGTTGGTCTCGACGTCGACGTCGCGGAAGGAGCGGCCGAGTGAGTCGCTCGCGGCCCGGGCCAACGTGGCCAGCCCGGTTCCCTCGCGTGCCGAGATGGCGATGGCGTGGGGATAGCGTGCCAGCACCCGGTCGCGAGCCGCCTGGTCGGGGAGCCGGTCGATCTTATTGAGCACGAGCAACGCGTCTTTGTCTTCCACGCCCAGTTCCGTGAGCACGCTGCGGACGGCCTCGACCTGAACGTCGACCTGCGGGCTCGAGGCGTCGGCCACATGGAGCAGGAGGTCGGCCGTGAGCGTCTCCTCGAGCGTGGCCTTGAAGCTCGCGATCAGCCGGTGGGGGAGGTCGCGAATGAAACCGACGGTGTCGGAGAGGAGCACCGGCCCCCAGCCGGGCAGCCGCCAGCGACGGGTGCGGGTGTCGAGCGTGGCGAAGAGCTGGTCGGCAGCCAGCACGTCGGCGTTGGTCAGGGCGTTCATGAGCGTGCTCTTGCCGGCGTTGGTGTAGCCCACGAGCGACACCGTCATCCGATCGCGGCGGGCGGCCACCTCCCGTTCGCGGCGGCCGTGGACCGTGGCCAGATCGGCCTTGAGATCGTGGATCCGCTTCTCGACGAGCCGGCGGTCGACCTCGAGTTGCTTCTCACCCGGGCCCCGCATGCCGACCCCCATCTTGAGCCGCGAGAGATGGGTCCACATCCGCTTCAGCCGCGGCAGCGAGTATTCGAGCTGCGCCAGCTCCACGGCCAGCCGGGCCTCATGGGTGCGGGCCCGGGCGGCGAAGATGTCGAGGATGACCTCGGAGCGGTCGAGCACCTTCAGGCTCAGGGCCCGCTCGAGGTTTCGCGTCTGGGCCGGAGAGAGGTCGTTGTCGAAGATCACCACGTCGGCGTCGTGATGCTCCACCAGTTGAACGAGCTCGGCGAGCTTGCCCTTGCCGAGGTAGGTGGTCTGATCGGGATGGTCCCGCCGCTGCACGATCTCGGCCATCACGGCTGTACCCGCCGTGGCGGCCAGGCCTGCGAGCTCGGCGAGCGGCCGGGTCGGATCGACCGGCGACTCGAGCAGGACGCCGACGAGGATCGCCCGCTCGGGCTCGGTGCGGGTGGACAACGGTCGGTCTCTCATGCTTCTCCTCCGTCACGGTCGCCGCCGCGGTCGTCGCCCCCGGCGAGTTGGCGGCAGCTCTCCCAGCGGCGGGTGTCGAGCAGGCCGTCGGCCACGGCATCCTTCACCGCACAACCATCCTCGTGGTCGTGGGTACAGTTTGGATAGCGGCAGAGGTTGGCCAGCGGCCTGAGGTCGCGAAAGGCGGCGGGCACCTCGGCGGGCACGAGCTCCCAGGGCTGAAACTGCCGCACCCCTGGCGTGTCGACGAAATGTCCGCCGAACCGGTGGGGCAGGAGCCGGGCGGTGGTGGTGGTGTGACGACCTTTGTCATTGTCGCGGCTCACGGCGCCGACCGTGAGCGTGAGGGTGGGGTCGAGGGCGTTGAGCAGCGACGACTTGCCCACGCCGCTTTGCCCCACGATGGCCGTTACCCTGCCGGGCAGTTCGGCCGCCAGCCGCCGGAGCCCGAGGCCGGTCACGGCCGAGGCGATCACCACAGGGTAGCCCATCCGGGCAAACACCCCCGCCAGCGGCACAAGCGAGGCCGCGGGCACCAGATCCGCCTTGTTGATGCACACCACCGGCCGGATGCCGGCGAGTTCGGCGGCCACCAGCAGCCGGTCCACCAGGCCGGGCTTGAGGTCGGGCAGGGCGGCGCTGCCGATGATCAGGAGTTGGTCGACGTTGGCCACGATCACATGCCGCCGGCCGCGGCTGTCGCGGCAGAGGGCTCGGCGGCGGGGCTCGATCACCTGGATCGTTGCCGCCTCGCCCATGCCCCGGACTCGCACCCAGTCGCCGGCTGCCAGCGGGTGGCGTTGGTCAGTGACCATCGTGCGGAGCACCCGGCGGAGTGTGCACCGCGCCTGCCGGCCGTCCTCCCCCTGCACGAGGCTCTCGAGGCCGTGCACGTGCAGCACCTGTCCTCGCCAGCAGTCGGCTGCCACGGCCGCGACGACCGGACCGTCGTCTGATCCGGAGGCGGCCGCGTTGCCCATGACAGTTCGCTTCCGCGTGAGCTCCCCCTTGCCGGAGAGCCGCTCTCCGGTGGCCTGGTCGGCCAAAAGGTCGGGATCGTTTTCCAAGGCCCGCGTCAGGTCACCACCACGCCGCCGACCGGTCCGATTCTTGCGGAACGCGATACGGATCTTGCGGGGTCGGGGCATGCCTGAAGTGTACGCGGAACGGACCCGCTGCGGCGGATGGCTCAGAGTGAGTGCCGCCGGGATCGGCCGGGCGTCCGGGCTTCGGGCAGCGGGCGGCCCTCGAGACCGGCCGACTCGAGCAGCGACCGGCCGAAGATGCTCTCGAACTGCGACTTCTCCTCGACCGGTGGGGTCGCCCCGAGGCCGCCCGGATCGTAGGAAATCTCATATTCGTGCTTGGCGATCGCGAGCTTGTCGCCGGGCTTGAGCTGCTGCTCGGTCACCCGCGCGCCGTTGACCTTGATGCCGTTGCTGCTGCGGAGGTCCTTGATGGTCCAGTAGCCGTCGGCAAGCGCGAGTTCGCAATGCTGGCCGGAGACATTCGGAAACCTCAGCACGATGTCCGCGCTCTCCCGCCGGCCCACGATGAGCGAGGTTTTGAGCAGCGGGATCGGATCGCCCCCGCCGAGCGGAAGAAGTTCGCCGTACATGGAATGTCCTCAGTCCGTTGTCTGTTGTTCGGGTGTCGGCCCGGCCGTCAGCTTCAGAGTCGTTCGCGCGGGTGGGCGATCCTTTTTCCTGCGGCCGGGTTTGCCCGCGTCCACGCGGGATTTCAAATGGCATCGCGGAAGAAAATCCACCACCCGCCTCACAATTATTGAGACTACGAAGCGGCGCCCGAGCGGTCAAGCCGACGGTGCGTCAGTCAGCTGGCCTGCGGAGGACGTATACTTGGGGACGTACGCAGACTGGAGCGGACCAGGTGATCGCCGGCCGCGGGCTCTCGCCCGCGGCGGGAGGAAAGTCCGGGCTCCGCAGGGCAGGGTGGTGGGTAACGCCCACCGGCCGTGAGGTCAGGGAAAGTGCAACAGAAAGTAGACCGCCTCCGGAGGTGACTCCGGCGGTAAGGGTGAAACGGTGAGGTAAGAGCTCACCAGCAGGCCGGGTGACCGGCCTGGCTCGGTAAACCCCACCCGGAGCAAGGCCAAGCAGGAAGGAGATCGTTCCCTCGGGAGCGGCGCGGAACGGCCCGTTCCGCACCACCTTCCGGGTAGGTTGCTGGAGGCCACGGGCAACCGTGGTCCTAGAGAAATGGTCACCGTCCCATCGTCGTTCGCGGCGGCGGGAACAGAACCCGGCTTACAGGTCCGCTCCAGTCTCGTCGTGCCCCTCGCCGCCGGCGGCCCCCGGCTTCCGCTCGACAGCGAGTTCCTGCCGCTCCCGCTCGTCGAGCAATTTCATGAGCTTCGAGATGCAGAGCGTGTTGACGCTCACACGCATGAGCCCGGCCTCGTTCTTGAGCGTCTCGTGGAGCGAGCGGGGCATCCGCACGGTGACCACCCGCTGGGTCTCCCGTTCCGAGGGCTGGTCAAGCTGACGAGACCGCAGGGCGTCGAGCATCTCCCTGATCCGGGCGTATTGAGGCGAGCACTCGAACCGGGCCAGGCCTTCGGCATCGCTAAACGTGAGCCGCACGATGCCGTCCACGCCGAGCACCTCCCGGAAGAAGACCACCCACTCGGGATCCATGCCGTAGAGCCGTTCGGCGACCTGAAGAACGGCGGTGGCGGCATGGGCGTCGGTGGCGTGGTTGTGGAGGAGCGTTTTCGTGGCCATGGCGGCATTCCCTTTTCTGGAGGCTTTGGCGTGGAGATACTGACAAAAGTCGCAGTCCGGGGTAGATCCACCCGTCACGCGACATGCCAACAGTTCGGAGCCGGTCAAGTGACAGCATGAAGTGCTGTCGTAGCAATGACTTACGACACGCAGGCAAGAGCTGACTCGAATCCATGCACGGCTGCCCGGACTGCGGGCACCAGGTCGGCTGCCTAGGAATGAGGCAGCTACCACGTTTCGCAAATGCCAATTGTCCGGTTCGGAAGTCCGGGCAAAACAATCCTCAAGTGGCACTCTTTGCCCAGCTTCACATTCGGGCCAGGCTCGCCACATGGTCGGCGATCGCGCCGGCGACACTCGGTCCTCGGACCGTTTCCATGCCCTGCCAGCCGGGCACCGCGTTGACCTCGAGAACAACTGCCCCGCCTCCTTTGACGGGCAGGATGTCGACGCCCGCGAGGGACGCCCCGACCGCACCGGCCGCCTGGCGGGCGAGTGTCTCCCAGCCCGCCGGGAGTTCGATCGCCGTGGCCCGGCCACCCTGGGCCAGATTCGTCAGCCACTCCCCCGCCGGCGCGTCTCGGCGCATCGCAAACACCTGTTCCCCGACCACCAGCGCCCGCACGTCCCAGCCCTCATGGCCCACGAACTCCTGCAGGTAGCTCACGCCCCCGCCTGCACCGACCGCTGCGGCGACCACCTCCGGGCTGGTGCCGCGGACGATGCCCCGTCCGCGGGAGCCGAACAGCGGCTTGATGACGCAGTCGCCCCCCAGTCTTTCCCAGGCCTCGATCGCCGCTGCCGCGTCCTGCACGACGATGGTTTGGGGAACGGCCAGGCCCGCCGCCGCCAGAAGCGAGAGAGAGAGATACTTGTCGATCGCGATCTCGAGCGATCTGGGCGGATTGATCACCGGGGTGCCGTCGGCAGCGAGCCTCGCCAGCACATCCATCCGGAAGATCACCTCCTCGAGCCGGGCCTCCGGCGGCGAGGTGCCCGGCATCCCACGCACGACGACCACGTCGGCTTCCGCGAACTCTGGCGGTCGGAACCAATCCCCCTCGGCAGTGATCCGGGCGGCGAGTTCCCGCCAGCGGATGATGGCCGGCCGGAAGCCCCGCCGCTCGAGGAGCGTTGCCAGGCGGGCCGCATGCCAGCCGGTCGGCTCACCCAGAATGCAGGCGCGGCGGCTCATCGCCCGGCCGGCGCCCGGTCGGCGGCTGCTCGGGTGTCGAACGACCCGCTGAGGATCGCTGGCTCGGTCGTGCCGAACACGTGCCGCCGCCCCGTCTCGACGTTGACAAACTCGAGCTGGGCCGGGGCGAAGAGAGCCGGGTCGATGGCGTAGAAGTCGCGGCCAGCCCGCTCGAACACGGCCAGAAAGGGCTCGCCAAAAGCGGGCGAGCTGCGACTCACCGACCGCGGGCCGATCTCCGCGAGGCTGTCGTCGTCGCCGGTCACCTCCAGCCGCACGCTACCGCCGTAGAGGATGGCGTCGTTCGTGCGGCCGATGGCCACGAGGTCGTCGGCCGGCACCGGCACCGGCGGCAGCGGAGCCGTGCCGGTGCCGCGGCGGATCCTGCCCAGGTCGAAGCCGCCGTCGTGCAGTTTATGGAGCGCTGTTTCGAGCGAGCGGGCCACCACCTGAAGCGTGCCCGCCCGGCTCGCGGTGCGGGCCACGAGCAGGATGAGCCGCTCGGGGGCCACTCCTGCAGCCGCTGCGAGGTCGTGGCAGATCTCGGCCGGTGGCAGCGCGTGCGTCTCGAGAAGGCCGACCGCCACGGCCGGCTTTTCCCGCAGACCGATTGCGTCAAAGAGTTTTTCACGGCCGATCGCCGCCCGGATCGGCCCGCTGGCCATGGCGAAGTAGCGGCCGCTCGAAACCTTCCAGCCGGCGTACTGGGCGGCCAGGCAGGCGGCGACCGGATGGTCGCTCGTGACCGACACCGTTGGCCACGGGCAGCCGGGCCAGGGGGCGGGCCCAGCAGCGTGCGTGGAGCTGGCCGGCGTGGAGCTAGCCGGGGTGATGACCACGTCGCCGGCTCCCCCGAGGGCAACCCGCGCCATGCCCAGACCGGCCTCGTCGCTGCCGGCCGCGTTCACGCCGCAGTCCAGAACCACCACGCCACCACAGACTGCCACGGCCGCGCCGAGCTCGGCGCAGCGGCGAACAAGGCCCTCGGCGATCGTGAAGCCCGCGTCATTGAGACCCATGCGGCATCCTTTGAAAGAGGCCATAATGCCCTGGTGTTCTGCCGACGGCAACGCGACCCGCTCTCGCCGCCGTCATGGATGGATTCGTCCCCCCATAGGTGACCCGCCGTGGCCAGCCTGACTGTCGAAAACTACGCCAAGACGATCTATCAGATCAGCGCCTCACTGGATGGGCGGCCGGCGAGCACCGGCCAGATCGCCGCGGCGCTCGGCGTCTCCCCCGGCACGGTCACGAGCATGCTCAAGACACTCGACGCCGCCCGGCTGGCGACCCACCGCCGCTACGAGGGCGTGGCCCTGACGCGGGCGGGCCGGATGCTCGCGCTGCGGGTGATTCGGCGGCATCGGCTCATCGAACTGTTTCTGATGAAGACTCTCGACATGAGTTGGGACGAGGTGCATGACGAGGCCGAGCACATGGAGCATGCCGTCAGCGACCTGCTCGTCGAGCGGATTGATGCCTTTCTGGGCCGGCCGGAGGTCGATCCGCACGGCGACCCGATCCCGCCGGCCGACGCGCACCGGCTCGACGACGGTGAGGAGAACGGAACCCGGTCGCTGGCCGAGTGCGGCACCGGCACCGGCTTTCGGCTGACCCGGGTGCTCGACCAGTCGTCGGAGTTTCTCCGCTACCTCACCGACTGCGGGCTGGCGCTGGGCTCGGTCGGCGAAGTGGAGCGGAATCCCGATGGCGCAGGACTGATGCGGGTGCGTGTCGAGGGCCGCGGCCTCGCGCTCGCCCTCGACGCCGCCGGCAAGCTCGTGGTGGCCGAGGCGTGAGCCGAGGGAAGACGGGGTGCTGGCGAGTGGACCAGGGAATCCACTCGGCCCACACCTCACGCCCCAGTTCAAGTCTCGATCACATGCTCCCACACGGCCGACTGGCCGAGGCACTCGTCGACCTCGACGCGGAGCGTGCCGGCAAGCGTGATTCCCTCGGCCGCCAGCGATTGCGTCATTTGGCCGCCGATCCAGGTAGCGATCCATTCGGCCGTTGTGTTGGCCACCGGCAGGAGCACACACTCGGCGGCAGGGAACACCCAGCGACGGTCGGCGAATCGCACCGTCACCTCGGCGTTTCCCAGCGGTCCGGTGGCCGTGGAGACGTCGAGGAACCGGCTCTTGGTCGGGAGCAGCATCTTGTGATCGAGGCCCGTGATGATCGCCGTCGCCGCATCCCGCAGGGCGATGAAGTCGACCACCATGCCGTGTGGCCCGGGCAGGCCCTCGACATCGATACCGACGGTCCAGTTGTGGCCGTGGACGGGTTCGCAGAGGTCGTCGGCGAGGGTGATGAAGTGGCCGGCACAAAACACGTGGACGGCCTTGCGGAGCTTCACCTGGTAGCGGTCGGTCATGGGATGCTCGCGAGGGAACGAGGCGGCGTGGGAAAAGGGAGCGCGGCCTGCAGCCGCCCATCCCGCAGCAGAATATAGAGGGCCGCGGCGACGAGGTCGGCTGTGGTTCCCGGATTGAGCCGCCGCGGTTGTCGCAGCGAGGCGTCGAACTCTGCGACGGCCTCCGGCCAGTGGGCGTCTTCTTCCCAGGCGATGAGATCCGCCGCCCGGGCCGAGACCTCCGCGGCGGTGGCCTCGCCATGCCGCCGGGCGATCAACGAATCGGCCCGCCGGGCGAGTTGCCGGAGGTGGCAGCGGATGATCGCCGTTTCCAAGGGTACGCCGGCGGCGATGGCGGCGGCGAGATCGGCGACGGGGCCGGTGAAGAGCTCGTCGTAGCCGCGTGCCCAGAGCCGGGCGATCGTGTCGTGGCCGGCCGAGACCTGCATGGCGGCCCGGATGTCGGGCGGGGGCGGCCCGGCGAGATCCCAGCGGCTGCTGGTGCCCAGGCCTCCGGGCCGAGCGGCTTGAATGGCCGTCCAGATCGCCGCGGCATCGGTTGCGGCGAGCAGGCCGAATACCTGCTCGACGGCAGATGGCGTGGCGGGCCCCCGGTCATCGGGCACCGCCGCGAGCGGGGCCACAAGCAGCACGATGCCGAGGTTGGCGTTGGAGCGGGTGGCCGACCGGGCGGCGGTGACCGCGTCGAGGATCGTGCGGCCGAGTGGCTTCTCGGCGGTGGCTTCAAGCGCCGGCGCGATCGCCAGGCCCGCAGCCACAAGATCGCTGAACGTGAGATCGGGAAAGGGGGCGTGCGGGTGGACGTTTCCCGGTTTGGACGCCGCCGCCTCGAGGATGCTCGCGACCGCTCCGCACCAGCCTCGGCCCCAGGCGGAAAGCGATGCGGGAATCAGCCGCAGCGGGGCGGCCAGAGCGTCGTCGAATCGATTGGGCGTCGAGGACACGTGAGGATTCCGTAAGCAGCGGGACCGTTTGGCTCTCCTTCCCGACCGCGAGGCTACACTCACCGAAAGTGATCGGCGAGCACAAGGGAGACAGACCCGGCATGGCAGCGGTGACGAGCAGGTCGGAGGAGCCAAGCATCGGCCCGGATTGTTTTATCAACCGGGAGCTGAGCTGGCTCGAGTTCAATCTGCGGGTTCTCGAAGAGGCCGAGAACCCCGAGAATCCGCTCATGGAGCGGCTCAAGTTTCTGGCGATCTTCAGCTCGAATCTCGACGAATTCTTCATGGTTCGCGTGGCGGGCCTCCGGGAGCAGGCCTTCGGCGAGAGCGCCCCGCAAGACGAAGCCCCCGACGGGATGACGGCACTCACGCAGCTCAAGGCGATCGCTGCCCGC
>Ga0209498_1001864_pt1 | contig 12817 bp, 9 predicted proteins | sample WalLakDeSediment_FD_184131 | JGI IMG/M metagenome (GOLD analysis project Ga0209498, IMG submission 184131) | Lake sediment microbial communities from Walker lake, Nevada to study Microbial Dark Matter (Phase II) - Walker Lake 11/02/13 Deep... | ecosystem: Environmental > Aquatic > Freshwater >...
TAGAATCGTGGCCGTGTCCGGGATGCATGCGTACGAGCAGAACAAGAGGGAATCGATCCTCTTGAAGGCCGTCAGGGAGAATCTCAGGATTCCGGCAGAAGAGGTTCCTGGTCGTGTGAGCAAGTTGCTGGATCAGGTGCGATCTCTGGAGCAGGAATTGAGAAAAGCGCGCGAGGCCGCTGTTTCCGGCGGAGTTGGAAACATGGAGCCGGTCGACGTAGAGGGAATCCGTGTCCTCGCAATGGACTTGGGCCAAATGCCTGCCAAGGATCTGCTTTCGGTTGGGGATCGATTGAAGAAGAACGTGGATGTACTCTGTCTGACCTCCCGGGATGGGGAAAAGGCCTCCATCATCTGTTGGGTCTTGACCAAGGAGGCCCAGGATCGCGGCTGCCAGGCTTCAGTGATTGTTCAGAGTCTGAGCCAGGAGATCGATGGAAAAGGTGGTGGATCTCCAACGATGGCCAGGGGCGGCGGCAAGGCGTCGGATAAGCTGACCAAGGCCATGAGACGGGTTCCTGAATGGGTTCGACGGCAGGTCCAATGAAAGGAGTTCTCGTGTTCCATTTGACCTGGAAGGGCGAACTCCATTATTCTATGAGGCTGTATCGTGTAAGATGCAGAGAAGTCATGATGGAAGAGTCTGATGGAAAGGAGCCAAGAAAATGAACAGACAAGGAAGATTCCTTCTATTCCTGGCGTGCGCCATGATCTGTACCATGGCGGTATCTTGGGCCAACAAGCCTCGAGTCGCGGTTATCGAATTCGAAAACAAGGCCAGATGGACCTGGTTCGATGATGGAGCGCCAAGTGAGTTGTTGGTGTACCAGTTGGTGGAGGACGGCCGTTTCAGCGTGATCGAACGCGAGAAGCTCAAGCATGTCATGGCCGAGCAGAATCTGGGCGCCAGCGGAGCCGTGACGCCGCAAACGGCCGCCCGAATCGGCAAGATTCTCGGAGTCAACTACATCATTACAGGTGCTGTGAGCGAGTGGGGCACCGGGGACAGGGGAGGACACGTGGGCGGCACCTCTCTGGGACTGAAAAACTATACGGCGACCGTGGACATTCGGGCCATTGACGTGAACACGGCCGAGATCGTGGCTGTGGCCAAGGGGGAAGGGAAAGGCACAGGGGTCAGTTTCGGTGGCAGGTTGCCAGGACGCAGGGGCGCGGGCGGATTTGGCGGACTTCGCGTGGGTGTGAGCGAGGGACATAGCGAGAAGAAGGCCGCGGATGTTCTCACCATGGCCGTGGAACACGCTGGCAGCCAGATGATGGAAAAAATGTTGGGTCAATCTCCAGGCGCCGCGGCCCCCGGCATGGGTCTTCCCAAGGTTGCCAAGGTGGACGGCAAAAGCGTGTATATCAACAAGGGCGGGAAAGACGGGGTCCAGGTGGGACAGGTTTTCAATGTCTACAATCTAGGCGAGGAAATCATCGATCCGGACACCGGACAAGTCATGGCCCAGGATGAGACCCGCGTGGCCAAGGTGCGTGTCACCTCGGTCAAGGACAACATGTCCATCGCCGAGATCGTGGAAGGCTCAGGAATCGCGGTGGGTTCTCACCTCAAGCCTGAGTAGGTCTCTCGGACTGTTCTGTTGGAGGAGAAAGTTTTGGCAAGGGACGGGGTTTTCGCCCCGTCCCTTGTTCCTTAAGAAGTGGAGAGGATCTGATGCGGGTGTATATCAGCACGGATTTGGAGGGGGTAAGCGGTGTGTGCGTATTTGAACAGACTCGGGAGCGTGGAACGCCTCTGAACCTCGAAGCTAGAAGGTTGCTCATGGGGGATGTGAAGGCTTTGGTGGATGGATGTCTGGATGCCGGGGCTGACCGCATTGTGGTGTTGGATGGGCACGGAGGGGGTTTCAACTTCATTCCCGAACTTATGCATCCGTGCGCCGAGTATATTACCGGGGTGGACAGGCCTCATGCCGGGTTGGGGTTGGAGGAAGGGTTCGATGCCGGAATTCTTCTTGGATATCACGCCATGGCTGGCACGGAGAATGGGATTCTCCATCACACACAGAGTTCCAAGGCGGGGCAGCGCTACTGGTACAACGGAAGAGAGTGCGGAGAAATCGCGCAGTCCGCCCTGGTCATGGGACACTTTGGAATCCCGGTGGTTATGGTGACAGGGGACGACGCCACCTGCGAGGAGGCCAGGGACTTCCTGGGAAAGGCTGTGGTAGGCGTGTCCGTGAAGAAGGGATATGGCAGACAGTGCGGATGCCTGCGATCTCCTTCGTGGGCCCATGAAAGGATCAGGAAGGAAGCTTTTCGAGCTTTGGGAAAGAAGGGATATCCCAAGGCGTTCTGCATGGATCTGCCCATTCAGGGTGTGCTTCGATTCCCTGACAAGGAAAAAGCCGACGCCTTTCATCCCGCGAGGTCCCACCGAATCGACGATACCGGTTTCGAAGCGACCTTTGAGACAGCCCTGGAGATCTATGGATTCTGAGTGGGACCCCAACGAGAAGCGGAACGATCCGAGGTGTCAAATCTGTGGGGGAAGTTGTTTTCGGGACAAGGAATTCCGGAACGGAGCCAGGCTCAGATTGTGCCGGGCTTGTGGCTTTGGGGAAACGATTCTTGCGCCGGAGGCCGATTCGGCAAGAGCGATCTATGAAGACCCGGCCGTCACCCAAAGGTGGACCCGGCTCGAAGAGATCCGAAGAAGAGAATGGGAACGTTTTTTTCCTGACGGTCTTCGAGAGGGGAGAAAGCCAGGTGATTGGCATGTGGATGTGGGGGCTGGACATGGCGACTTTTGCCTGTGGATGACACAACGAGGATGGACCAGCCTGGGAATGGATCTGACTCCGCGTTTCGCTCAGCGAGTTAGGGAACGCGGCATCCCTTGCGTGGTGGCCAGCATGTTGGATCTTCCGATTTGTCCAGGGAAAGTGTCTCTGATCAGTTTCATGGACACCTTGGAACACGTGTTCGATCCCGGAAAGGTCTTGCGGCAGGCCCGAGACGTATTGCGACCCCAAGGCTGCCTGCTGATCAGGTGTCCCAACGCCTCTTCGTGGTCCGCGCGACTACTGGGGAGATTTTGGCCCTGGTGGAGTCTTGAGGATCATCGGGTTCATTTCTCGCCTCAGAGTCTGCACGTGCTTCTCGAACAGACAGGATTCCAATGTGTTTCCATGCGTTCCGTGGAGGAACCCTCGGTGTACACCGATTTGGCGATAAAAGCGTTTTCCAGGGGCTGTCACCGGCTGGGTCTGCCAAGGAGGTTTGACTTTGGGTTGAGGCCCTTGATCCTGCTTCCTCTACGTCTATTGTTTTTCTGCCTCAGACCCTTTCAGCGTTGGTTGGAGGGAACGTCACGGGCGGCAGCCCTGGTGGTCACGGGACGGGTCCAGGGCTGACCCGAGGAGCTGATCGTACAGATCGAGGTGTCCACGAATCATGTTGTCCAGGGAAAAGCGTTTTATAACCCTTTGACGTCCCGCCCTTCCCATTCGAATCCTGAGGTCTTTTTCTTGAATCATTTTCAAGATGGTTTCTGCCAACATGTCGGAGTTTCCTGGGGGCAGGATGAAACCTGTTTGGCCATGGACTACGGCCTCGGAATTGCCTCCCACGTCCGTAGCGACCACAGGGATTCCGGAAGACATGGATTCCAGGATGGCGTTGGAAAAACCTTCTCTGTCCGAGCACAGGACCGACAGGTCCATGCTGGCATAGGCCGGGACCGGATCGGAAAGCTCCCCGGTCATGAAGACCCGATGTTCCAGGGAAAGTTCCGTGATGAGCTGTTCCACTGCATGGCGTGTGGGACCGTTGCCCACGATGAGGAAGCGGCACCCCGGTTCCCGATCAGCCACGATACGGGCTGCCTTGAGGAAAAGGTCGTGTCTCTTTTCCGGCATGAGGGTTCCCACGATCCCCACCACGAAGGAAGGGTGGTCCTGAAACCATCGCGTGCGAGAAGGCTCCTTGAGCGGCGGTCTGAAATGGTGGGTATCCACGCCTCCATAGATGACACGGCATTTTTCTTCCGGCAGGTTTTCCTGGGCCGCGGTGAAAGCTGCCACGGCATGGGAATTGACGGTGACCTTGTCGACAAACAGGTTGCTTAGCCTCTCCAAAAGGATATGTCTTTTTGTCTGCCAGGTATCCACGCTTCGACGAGAGGATAAGATTACCGGAACCTGGGCCCATCGAGCGGCGAGGACACCCCACACGTTGGCGTCGAACAGGAAGCAGTGGACCACATCCGGGCCCAGGGCCTTGAGCAGGGACCGAATCCGACGAAGGACCAGGAGGTCCCTGCTCCCCTTCATCCTGGCGTCCATGACCCGATCCTGGGGCACCTGGGCCCAGGTGGCCAAATCCTCCGCGCCATTGAGACAAAGGAAGGCTATTTCATGGCGCGAACGAACCCCTTGGCTCAGGGCGATGACCTGTTTCTCAGTGCCTCCCAGTCGGAACGTGGGAAGGATGTAACAGACGAGTCGATCCTTCATGGTCGGATCGCCATGTACCTTCAAGCGTGGTTCACTTGTTTCTCCGCGTGAAGTTTCACGCCTTGCCAGCGGAACCGAACAACTCCATCTTTTTGGCTACAGCCTCTTTCGCCGCTGTTCTGGCGGGACCCAGAATCTTGCGAATGTCATACTTTCGGGGATCCTCCTTGGCATCCGCTTCCGCGTGCTGCTTCTCCAGTTCGTGGATCTTTTCCTTGAGGCATTCCGTGAAGGCCAGGCGGATCTCCGTGTCAATGTTCACCTTGCGGATCCCTGCCTTGATTCCGGCCACGACATCCTCTTCCGGCACACCGGTGCCACCGTGCATGACCAGCGGAATCTGCACCTTGTCCTTGATGGCCTTGACACGATCCACATAGATCTTCGGCTTGCCTTTGAAGAGACCGTGCTTGGTTCCGATGGAGACAGCCAAGAGGTCCACGCCGGTATCCTGAACCAATTTCAAGGCTTCTTCCGGCTTGGTGAGGATGTCTTCGGATCCGCCCTCTTCGATCTGTCCCAGGTTTCCGATTTCAGCCTCTACGCTCACGTTGATGGCAGGACAATGGGCCAGCTCAACGACCTTGCGGGTCACGGCCACGTTTTCCTCGTAGGTGCGAGGCTTCTTGCCATCCGCGTCCAGACTCCCGTCAATCATCACACTGGTGAAGCCCGCCTTGATGAACTGGGCGCAAATATCAAAGGTTCTGCCGTGATCCAAATGAAGCGCCATGGGTACGGTGCAACGCCCTGCCATGGCCATGGCCATGGCAACCAATTCATCCAGGGGCGAGTAGGTCACTTCGCCCCATTTGCCGACCGTGGTTTGTGTCACCTGGAGGATGAAGGGGCTTCTCGTCTTTTCCGCGGCGTCGAATACCGCCTGCATGGATTCCATATTGATCGCGTTGAAGGCGCCCACGGCATAACACTTGTCTTCCGCGTCCTTCATCAGTTCTTGGCTCGTTACCAAAGGCATATTTGTCTCCTTTCGATATGAATGTCGAAAATGGCGAGGCAGGATAAAGTAGGGTATTATACATGACGATATCGAGAAGGTACAAGGAAGCCGGAACCAAGGAGAAGCATCCATGTTCAGAAAGTCCTTTTCTTCAAGGCGCATCTGGGATCGACCGCTCACTTCTCTTGGGTCGAAAGGGTGGGTTTGCCTTCTTGCCGTGGCTGTTCTCTGTTCCTCGTGTACCAGGACAAGCAGAACGAAGCGTCATTTAGCCCAATCCCAACGAACCTATGACCAGGCGATCGATTCTCTTCTCTCCAATGATATGGATAAAAGCAAGGCCCTCGCGCAACGTTCCCTTCATCACGCGGAGAAGGCCGGGAAGCTTTCTCCGTCCAAGGCGTTCGAGAAGGTTGTCCTGCAACAAACGCGAAAGGCCCGACTTCTGTTCACTTCCTTCGATCAACCCGCCTCGTCCCTTCAATTGTGGATCGACGCGGTGATCCAGGACGATCGACCCCTGGCGTCGTTCTTGTACGATGGCAGCCGGGCCATGAGCCAGGTGTTCGGGGAAAGCCGAGACAGTATGACGGACCAGGACTGGAAACGTTTGGAGCAAGCCTTCTTTCTTTCCTATGGAAGGACCGTGGAACGGTATCGGGACGTGGTTTCCACGATGAAAGCCGAGGAGATGGAAACCTTTTTCTCGTCCGAGGGAGCCTCGGTTCGGTGTAAATTTCAGCTCATGGGAAAGCCGATCGACCTGACTTATTGGTTGCATCACGATATGGATATATGGAGGCTTTACGACTTTTCCATCTGGGAGGACAAGGGCAGTCAGGTTTTCAGGGATCTTCTCTCGCAGATGGATGCGGATGTGGATCTCGTCAATTTTCTCGAGGGCAAGTGCATCTTCGAGGCGTTTTCGGAGATTCAGGACGCGCAGAGGTTTGGACCTCTCTTCCAGAAGAAACCTTGGATCGGGAACCATGTCAGGCTCAAGGTGCCTGTCCTGCTTGCCCGTTTCGGAAAGGATGAGCCCGTGGAGGAAGATCGAATCCTGAAGGTGATAGACCAAGGGGCGGACGACTCGGGCAGCGGCTATCTTGTTGTGCGTACGACAGAAGCGGATCCCACCCAAAGCGCCATGGGCCAAATCCCCGCGGAATCCGTGGAGAATCTGGGTTCCGAGGAAGGCGAAGTGTGGGGATTGTCCTTGGAATCCATGCAAGGAGGTTCTGAATGAAAAGATGTTGTTTATTCGCGGCTCTCATGCTTCTTGTGCTTGGCTATGCGGGTACGGGAAATGCCCTGGCGGTGACGCCTCCAGATACCATGAACTATCAGGGGATGTTGAAGGATTCAGCGGGAAATCCTCTTACAGGCACCTATGACATGGTTTTCCGTTTTCATGACAGCGAATCAGGGGGCCTGGCCATCTTGATCGAGAGTCACACTGCAGGCCTGGGAAATCCTGTCAGCGTGACCGAGGGTCTCTATGACGTGATCCTGGGCACAGGCGATATGGCTGACGGTCCGGGCGTGGGGACCTACACCAGCCTTTCCGAGGTGTTTCGCGATTTCGCAGACGTATGGTTGGAGGTACAGGTGGGGGCAGAGACGCTTCTTCCCAGGAACCGGATCTCGTCCGTGGCCTATTCGCTCAACGCGGCCTTCCTGGAGGGCAGGGATTCGACCCAATTCCTGGGAAAATTCGGCCAGGTGGTGACTGTGGCCAAGGAGGGGGGGGACTTCACGAGCATTCAGGATGCCATTGACAGCATTACGGACGCGGACTATGACAAACCTTATCTGGTGTGGATCGCTCCCGGGGTGTATTCGGAACAGGTGGTGATGGCCAGTTTCATTCATCTGAAAGGCGCTGGAAGGCAAGCGACTTGGATTACCAGCCAGGCGATCTATCCCTCGGATGCCACGTTGAAATTGGCCTCCTTTTCCACGCTGGGCAACCTGGCCGTGGAGAATACAAGTGTCACTGAGGGTGTCGCTATCCTGGGGGAGACTTCTTTGGAACGAGTGGAGATCTACAACGTGCTGGCCATGACCACGGCACAAACCCGAGGCACGGCCCTTCATCTCAAGGATTCTGGAACCGAGGTGGAGTTGTTCGACGTGTGGGGGTTCGCGTTCGATTCTAGCGATGAAAATCGTGGTCTGCTGGTCGAGAATGGCGCCATGGCCATGGTCCAATGCTGCGAATTCGAGGCCTCCGGGGGATCCTATGCCTATGGAATTCGGCTGGACGGTATGGATACAGAACTGAATTGCGTTTCTGTGGAATCTGAGGCCTGGGACGCGGACAACTGCTATGGTCTTTGGGTCGGGAACGGCGCGAGGGCCGAGGTGGACCAAGGATCTTTCGAAGGGAACAGCGGGATGGAGGTCTTTGGCGTGTACAGCCAGGGGCAGCTTCAGATCAAGGGGTCCAGGATCAGCGCTCAAGATGGTTCTGTCAAGACGAGCGCCTTGGCCTGTTTCGACTGGACTCGTCTCGATGGAGGGACCTACAGGGCACAGGGAGAATCAGGCACGATGCACACAATAGGAATCGAAGCGAGGGAAGAGGCCGTGATCGAGGCCTATGCTCCTGTGGTCCAGGCCGAGGGCGGGGACAACGTGGTGGCTGTGAGGAGCGTGGATTCCGGGGTTCGGCTCAAGGAGGGAACCTACAGGGCCTATCGGGCCATGAACGAATGCTGCGGCATAGAGCATTCGGGTTCCATGGGCTGGATGGATTTGGCGAACGTGAACGTGGAAGTCCATGAAGGGGATCGTGTCCTGGCCGTACAGACATCCAATACGGGCGGTGTATTGACGATCTTGGAAGGGAATTTTACCAGCCGGGGAGACAGCGAGGTGTATGGGTTTCGTTGTCAAGGCATGAACTCGGAGCTGGATGCAAGGCGGGTTACGGTTCGCGTTGACGGAAACGAGTGCCAAACCATGATCGGTGTCGCTTGCGAGAACGATGCCACGGCAAGCATCAAGTCCAGCGTGATCGAAGTCCATGGATGGAACGCGGCCATGGCTTCGGTTGTCGGGATTGAGGGTCGTACCGGGGCCGAGATTTGGGCGAGAAACAACACGGTGCAGGCTTTCGGCGGGGATTCCGTCTTTGGCATTCGATGTGAGAACGGCAACTGCGATGTGAGTGGTGGTTCCTATGAGGCCATGGGTGGACAGAGCGTGACCTGTGGCATGTATGTCACGGGTTCCACCTCGCATTTGCTGGTATCGAATCTCACGGTTGTTGCGTTTGGGGATGGTTCGGGAAGTTGGGGCATCGATTCTGATTTCGGGGCCATGGTGTTTGCCACGAACATCACGTCCAAGGCTCGTGGAGGGGACGAAGCCTTCGCGCTCAGAGGAATCGACACCAACCTGAAGCTGGTGGGAGGAGACTATCTGGCCCAGGATGGCGTGAATCTTTGTTGCGGGATCAGGGCCGAGGGTTCTGGATGGTTCACGGCGACCCACCTGTCCAGCCGTGCGGAACATGGCCAGGCGATCAATGCCGGTCTTTCTTTCATCAAAGCGGAAGTGACTGGCATGCTCCAGGATGTCACCCTCGCGGCCACCGGTGGCATGGCTTCCTATGGTATCCAGTGCGAGGACACCGGTGTCACGTCGACAATATCTCTGGATCTGATCGATGTGAGAGCCCTTGGTCAGTACGCGAGCGATGACAACTACGGACTCCACTTCTTACTTGGGCAATCCGTCTCGGCTCAGTCCTGCCATTTCCAGGCGGGCATGGGAAACAATGCTTATGGAGTCTATTTGAATGGGGACTCCGCGAATCTTCGTGGAAACAGGGTGACGGCCAAGGCATGGGGAGGATTGATCCTCAATGTGGGACTGTGTTGCGTTTCCGGCGCCACGGCTCGCGTTATGCAGGGACACCTGGAAGGGGGAAGTTTTTCCGTGTCAGGTTCCGGGTTCAATTCCGTGGATCTTATGACCTGTCACCTGGAGGGCCCGGTGGATCTGTCCAGTTGCAATTGTGCAGGCATTACTCGGGAAAACATCACCTTCTATTCGAATTCCTGCGGTCCGTAGGCCGTCCATAGGCCTACGGGTTATGCGAGGTCTACTGTTCTCTCGCTCCCTGTGCGAGAAAGCAGAGCAAGGACATTCCCAGCAGGACCCCGGAGGTGACAAGGATCACCTGCTCCAGGGGGAAATAGGAGAAGAACACGAAACCTGTCAGATAGGTGCCCAGGATTCCGCCCAAAGCGCTCCAGGCATACATACTTCCCATGGTCCTGCCTATCGGACGGTCCTGTTCCAGAGCCAGGCGGGTGGCTGAGGGAGATAGGGTGCCCAGCACAAAGGCGGCCGGGAAAAGGACCGTGAACGTCACGAGTGTCACTTGAAGCAGCCAGGGCAAGGAAAGAGTACTCCACATGCCGGCAAAGTGGGTCAGGGGCAGGACCGAACAGCATAGGATGGCCCCGGCCAAAAGCATCAAGGAGCATATCTTCCCGGGATGTCCTCGATCCGCCAGAGTGCCTCCGACCGCGTTGCCCACGGCTATGCCTCCGAGAAGAATTCCGATCACCGCGCTCCATGTTTCCAGGGAGGACCCGATATGTCGGGCCACCAAACGGGCCGCGGTCAGCTCCAGCAGAAGCAGGCTGAAACTGCTGATGAATACGATGAGTTCAGGAAGTCGGCTCATCAAGTTCAATCCTTTCCTCTGTCTGTCCACAGCATGGACGCCATAGATTGGTCTACAGGGGCGAAGGAATCCGTAAAAAGCACGCGGCCGGCCCTTCGGATGGATTCTTGTACCTGCTCTTCTGTCAGGATATAAAGGTCTACGTCCCGGTCGATGGCTTCTTCGCGAATCCCTGCCAGTTGGATCGGCGCCAGACTGGCTGCCACCACGAAGGTGTCCCTCCCGGTCTGGTCACGGACAGGTTGCGTGGCGAAGACCGTGACATGGGGAAAGGTGGATCGAAGGGTGTTGACGTACGCCCCCAGAAAGCGAGAGCTTCGGTAGATGTCGATCACGTTGGCCAGATAGGTTCCCCCTTCCTTGAGATGCGATATCAGAATCTCGTGAAATTCTCTCGTGGTCAGATGCCAAGGGATGGAAAAGCTGTTGAAGGCGTCGCCGTAGATCAGGTTGTATCTTCGTTTCGGATTCATCTCCGCGAGAAAACGTCTGGCATCGGAGTGGAAGGTGACGATCGGGGTGTCGTATGGCAATTCAAGCTGTTCATGGGCCACTCGGGTCAGAAGCGGGTCGATCTCCACGACATGGACCTGCCACTGGGGATAATGTTCCACCAGGTATCGAGGGAAAGCGTAGCCCCCGGCGCCCAGGGTCAATGTGCTCGCGTGCGTTTCGTTTGTGGCACGGTCCGTCAAGAGGGCGAAGATCTGTTCATACTCGTAGGCCAGGTTTTCAGGTTGTCCAGGATGAAGTATGCTGTGAGCCAGGTTGTCCAGGTACAGGGTCTTGATATTCTCTTCCTGATCGAACGAGATGTGAATCCTGTAGTAGTTGGATTCCCGGGTGAAGTAGTCGTTTTCCCAAGCGATCCCTTGATACAGAATAGCGGTCAAGGCCAGAAGAACGGCGCACCAAAGCCCCAGGATGACGTTGTATTGTCTGTGCGCGCCCAAAAGGAGACACGCTCCGGCCAAGAGCGCTCCCAAAAGGCATAGAAGACTTCGGGTCCCGATGAAGGAGATGAAAAAAAAGCCGGCCAGAAGAGTCCCGGCAATGCTTCCCAAGGAGCCCCAGGCGTAGAGCCGTCCCACCCTGTGGCCCCAATCTCGTTTTCCCTCGAGTACGGCCCTGGCTACCACGGGCGGGATACAGGAGAGCGATATCGCCGCGGGCAGAAGCAAAATCGGCGCACCGATCAACACGCGCACCGGGCGTTGCAGATCGCTGAGAACGCCCTTGGCGCCCACCAGCAATTCTCCCAACAGAACCGTCGGACAGAGCAAGGAACTGGTCAGGAAAAGAAACCAAAGCAGATGCCTGGGGTTCATCCGATCCGCCATGCGACCTCCCAGAACTCCACCCAGGGCGATTCCTGTCAAGGCCACACCCACCACGGAGGTCCAGGAATACAGGGAACCTCCCAGGTGTTCGGCCAGGATGCGGGCCACGACCAGCTCAACCATCATCAGGCAAGCGCCGGTCCCAAAAACGAGGAACGCGGGGAAAGGAAGTTCATGTATCTCGGGTTCGGACATGAGCGATTTCACTCCACGAAAGGTTCCAGGCTCAGATTCCAGATCACAGGTAGCAACAAACGATCCACCGGCGCGTATGAATCCTTCAATACCATACCACGGTGTGGCAGGTTCTCCCAGGGGATGATCGAACCCAGGGAACCCCTTGAGAGGTTGGTTTCTGTCAGAGAGGGGAAGGATTGAAAAGTGGACACAAGGATAAAAGTGGCACGGTTCCTGTGTGAAGTTGCGTCAGGGAACCAGTGGACCGACACCTTTGGAAAGACCTCTTTCAGGGTCAACGCCATGGAAGCGAGGAAGGGTCCTCCCTGGTCCTGGTCGATCAGATTCAGGAGATAGATCCCATGGGGGTTCAAATGCCGGGCCAGTTCCAGATGGAACTCTTGGGTACACAGGTGCCAAGGCACGGTGAGCCCCTTAAAGATGTCAACGTAAAGCACGTCATAGCGTCGTTGTGAGGATAGAGCCAACACGAATCTTCGAGCATCCTGGTGATGGATTTGAAAGGGAGGAGGATTCGGAAGATCGAGGAAGCGGTGGGCTGAAAGCGTGACCTCTTCGTCGATTTCAACTACATCGATCTGGGCGTTCGGGAACAGGTCCGCGAGATATCGTGGAAGAATATATCCACCCCCTCCCAGGCATAGAAAGCTCGGATTGGATGGCAGGTCGAGTCTCAAGGTCAGTTCGACGAAAAGACGTTCGTAGTCGTACCCCAGGTCGTTCTTTAGCGTTCTGTCTACGCGGCTGTGAACCATGCCATCCAAGGCCAGCAGGCGCTGTCCTTCCCATTCCCTTACCTCGATGGAATGGTAGGCGCTTTCCTTGCGAAAGAGAAGTCCTGGCGTCCTGTGCGCGCTAAAAACAAGAGACAGTCCCAGCAAGAGGCAGCACAAGCCCCAAACCAGGGCGCGCGTTGTCCATGGACCCTTGCCTGTCCAGCCGGACAGGAGGGCCAGAAGACACGAGCATCCCAGGAGGGTCCCTTGGGCCCCCAAAACAGGAATCAGAAGAAAGCCCGCCAGAAAGGATCCAGCGATACATCCCATGGAACCCCAGGCATACAGGCGTCCCACGATTCTGCCCGGACCTCCACTATCTTCCAAAGAGAACGTGGCTGCTATGGGAAGCAGGGCGG
>Ga0209498_1001865_pt1 | contig 12811 bp, 15 predicted proteins | sample WalLakDeSediment_FD_184131 | JGI IMG/M metagenome (GOLD analysis project Ga0209498, IMG submission 184131) | Lake sediment microbial communities from Walker lake, Nevada to study Microbial Dark Matter (Phase II) - Walker Lake 11/02/13 Deep... | ecosystem: Environmental > Aquatic > Freshwater >...
CTGATTCAGAACATCCCTCTGGGGAGTCGCGGTGGGATAGTCAGACTGGTCTATTTGAACCTGGAACGCATGCAAGAGCGTTTGTTAGCCGAGTCGGATGAGGATATTTCCTTCTCATTAAGCCAGGAGGGTGACTGGTTGGTTTATGTCATGAGGCCGAGGGTTCAGCACAACAATGGACCTTATTCGCTGGTGTATGTGGACATGGCCAATCTAATACAGACCAGCTTGCTGGAAGGAGAAGGCCAGGCAAGATACAGCCTGTCTCCGGATGAGCGCCATTTAGCAGTCCTTGAGCAAAAATGGGGAGGGACGAATAACCTTGAATGGTCATCGCTGAGCTTGATCGAACTCGCTACCCAGCAGATAAACCATATCTTCGAAAGCAGCGAGCGGGTCTTTGATTTCCTTTATTGGGAGGATAATGATACCCTGATATTGGATTGGGGACCCTGGTATTATCATGTCCCGAGTGGTGAGTTGATGCGGAGGGAATAGAATTTGAATTGACGTGTTGCCTCAAAATAAAAGGTTGCTATAGGGGCGTAAACCGAAATATTACTCATATGATATAATAAATATGAATATAAATGGGATTTGTGGAATCGCCGCCAGTCCTTTGGTAGGACCAGCGGCCTTTTTTTAGAGATTTCTAACCACTGTCAAACTGGTTGACGGTAAAATCCTTTTGGGTAAGTAGTCTCTGTGGAACAGGGTGGCTCAACTTGAGACTATCAGACGAATAATTTTGGCATAAGAATCATTGAAAGCGAGTTCGGATCATGAGTGAGCGCGATATGTCATTCCAAGTCGGAGACCAGGTAATTCATTGGATGTACGGTCTCGGTGAAATAATCCAATTGGATGAGAAGGAATTGTCCGGAAAAACCGACAAGTACTATGTTGTGCAGACTAACGATCTAATGCTTTGGGTTCCTCTCAATGAAACTGGCGAGAACTGCCTGCGTTTCCTCACGCCAGAGAGAGATTTCCAAAAACTCTTTCGTATTCTAGCCAGCCCCGCGGAACCGCTCTCGCCTGACCGTTTTGTGCGAAAAACACAGTTGACCGAGCGTTTACAAGACAGGACACTTGCATCAGTCTGCCGGGTAGTTCGTGATCTGGTGTATTATAAACGCACAAAAAAGATCAATGAGAATGATCAATCAACTCTTGCTCGTACCAGGGCTTTCCTGCTGAATGAGTGGAGCGTGGCTTTATCCGTGCCAGTCCAACAAGCCGAGCAAGAGTTAAGAAACTTGCTGGATGCAAATGTGTTATAATACAGCTTAACTTGCTACTAGGTACAGTCTTCGCCGACCCCTTCTGTAAGGCCGGCGATTATTTTTTTAATCATCTTTAAGGAGAATTATTGATCATGAAAACCAAGATTTTCGTTGGAAACCTATCCTATGCATGTCAGGTTTCGAATGAGACATCATTAATTATTAGGACTTGCTGTGAACTTTGATACATTCTTATTTCATACCAGCATAAGGGCTGGTATCTCAGCCGCTGGCTATACAACTCCCACCCCAATACAGGTGCGCGCTATTCAACCCATATTAGATGGGCGTGATTTGTTAGGTCTGGCTCAAACCGGAACTGGAAAGACAGCTGCTTTTGTCTTACCAATCCTTCAACGTTTATTGAACAGGCCGCGTGGCAGACCGCGAGCTCTCATCATTTCACCCACGCGCGAATTGGCTGAACAGACCCACACTGCCATTAAAGCACTTGGCCGGAAGACGGGTTTACGCAGTCTGACCATATATGGAGGTGTCGGAGTAAAACCGCAAATAAAGGGGCTACGCGCTGGTGCTGAGATTGTTGTTGCCTGTCCAGGCCGTTTGTTGGACCTGATGAGGCAGCGAGTGATCAACCTGAGTTCGGTTGAAATCCTGGTGTTGGATGAAGCTGATCAAATGTTTGATATGGGATTTTTACCGGATATCCGGCGCATACTGGCTGCCCTTCCAAACCCCCGCCAGACATTGTTGTTCTCAGCCACTATGCCAGGCGAAATTCGTTCGCTTGCTAATGAGTTCTTGCGAGATCCAAAGTCGATCAGCCTGGGCGGATCACGACCAGTCGAAACAGTTGGCCATGCAGTATATCCGGTAGAACAAAAAGGGAAAGTCGATCTACTGCTGGGAATCTTGCACCAGTCAGGAAACGGAAAGGTGCTGGTCTTTACCCGTACGAAGCAGCGCGCAAAAAAACTCGCTATGCAATTGGAAAAAGCTGGTCTGTCGGCCACTTCTTTACAGGGCAATCTATCTCAGAGCCAACGCCAGGTGGCAATGGATAATTTCCGCAGCGGGCGGGTCAGGGTATTGGTTGCTACAGATATCGCCGCGCGAGGGATTGATGTCTCGCGCATCTCTCATGTGATCAACTACGATATGCCAGACACGGCGATTGCCTATACCCACCGGATTGGGCGCACAGGTCGCATGGCGAATCTAGGTTCTGCTCTCTCTTTAGCCACTCAGGCTGATCAACCTATGATTCGGACTATTGAGAGGCTTTTGGGGCGTTCGCTGGAGCGGCGGAGACTGGATAGGTTTGATACCAGTGTTATGTCAGGGTAAAAAGTCTAATTTCACAAAGTCTGTGTGGCAACCAGGTCATTGCCGGTCGGGTGGCATGCGGTATTAAACCAGTAGTATGAATATTGCGGATGCACTGATTGTCAGGATCTCAGGTTGATGGGGCCCGTTAACAATTCATTCGCATCGGATGATTAACTGGCGACAGAAGTATACGCCAACCTGGCAAGGAAATGATCATTGGAATCTTATATCCATAAAAAATAGCCTTCATCGCAAGATGAAAGGCTATTTTTGGTAAAGTCGGGAATGGATTTTGGCACAAAATGAGTAGTAATGAACTGCCAGGTTCACGGAGCCAGCAATATCAAGTGAGCCGGGAGGATCAGGAGCAAATAGCTGGCCAGGTTTATATTTATTGATGTTGACATCCACTGGAATTCGGAGATAATCATAGCAACGCAAAAAGGAAGTATTTGATCCTGGGTTCTACCCAATGTATACCAGGCAAATTGCAAACAGCTCGGAAGAAATTTTCAACGGGTAAGTATCATTCGCCATTGGCTTTATCCAGGCCAGACAGGAGAGAACCATGACCAACCAACCAGTTATCCTGATCACCGGTGCATCCTCTGGGATTGGAGCAGCCTGTGCGCGGTTATTTGCCAGCCATGGTTACCGCCTGTCACTGGCAGCGCGCCGATCCGACCGTCTGGAAGCCTTGGCAAAGGAAATTCAGCAGGTGGGTGGAGAAGTTTTGACGGTAACGGCGGATGTGTCCAATTTGGATGAGATTTACCGGCTGTTAGAGGTTACCCTGGAGCGTTTCGGGCAAATCGACGTCCTTATAAACAATGCTGGTTTTGGCAGGCTGAACTGGCTCGAGAAGCTGAACCCCATTGAAGACATTGAGGCGCAGTTGAAGGTAAATGTGCTGGCGGTGGTACAGATGAGCAGGGCAGTATTGCCGCACATGATCGAACGCCGGGCGGGTCATATCATCAATATGGCTTCGATCGCCAGTTACATAGCCACCCCGACATACTCGGTTTACGCCGCCAGCAAGCACGCTGTGCGTGGTTTCACGGACTCATTGCGGAGAGAGGTTAGCGTTCACGGTATCTATGTGACTGGAATCTATCCCGGAGCGGTGAGGACGGAATTCTCGCTGCATACTGGCGCCAGGCGTAAGACGGGCATCGGGACACCCAACGCAATACGCATGGAAGCTGACGACGTAGCTCGGGCAGTCTTGAGCGCGGTCCAACGACCCCGGCGAGCAATTATCCTGCCCTGGTATATGCGTTTTGCTATCTGGATGAATGCGTTATTCCCCGGCATCCTGGACAGAATGATCGAGAAACGATTTGTTAGACCAGAGAGGGGATTTTAGGTTAATTTTATTTTGGTCATGCTGTAGGAGTCGTGATCACTCTATTTGAGTGATCTTACCTGATAACACCCAGAAACAAATCTTTTTGGATATTGGTTAAAATTCGTCGTTATCCATAACCCGCCTGCGCAAGGCTTTGATCTCTGATCGGTGCTGCTTGGCTTTCAGGCGGCGATGGCTGGATTGGGCTGAGGGGGAGGTCTTCTTACGGGCTTTAGGGCGCTGAGTTGCCTGACGGATCAGGTTTACTAACCTTTCGAGGGCATCGTGGCGGTTGCGTTCCTGGGTTCGAAAGCGGCTGGCTTCAATAACCAGATGTCCTTCCTGGGTCATGCGATTTCCGGCGATCCTTGTCAGGCGCTCGCGCACATCATCCGGCAGGGAAGGGGAGTTCTCCACATCAAATCGGATTTGCACCCCGGTAGAGGTCTTGTTAACCTTCTGCCCTCCAGGACCGCCAACGCGGATAAATGTTTCCTGGATCTCATTCTCTGGGATTTCAATTTCGGGTGTTATGCGGATCGTCATTTAGTGTTCCGTCAACCAGGTTTGTATAATTTTATCGCACCTTGAACGGAACATTTTTTTCCTTTGTCCTGGCTGAAGCGGTTATTTCATTTATGGCGTGAGGATTAATGGATAAAGCACTAGTTTGTCCTGGCCTGGACGAATACTACCCCGGTAACTACAACGATCATCCCCAATATCTGGACCAGGGTCAGCGTTTCACTCAGCAGGACCCAGGCTAATAAGGCTGTACCAAAAGGACCCAGGTTGAGCAGCACATTGATTTCCAATGCGGTAAGGACTTGGAGGGAGCGATTATAGATAAAATAAGCGAAGGAAGTGTTAATGACAGCCAGCCAGATGATAATCAACCAGGCTGTTGGGGCAAATCCGGGTTGCCCTTCCACGATAATACCAACCAGCAGTAGCAGACTGCCCCCAAAAGCCAGTGGGATTGCTGTCAGGGAAAGGGTGTCCACAACCCGATCGCGAGCAAGTTCTCGTCCCAATATGCCGAAGATCAAAAAACCCAAAAGAGCGACAGCAACCAGCGTTATGCCGAGCGGCTCACCTGGTTCTAAACCGGAGGAGAAGAACAGCGCGCTGCCAGCCAGCCCCACAAATACGCCCAGGATTTGCCAGCGACTTGGGACTTCCTTTAACCATAAGCTCCCGGCTAACATGATAAGGAGCGGAAGTAAACTCATTAAAAAAGAAGCGGTCACAGCCGGAAGGTATGCCAAGCCCCAAAAAAGTGCACCGTTTCCCACCGTATACGCGCTTATTCCAACCAGAAACAATCGCGTCCATACACCAACCGATCGCGGTAGTTTAATCTTCTTATTACGGACCATGAAGGGGGCTAAAACCACGAAAGCCAGGAAAAAGCGCAGGCCAGCAGCTGTGAGAGGCGCCATCTCTTCCAGGGCGATTTTGACCAGGACGAAAGAAGAAGCCCAAATGAGATTAGCAGTCAGGGCTTCGGCGATAGCGCGAGTGCGGGTGATAGCCGGGACGTCCACAGGCACACCAACCATAGGGGTATCTTCGATGTCCATTCGGGTTTGTTTCAATCACTTTCTTATCGTTAGAGTAATTTACTCTGAAGAACATCTGTGGTTGTAGCTGGTGTCACTATTGTATGACCGACGCGCAGTCAAACCATCGCATGATTCTACTATAATCTGGCTTTATTCGCCCATAATTGCCAGGTGCAATTCTTGAAATAATTGCACCAGATCATCCATCTGGTAGTGGGCGTTCAGCCCGCTGGGGTTAGGTAAGACCCAAATTCTTGTCCCAGCGAGGTAGCGTTCCTGGTTTCCAATGGTAGCCTTTGGCTGCCTGAAAGCCTGGCGGTAAGCCCCAATGCCTAAGATAGCCAAATAAGCGGGAGTGTGTTTAATGATTTTATCTTCCAAAGCCAAAGCGCCATTAACCAATTCTTGGGAGGATAGCTCGCTTGCACTGGCAGTTGCTCGCGCTACCAGATTGGTTATACCGTAACCAGCATCCAGCAACTGACGCTCCTGGCTGGGTGTCAAGAGGGTATCGGTGTATCCCGCGCCGCGCAGTACTGGCCAGAAACGGTTTCCAGGCCGGGCAAAATGATGGCCAACGGCTCCTGAATACAGACCAGGGTTGATCCCACAGAATAATACTCGTAGGTTGTCTGCAATCACATCCGCAACGGTCTTCCCTTTTGCTGCCAGGATCATTTCGCGGGATGGGCGGAACTGGTCTACATCATCGTTTTTCGATTTTTTTGCGCACATAATGCTCCCAAATTCTGTAAATCACAGCATGGATAGGGTTGGACCAGATACCGATAGGAAGGATCGATAATGGCAGTCATTCTAGTTCCATTCCCTTCATGTGAATTGATGAATGCACCTGTTCGTCTTCTCCCCGCCAGGCAAAGACGTAGAATACTGCACCTAGAATTACGTGGAGGAAAACGGTGGTCACCCGAAATATCGCCACAGCCGCAGCGCCGAGGTTGAGATCAATATCAGCCGTCAATGCCAGAAATCCGAGCATGCCGGCTTCGGTGATGCCAAAACCACCTGGTATAGCGGTATTACGCCCTATGAGGGCGGGTAAGATATAGGCTAAAAAGAGGATCGGGTACGATACAACCAATCCAACCCCCTTCAGGCTAAAATCGAGCATGATTACCTGCATAAGAACACAAACCAGGGTCATAATGAAGGTGATTGAGAGGATTCGCGGAGTAGCAACCATTCTCCAGGCGCGGCGGAACTGGCTTAGATGAGCTTGAAAATTAAGTTTGGTAGAAACCCACAGGACAGCCAGGGTAATCCACCTGCGGCTGGATTGGAGGCTGTATGCCAGGACGACAGCCAGGATGATTGCCCCCAGGAACATAGCCGGTGTACGCGCTGGCTCGAACCAGATCGCTGATACCAGCGCCCCCAGCACGAAGGCGATCTGGTCAAGCATACTGGAGAGGATTACTGGTCCGGTACTGTTAGCAATAGGTACACCTACCTGGCGCATTAACCCAGCACGGGCAGCGACACCACCGGGTATTATCGTTACCGCAGTACCGGCGACAAAACCACGAAAGATGACATTTGCAGGTAAATCGGTTACTGGTCGCATCAGTGGGATGAAGCGAACGGCTTTGAGGAAAACGTATAGAGTTGAAATGATCAGGATAGGGGTGAGGAAGATCATATCGAATAAGCGCAAGGCTTCGATAACTTCCTGCCAATCAAGGTAACTTATCGCGGCGACAACGACACCGGCGATAATGGCTATATGGAGCAGATATTTTATATATGCTGTTTTTTTTCCCTTGCCTTGCCTGTCTGCCATTCAGGCTTTATCTCCTTGATTGATCCAATCATCATTGCTGGTGATCAGGATATTTAGTAGTTATCTTTGTGCAGCTTCAAGAAAACAGGTAATGAAAGTTAAGCATAAATGTGCATGCATGTTTAAATAATCATGCAAGCTGGTGGGTGTGAACCGCTCCGGTGCTGCTTATAAAAGTATAGCATATCAGGTTGGAAGGACTTTGCTGCTGGTTGAGAAAATGGAGGATTAGAGAATTGGGGCACCGGTTGCGTCAGTAGCTGTGATTTTCAGAGACACCGCTGGGCTGGAGGGGTAATCTGCTTCAAACAGGGACCAGATCATAAGGTCTGCCAATTTACCCTCGTGGGTGGGCAAGCGGTGTTTCAGGGTTGCTTCGTGGGTGAAACCCAATTTACGTGGCACGGCCGCGCTGGCATGATTGCGGGGATCGCAGTGAATTTCGACTCGCTTGACAGTTTCAATTTCAAAGGCAACTTTGACCAGTGCTGCGCTGGCTTCGGTCGCCAGGCCCTGATTGGTGAAATCTTTATCGATCCAGTAACCGATTTCAAGCGCCCCAGACCCTATGCGAGTATGTAAACCACAGCCACCGAGAACGCGACTTTCATCCTGGTTGAAGATACCATAGACAAAGTCTTTTCCCAGGTCAAAGTTGCCGCGGAAGATGCGCAGGCGATCGATTTTCTTCTGGAGCTGCTCAGGCTCGTTGTGCGCCCACAACATCCAGGGACGCAGGTGATCCAGATTGCGATCAATGGCGTTCTTGAGAAGTTGAGCGTCTTGTGGGTTCCAACAGCGGATGACCAGATGTGGGGTTTGGATACGGTATGCTGGACCAGGGACTCTATTATTCATAATTCAAGTGCATGTCGTATATAGTTTTCGAGAGAACCAGTGGTGACTGTGTTGATACTGGGTTTTGCCCAATCGGGGAGCTGCTGGCGGGAAGAAGCAACCACAAGGTTGTATAGAACACTGAGAGGTTCATCGATTATCTTTTCGAGCTGGTTAATCTCTCCATAAGCGTGAGCAAACGCGTCCCGGGCTCGGTTTTTAAGCGAATGGGTCACATTCCGCCAGTCGCTGTATGCCAGACCAATCCCGAAACAATCGTAATCAAAAACGATGGCCTGGACAGGAGTGCTGTTGACTGGTGATAAAGCCAGGTTTTCGGCCGCAAAGTCGTTGTAATTGAAGGTGTGAGGCAAAGAGCGATAGATGGATGTAAGCGTTTCGATAGACTCAATAGCCAGTCTCCAAACTGGCAGGTGAGTCAGATTCAGGATTTCCCCAGCAGATTGGAGAGAGAGTGGGCTGAGCTCATCAATCTCTCTGCTTAAGAAAGACAGGTCGTGGTTTTTGTCTAACAAAGCCTGTCGACCAGCCTGGTGCAGTTGGCAATACCATGCCGCTAAAGCAATGCCAGTCGATTCACTCTCCATATCGCCTGGGCTAGCCAGGCGCAAGGTTGAACTGGTATGCAGGTCTTCGAGCAGCAGGGCTCGATTGGTCTGTCCGTGCACCGGTAGGGTGGGCAGCTGGGTATCATGCAGTAAAGTGTACACCTGCAGTTCAAGGACTTTATCCTCAGTGTTAAACCATTTGAGGATATATGAGCGATTAGAGGTGAAAATGCGATAAACGGTGTGTCCAGGTCTCTGGCGCAAGACAACCAGGTTTGTGACCTTGTCTGACACTAGTTCGTTAATAGTATTATCCATGGGTTGGTAGCAGATATTTGAGGGCAACTTGCGCCGATCGGGCCTGGAGGGGGTCTTGAAGCCAGAGCTTAAGCACAGGGATTACTTGTTCAGGAGACCTGTGTCCCAGATTGCGCATGGCGCTGGCTACTGCTCTCCAGACATAGCGGCGCTCATCTCTGGCCAGGCAAGCAAGGATGGGAATGGCTTGGTCCAGATGTTTTACCCCTTCAGCGGCGCTGAAGACCATTGCCACGTTCCAGAGCACCTGTTGGTCTTCCCAGGCAGACCACTGCTCTAATCGTTCCAGGGTGAGTTCGGGATAGTAGCGCAATAAACCATCTCCAATGGCGAAAGGACCCAGATTCTTACGGACGTAACGGCTGGGATCGCTCATTAGCGGTTCAATCAAGTCTAATAATTGCTCACCCCAGGCAGGTTTGCGCTGTTTGCTGATTTTCTTAACGGTCAGCGTTACTGCACGGCGGAGGTTTTCTGATGGGTGAGTTATCCACTGTTCTAAAAGAGAGAAGGCTTCAGCGGAGTCAACCATAACCAGTTGGAAGAAAACATAACTGGCGGTTTCTCGCACCTCCCAGTTTGGGTCGTCAGCGATGCGAGCCAGGATATCTCGCACCGGCTGACTATGTTGAGGGTAAAGGCTGGGGATCAGTCTGGCTGCCAGTAATGCCCCCAGATCACGCACAGATGGGATCTGGCTGTCCAATAGCCTGTACAGCCATTCACACGCCTGATCGAGGTTGTCCAAATGATTTTCAATTATGTGGAGTGCTTTATCTTTTTCAGGGAATGAGCAGGTGCCAGTAACCCCGGCGAGGCTCTCGAGGGTGGTGATGGCGATATCAAACTCGCCTGCCTGGAGACATTGGCGCAACCGCGGTTGCCAGGAAGTCATGGGATCAGCTACCCAGAGGCAGGTCCGCCTGCCGGGGCAACGTAAATCAGGATGAGCAGGTAGTGGCTGAGAGCGCCCAGGATGACGAAGATATGCCAGACTTCGTGGAAACCAAAGGTTCCAGGCACGAAGTTCATGATTTTGGTGATGTAGATCACGGCACCCAGTGTAAAGAAGGCGCCTCCCAGGATAAGCCAGAACATGGCTCCAGCCGGTAAAACGTTATACATCTCTCCTATTCCCAACAGTGCCATCCAACCCATAATCAGGTAGATGCCAGCAGTCAACCAGCGGGGAGCATCGATGATAAAGATTTTTATGATGATGCCGATCAATGCCATCGACCAGATGATGGCTAAAAGCCCCCACTGCCAGAATCCATCAAAAAGGTTGTAGCTAATTGGTGTGTAGGTTCCGGCGATGAGGAGATAGATGGCAGTGTGATCGAGTTTGCGCAGGAATTTTATCCAGCCGGGAGAAGCGTTAATCAAATGGTATGCGGCGCTGGCTGAAAACATCAGGACCAGGCTGATCCCATAAATAAAAAGCGAAATGGTTTTACCGGTTTGCCCCCAGCCAATAAACAGTAAGACAGCCAAACCAATAAGGGCTGCAAGCGCTGTGAAGAAATGGGTTAATCCACTGACCGGGTCTCGAAAGCGTTTAATCATGGCTGTCCCTATCTTCAAAATCTCAGCGACATGCAGCTCAAACCACCGTCCATTTTACGGGCTTCGCTCATATCTAGTTCGATCAGGTTCAGGCCCAATTTTTCGAGTTTCGCTCGGGTACCGGGAAAGCCGTGGGGGATAATCAATCCGTTGTTAATACATAAAGTATTGGCTGCCAGTTCCTCATCCTGATCCAGGATGATCTTGTCATATCCTTCAAAAGCTGGATGTTGGGAAGTTTTGGTAGTGACCAGCAGTGTATTGGGGCTAACCAGGCTGAGGCTGGATTTCAGGTGTAAGCCGGTACGGACTTGGATAGCTGTCCAGGTATAGCCAAACCGCTCAAGTATTTTTCCGAGCTGGGCGGCTCCATCCTGGTTGGTACGCTTTGAAATACCGATAAAGAAATGATTCCCATCCATAAGCACGTCCCCGCCGTCTACAGTGCCAGGGGGTTGGATGCGGAGCGTGGGTCTATAACTGCTCAGCGCCGACTCGATCGAATCCTCTTCACCCTGTCTAGACTTTGCTCCCGGCCGGGTGATCACGGCTACCTGCGGGGTGATGATGGCGGTATCCTCAACGAAGTAAGCGTCGGGAAAATTGGGAAGAGGTTCCAGGATGGTAATATCCAAACCCTGGTATGCCAGAGTCTGGACGTAGGTTTCATGCTGCGCCAGCATCAAATCATAATCTGGGGGTCCAAGGTCACGGGTGGTAATTCCCAGGGCGAAATCTGCTCCAGGTTTCCGTGCGATCGCATGGGAAAAATTCATAGGTTGAGGTTCTCGCGGAAATAATCAACAGTTAGCTGAAGACCATCGTTCAGACCAGTTTTAGGTTTCCAACCAAGCTCCTTTTCGGCTTTGCTGATGTCAAAATAAGTCAGGTAAATATCCCCAGAGCGTTTAGGCGCAGACCTGGTTTCAACTTCATGCCCAATGGCGTCAACCAGTCCCCGATACAAAGCGTTGACAGAGGTGCCTGTACCGGTGGCAATGCAATACGCCTGGCGGCTGCCCTGGGTTAGAGCCAGTAGATTGGCATAAGCCACATCCCGCACATAGACATAATCTTTTTGTTGTTCACCATCCCAATCGATGCGTACTGGTTGATTCAACAGGATGGCACGAGCAAAGATGGCAATTACACCTGCCTCTCCGGTTGGATCCTGACGGGGGCCATACACATTTCCGAAACGCAGGGAGGTGAAATCTAATCCATACATTTCATTCCAATAATTTAGATAATGCTCACCTGCCAGTTTGGATATACCGTATGGTGATTGGGGGTGTTGTGGGGTGTTTTCGTCCAGCGGCATCTTGTCAACAGTGCCGTAAGTTGCCCCAGAAGAAGCAAAGACCACTTTGCGGATGCCGAATTTTTTGGCGCATTCCAACAAGTTGATCATACCGAGGACATTAACCTGGGCATCGTATGCCGGGTCATCTGTGGAAATTTTGACACTGTGCTGAGCTGCCAGATGGCAAATTGATTCGGGTCGTTCCTGCTCGAAAATATCGGCAACGCCCTTGTCACGGATATCCATCTGGTAAAAGCGCGCCTGGGGATTTAAGTTTTCGATACGTCCCCCACCATGTTCCCAGAGATTGTCGATAATGGACACCTGATGTCCGGCTTCAATAAGTACATCTACAACATGAGATCCGATAAACCCAGCGCCCCCGGTAACGAGAACCTTCATAATATTGGCTCCTAAATGGTTGATTTTGCCTGGCAGTCCGTTTTGGATAAAACCTCGTAGATCGCCATTAGCGGTGATGGTGTTAATATACTACAAGCTCAGAAAAAATGGTACTTAAATCGAATGAGTGATTAGTTCTTGAATATCCAGGGGTTCTCCTTTGGAAGGAGCTGGTTTTAAAGACAGGGCACCCTGGAAACACTGCGAGACACACACGCCACATCCCATGCACTTCGCCTGATCGACCTTGGCTGCGCCGGCGACGACTGTGAGGGCGATAAACTGGCAGGAATCGATGCAATCCCCACAACCTATGCAAAGATCGGCTTCAACAGTGCAGAGATAACCGGATGAAGCCAGCATAGGTACTCCTTTGAAGTGAGCCTGCATCGCGCCACAGCAGCAACTACAGCAGTTGCAAATGGCGTAGAACCGACCTAACATCGCGTCTTTGAAAAAGGCGTGGTGCACATGACCACGCTGTTGCTCGCTGGATAGTATCTCGACAGCCTCATCTGGCGTA
>Ga0209498_1001867_pt1 | contig 12808 bp, 10 predicted proteins | sample WalLakDeSediment_FD_184131 | JGI IMG/M metagenome (GOLD analysis project Ga0209498, IMG submission 184131) | Lake sediment microbial communities from Walker lake, Nevada to study Microbial Dark Matter (Phase II) - Walker Lake 11/02/13 Deep... | ecosystem: Environmental > Aquatic > Freshwater >...
CGCGTGGCCCGGACAATCCACGTGCGCGTAATGACGATTCTCGGTCTGATACTCGGCATGATAGATCTGAATCGTGATGCCGCGCTCCTTCTCCTCGGGCGCCTTGTCGATCTCATCGAATTCAAGAGAATCGGCCAAGCCTCGGCTTGCCAGGATTTTGGTGATAGCCGAGGTCAAGGTCGTCTTGCCATGATCCACGTGCCCGATGGTTCCCACATTGACATGGGGCTTGGTTCGTTGGAATTTTTCCTTGGCCATCATTACCACCTGTAATGCGCGAAAGCCCGATTGGCTTCCGCCATCCTATGGGTATCCAGTTTCTTTCCTACGGCTCCGCCCTGTCCCTTCTGCGCGTCCAGAATCTCACGTGCCAAACGCTCGCCCATGGTATGTTCATGCCTGCTTCTGGAATACATGATCATCCATTTCATGGCAAGCGTTGTTCTTCGATTGGCAGGCACCTCTACCGGCACTTGATAGGTAGCTCCGCCCACGCGTCTCGACTTGACTTGAACGCTGGGTTTCACGTTGTTCAGTGCCTCCTTGAAGACCTTGAACGCGTCTTCTCCGGTCTCCGCCTCCACCAGATCCATGGCCTTGAGAAAGATCTGTGTGGCAAGATTACGCTTCCCCTTGCGCATCAGACAATTGATGAAACGAGCGGCCAGCCGGCTATTGTATCTAGGGTCTGTTTTGATTTCCCTCTTGATCTTGATCTTTTTCCTTGCCACGACAACTCTCCGCGGTTACTTGGGCCTCTTGGCCCCATATTTGCTTCTTCCTTGTCTTCGGTCTTCCACGCCTGCCACATCCAGGGCTCCACGCAGGATATGATATCGAACCCCCGGAAGATCCTTCACACGCCCCCCACGAACCAGAACCACAGCGTGTTCGATGATGTTGTGTCCTTCTCCCGGGATGTACGCGCTGACCTCTTTGCTGTTCGTCAATCGAACCCTTGCCACCTTCCTCAACGCCGAGTTCGGTTTCTTAGGCGCCCTGGTATTCACGCTGATCACCACGCCACGCCTCTGCGGACAAGCTTCGAGATCCAGATTTCTTTTCTTTTTCTTGATGATCTTTCTGCCCTTACGAACCAATTGGTTCACGGTCGGCATAGGGTCTTCTCCCTCTCTAGGATTCCGATTCCACTTTCACGACATCCGCTACGGTCGGAACATCGAGTTTTGATTTTGTATTCCTGAACTCCGGCCTTCCCGTTCCCGCGGGAATCAGGTGACCTATTATAACATTTTCTTTCAATCCGCGCAGATCATCTTTCGCGCCCCTGATCGCGGCATCCGTCAACACCCGAGTGGTCTCTTGAAAGGAAGCCGCCGATATGAAGCTTTGCGTGCTGAGCGAAGCCTTCGTCGCTCCGAGCAGAACGGGTCGAGCCACAGCGGGCTTTCCACCTTCCTTGATGACCCGTTCGTTCTCGTCCTGGAACTCGAATTTGAACGCTTGCTGGTTCACCAGGAACCTTGTATCGCCCACCTCCGTGATCTGAACCTTCTTCAGCATTTGTCGAACGATAATCTCCATGTGTTTGTCATGAATCCTCTCACCTTGAATCCTGTACACATGTTGCACCTGATTCACAAGATACTTCTGCAGCTCCTTCTCTCCGCTGACGCGCAAGATATCCTGGGGAACCACGGGTCCATCCACCAAGCGTTCTCCGGCGATCACGAAGTCTCCTGTGGCCACATTCAGATGCTTGCCGTGAGGCGCCACATATTCCTTCTCATCGCCCGTATCTTCGTTGCGAACGGTAATCCGTCTTCGTCCACGAGTATCTTCCTCCACCGAAATGATTCCATCGATCTCTGCAATCACACCGGGGTTTCTCGGTTTTCTGCCTTCGAACAACTCCTCCACGCGGGGCAACCCCCCGGTAATGTCCTTGGTTCTGATCGTTTTACGCGGCGTCTTGGCCAACACATCTCCGGCCTCCACCTTCTCTCCGTCTTCCACGATCAGATGAGCGCCGGCAGGCAAGGGATATCTAGCATCTTCGCCCGCGCCGGAGGGAACGACCCTCAATTGCGGGTAAAGCTCTTCCCGGTGTTCCATGACGACCTTCTCCGACATTCTCGTGATCTCGTCGATCTGTTCCCTCATCGTGATCCCATCCACGATATCCATGAAAGTCACCTTGCCCGCCTTCTCTGTGATGATAGATACGGTAAAAGGATCCCACTCGAACAGGGTGTTTCCTGTCTTGATGGAAGCCCCATCCTCAATCTTCATCTCCGCCCCGGACACCACGGAGTATCGCTCCAATTCGCGCCCCTCCTCGTTGTCCACGCTCAATTCTCCGTTCGCGTTCAGGATGATGATGCTACCGCTCTTGTTCTTCACCCAACGGATATTGTGGTATTTCACTTGTCCATCATGCCTGGCTTCGATCCTGGATTGAGCTTCCATCTGACCTGACAGGCCTCCAATATGGAAGGTACGCAAGGTCAACTGTGTACCAGGTTCTCCGATCGACTGCGCGGCGATGATACCCACGGCCTCCCCAATGTTCACCAGCTTCGAACGAGCCAAATCTCTTCCATAACATAAAGCGCATACGCCATGTCGACACTCACATGTCAGCACAGATCGGATCGGAACGCTCTCCAGCCCGGATTCGCCGATCAGCTTGGCCTTCTCCTCCTCGATCTCCTCGTTCGCCTGGACCATCACCTCACCGGTGACAGGATGGATGACATCATCCAGGGCAACGCGTCCCAGAACCCGCTCCTCCAGAGGCACGATAACCTCTTCGGCCTCTTCAAGCGCTTCAATATCGATTCCGTTCAGCGTTCCACAATCCCTCTCCATGATGATTACGTCCTGAGCGCAATCCACCAGTCTTCTCGTGAGATAGCCCGCATCCGCTGTCTTCAAGGCCGTGTCCGCAAGACCCTTACGCGCTCCGTGGGTTGACACGAAATATTCCAGCACGCTCAGACCTTCTCTGAAGTTGGAGGTCACAGGAGTCTCCACGATCTCTCCGATACGACCTTCGATACGACGAGTTACCTTGGCCATGAGTCCACGCATACCAGCCAATTGACGCACTTGATCCTGACTACCTCTAGCTCCGGAGTCCGCCATCATGTGAATGGGATTGAAACCTCCTTGGTCCTTGGCCAAGGTTTCCATCAGAGCGTCGGCCACGTCATTTCCCGCTCGGGTCCATATATCGATCACGCGGTTGTATCTCTCTCCATCCGTGATACGACGGGAACGATACGAAGACTCCACTCGCGATACTTCCTTGCGGGCCAAAGAGATGATTTCCTGCTTTTCAAGGGGCACGGTCATGTCATCCACACAGAAAGACAATCCCGCCTTGGTGGCATACCAAAATCCCATATCCTTGAGATGATCCAGCAGCACAACGGTCTTGGCTTGCCCCAGCTCCCTGAAACAACGATATACAAGCAGAGACAATCGTCTTCTGTCCATGGCCTCATTCTGGAAGCGTAATTCCTCAGGCAGTATCTCGTTGAAAATGGCTCGCCCCACCGTGGTTTCGGTGTTCTTCCCATTCAATCGAATGAAAACCGGTTCATGCAGGTCCACGTAGCCGTGTTCATAACACAAAACCGCTTCCTCGATCGAGAAATAACGTGGCAGGTTTTCTCTTCTGTTTTCACTCATCTTGGTGAGGTAAGAACACCCAATCACGATATCCTGGGAAGGAGCCATTTTGGGCTGCCCGCTGGCCGGGGACAGAATATTGTTGGTAGAAAGCATGAGAAGGCGACTCTCCAGTTGCGCCTCCGTGAACAGAGGGACATGTACAGCCATCTGGTCCCCATCGAAATCCGCGTTGAATGCGGCACAAACCAGGGGATGGATACGTATGGCGCTGCCTTCAATCAAGGAAGGCTCGAAAGCCTGCATGCTCAGCCTATGAAGCGTGGGCGCCCTGTTCAAGAGAATCAAATGATCCGAGATGACATCTTCCAAGATATCCCACACCTCGGGAGACTCCTTTTGCACCATCTTCTTGGCCGTCTTGATGGTCGCTGCCAGATTTCTTTCCTGCAGTTTGCCAATGATGAAAGGCTCAAAAAGCTCCAAGGCCATCTTCTTCGGCAATCCACATTGATGCAACTTCAACTCCGGTCCAATCACAATCACCGACCTGCCGGAATAATCCACCCGCTTTCCCAAAAGATTCTGTCGAAAACGGCCCTGCTTGCCTTTGAGCATATCGCTCAAGGACTTCAGGGGTCTTCCGCCAGCGCCCTGTACGACCCGTCCATGACGTCCGTTGTCCATCAAGGCGTCCACAGCCTCCTGCAACATTCGTTTTTCGTTTCGCAGAATGACTTCCGGCGCCTTGAGCTCGATCAGCTTTCTTAGCCTGTTATTCCTGTTGATGACCCTTCGGTACAAATCGTTCACATCGGATGTGGCAAATCTTCCACCATCCAAGGCAACCAAGGGCCTTAGGTCTGGGGGGATGACAGGAAGGACGCGTAGCACCATCCACTCCGGACGATTGTCGGAATTCAGGAAGGATTCAATGACTTTGAGTCTTCTGGCCAATTTCTTGCAGGTCTGCCTGGAACGAGTGGTTTTCATCTCCTCCCTGAGCGGAACTGCCAATCCTTCCAGATCTTCCTCTCGAAGAAGACGTTCCACAGCCTCGGCGCCCATACCCACTTCGAAACTCTCTCCGTACTGTTCACGCGCATCGATCAATCCATCCTCGGTAAGGAGCGACTTCTTCTCCAAAGGCGTATCTCCGGGATCCAGAACCACGTACTCTTGGAAGTAAATGACCCTTTCCAGATTACGTTGCGTGATATCCAGTATGGAACCGATTCGACTGGGGACCACTTTGAAAAACCAAATGTGAGTCACGGGCACAGCCAGCTCGATATGCCCCATCCATTCTCGTCTCACCTTGGACTGAGTCACCTTCACACCGCATCGGTCACAAACGATATCCTTGTATTTCATTCGTTTGTACTTTCCGCAGTGACATTCCCAGTCCTTGCTCGGACCAAAAAGCCGTTCACAGAACAATCCATCCTTCTCGGGCTTGAATGTCCTGTAGTTGATGGTCTCGGGCTTTTTTACCTCACCGTTGGACCAGAACCGAATCTTGTCGGGTGAAGCAATCTGGAGGACAATGGCTTCGAAGTCCTTGGGTGTATCTCCACCATCGAGTGACATACCGTTTGCCTCCTTACAGGCCACTGGACGGCCTGGATCTTCCTTGACCTGCGTCCACGTCACGAAGCATCGATTTCCCTTCTGCCACGCAATCTTCGTTCAAAACTCAAATCAAAACCCAAGCCTCGCAGTTCTTTGACAAGAACGTTAAAGGACTCAGGAGTACCAAAGTCCGTGCATTCCTTCCCCTTGACAATGGATTCGTACGCCCTGGATCTCCCTGACACATCATCCGACTTGATCGTCAGAAGTTCCTGAAGGGTGTATGCCGCACCATAAGCTTCGAGAGCCCACACCTCCATTTCACCCAGACGTTGTCCACCGAACTGCGCCTTTCCGCCCAAAGGTTGCTGGGTGACCAAAGAATAGGGACCCGTGGATCGCGCATGCATCTTATCCGAAACCAAATGTTCAAGTTTCATCATGTAGATGTAGCCCACGGTAACCTGTTGATCGAACGCTTCCCCTGTCAAGCCATCCCGAAGCGTGGTCTTGCCCCGCCTCGGAAGCTGGGCCCTCTCCAGGAGGTCCTTGATCTCATTTTCCGTGGCGCCATTAAAAATGGGAGTCATAACCTTCATCCCCAGCGCATGAGCGCACCATCCAAGGTGGGTTTCCAAAACCTGTCCCACGTTCATACGAGAAGGAACCCCCAGGGGATTGAGAATGATCTGTACCGGAGTACCGTCCTCCAGATAGGGCATATCTTCTTCAGGCACGATTCTGGCTACCACGCCCTTGTTTCCATGCCGTCCCGCCATCTTATCCCCTACGGACAGCTTTCTCTTGGATGCCACGTACACTCGAACCATCTTGTTGACACCGGGAGGCAGATCAGCGCCTTTGCCGAACTTGTCCAACTTGGAGATTCTATTCTTCTCGATCTCCGCCAACTCGGTCTCCATTTTGGCCAAAACCGTGCGAATACGAACCTTGATCTCTTCTGCCAAAGGAAGATCGATGGGATCCACCTCATGCCGAAGTTCCTCCCATCGAGCCTCTGTGATGGTCTGGCCCTTCTTCAATATGACTCCGCCGTCTTCCCACACGAGATCTTCCGCCATCTTCCTTCCCACGACCAGGTTCTTGAGATCCTCGTTCTTGGCCTCACGAACCTTGTTCTCCTGCAATCCAGCCCATTCGGCGGCTCGCTCGATCTCCTGCAGCTCTTCCAGACGTCGATTCTTTGAAGACTCCTTGCGCCGCGTGAAAACTTCCACTCCCACAACGACTCCAACCACGCCAGGCGGCACACGCAGGGACGCATCCTGTACCTCTTCCGCCTTGGAACCGAAGATGGCACGCAACAAACGTTCCTCTGGATTGAGTTCCGATTCCGTACGCGGAGCGATCTTTCCCACAAGGATATCCCCTGGACGCACCTCCGCCCCTATTCTCACGATTCCTTCCTCATCCAGGTCCGACAAGGCAGTTTCACCCACATTGGGAATATCCCGAGTGATCTCCTCGGCTCCGATCTTGGTATCCCTGGCTTGGATCTCAAATTCCTCCAAGTGGATGGAAGTGAAAGCGTCTGTCTTCACTACTTTCTCGCTAATGGCAATGGCATCCTCAAAGTTGTATCCCCGCCAAGGCATGAAAGCCACCAGGATGTTCTTGCCCAGGGCCAATTCACCTTTCGAGGTAGCAGGCCCATCGGCAATGACATCCCCCTTCTTGATCTTCTGGCCCGTATCCACAAGCACCTTTTGATTCCAGCAGGTTCCCTGGTTGGACTTCTGGAACTTCTCCAGCGCGTAACCGACAAAGCGAACATTGCCGTCCTCTTCCTCCACCTTGATCAACACGTTGTCGGCGCTCACGTTCTCCACCACGCCATCATGCTTTGACAAAACCATGCAATTGGAGCCTCGAGCGACACGTCCTTCCATACCAGTACCCACCCAGGGAGCTTCTGTATGGATCAAGGGCACAGCTTGTCGCTGCATGTTCGAACCCATCAAGGCACGGTTGGCATCATCATGTTCCAGAAACGGAATCAGGGAGGCAGAAATGCCCATGAGCTGCGTGGGCGAAACATCTTTGTATTGAACCAACTCGGATCCCACAGGCACAGAGTTTCCTCGGAAACGACCCACCACCTGATCGTCCAGAAGCCTGCCCTTGGAATCAAGTCTGGCACTCGCCTGGGCAATGATATAGTTGTCCTCTTGATCCGCTGTCAGGTATTCGATCTCGTCGAGTACCCGTTTGTCTACCACCTTTTGATAGGGAGTCTCGAGAAAACCAAGATCATTCACCCTCGCATAGGTGGCCAGAGAGGTGATCAAGCCAATGTTTGGACCTTCCGGCGTTTCCACAGGACATACGCGACCATAATGGCTCGAATGAACATCCCTAACATCGAACCCGGCTCGTTCCCGACTCAGTCCACCAGGCCCCAACGCGCTCAGTCTCCTCTTGTGTGTGAGTTCTGCCAGGGGATTGATCTGATCCATGAATTGTGAGAGTTGTCCTCTTCCAAAGAAATCGCGAACCGCTGAGATGATGGGTTTTGGATTGACGAGGTTCTGAGGATTCGCCTCGTCAGGATCTTGCAGACTCATTCTCTCCCGCACATTGCGTTCCATACGCACCAGTCCCAGACGGATCTGATTCTCCAGAAGCTCCCCAACGCATCGGATCCGCCGATTGCCCAGGTGATCGATATCATCCACTCGATATTCTCCCCTCTTCAGGGAGACGAGACTCTTGATCACGGCTATGATATCCTCGTTCTGCAACACCCGTAACCCAAGAGGCGTATCCAATCCTGTCTTCTGGTTCAATTTGTACCGTCCAACCATGCCCAGATCATATCTCTTGGGATCGCAAAACATACGCTCAAACAAACTCTTCGCGCTACCCAGATTGGGCGGGTTTCCGGGCCTGAGTCTCTTGAATAGTTCCAGAAGCGCCTCATCTTGCGAACGCTGAACGTCCTTTTCAAGGGTCCTGAGAATGGATTCATCGTCCATAGAGGGATCAAAATCCACTACTGTAATTTCTCTGACCCCAGCCTCGGCAAAACGCTCCAGGAGTTCCTCGTGAATCACGGCTTTGCTCTCAGCCAACACTTCACCCGTCTGCGGGTCAATCACATCATCCGCCAGCCTGCAAGGGATCTCCGGACTTCCCAAGAGCAGGTCGATGGAGGATCGGGTCATTACGGAAACATCGTTGATATCGTGAGCCTCAAAAGCATCCACATGTTCCCTGGTGATTTCATCCCCTTGGGAACAGAGGATGGTGCCATCGCTACTGATCACATCCTCTGCGGCCATCTTGCCCAGAATGTTCTTGGCCTTGCCGACATACATGGGCAATGCATATTCCACTTCCCGGCCTGAAAGGAAGGAATACTTTCGCGTACGATAGAACAAAGCAATGATTTCCGCGTCCGTCTCCCAGCCCCAGGCTCTAAGGAAAACAGTGAGGAGCAGCTTGCGTCTTCTATCCACGGACACGTAAAGAATGTCATTGATATCAAATTGGATTTCCAGCCAAGACCCTCGATAAGGGATGATCCTCGAAGAATAAAGCCTCTTGCCGTCCTTAACCTCATCCTCGTTGAATATAACCCCGGGTGAACGATGCAATTGGCTAACAATCACTCTTTCGGAACCATTGATCACAAAGGTTCCAATCTTGGTCATGAGGGGAACCTCACCAAGATAGATACTCTGCTCTCTCGCGAAGCGAAATTGTTGTCCTAGCATGGTTGCCCTGGGTTCTCTCACCACAAGGCGCAATTTGGCGTGCAAGGGCGCGCCAAAGGTGAGTCCCCTCTTCTTGCACTCCTCTATGGAGTGTTTGGGCTGTCCAAACTCATAACTGATAAATTCCAAAGAAAATACCCCATCGTAGGACTCGATGGGAAACATGTCTTCAAACACGGATTGGAGACCCGCTGATTCCCTTTTTTCCGGAGCGGCCTCGAACTGAAGACAACGATCGTAAGACCGCCTCTGAATGTCGAGGAGATCAGGCACGTCGAGAATCTCCGGCAGCTTGGCAAAGCTGACTCGGTCATTCGTGCTCGACTGTTTGACTGCCATCCTTGATTCCTCCCGGATCAATACCCTGATTCGATCTTTGGCTTTTCCGACGAGAACAACGATTAGACGCCCTTGATTTCAATCACAGCGCCCACGGCTTCCAACTTCTTCTTGATCTCCTCAGCTTCCTCATTAGAAACCTTTTCCTTGATAGTGCCAGGAGCGCGATCCACAACATCCTTGGCTTCTTTCAGTCCGAGCCCCAACAGCGCGCGGACCTCCTTGATGACCTGGATTTTCTGGTCTCCTATCGCTGCGAGGACAACATCGAACTCCGTGGGTTCATCCGCCGGGGCAGCCGCATCGTCGCCGGCCGCCGCCGCGCTGCCCGCGGCAGCCACGATCTGAGGAGCCGACGAGACGCCAAACCTTTCCTCCAATGCCTTCACCAATTCAGCCAATTCCAGCACTGTCAAGCTTTCTACCATTTCAATGATTTGACCAACCTTACCCTCTGTGGCAACTGAGGTCTCCATGGACCCACCTCCTGCCTTTCCTTTTGGATCTTGTCAATCCGAATGACTACCTTGATCTCAATGGCACACTGATATCTATATACTATTCGGCTTTGTCGCAAAGGGCCCTTCTGTGGCCATCAAGAACGGTCACAAACCCTCTGAGCAGGCCGGAAAGCACATACACGAATCCATAAAGCGGCGCAGCCAATCCACCCACGACCTGGGCTCGGAGGACTTCCGCGGGCGGCAATTTGGCCAGCCTGTCCACCGCTTGAGCATCCAAAACCTTTCCTTGAACGATTCCCCCCTTCATGACGAAATAGGGAGCTACCTTCCTGAAATCCACAAGGACCCTGGCGCCGGCGCAAATATCTTTCCCCAGGAAGCAGTATCCCGTGCTTCCGGCGAGCTTATCTTCGGTTCCCTCGATCCCCAACTCGGTGAACCCACGCAAGGCCAATCTCCGTTTATAGATCTTAAGACTTCCACCGACTCGTCTGATCTGTGAGCGGACAGCGTTCATCGAAGCGACGTTCATGCCGTGGATCTCCGCGAAGATCACCGCGTCATGGGATGTCACCGCTTGTTTCAATTCCTCGACCACCTTGACCTTTTGATCCCGTAGCACAACGACTCCTTACCTCTTGTGGGCGCTGGCCAACTGCACCACATCCAACTTGATACCAGGTCCCATCGTGGAGCTCAATGATGCTGACCTGAGATAACGTCCCTTGGCCGCTGCTGGCTTCGCTCTAAGAATGGCATCGATCACCGTAGAACAGTTCTCGAGAAGCTGGTTTTCCTCGAAACTCAACTTGCCGAACGGCAGATTGACATTGGCGTTTCGATCCGTGCGGTATTCGATACGTCCCGCTTTGAGCTGCTTGACCGCAGAGCCCACGTCAAACGTTACGGTACCGCTCTTGGGATTGGGCATCAATCCCCTGGGCCCCAACACCTTACCCAACTTGCCAACCTGAGACATCATGTCAGGGGTTGCCACCGCGGTATCGAATTCCAACCAGCCTTCCTGGACCTTCTGAACCAGGTCCTCAGCTCCCACCACGTCGGCTCCAGCCTGTTCGGCCTCCAGCGCGTTTTCGCCCTTGGCAAATACAGCCACACGCACGGTCTTGCCGATTCCATGAGGAAGGGACAATACCCCTCGAACCTGTTGATCAGGATGTCTCGGATTGACCCCGAGATGCATGGCGACTTCCGCTGATTCATCGAATTTGGCGCTCTGCGTCCTTTTCAACAGAGGTATCGCTTCTTCCAACGTGTATTTCCTATCCCCGTCAACCAAGCCGTGTACAGCCTGAAATCGTTTGCCTTGCTTAGCCACGAGAACCTCCTTTATTCGTCCACAACCTGGATCCCCATGCTCCTGGCCGTTCCTTCGAGAATATGCATGGCTGATTCCACGTCATATGCGTTCAAATCAGGCATCTTCATCTGGGCGATCTCTCTGATCTGTCCCCGCGGAATCTTCCCGACAATCTGCCTCCTGGGTTCCGCGGAAGCCTTGATGAGTCCGGCGGCCTTCTTTAGAAGCCAGGAAGCGGGTGGGGTTTTTATTTCGAATGTGAAAGAACGATCCTGATAGATCGTCACCACGGTCGGCAGCAACATGCCGGCCTTGTCCGATGTTCTGGCATTGAACACCTTACAAAATTCTCCGGCGTTGACGCCATGAAAACCCAAAGCCTGTCCCACCGGGGGCTGTGGGGTCGCCTGCGCCCCTGGCACAAAGATCTTCACAACGGCAATGACTTTCTTCGCCACGTGTTCCTCGCTCTCAGCTCTTCTCGACCTGCCAGAACTCCAATTCCACTGGGGTCATACGTTCAAAAATATTGATCATAACCTTAAGGCGACCTTTCTCCAGATTGACTTCTTCAACACTGCCCAGAAAATTGGTGAAAGGCCCCTCTACCACCTTGACACGTTCGCCCTGCTCAAACATGACCTTGGGTTTCGCCTTTTCCTGCTTTTCCGCCTCGAGAATGCGCTCCACTTCCTCTTCTCTCAAAGGGATGGGAATGTTGCCTCCCACAAAACCTGTCACGCCAGGGGTTCTTTTGATGGTGTACCAAAGTTCTTCATCCAGATCCGCGTGCAAGAGGACATAACTGGGAAAGAACTTGCGTTTTGAGATCTTTTTTTCTCCCCCTCTGATTTCCGCGACATCCTCCGTGGGCACCAGGATCTCAATGATTCGATCCTCAATACCCAACAGTTCTCTTTGACGTTCCAAGGACGACTTCACCTTGTTCTCGCATCCGGAATGCGTGTGAAGCGCGTACCACCTGCCTGACATGAAGTCACCTCACGACTGTTTCAATGCTATACGAGGATCCCTCTCATCCACCTAGCAATCCCCAAATGGCCGAAATACCCTTGGTTGCCTTGTCGAAAAGCCAGGCCACCCCAAGGTCCACTACGAAAATATATATGGAAATCACTGCGACCGTGACAAATACCACTGTAGTCGAGCCGGTCAATTCATCGCGTGTCGGCCAGGAGACCTTCTTCATCTCCACCTTCACTTCGCGAATAAACTGCCGAACTTGCTCGATCATGCTGTCTCCTCTCTCAAGGCACAGGCCTGGCGGGATTCGAACCCACAACCCCCGGATTTGGAGTCCGGTGCTCTATCCAATTGGAGCTACAGGCCTAGTCAGACGGCCCTACCCGTCTATCTCGTTTCCTTGTGCGGCGTATGTCGGCGACAGAACCTACAGTGCTTCTTCAACTCCAGACGTTCCGTCGATGTCCTCTTGTTCTTCGTTGACGTATAATTACGACGCTTGCATTCAGTACACTCGAGCGTGATAATGGACTGTGGCATCGACGGGGTCCTCTCTATCCTTTATTCGATCACCTGCGTGACCACGCCAGCGCCCACGGTCCTTCCACCTTCGCGGATGGCGAACCGAAGCTGTTCTTCCATGGCGATGGGCACGATCAATTCCACGTCCACGGTCACGTTGTCCCCAGGCAGCACCATCTCCACTCCCTCGGGCAATTTCACGGATCCTGTCACGTCCGTGGTTCTGAAATAAAATTGCGGCCTGTACCCGTTGAAAAATGCCGTGTGCCGAC
>Ga0209498_1001869_pt1 | contig 12797 bp, 8 predicted proteins | sample WalLakDeSediment_FD_184131 | JGI IMG/M metagenome (GOLD analysis project Ga0209498, IMG submission 184131) | Lake sediment microbial communities from Walker lake, Nevada to study Microbial Dark Matter (Phase II) - Walker Lake 11/02/13 Deep... | ecosystem: Environmental > Aquatic > Freshwater >...
GCTTTCTCTTCTTTGTTCACGAACAAAGTTTGAGTTGGATATGCAAACTCAATTCCCAGCCTTTCAAACTCACGAAGAACTCTTAAGTTAACATCCTGCTGGATATCCATATACTGCTTGTAGTCATTACTTAAAACAAAGTAAACAAATTCAAAATCAAGACTAAACGGACCAAAGGCTGCAAAATGACCGCGGTCATAGGTTACATCCGGGTGATCTATAATTATTTGCTCAACAACCTTCACAGCCTCTTCTAATTTCTCTGCCGGTGTTTGGTAAGTTACACCAAGTTTAAAAACAACTCTTCTTCTGTCCATTCGTTTAAAATTCTGGATTCTTGAATTAGTTAAATCAGAATTGCCAAAAACAAGCTGCTCACCACTTAAACTTCTGACACGTGTAGTTTTAATTCCAATGTGCTCAATACTTCCTCTGAACTCCCCGATTACTATAAAGTCACCAATCTCAAAAGGTCTGTCGAAGAAAATAACAAAGTAACTGAAGAGATCACCAAGTATAGCTTGTGCAGCAAGCGCAATGGCAATACCACCGATACCAAGCCCGGCAATTACGGTGGTGATTTCAAAACCAAGATTATCCAGCAGAAAAATGAAGCCGAGCACCCAGATAAAAAAACTTACGATGGCAGTTATTCCACGCATTTGCTTTATTCTTCTTTGAGCTTCTTCCTCTGCGGTTGCTTTCCTTTTTATATATGTATCAAGCCCAAATCTTAATGCAGCGGTTATCATTCTTATTATAAAAAAGGTAATAAGTATAATAGATATAACATCAACAGCTCTTTCAACCTTTGGGTGTAGTATAAGAGCCTTTACGGCAATATAGAATATGAGGATGTTGAGCACAGGGATGATAGACTTTTGAAGTGCGCGAATCAGTAAATCATCAAGCTTTGTTTCAGTTGATTCAGCCCATTTACTCATCCTGCCAAGGACTATTTTCTTAAAGATGAAAATTATAGCAGAACCGCCGATAAAAATTCCCAGGGCAATTACATAATCCTGAATGGTGTTGCCCCAGAAAATTTGGTTTAGAAATTCTTGCATTGTTCTCAAACTCCTTTTAATCTTAATTCAATTGTTCGCAAAAAAATTCTATTTCGATTACAATTTAATAATTTTTTTAGGTTTGATTTTTGCTCAATTGTTTTTACAGAAGCGTATATCTAATTTAATATCAGAAATAGAATTCAATATAGTTGAACAATGACAAGCGATAGCGAAAACACAGGGGTCTCTTTTCACATAAATACCGAAGAAGATATTTTCAGAGCCTCTGAAGAATTTAAAGATGATGCACACTTTTCTTCTTTCACACAGTATAAAAACGTATACGAATTTTCTGTGGCTGATAAAGAAAGGTTTTGGAGCGGCGAGGCAAGAGAACTTTACTGGTTCAGCTTATGGAAAGAAGTTAAGCAGGGAAAAGCCTTCAATTCAAAATGGTTTGTTGGCGGAAAAACTAATTTGAGCTACAACTGTCTCGACAGACATTTACCTACCGAGAAAAGAAATAAAGCCGCAATCATCTGGGAAAGCGAATCGGGAGAGAGTAAAATATTAACCTATCAGCTTCTCTTTTCACAGGTTTGTAAATTCGCCAACGTTTTGAAAAAGATCGGTGTCCAGAAAGGCGATTATGTAATTATCTATATGGGGATTATTCCCGAAGCGGTTATCGCAATGCTTGCCTGCAGCAGGATCGGAGCAATTCATTCAGTTGTTTATAGTGATTTAAGCAGCCACGCTCTTGCAGAAAGGATAAATATTCTCTCCTGCAAATATTTGATCACGCAGGATTATGTTCTCAAAAAAGGCAACCAGGTTAATCTGAAAAGTAAAGTGGATAATGCCCTGCAAAATTCAACGTCTGTTGAAAAAGTCATTCTATATAAGAGGTCAAATGGGGAAGCAAAATCGGTTTCCGAGAAGGAAATTATCTGGCAGAACGAAATTGAAAAAGTTTCGGATGTCTGTGAAGCCATTCCACTTCCATCTCAGCAACCGCTTTTTAGTATGTTCACAAACGGTCCAAAGGGAGACCTCGTAAACATACTTCACCTGACTGGCGGTTATATGGTTCAATCTTATCTTACTGCAAAATGGATATTTGATCTTAAGGGAAATGATATTATCTGGTCCGTTTCTGATGTGAGCTGGATATCGGGACACACTTACAGTAGTTATGGTCCGCTGCTGAATGGAGTAACAACATTTCTTTATGAGGGGGTGCCGATTTATCCAGAGCCGGATAAATACTGGCAATTAATTTCTAAGTACAGAATTAATATCCTCAATATAAACCCAACAACTGTTCGTGCGCTATTAAAACTAGGTAATGACTGGGTATTTAAACACGATATTTCAAGCCTGAGATTGCTTGGAATAAAAGGCGAAACAATTAAAAAGGATACATGGCTTTGGCTGTATGAGAATGTTGGAAAGCGAAAATGTCCGATTGTAAATACATGGCTTCAAACAGAAACCGGTTCAATAATAATCTCGCCGTTTCCGGGAGCTTCTGAATTTAAACCGGGTTATACTGGCGGTCCTTTTCCCGGAATTGAAATTGATATTGTTGATCTGGATGGAAATCCAATTAAAGAAGGTGAAGGCGGCTATCTGATTATAAAAGACAGCTGGCCCTCAATGTTTACGACAGCCAAAGAAGAAAAAGAAGAAACAAACCTTAATTGCTGGAAACAATTTAAGGGAAGCTACTTTACCGGTGATGCTGCAATCAGACAGAAATGTAACTTTATAAAGATACTCGGAAGGGTTGATGATGTCATTAAATCAGCCGGAAACAGAGTCGGTGGATCTGAAATTGAAAAAGTTTTAGTAGCACATCCTTCAGTTAAAGAAGCAGCAGTTGTAAAAAGATCCGACGAAATTATTGAGAACGCAATAGTTGCATTTGTTACTCTTATAGAAGGTGAGGGCACACCACTTCTCAAAGAAGAATTGAGAAATTTTATTTCCGAAAAGATAGGTTCAATGGCAAAACCAGATGAGATGATATTTATTGCCGAGCTGCCCAAATTAGAAGACGGAAAAATAGATCGGGGCATATTAAGGGGGAAAGCAAAAGAAGGCTTAAAAGAACTTACTGGCGAAGAAGCCGAGCACCAATCAATTCTTGAAAAACTCAGAGGGGATTACCAGAAATTATACCTTGAGTAGTTGATTCATTAGAGTCGGCTGCAACAAATGTTAATTACAACAATTCTTAGCCCCGTTCGTTAAATCCCGACGATAAAATTAATTGCTATTTGTTTATTAATTAATCTTTCACAATTTTACATCGGACCAAGTTCAATTTATTAACATAATTCTAAGGAGACTATTTTGAAAAATCTAATTAGCATTTCTTTGTCCGTAATTCTACTATTTATTTTTATTGCCAATGCTTCGGCTCAACAGTGGACTGATGAGCAGAAAGCAGTTTGGGCTGGAGTTGATGCGTACTGGGCAGCCAGTTCATCCAGCAACCCACTTTCATTTTTGGATTACTTTGATGATTCTTATTACGGTTGGTCTTATGAAAACGAAGCTCCCGGCGGTAAAAGTGATGCGGTTAAATCTTTAAGCTACTGGTTAGCAAAAGGTAAGATGCAATATTATGTAATAACGCCTGCAAGAATTTGGGTTAACGGAAATTTCGCTTACGTTCATTACTATTATACTATGGTAAATGAAAGTGAAGATGGCAAACCTATGACCGAAAGAGGTCGCTGGACAGATATCCTGATGAAGAAAGGCGACAAGTGGATGCTCGTCGGTGATCACGGCGGTGAAATTAAAAAATAATGATTAGTAATATTAATTACTCACGTTACGCATACGTGTCATTCCGGCGAGTGAAAGGAGTCCGGAATCTATGATTATCGATTGTTTTCAGATTCTGGACCCGTCTTCTCCGCCTTTGGCGGATTCGACGAGGCAAGCAAGTCCGTCAGGACTCTCCGTTAGGACTTCGTCCTACCGAGACGAGCGTCCTTTCGAGACGAGCCAGAATGACAAAGTATTGTATGTACTGCGTAACGTGAGTTAATTAATAATAACGGTGGCGCGGATGTCTCCCGCCCCACATAATCTAAGAATCGGTATCCTGTCATATCTCATTACTGGTTCTGTTAGTCAGAAAAATCCTCAAGCACTTCCGTTTATTACTTAAAAAGTTTTACCCTGCTTGATTTTATTAATAAAAAAATAACTATCATAAATAAAAAGGTACAAAATGAAAAAAACAATTGTTTCTATATTCTCATTATTAATCATCCTATTCCTGTCGGGAAGTAGTTTTTCTCAAACCACGCATGATGTGACAGTCACCAATTTTTCATTTTCTCCCGAAGAGTTAACAATTACAGTTGGTGATGCTGTCAGATGGACAAACGTTCTTGGCAATCACAATGTTCTTGCGGATGATGGAAGCTTCACAAGCGGTCCGGCTGCACCGGCACCGTGGGTATTTACACACACTTTTACTACGGTTGGTCTTCATCCTTACTATTGTGAACCACATGGTGGACCTGGCGGACAGGATATGGCGGGAGTAATCATTGTTCAAAATCCGGTTAGTGTTGATGATGAAAAATTAATAGCAGATAAGTTTGAGCTCCTGCAGAACTATCCTAATCCTTTTAACCCGAGCACCAATATCGGATTTCGGATTTCGGATCGCGGATTTGTTTCTTTAAAGGTTTATAACATTCTCGGTGATGAAATTGCTATATTGGTAAATGAAGAAAAGGAACAAGGAGTTTACAATATAACTTTTGATGCGGCAGATTTATCCAGCGGAATGTATTTGTACAAGTTGCAGGCAGGTTCATTTGTGGAGATGAAGAAGATGATTTTGATGAAGTAATATTGTAAAACTCATTTTTTAAAAATTAAGTTATAGGGCGGGCTTACCTCGCCCATTTTTATTTGGTTCAAGTTTTGATTCTAACAAATAGATGCTTAATTTGTTCCCAGCATAAACATAAGGAAGGGTTTGTAGCCCTAACTATGCTATCTCTCGCATTATTTCTTCCCCGTGTTTTCAAGTATTACTTGCTAATTTCAGATTGTTCCCATTTTAGTGATCATTTGGAGTTCTATAAGTAACGGGCATCTCTTGATAAATTAATTTTGTAAGAGTTTTGCCTTAAAACAAAAACCAACCAGGAGGCTATATCAAACGAACACTAACATTCGCAATTTTTTTATTTGCGTTGCTACTTTTTCCATTCAAACCACTAATACCACAAGGTGATCCCTTTCGTATTAACGAAACAGGACCCAGAACGGTTAAATCACAGGATATATTTTTGCTCTGGATGGAGAATATCGGCGGTGGAAATATTAAAAATTATCAGAAAGTTTACCGCTATAAAACAGAGGGTGTTTTAGTTCCACTCAATGAAGTCAACATAGACACAATGTTAACCAAAACTTCCCGGAGAGAAGAAAGCAGACCCGGAAAAGACATTTTTGTTGATGTTGCATCAGGCAAGTTTAATAAAGACCCGTATGATGATGTGGTAGCGATTTGGCGGACCACTCAATCAAACCAGAAAATTGAAATAATGATCAGTCATTTCGATACCACAGGCTTCTTCACAAGCACCACCCCCGTCACTTTCGATGCAGGAGAAGATATTCGTCAGACCGAAGAAATTTATGTAAGAACAGGAAATTTTGACAATGATGAAACAGATGAATTTATTGTTGCTTACCGTGACGCTTCCGATTCTGTTATATTTTGTATGTACGATGTAGATTCCACATTACAGACAACGTTGGTTAACAGATTCTCTAATACAAAAGTTGGAGGATCGAGTCTTACTCATTTTGTAAAATATTTTATTGAAACTGCAGATTTAAATGGTGATGGAATTGATGAAATTATTTTATTTACCTGGGAAACCTCTGTACAGACCACGTACGTGCCGATTGCAGTGAGAATTTATACTTTTGAAAATGAAATAATTGTACCTAAAGGAACGACCACCATACAGGTACCAAAGTCTTCTGCTACTGGAGTGCAGGATTTTATTATGGCATCTGCAAAAGGTCAATTTGATGAAGACGAAAATGATGAATTGGTCTTTAGTGCAGTAGTTAAATCAAACAATATACATGTTTCTCATCATTACATACTAAATGCTTCTTCAAACTTAAATACGATTTTCGTTGGACCAAGACAACAATATACTTTGTCAGGTGCAGATTTTCATAATACTAATACTCTTACAGAATTTGGTTTAACTGCCGGAGACCTGAATAATAATGGAAGAGACGAAGTAGTTTTTGCTGCAGGCAACAGGGTTCGTGTAGCCGCAGTTAAAGATGATTATACTTTTCAATCCAAAGCAAAACTTAATGTTGCAAATGGAGGTACAAACGATTACACACAAAGCAATAATTATCTCAAGGTGAGTGATATTAATATGGACAACCGGGGAGATATAATTATTGTTAAGCGTATTTCTTCCGGTGCTAACGCAGGCTTTCTAACAGCCGTGGTTACTTTTACAGACTCCACACTAAACGATGGAACCGAAAGAGTCTTTGCTAGAATTTTAAGAGATGAGAACGGCACAGGTGGCTACCGTCAATTTGCAATTGGCGTTGGTAATTTTGATGGCTTTGATTTTACGGTCGGTACTCCTTCACTTTACCATGATTACGGTATTGTACAGCCAATCGTAACTCTTAATGCACCACCCATACATTTTGATATGTTCAACGGAAATTCTTATGATATAAATGGATGCTACAATGGTGGCAATTGTGATTTTTGGGCTCAATACAAAAAACAAACAACTTCATCAATTGAAGTGTCAACTGAAATTCATAATGATTGGGATGTTTCTGCCGGATTAAAAAACGAAGGTCAATTCACCGTTTCACCAATGGGAGTTGGTATTTCTACAGGTTATAAAATTTGGGCCACCGCCAGCTATGGGGAAAAATTTAGTAAAGATCAAACCAATCGCACAACTATATCTATTAGTGTGGAAGTAGAAGCAAGAGAGGATGATCGTATTTATTCAACCGTTGCCGACTATGATATCTGGGAATATCCCGTTTTCCATGGAAATGAATCCTTTTCAAGAAGATCATACTTTGCAATTGTACCAAAGAATGTTCAAGCCACATGGTATGGAAGCAAAAGCTATTTAGCTCAACAATATGTTCCTGATCATGAAGTGAGTAATATTCTGTCTTACTATCCATATGATACATTATCTAACAATCCGAATCTGTCAGAAGTTATACGTGCAAGTTATGTTTCAGACAGGTTTTCATTGGATGGATCCTCCTCGTATGACTGGAATGTGGCGATTACAGATTTTCAGCAAAGTGGTGCAGGTAGAGAAAGGGATTTGGGATTTGATGCAGGCATAGAGCTCGGTGGTTTTTCATCAACATTCAAATTCGCAAATAAAAAAATGTCTACTCATAAGGTTTCTATTGAAGATATAATTGATTTAAAGGTGCATCTTGGCAGTGTTAATATGGGAATTGGAGATGTTAAATATGCAGTCACTCCGTATGCATACTGGGGAACAAATGATGCGCTTGTAGTTGACTATGCTGCTCAACCCGAACTTTCACCTCCGGGATTTCCACCAACCTGGTGGCAAACTACTTATGGAAATAATTCCGATCCGACTTTCGCATTGCCCTGGCGTTTGGATCCGGAAAAAGGGTTTAGTTTGAATGATCAGTCAAAAAGATTTCAAACAAAAGACATAACTTTTTATCCCAGGAAACCTGAACCTGGAGATACGTTAACAATTACCGCCCGTGTCAGGAACTTCAGCCTAATGGCTACCCCATCACCGGTATCAGTTAAATTTTATATCGGCGATCCTGATTCTGGCGGCACGCCGATAATAGGAGTAAATGGTACGAATACCGTAAGTACTAATGGCACAATCCTTAACCGGGGTAGAAAAGATGTTGAATTTAAATGGGTTGTTCCTTCCGGACTTCCTTCATATCCAAGGATTTATGCGGTATTAGATCAGGAAAATGCAATCACGGAGATTCACGAAAACAATAACAAGGGTTTTAACGTTTTAGGTGCATCATCTGTTTCAGGTATTGAAGATGAAAATTACTTTATTCCTACTGAGTATGTTCTTTATCAGTCGTACCCGAATCCATTCAATCCATCAACAACGATTAAATACTCGTTACCAAATAGTGATGTAGTCAGCTTAAAGGTATTTGATATACTTGGCAGAGAAGTAACAGTACTTTTAGATGAATACAAAACAGCCGGAACGCATGCGGTTGAATTCAATGCTAGTGGACTTGCTAGCGGTGTATATTTTTACCAGTTGCGCGCTCAGAGTTTTGTTGAAACGAAGAAGATGGTACTGCTGCGTTAACAAAACTGCGGATAGGTTTTTTTGAAGTGATTTTTGTGTAACCTCGTCTCGATAAGTCCAGACGGGATTACAGATTCAAAGGGCGAGTCATCAACTTGCCCTTTCTATTTACTACTAACTACTCACTTCAAATTATTTGGATACTTTAGCGAATGTGTATAATCATTCGATGTTTTTTCTTTTAGTGCAGCCGGCGCAAGCGTTACCCCTTTGGGAGTTTATAGTTGCTTCTGTCAACATACACCTGTTGTTTTTTATGGATAAATTCTTAATATTCTACAAGCGGAAATAATTGTTGAATTTACTTTCAAAAATTTATTAAAACATATTAAGGCTAATAAAATGAATACAAAAAAATTATTATTTGCAAGTTTACTCTTTTCTCTCTTTGTCTTTTTGAATTGTGCAGAGGATAATTCATCGAAAAACATATCCAAAGAAAACCCAGCTGGAATTCTGACTGAAAAAAGCATCTGCGATCTTCTGAGCAAAGAAGAGGCCGGTCAAATAATGGGAGTCAAGTTCGAAGAGGCAACACAAACGCTCCACACCATTAATAAAGATGCGGGCAGCTATGTGTCTCAATGTGCTTATTATACAAATAAAGGATTGCAGCACATTGCTGTTGTTGTAAGACATTTCAAAAATACCACCTTCCCACAAACCGCCGAAGAGTTTTTGTCTGCTTCTAAAGTTGGCGATGCAGAGCTGGATAAGGAAGTTGATGATGCGATGAAAAATTTTATCACCGTTGAAGGATTGGGTGATGTTGCTTTCTGCTTTTCCCTGTGGGACAGCAACTCACTTGTTGTTCACTGGGATAAGCATTATGAAATGATTATAAGTATGTACGATTTCAGTCTCGACCCGCCAACAATAGAAAAACTTAAACAGTTGGCTAAAGAGGTGATGAAAAAAATAAGCTAGATTGTTTCTATGGCCAGCCTTATTCAAATGTTTCCGACCGAGTTTTGGGCATAAACAATTTGCGGTCTTTTCGAATGTGAATCTTTATTTAATTTCAACAACTCACCGAAAAAGAATTTAGCTTTCTTCATGTCACCTGCAAGTTCGGCAGACTTACCCGCCCCATAAAGTGAATTGAACCTGTTTGGATTTTTTTCAAGTGTAAGCTCGTATTGTTTAAGAGCATCTTTTGGTTTATTCAGCTCTAAATATAAATCACCGAGCATTTCTCTGGCGGGAAGAAGCTGACCGGGCGTGACAGGATTTTTTTCTGTTGCATCCTCAAGATCGGCAGCAGCAATCATCATCTCTAAAGATTTTTCCGTTTCATTCTGTGCGTAAAGTTCCCATGCTTTAACTACTTTCTTTTGTATTTCTATCTGGTCAATCCAGTATTTGTTTGATTCGTTATCGACAAAACCCTTTTGGAGCTCTTCTAGCTTCAGGAAAGATTTTTCTGCCAGATCCGGATTTTCGCTTCGTCCGGCACCGATACCATTAGCGTAGTAAATCAATGCTTCGTACTGAGGATACTTTTTAAGGTAAGAAAGCGTATGATCACTTAATTTTAAGTTTGCAGCTTCCTGCCAGTTTTGGTTCTCAAGTACTATTCTGCCCGGAATTGCCGCAATTGAATATGCAGTTGACGGTGTCTGCTGAAAGCTTGATGAAAGTGTATCAAGTGTAAATGAAATTTTTTTTGCTTCGTCAAATTCTGATCTCTGCAGGTATGCATAAACAAGATAATCTAGTGCGTGAAAGTAGTGCCCGGAGATCTGATCACCAACCGGAAGATCCCAGGCAGCCTTTGCTGATCTTGAGTTAAGATCAATTGATTCCTGCCAATAACCAAGCCTTGTAAAAATATGAGAAGGCATATGTAAAGCATGAGGGACTTCCGGAGCGAGCTTATAATATTCACGAGCAACTCTTATTGCATTAGGTGCCAGAAGAGGCACATCATAAGCATGAATTGCATAGTGGAATCCGGCAGGATGGTCGGGGATTATTTCAAGAGTTTTTTCGGCAGTAGCTCCTACTTCACGTTGTATATCATAAGATTTGTCTTTGGGAGAAACTGTAGCAAGCATATTAAGAACATAGAACATTCTTGATTCGATATCTTCAGGAAGATTGTTGCTTGCTTGCTGCCAGCCATCTCTAAATGCAACCAATCTTTCCGGTTTGGTTTTGCTTAGTTCACCATCATAAAACGAAGCAATTGCAGCAGCATAAAATTTTTCCTTTTTTGTTTTTGCAAGACTTAAAGCATTCTGGCTGATTACATAACCTTTTTCAAGCAAAGCAGAATCCGGTACATCCGGCCAGAGCGGATGAATGTAAGTCATTGCTTTACCCCAGTAACCCCAGAAGCAGTCTTTATCCAGTTCAATAACCTGGTCAAAAGTATATTCTGCATCTTCATACGTCATATGATGAATGAGTGCAATTCCAAAGGCTATCAATGTGTCCAGCTTCGGACTGCAGCCATCAGAAAACTGAACTGTACCGCACATTATATCCGGAGTTAAATAAGTTTTTTGTGACTCTGAAACTTTTTGGTCTGAACAGGATAGTGAGAATAAAAATGAAATGAATATCAAAACAACCAATGGTGTTTTAAAGTATTTCCCTGCATTTCGTTTGAATGTTGCCGGGTTCATATAACTTTCCTCCTTAAAAAATTAAATTGAATAAAAATTATTAATGCACCCGGGCTATGGGAGAGTGCTCAAAACTAAGTATTAGTTTGGCAATCGGCAAATGAAGCTTAGATGCAATGATGAAGAAGTAGAATTATTTTCAATCATTGAAGCCGTATAAGAATTTTTGGAAATGCAGGGAAGTAAAAAGGTAAGTTGTCTTTGTAAAGCGACTAAGCAGGTCACTACTGAAAATATTTGTAAAACTATAAATTATAAACTAAGTTACGTAAGTAGTTCATTAAACAATTAAATAAAAATGGAGGAAGTATGTCAATTAGAATTATTGGAACATTTTTCATCGGATTTTTTTTATTAACCGGGTGTTATACTTTAAACCAGATTGGTGAACCTGTGGACCAGGGTATTGAAATAACAAATATGGAAAAAGCAACACCAATAAGTCATTTTAAAAGGGATAAAACAGTCAACCATTTTATATGGGGTCTTGTCAGCCCAAGTAATGCAGAGGTTGAGAAGTTAATAGCACAGGAAGTGCAAAGAGTAGGTGGCACCCGTGCTGTTAATGTTAGAATGACATATCAAGCGACTTTTTTAAACGGGTTAATAAACACTATAACTTTTGGTATTTATAATCCATTTACACTAACTGTTGAAGGGGATGTTGTTAAATAAAGATTGGCAGTAGCATCTGCTAAATTAAAACTTCACTCCTCCTCTTTCAGAGAGGAGGGGATTCTTTATGTTAAATGTCTCAACACTTCCACGAATCTTTATACTCATTAAAGGTCTTGCCGAACTGCGCTGTAGTGCAGGCTTAACTTTCTACACCCTGTCTGCAGATGAGGTAAAAGTATAGATAGAGTTGGCGACCGCTGACGAAAATGACAGCAAAATTGGCTGACAGGATGTGATTTGCGAAGGTGAAAAGGTAGTGGGGAAATAAAGAACATTTTGGTTAAGAATAATGGAGGGTAAAGAAGATACCAAGTTTACTATGCAACTTGAGCTGGACTAATACTATATTGATTTCCTGCCTTGGTTGAAATCTCTGACCAAACATCAACAGAACTAAAATCATCTATGACTTCCACGACTAGTGCAAATTTTTGAGCGGCATTGTTGTATGCTTGTTGTGTCAATAGATTTATTTGTTCAAGCGGATCCATACTTTTGGAATTATTGTCTTCTTACTGTTTTGTTAAATCTTTTTCAAGAAGTGAATAAATTATACTGTCAAGAAACTTACCATCGAATAAATAATTCTCACGGAAGTAAGCTTCTCTCTTAAAGCCAATCCTTTCCAATACTTTTTTAGATCTTTCATTTTCAGGATTTACGTTTGCTTCAATGCTGTGGAGTTTCATATTCTCAAAACCAAACCTTACAATTCTGTTTATAGTTTCATACATATACCCTTTCCCCCAGTACTCGCGTTTAAGTGCGTATCCAATTTCAGCCCGGCAATGTTCGGGAAATATTCTAATGAATCCGATGTAACCAATGAAACTGTTCGAATGTTTTTCAATAATGCTCCAATCTATGCCGGATTCTTTTTTATAAGATTCATCGATTAATTGAATCAGCTTTTCTGAATCGCTAATGGAATTATGTCTGGGGACATCCATAAATCTCATAACATCATCATTAGACCTGATGAGAAGTAAATCCTTTGCATCACTCAACAAAAATTTACGGAAGAGAAGTCTTTCGCTCTCAAATTCAGGGAATGAATTAAAAATACTTTTATCTAT
>Ga0209498_1001871_pt1 | contig 12778 bp, 13 predicted proteins | sample WalLakDeSediment_FD_184131 | JGI IMG/M metagenome (GOLD analysis project Ga0209498, IMG submission 184131) | Lake sediment microbial communities from Walker lake, Nevada to study Microbial Dark Matter (Phase II) - Walker Lake 11/02/13 Deep... | ecosystem: Environmental > Aquatic > Freshwater >...
GTTCACAGGTTCCGGGTTCAACGTTCAAGGTTGGGGACAAAGACAGAATGGACGAACCCAAAACCTGCCGAAGCAGGCTGTCTTCGCTAAATAGGTTTCCATGGACCCCTGGTTTTCATGGGGCAACACAAAGAACAGGGTTGTCATAAGACAATCCGCCTCCAACGTGGAATCCGGGGGGCAGAAATGAAACCCTGAACCTCTGAACCCGTGAACCCGTGAACGGTTACTCCCTTTCTATGGTCTTTTGCCTTCATCCCCTATCGGGGTTGCAGCACCCTCAAGCCGTCTATTGTTCTCACTCCCGAGAAAGCTTAAAGTCCGGGACGCATTGAAGCACAAAACTCATGCCTATTCAAGTTTGATGCATTCGTTAAGAGCCGGAAAATGCCTTTTTCTGTCATTCCCGCGGAGGCGGGAATCCAGTCTTTTCAAGGGCCTCTGGACTCCCGCCGGAGTTTACCCCCGCGAAGGCGGAGGCGGGAGTGACGTTCCGGGAGGCTTTTTACGAATGCGCCAAGTTTTCGCTTGCCCTTGTGCAATGACTTTCGTAAACTCTGTATCAAATTACCTACATGACTCCCTAAAAAGCCCTTAGGGAGATCGCCAACGGATAGAGGGGTATCCCGGAAAAGAAAAAACACCTGGAGGAACCAGGATGGACGAAGCAGGGAAGATCGCAGGCGACTTGCCAAGAGGCGCCGGGCATTCACAAACGCCGAACGATTCGTTGGACCTTCACCGGCAACTGGACCTGATGAATCGCATTCTGGACTCCATCCACAACGGCATCATGATCACGGACGCCGAAGGGTACATCACTTACTTCAATAAACCTTACGGCGATTTCCTGGGTGTGGATCCCGCAGCACAAATCGGAAAGCATTGCACGGAAGTCATAGAAAACACGAGAATGCACATCGTGGCCAAGACCGGAGAACCCGAGATCAACTTCTCCCATCTGATCAAAGGTCGGCGTATGGTCGTACAACGCATCCCCATCAGGAAAGACGGAAAGGTGATTGCCGTGTTCGGCCAGGTCATGTTCAAGAATGTACGGGATGTGGGCAAGTTGGCCAAGAAGCTCTCCCTTCTTGAATCAAAGGTTGAGCACTACGAACAGGAACTCATCACCCTGCGTTCCACCCGGCACACCCTGGAGAGCATCATCAGCGAGAGTGAGGCGATCCAGGCCCTTAAGAATGAAGCATCGAGAGCTGCGGCAACCCAGTTTCCCGTCCTGATCACAGGCGAAAGCGGAACAGGCAAAGAGCTCTTTGCCCAGGGAATCCACCACGCAAGCCCCAGGAGGATTTACCCTTTTGTAAGGATCAATTGTGCGGCCATACCCAAAGACCTGCTCGAGTCCGAGCTTTTCGGTTATGAAAAGGGGGCCTTTACCGGCGCCAGGGCCAATGGCAAACCCGGAAAATTCGAACTTGCAAAATCCGGCACCGTCCTGTTGGATGAAATTGGTGATCTGCCTTTATCCATGCAGCCCAAGCTCCTCCGGGTCCTTGAAGACAAGGAGTTCGAGCGGGTCGGAGGGACCACCCTCATTCGGTCGGATTTCCGCCTGATTGCAGCCACCAATCAGAACCTCGATGAAATGCTGGCGGATAGACGCTTTCGAAAAGACCTCTACTACAGGCTCAATGTCATACCCCTTCACATTCCGCCCCTCAGAGAGCGGCGTGAAGACATCCTGCCCCTGGCCAGGCACTATCTGAAACAGCTTGAAGCCGATGCCTCCCTGCCGGAAATCAGGATGGAGGAGGAGGCGGAAAACGTTCTTTACCACTACCTTTGGCCGGGCAACGTCCGGGAACTGTTCAACCTCCTGGAAAGGGTCGTCTCCTCCCTGGAAGGTGACAGGATCCGGTTCTCAAACCTGCCCTTTCACCTGTACAGGGGACAGAAAAAATTTTCCAAGGCATCCGCCATTTCTATCAGGGACGCTCATGCGGGCGCAGAGAAAGAAGCTATCGTGCGGGCCCTGAAAATTGCCCGCTACAACAAATCCCGCGCCGCCTCCATCCTTGGAATCCACCGAACGCACCTTTACAAGAAGATCAAACAATACCACATCTCTTTTGCGTCCGACCTGGAAGGGCCTGGGTGAGGCTCCACCCTCAGAGCGAGTGGCCTCAGGAAGCCCCCTCGAAGGGGGCACTTGCTTGTCTGGTTTGCCTAGCACTTCAAATCTAGTCCCTCCCCCTTGATGGGGGAGGTCAGGTGGGGGTGCCCCCTCCCCTAGCCCCTCCCACCAGGGGAGGGGAATTCTTGTAGAAGCTTTCCAAACCCCGGATCGGTAGAACCTATCCGGATCCTCCAGAGGTCTGGAGGGTTTAGTGAAAACTAATTCAGTGGCCCTGCTTTGTCCGTGTGCCTTGCGCCGTCTATTCTTTCCCTATGGCCCTTCTCGCTTCCTCCCGGCTCTCAAAAATATAGGGCGCCACATCCCTTTTCTTCAGGGCGTCTCCCAGCTTCATGCGCAAGAAAGCACTCGTCGTGTACCGGCTTACGCCCGTGTAGAAGCGACTCACAACGTCCTTCACCATTTCCGTGTATTCCTCGACCAGATCAGGGGCCAGGTTGAAATTGTCGTAGTTGACGATGGTATACACTTTTTTCCCCACAGGGGTAAGGATGCGCGCCACGGCCTCCCGGATCTCCTCTACCTGTCTGCTTGTGTTCACCGAGTACCCTTCGAAATTCACGAAGAAAAGATTTTCGGTGGGCTTACGACAGCCTCCCCTTCGAGAACAATCGTCCCCTCCTGGTTCACACAGGTGGTCTTCGCCTTCACCCGCTTTTGCTCCTGGTTGATTTCAGAAATCTCCACGACCGCGGTGATGGTGTCCCCAAAACGAACCGGGGCCAAGAAGTTCATCTCCTGGCGGATGTAAATCGTTCCAGGGCCCGGCAGCTTGTTTCCCAGCACCCCGGAAATCAGGCCGCCAAGGAGCATGCCATGGGCGATGCGGGTTTTGAAGAAGGTTTTCTTCCCGTACTCCTCATTAATGTGAGCAGGGTTGAGATCGCCGGTGATCCCTGCGTAAAGATAGACGTCCGTCTCGGAAATGGTTTTGGAAAATTCCGCCCTATCCCCCACCTTCAGCTCTTCAATGCTCTTCCCGATCATGGATCAACCTCTTTTCTCTGAAGGACAAACACTGAAGAGCCCGCAAAAGTCGAAAAACTCAATTTTTTGTCATTCCCGTGAAGACGGGAATCCAGTCGTTCCGGGCACTTCTGGACTCCCGCCGGAGTTTATCCTGAGCGTAGTCGAAGGGCGGGAGTGACGACCTGGGAGACTTTTTACGAACCCGTCAACATTGATGGGTCTGCCGTGTCCCGCCCGGCCTTCGTAGCCGACGTTACTTCGGCGGAGTAGGCTGCACCCTCTTCCCCATCAATCTTCCTTCAGTTCCTTTATTCCCTCATAGTAGTCCAGCGCTTCGGGATTCCTCAAAGCATCTTTATTGAGGACAACTTGCCCCTGGATCACCTTCTTTACGGCCAGCTCCACCTTTTTCATGTTCAGGGTGTAGGGGACGTCCGGCACAGGGATAATTTTGGCAGGCACATGCCTGGGCGATGCATTGGTCCGCAGCGTCGTGCTGATCTTCTTTTTCAGCGCATCCGTCAGCTCCTGACCTTGAGCCATCTTGACAAAAAGGATGACCCGCACGTCCCCTTTCCAGTCCTGGCCCACAACCAGGCTGTCTTCGATCTCCGGAAGCTGTTCCATCTGGCGATAGATCTCCGCGGTGCCGATTCGGACGCCGCCCGGGTTCAGGGTGGCATCGGATCGACCGTAAATCACGACCCCTCCCCGGTCATTGATTTCGATGAAATCCCCGTGCCTCCAAACGCCCGGATACACATCAAAGTAGGCATTGTGGTATTTTTCTCCTTGAGGATCGTCCCAGAAATAAATGGGCATCGGGGGCGCCGCCGCCAGACAAACCAGTTCTCCCTGCTGGTTTCTCACAGGCTTGCCGTTTTCGGCAAAAGCTTCCACGTGCATCGCCAGACATCGGCACTGCAGCTCCCCTGCATACACGGGACCCATGGGATTGCCGGCTGCGAAACAGCCGTTAATATCGGATCCTCCTGAAATGGAGGCGAGCTGGAGATCCTGCTTGACTTCGTTGTAGATAAACTCGAAGCCTTCTACGGACAGAGGCGACCCGGTGGATAGCAGCGCTCTGAGAGAAGAGACGTCATACTCCTTGGCCGGTTTCAATCCGACCCCCTGGACGGCTGCAATGTATCCGGCGCTGGTTCCGAAAACGGTGACCTTGTGATCCTGGGTCATTTTCCAGAGCGCCCCCGGATTGGGATGAAAGGGATTCCCATCGTAAAGCACCAGGGTTGCGCCCACGGCCAGGGAGCAGGTCAGCCAGTTCCACATCATCCATCCACAGGTGGTGAAATAGAAAATCCTGTCTTCCCGTTTAAGATCCGTGTGGAGAAGCAGTTCTTTGAGTTGATTGATGAGCACTCCCCCGGCGCTCTGCACCATGCACTTGGGCAGACCCGTTGTGCCTGAAGAGTACATGATGTAATGGGGATGATCAAAGGGCAACTGGGTGAATGGAATCTCCCCGTCCGCCTCTGAACCCCGGAAATTCTCGTAAAGAACTGCATTCGGCACGCCGCTGATATCGGGAGCTTTTTCCGTGTAAGGCACAACCACCACTTTTTCAATGCTCGGCAGCTCTTTGAGGATATCGGAGATGCGACCTAGAGAATCGAGGCCCTTGCCCTTGAACCAGTACCCGTTGGCCGTAAAGAGCACTCTGGGCTTAATTTGCCCGAATCGGTCGAGAACACCCTTGATGCCGAAGTCCGGAGAGCAGGAGGACCATGTGGCGCCCATGCTGGCTGCAGCCAGCATGGCATAAATGGCTTCCGGCATGTTGGGCATGAAGCCTACGACCCTGTCGCCCGGCTGGATGCCCATGGCTCTTAGAGGCTTTGCCAGCCTGGCCACCTCATCATAAAGCTGGGCGTAGGTCACCTTGCGAACCTCTTGGTCTTCGCCCAGAAAAATCAGGGCCGCATGATCGTCCCGAAACCGGAGCAGGTTCTCTGAAAAATTGAGTCGGGCGCCTGAAAACCACTGGGCGCCGGGCATGTTGTGAGGGTCATCCACCACCTGATCATAGGGTTTGGAAGCCTTGATCTTTGCAAATTCCCACATGGCGGCCCAGAAATCCGGGATATTCTCAATAGACCAGGCATAAAGGGAAGGATATTCCGAGAAGTTTTTCTGGTGCTTCTCGTTGACGAAATCCATGAATCGGTACATGTGGCTGTTCTTGATTCTTTCCTCCGACGGCTTCCACAACATTCTGGCCATAATGAGCCCCTCCCTGATGTTAGAATTTTGGTCCTTTCCAAGGGGCCATCGGCTTGGCGGCCGCTGACCCCTCCCCGATATTGTCTGAGCAAGTTCTATACCAATTCGAAGTTTTCTTGTAAGGGTTCACAGGTTCCGGGTTCAACGTTCAACTTTGGGGACGAAGAATGAAACCCTGAACTTCTCAACCTTGATGAACTCGTAAAAAGTCCTCTAAGTCGTCACTCCCGCGTAGGCGGGAGTCCAGAATGCCTTGATTTTCCTGGATTCCCGTCTTCACGGGAATGACGGAAAAGACCGGTTTTTGAGTTTTTACGAATCCATCAACCTTTGAACCCGTGAACGGATACGTTTTCTTTTACAAGAAATGCGACCCTTCGTCTACCTGGTATTTCCTTCATCATTGGCCGTTGAGAAACAAAGCAGTTTATGGTATAAAGCATTATGGCTGAAATCCTGGCAATCTATGGAAGTCCCCGCCGAAAGGGCAATACCGCGCTTTTACTGAAAAAGGCCGTGGAAGGCGCCAGGGAGGCGCATGCGAACGTGGAGGAAATCGTGCTTCGGGATCTCAAGATTTCCCCCTGCCTGGAAATTTATGGATGCAAAGAGACAGGCCGTTGTGTGATCCAGGACGATTTTCAGCCCCTCTACGACAAGCTCCTCAAATGCCGGGGGCTGATGCTTGCATCTCCCATTTTCTTTTACACGGTGAGCGCTCTGACAAAAAGCATGATGGATCGCTGCCAGTCGCTGTGGGTCAAACGCTACTGGATAGAAAAGACCCCTTTCGGGAAAAAGGAGTTCGCCAAAAAGGGGTTATTCATTTCAGTGGGGGCCACGAAAGGAAAGAGACTCTTCGAAGGGGTCCAACTCACGGTTCGCTACTTCTTTGATGCTTTGGACATGGAATTGTGGGAGTCCTTGCTTTACAAGGACCTTGATTTTGAAGGGGATATCCTGAAACACCCGGAATATTTGCAGGAAGCCTACCAAGCGGGGATGGAGTTGGCCAAAGCCGTCTCCTCCGCAGGCTAGGCTTTTTTCAATGCGTGGCATGATCGGATGATAAACCCAAAGCCTCCTCCAACCAGGCCCGGATCTCTTCGTTCATCGCGTAAACTCCTTTGTTGTGCCCCACGTCCTCGAGAAATCGGTCTCTCAAAGCAAGGGGGATCTCAATCTTCGCCAGTTCCCTTGCCTCGTCCGAGTTGCGGCGGATGAGGTAAATGTGGGGCGGATCGTCCCAGGTATTGACCACAAAATAGTGGGATACGTCGTTCTTGGATCTTACCAGGTGTTTTCCATGGGACCAGTTATTCCCCCATTCGAGGTAGAGGGTTACAGCTTCCTCCGGTGTCATGTCCCAGTTGATATCATTGACCAGGTTCTTCTGATCGCGAATTTCTTCCAGTGCTCTCATCATAAATTCCCCTTCCGGCATCGTTCTCTGACAAGTGCTCAGAACTTAATCACCATCCAATAAAGGTTCAAGGCAGCGATGAACTCCACCGAGGCGCATTTCGTATTGAGGTCAATAACGCATAGTGCTAATATTTGTTTTATATATTCGAAAGGAATATCCATGGAAGAAGGAACCTTTGAAAAAATAGGGCAGTCTGAAGAGAGAATGTACGGACCCAAGGGAATGATTGTGTGCGGGTACCCGCCTTCGGAACAAAGATTTTTCTTCACCTTTATGGAAAAGGCCGGTTTTAACGACAGGCCCGTTATCTTTGCCGGAACCGCAGACGCTTCCTTGTCCTTGAAGGATCTTCTTTCATTGACCACGGCATGGGGGATGGGCGAGGCCTCGGAAATGCCCAGAGCCCTCATCATGTCCGGCTTCACTCAAAACGAACTCCACAAGATTATGTCCGCCTATCGCTACGCAGGACTGCCCGGCCAGCTTTGGGCTACGCTGACGCCCGTTTCGGAGACCTGGACCGTAGCCGAGCTTCTGGATGAACTCCAAAAGGAAGATCAGGCATTGAAAGGGAAGGTCTAGAATGGAACCTATGATGAGGAACCCCACTCGTCTTTTTCTCATATTGCCTATCCTCTTCACTCTCCTTTCTTGCGCCGGAAAAGACATGGTTCTTTCCAACCGGGGCTTCGAAGAACTTTCTAAGGGCAACGACCTTGAGGCCGGCATGAGACTGGAACAAGCCCTGGTCATGAATCCTGATAATCCTTACGCGCTCCTCAATTTAGGCGTGATCTACCAGAGGATGGGGCGGCCTGAAAAGGCCCGGCGCATGTACGAGAAGGTCCTTGCCCTTCAGACCCAAGAAAAGGCTGAGACCAGCAACAACCCGGCTTTCTCCGGCAGGTCGCTTGGCGAAATCGCCGAGGCCAATCTGAAACTTCTGGAAGATGGGGTTTCCGCGCAATGGCCGTCTCAGGAGCAAGGGAAGGCAGGGATCGCTCGGCAAGAGGACACACCGGCGCCTCCGATCGAGAAAGAAGCGGCCGTTGAATCGAACCCTGAACAGGGAGAAACCATTTACAGGGTCCGTGAAGGCGAAACCCTTTTTGATATTGCAGCACGCCATGATGTATGCGGAGACAGGCTTAAATGGCCCATTCTCTTTCGCCTCAACATGGACAAATTCGGATCAACGGAAGATCTCCTGAACAAGCCGATTCAAAAAGGTACGGAACTCAGAATGGTGCAGCCCCATCAGGCGTCGAAAAGGGCAGCCATGATGGAGAAAAGGCTCTGGATCGTGAACGCCTTATCCGTCAGGAGCCTGGACAAAACCGTTCTGCCCGCCACAGCGCTCATGAAAAAGGGGTACTCCGTCTATCTGATTAAAACGGCGTTTGCAGGGGATGAATGGCTAAGCTTGCGAGTGGGTTTTTACGCGAGCATTCTTGAAGCAATGGCTGTGTGCGAGGAGATAACGACTTTGATGCTCAACTCCGGAGAACCGTGTGTCGCGAAGATAGAAATGGAGGAGTTTGCAAAACATGCAGGCTTCATTCGATTTCCGGAAAAACCTTCTCAAAACCCTTGATAAGTCCGTAAATCACGAAGCCGATCACGGCGCCCACAATCCCCGCGCAGACCAAAAGGATGAAATTAGGAGGAATGGTAAACATGATTTTCCCTTTATGCCTGAAGGGCGTTTTCATCTCCCGGGTTTAAACAAACCCTCGAACGGATCATGGAGTCAATTTACCGCTCAAGGTCTCCATTGTCAACCGATTTTTTTGACATCCGCACGGTGGATTTGGGATCGGATGCCCGGGGCGCCCCACACTGGAGGGATGCGCCCCTCGATTACCCTCTGAGTAACCGTGAACCCGGAACCTATGAACCCTTACGAAATAACCTACACATTCTTGAATCCGGCGTCTGGGTTGAACTTCCGAATAAGGGACAGAATGGCCTGGAGATCTTTGTCATTGACGACACAGAACAGATAAGCTTTTTCACGCTCCAGTCTGAACCGAACAAACCCGATGGGCAAATGGGGCCCTTCCACCATCTGGATGTCGCGGGAGCGAGTCCGGAGAACTCTCCTGAAGCTTTTCAGCCAAATCGTTCCATCCCCCTCAAGCAATATCTGGTAAGAGATTCTCAGGGAAAAATACCAGGTGAAGACAAGGATGAACGCAATGACGAACAACTGGGTCCAGTTGGTCCATTCTTTCAAACCCAGGAACGTCACGGATACGATGGTCCAGACGACAAGGGCGAGGTAAAAGATTCCCACGTAGGAAAGCGGAGCCTGGTAAAGGCGGGGGTCACCGGAATTTTGAGGCTCTTTTGTAAATCCTTCATTCATCATGGACGCCGATAAAACAGGAACGCCCCTTTTGATAGGGGCGTCCGCATCAAACTTCTGTTGCCTATTTTCATGGACCTTCTCTTGATGATCTCGTAAAAAGTCGAAAAATGCTTTTTTCTGTCATTCCCGCGAAGGCGGGAATCCAGTCTTTTCAAGCGCTTCTGGACTCCCGCCTTTCCACCCTCCGTAGCAGAGCTACTGCGGAGGACGGGCGCGGGAGTGACAACTGTGGAGACTTTTTACGAGCGCATCTCTGTTGCTTCAACCATAAAGCAACCGTGGGAAGACAAGGATGATTTCCGGAAACATCATGCACAAAGCCAGTCCCACAAACTGAAGCCCGATAAAAGGAGCCGCCGCCTTCCAGATATCCGTGGTCGAAACCTCGGGCGGCGCCACGCCCTTGAGGTAAAACAGGGCATAACCGAAGGGCGGAGTCAGAAAGGACATCTGCAGGTTCACGGCAAAAAGAACCCCGAACCAGACCGGATCAAAGCCCAGTTGCCGGATGATGGGCCCGAAGATGGGGACCGTGAGCATGATGATTCCGACCCAGTCGATAAAAGCGCCCAGGAAAATCAGCATGCCCTGCATGATCCACAGGATGACCCACCGGTTCAACCCCGAACCCACGAGGATATCGGTCACAAAGGCCGACCCCCCCACCATGACGTAAAGAGCCACAAAGATATTGGCGCCGAACATGGTCCAAAGAACCATGGCCGAAGACTTGAGGGTGCTCTCGCAAGCCTGGGCAATGCCGTTCCAGCGCAGCTTCCCCTGCATGAAGGTGATGAGAATCGCGCCGGCCGCCCCTACGCCGGCCGCCTCGGTTGGGGCTGCAACCCCCGTATAGATCGTCCCCAAAACAAGAAAAATCAGGATTCCCGAAGGAATGATCGGGTAAAGGAGCTTGATCTTGCGGGACGTGGAGAGCCGTTCCTCTTTAGGAATGGGAGGCCCCAGCACCGGATTGATATAGGCCCGGATGGTGATGTAAATCGCATAGATCGTGGCCAGCATGAGACCGGGCAGGATGGCGCCTGCGTAGAGGCGGCCTATGGAGGAGTTGTCCACCATGCCGTAGACAATGAGCATGACGCTCGGAGGGATGAGGATTCCCAGGGTCCCTCCGGCCAGGATAGAGCCGCAGGCAATGCTTTTGTCGTACTTGCGCTTCAGCATCTGGGGGAGGGCAATGACCCCCATCGTCACTTCGCTGGCGCCGATAACCCCGCACATGGCCGCCATCATGGTGCAGGCGCCGATGGTGGCCGTTGCAACGCCCCCCTTCAACCACGCCAGCCATTGATACACCATCTCATAAATATCACCGATGAGACCGCTCCGTTCAAGAATGCAGGCCATGAAAATGAACAGAGGGATGGCCGCCAGGAGGTAATTGACCATGAGGCCGAAGATTCGGGTCGGGACAATGTTCACTGCGGCCGGCCCCTGGAGGAAGGCCGTGAAAACGACTCCCACCGTGCCGCACGCAAAAGCGACGGGGAGGCCCAGGGCCAGAAGCAGAAACAGCGACCCGAACATGAGGATGGTGATGAGTTCAATGCTCATGTCATAGGCCTCCCTGTGACGACCATGTGAAGGTCGCGAATCAACCAGACGACCCCCTGGAGCAGCAACAAGACCCCTCCAAAGGGCATCATGAATTTGACGGGATAAAAGGGAGGTTGCCAGTCGGTGAAGGAGAGTTCCCCCGGAACCCTGACGCCGAAGATGGTCCCCCCTCCGAGCATGGTTTGGGAGCTCCAGTAGAAATTCCAGCTTGTATAAATGAATACACCGACAAAGAGGAAGAAACAGACGGAGGTGATCAGATCGAGCAGGGCCTGAGTTCTCGGAGTCCGCGTGGAGTAGATGACGTCCACCCTCACGTGAGCCCGATAATAGTGGGTATAACCGGCGGCCGAACAATAGAAGATGGCAAAAAGAAGGGTCATGCTCTCATGCCCCCAGTTGGTGGGAGCGCCGAAAGCATACCGCATGACGACCTCAAAGGTGATGATAAAGACTGCGAGGAGGATCACCACAACCATCAACTTCCCCACAAAGACGTTGGTCTTGTTGACCACCATGATAAACTTCTTCAACCCGTCCATAAAACACTCCCCTGAGTCTTAACACCCACTCCGCAAGCCTCGGCCCCCACCAAGTTTTCCGGGTGATCTTCCGCGCCCGGCTCAACAATATACGTGTAGGGGCGGGCTTAATGCCCGCCCGAGGGGCGCCCATAAAGTGCGCCCCTACGTTTTCATTTGTGTCAGTGGCCGACAACCGTGCTCACATCCCTTCCCCTGTAAATCTTCCTATAAAGTCAGTTTCTTCCCTTCGAGATCGACCAGATCCGCTTCAGAAAAATAGCCCATCTTCACGGATTTGATGTACTCCCACTGCGACTTAAAGGCTTTCATAGCAAGGGGGTGTTTCTTGGCCCACTGCACCCAGAGGGGCGGGGCAAACTTCTTGAATTTATCAATGTCTTCCTCTTTCAACCGGATGACTTCAACACCTTGTTTCTGGAACAGATCGAAAGCCTCGATGTCGGCCTTCTGGATCGCCGTGTACTGATCCCAGGAGTGCTCTTTCACAACGGCTTCAACCAGTTGCTGGAGATGCTTGGGCAGCGCGTTCCATTTGCCCATGTTGATATCCAGGCTCATCAAGTCCACGGGTTGATGGAGGCACGGGGTAGAGGGCGGGCCCATGATGATATATTTCGCGATTTCTCCGAAACCGAGGTTGTAGTTGATCGCAGCGCCCACGTAGTCTGAAGCGTCGATGACCCCTTTTTCAAGAGCCGGATACACTTCGCCGCCCGGAAGGAGAACGGTGGATACGCCGGCGGCGCGGTAAATATCCGCAATAATTCCACCCGGGTATCGGATCTTTTTCCCTTTGAATTCCTCGAAGGAGCGAATCGGGACCTTGGAATGGATCAGGTTGTCGTCATGCTGGATGGGCCCCACGTACATCATATTGTGTGTTCCATAGCCCTCGCGGGCAATTTCTTTTCCGCCGAGCGACTCGTACCAGGTTTCCCACTGATCCGGGCGGTCCATTCCAAAGGGGTAGGAAGAAAGAAAGGTGGCCACAGGCATTTTACCGGGCCAGTAAACGTCGAAGCAGTGCATGGCATCGAAAACCCCGGCCTTGACCGCGTCAAACATTTCAAAGGTGCCCACAATGGCCCCGGCAGGAAACCCTTCGAACACCACTTTGCCCTCGGAGACCTCTCCCATATGTTTGCAGAATTCCTGGAACTTGACGTAGCCCAGGGTTCCGGCATCCCATGCGGTCTGGATCTTCCATTTGACGGGCGCTGCAGAGGCATGGCGCAAAAAGGCCGGGAAACCGGCGGTGGTTGCGGCGACCCCCGCACCGACGGCCGCTGTTTTCAAAAACCTACGACGCGAAACTTTCTCCTGACTTCTCTCTTTGTCCTTCATGTTTTCCTCCTTTTTCTTGTTTGACACATTGGTAAAGGCGAGCAACAGGAGTGCATTTCCGGTACCCATCGGACCATGCAACCCGGGTGGGACTCGATGAAGATACAATAAAGAAGCGCATGCGCAAGCAGGCAACTCTAGCA
>Ga0209498_1001873_pt1 | contig 12771 bp, 12 predicted proteins | sample WalLakDeSediment_FD_184131 | JGI IMG/M metagenome (GOLD analysis project Ga0209498, IMG submission 184131) | Lake sediment microbial communities from Walker lake, Nevada to study Microbial Dark Matter (Phase II) - Walker Lake 11/02/13 Deep... | ecosystem: Environmental > Aquatic > Freshwater >...
GTGTGGCGGCTGATAACATACTATATCCCTTTCCGGCGGTTTCCTGCCTGATCTTAGATTGATGTATAATTTCCAAGATAAAAAACCAGCGGTTTTTTATTATCTTCATTGTACTCAAGATCCAGCACCTCTCCTATATAGATGGTATGATCACCGCCGTCTATTGCATCTTTTACCGAGCAGGTCAGATTCGCCAGCGTGTTTTGTAATACCGGGGTACCCGCATCGGACCGGTAGTAATCGATTCCGGTAAAGCGGTCGATCTCATTCCCACTTTCTGCGAAGCGCCTGGCAATATCTATCTGTTCTGCACTGAGTATATTAACGGTGAACAAACCGGTCCTATGCAACATCTCCGTTGTTTTTGCCACTTTATCCAAACAAATGAGTACAAGCAACGGGTTAAGTGATACGGATGTGAATGAATTTACCGTCATCCCATGAGGAATTCCCGATTCCTGGACCGTTACAACAGTAATGCCTGTTGCGAACCTTCCCATGACATCGCGGAAGAGTCTCGAATCAATTATTTTTTCCTCGTATTGCATAGTACACTTCTATTAGGGTTTGGTTTATGCTTACATTATAATAAGGCAATCACCGTGCCGACATTTGTAAGTTATTGTTTTTATATGACATAGAATAATTTTACAATCAGACAAGTGTTTCAATATGAAACGCATAAAACCTTCATTTAATCAATATCGCGCAAATCGCTTATTTCTTATGTTTCATAAATAAACGCTATGTTCATTTATGAAACACGATTATACATTTGGTGGTGGCTTAATTTTTAAGTCTTTTATCTTCCTCCAAAGCGTTGTGCGACTTATTCCCAGTCTTTTTGCCGCATTCTGATATATCCAGCTCTCTTCACCCAATACCCGCTCGATAATTATTTTTTCCATACTATCTATTGGTTTATCTGACCTGAGAATGTTTTCGATGACATCGGTCCCCTCAATTGCCATATCATCTTCCAGAAGTTCGGTGGGTAAATGTGCCGGTTCGATGATTTGACCGTTACAGCGAATGTACGCATATTCGGTGATATTTTGTAATTCTCGTACGTTGCCGGGGAAATTATATCTCATAAGAACATCGAGTGCCCGCTGGGATAGCCTCTCAATCGTCTTTTCCTTTGTCATTCGGTTTAATTCCCGGATGAAATGATTCACGAGCAACGGGATATCGACCCGGCGGTTTCGAAGTGCCGGAACAAAAATCGGAACAACATTCAAACGGTAGTAGAGATCCTCACGAAACTCTTTTTTTGATATCGCCGTTTTTAAATCTTTATTTGTTGCCGCAATCAAGCGCACATTCACGCGTCTGGATTTATTTTCACCGACTCGCTGGAATTCACCGTCCTGCAGTACACGTAGAAGTTTAACCTGTAAGAGCGGGCTCATCTCGCCGATCTCATCCAGGAATAATGTTCCCTCGTCTGCTATTTCAAACTTCCCCTTTTTATCCTGATATGCTCCGGTAAAAGCGCCCCTTGCGTGGCCGAATAATTCGCTTTCGAGCAATCCCTCCGGGAATGCACTTGAGTTTACTTTTACGAATTCATTATCTTTTCGGGGACTATAGGTGTGTATTGCCGCAGCTATCAATTCTTTGCCTGTCCCCGATTCTCCTTGTATGAGGACACTTGCATCGGTTGGCGCGACTTCCTCTATGAGGTTATATATCTCCTGCATATTATGAGATTTACCGATGATATTGGCAAAGGAATAGCGACCGTGAATTTTCTCTTCCAGTTGTTTTATCTCGGTAATATCTTTGAACAGCTCTGCAGCAGCAATGATATTTCCCTCTTCATTGCGTAGCGTCACAATACTCGTCAGAGCCTGAAAACGACGGTTATCTTTAGCTGTATACACCATCTCTGCATCTCGTACTTCACGGCCTGCATGGAGTGTTCGGGTAAGTGGGCAATTGTTTTCACAATCGGATGTGCGGGCAACGAGACTACAGCGGTTTCCGTACACTTCACCGATTTCATAGCCGAGCAATCCCTTGGCGCGTTCGTTGAGATAGCGAACCTTTCTATCCATATCGATGATCATAACACCGGTATCAGCGGCATCGAGTAAAGATTCAAGGTTCGATATTTGCCGTAGCCATGTATGTATATCAGCGTCCCGCATACAGATTCACCACTCCAACCCATCCATCGTTCAGAGACGAGGTATGGTAACGTTCATATCTTTCAATGCTTGCAGAATTCTTTCCTTTGCCTCACTCTTACTGATAAGCAGTCTTGCCCCCGAGACAGTTATCTGCTCATCGAGTGTGGTATTCGCACTATCGGTTAACCAACGCCAAACGTGAAAACCGAGTCTGTTCAAGTCATTCGGTTCACGCGTCGGGATCTGTTTAACGCTTTTATATGCAATTGCCTCAATTGAATCATCCGGGTGCAGTTTTATCTCCGGTGGTTTTTTTGTAGCCATAGGTATTCCAGTGTAATGTCCTGATTAAAAATTACGGATTAAAAGATATATATTTTAGCTGATATTTCAAAGGTGCCGGTATACCGGGTTGTATCACTTTATGCTATGCGTATTTTTTCATCAACAGTCGGTTTCGTCCCCAACTCATCCACTATCTTTGCAATAGTCTTACTCGTAAGCATCTTATGAATCTCTTCCCGGAGTTCACCCCATTTTTCGTGAACCGGGCAGGGATTATTGCCGTCGCAAACCGGTAAACCGAGCACGCAGTCGTGTAAAAAGGCATTACCGTCAATCGCTTCAACAATGTGATACAATGTTATTGAATCGGGCCCGCCTCTGAGTGCAAATCCTCCGCTCGGCCCTTTCTGTGATTTTAATAATCCCCTTTTCGACAGACTTTGTAATATCTTTGCCAGGAAGTGGTGCGGTATACTCAAAGAATTTGATATCTCTTTTATATCTGTGTAACCGTCATCACTTTTTGAAGTTATGTAGAGAATCGCTTGCAGTGCGTATTCACACTGTCTGCTAAATAAGACTGACATATTTTTTCCTGTTCTATTCTGAATAGTTCATGCAGCTTATCAGATGCTCATTCCCCCGGTTGCTTCTCACTGTTCCCTCGTCTCAAGGGTCGTTCGCATTTCTTTATATCGTTTGATCTTCCCCTCTATCGTAGATACCAGTAAATCTTGTGAAATCGGCTTGACAATGTAATCGTCTGCACCCATCTTCTTACCGAGCTGGACAATATGTTCTTCATCCAGCCCACTCATAAAAACTACAGGCACAAACCGGAGATTTGCCCGCTTGCGTATATGTTCATAGGTAGTAAATCCGCTCATTGATGGCTTTGGAAAGGTGATATCGAGCAAGATGAGATCCGGGGTTGTTTTCTCGAGGATGTTCAAACCATCCTCCGGTCTATGCACAGAAAAAGGGGTATAACCCTCCTCACGCAGTATTGATTTAATGATCTTCGAAAGCTCTACGTCATCATCGATTACCATGACCACACCCTTTACACGAAGGCCGTGTAATTCGTACATAATCCGGGATTCAATCTTCAAATATTCATCGATACTGACGCTATACCGGTCCCGCAGTTCTTCAAGTGTTCTGGCGCTTGTCGGGGTAATCAATCCATCCTGCCATGCTTCTTTGACCGCATTGATGTATGCGTTCAGTTTAACGGAGTGCTCAATTTCTGCGTGGCGCTCACCGGGGATATCATTTTCTGCACGTACTTTTTCAAGCTCGTCTCGTTCTTTTTTTGAGACTGTTCCGGATTTCCACGCCGCCTCCAGTGCCTTGCGGTAGTTGTTTTCGTTTTCCACTCGCTTCTGTATTTCCGGATCCTTTCCACCCGATTCACCTCCCCGCTCAAGTATCCGTTGCTTCTCGTCTTTCTCTTTCGCTATAAAATCAGCCTGTTCTGATACCCGACCCTCGGCAATCTTTCGCTGATCTTCAAAGCTGATCTTATTCGATGGTTCCTGCTCCGATAATTCCGATTCTACGTATTCGGTTTCAGGTTCCGGGTCCGGTGATTCCGACTCCGGGTCTGGTGATTCCGGCTCCTCGTCTTCGTTTTCAGGTTCTCGGTCAGATGATTCCGGCTCCTCGTCTTCGGTTTCAGGTTTCCGGCTTATTGTCTTTTCATAAACGGAATCAGTATCCTCTTCACCGATTTCCGTATCTGTTATTTGTTGTTCAGTTGGATTATCAAGGTACTCAGGAACGGTTTCGGAAACAGGTTCATCTTCCATTTCTCCGGTAGATTTATTTTTAAAGACCTGGATTCGCTGGAGATATGCTTTCGCATATATATTATTCGCATCTAAATCAAAAACAAGATTGACAAGTTCGGTGGCTCGTTTGAAATTTCCCTGTAATACATACCGGTCAGCGGTCTTTAAAAGATCGCTGATTCGCTGCGCCCGTTCATCATCTGACAATTTCAACTGGTTCATACATACTACTTACTTGGAAAACCACGCTTGTGGCCCACATTAAATTATAAAACGACCTGTTACTACAGTATTCAATGTACGAGTAAATAGTATGAATTTCAAGAAGAAAACGGCACAAAGCGAGCCGTGCAGACATACCGGACATCAGTCAGGAGGGGTCAGACAGTAAGAATCTGATCAATTCTACGTTTATCGATTCGCCGGATGAGACCGATCACGGTACCGACACACGTAAACTGCTCTGATTGAGCAGGTACCATAATCGATGTATATTTCTTATTTTCGGGTTTTAACGTTATTGTTCCATTATCCCGGTAATAGCGCTTCACGGTAGGATCCCCGTTGACAAGGGCAACAATTATCTCACCATTTTGAGGTTCTTTTGTCGGATCGATAAAAAGCAAATCGCCTTCATAGAGCGCTGCATCCCGCATACTATCTCCCCTGACATAAAGACCGAAAACATTCGACGGTGCGGAGATATACTTTCGGAGTTCAAAGTTATCCACAATGTTTTCATCCGATAGAAAAGGTACACCGGCAGGCACAAATCCATAGACCGGTATGGAGGTAGTTTTACGCCGAACGACTTCAATCCCGCGTGCAATATTCGGATGGCGTTTAATAAAACCTTTTTTTACAAGCGCATTGATGTGAACGATCATACTGGAGATATGCCGGTAACCCAAACCTTCGGAGATTTCCGCCAGTGTGGGTGACATATTCATCCGTTCAATGTAAGTCATTATCCAATCGTAAACGCGTTTCTGCGCAGCCGTTAACCTATTTTCTTTAGCCATGATTTTATACCGTTAATATTTATGCTACATAAATATATACCGTTTTTTTCAAAAAGTCAAGTCTGAAAATTATATTTACAATAAAACAGCAATCTCCATATTTGAATTGATTTCATAATATTTGTATATTACTAGATTATAATATCTTTCCACATACAGTAGTATTCAAAAACCTCGTGTCGAATTATCAATCGGTAAAAAAAATATATCGAGGGATCATCTTTGATATTGATGGTACCATAACCAGGACAAGTCAGCTCATTTATGATACTTTCAATTTTGTCACCGAAAAATATATACATAAAACACACTCCCCGCAGGAGATTATTGCAATGTTCGGCCCCCCGGAAGATTTCGCGATGCGAAAACTTGTTGACAGTTCCGATTATGATAGAGCTATGGAAGATTTTTATCTGTACTACAGACAATATCATAACCAAAAAGCCGAGCTGCACGACGGTATCATTGAAATATTAGAACTCCTTTATAACGAAAATATACCGCTCGGTGTATTTACCGGAAAAGGTTACAAAACGACTGAGATAACTCTTGAAGAATTTGGTCTGACAAAATATTTTAGTACCGTCATCACAGGTCACGACGTGAAACGGCATAAACCGGCGGGTGAGGGCATAGAACTCGCACTGCAACAAATGCGCGTGGCTCCGTCCGATGCGCTTATGATCGGTGATTCTGTTGCGGACATCAAGGCTGCGCGCGATGCCGGTGTCGATATTGCAAACGTGTTGTGGGACCTGTACAGCCACCATACACCTTTGACGCTTGATACAGACTACCGTTTCCTGTCAACCGGTGAATTTCGCCGGTGGATTGATGAATTTATTACAATGAGTCGAAACAATAACACTGATAAAACTAACTATGAATAGAAAAACAAAAGTCGGTGTGATCGGTGTCGGACATCTTGGAAATCTCCACGCCAAGATGTATGATATGATCCCCACTGCAGATTTTATCGGCATATACGATATCGACAACGATCGCTCTCAGGAGGTTGCAAACCGGTTCGGGGTCAAAGCATATCCGGATATTGAAGCACTACTACATGCTATCGAGGCAGTAAGCGTTGTTACGCCAACAAGCAATCATTTTGAAACCGCTTCTCTTGCATTGAACCATGGAGTACATGTTTTTATCGAAAAACCGATCACAGCCGATGTTCAGTCCGCCGGCGAACTGATCGATCTTGCTAACGGAAAAAATCAAATTGTTCAGGTCGGTCATATCGAGCGGTTTAATCCTGCTCTGATGTCGTTAAAATCGATCGGATTAAATCCAATGTTTATCGAGTCTCACCGGCTCTCACAATTCAATCCGCGCGGCACCGACGTGGCTGTCGTGCTCGATCTCATGATTCACGATATCGATATAATTCTCAGTCTCGTGAACTCGCCCGTCAAACAGATTGATGCGAACGGCGTTGCAATTGTTTCCGACTCTATAGACATTGCGAACACCCGTATCCAATTTGAGAACGGTGCAGTAGCAAACATCACCGCCAGCCGGATATCCCAGAAGAAAATGCGTAAGATGCGTATCTTTCAGCCTAATGCCTATATTACGATTGATTTCCTTGATGGATTCGCAGAGTTGTTTCGTCTTTTCACCGACGATATCGCAACTCCGGAATCCGGGATGGTACTCGGTGAAATCGGAGTGGGAGAACAGAAGAAAAAAATTGTCTATGAGCGACCGGATGTTCCCGATATCAATGCCCTCGAATACGAACTTGCTGAATTTATAGCAGCGATTCAGAGGGGGACTTCACCGTTGGTAACTGCAAATGAAGGGAAAAATGCTCTCGAAGTTGCGCTTGAAGTCATGGAGAAAATAAAGGGACAAACCGTGCCGTGGTGAAAACTGAAAAAACCGAAAAGAAGGTCCGAAAAATCACCGTATCACTCCTCGATGATCCGGTCATCCCCATTCTCTCAACTCTTTCGGAAGAAATCGAAACCCCGCTCTATATTGTCGGCGGATACGTACGCGACTTTTTGCTCGGACGTACCGTAAAAGACATCGATGTTATGGCTTCGGGCGACGGTATATCTGTAGCAAAAGCATTTGCCGATAAAATCGGAGCCAGGAATGTCATCGTGTACGAAAAATTCGGAACGGCAATGGTGAAACTATCAAATCGCGATATCGAGTTCGTCGGTGCACGCAAAGAAAAATATCACGAAAGTTCCCGGAAACCTTCGGTACAACCGGCAACCGTCGACGAGGACCTGTCCCGCCGGGATTTCACCATAAATGCTATCGCCATAGCTATGCACCCGTCGGAATACGGAGTTCTTCTCGATCCGTTTAAAGGAAAAGCCGATCTCAAAAAAAAGATTATTCGCACACCCCTCGATCCGGACGAAACATTTGACGACGATCCGCTACGAATGCTGCGTGCGATCCGCTTTGCTGCACGTTTGGATTTTACCATTCATCGGGACACGCTACAGGGTATTAAAAAAAATAAAGAGCGTATATCGATAGTGTCGCAAGAGCGCATTACCGACGAACTTCTCAAGATTATACAAGGCGATAAACCCTCGGCCGGATTTTTTCTACTCAAAGAAACCGGATTACTGAAAATTATATTTCCCGAGATCGATGCACTCGCAGGAGTCGATCAACGGTATGAACATCACCACAAAGATGTTTTTTATCACACGCTTCAGGTGCTGGATAATATTTCCGAACACACCGACGATGTCTATCTCCGCATAGCCGCGCTTGTACATGATATCGCGAAGCCGAAGACAAAAGCATTTCATCCTCAACAGGGCTGGACATTTCACGGTCATGAAGAGTTGGGTGCGCGTATGATAAAGCATCTTTTTAAACGGTTTAAGCTTCCGCTCGATCGTGTGCCGTATGTCGAAAAACTTGTGCGGTTGCACCTCCGTCCCATGGCGCTTGTCGACGAAGAGGTAACGGACTCGGCTGTCCGTCGATTATTATTCGAAACGGGCGAAGAAATCGACGACTTGATGAAATTATGCCGCGCGGATATAACCTCGAAAAATCCGCGTAAAGTAAAACAATACCTGAACAATTATAACCGGCTCGTCAATCGGATGGGAGAAATCGAGAAAAAAGACCGTTTGCGGAACTGGCAGCCACCCATCCGGGGAAATGAGATTATGGAGCGGTTCGATATACCGCCGGGTAAATTGGTTGGTGTACTGAAGAAAGCCGTAGAAGATGCTATACTCGACGGCAAGATTCCGAACGAGTACGAAGCAGCCCTGGAATATCTTTATAAAGTGAAGGATGATATTATCCGCGAGTATAACAAACATGTATCGTCAGAGGGTGAGAACAAATGCGAGTAGTTTCTTATTTTGTGCTGTTGATTATTATTTCGGTCATACACCCCTGCGAATCCCACGCAAGCATTTCATATAGCATCAACGAACTCGAAGAAAGAGCTCATACTGTATCTTCGAGTGATACGTTTGCCATACCGCGGGTCGAAGGTACCGTTCTTGTTGACGGGATACTCGACGAAACCGTTTGGCGGGAAGCCGTGGTATGGGAACTCCCGTATGAAATCCGCATCGGAGAAAATACCGAAGCCCCGATGGAAACATATGTTCTTTTAGCATCGACATCATCCGAATTTCTTATAGCATTTGTGTGTCTCGATCCTGAGCCGAACAGGATTAGAGCGACACTCACCGACCGGAACAGGTGGAGCAGAACGGAGGACGATCATACCGGTCTGTATCTCGATACTTTCGGCGATAAACGCAACGCATATTATATATCGGTGAATGCGCGAGGTGTACAGTTCGACGCGATGAGACTCGACCGGGGCGGACAGGGAACAGCGGACGATTCGAGCTTCGATTTTCGATGGGAGTCGGCGGCACAGATTACCGATTTCGGTTACGTTGTTGAAATAGCCCTGCCGTTTCGGTATCTCCGTTTATCGAATAATGTGCACGACGGGAAAATTACCTGGAATATCAAGCCGTTCCGTATCATCCCGAGATCTTTCCGGTATGAAACGATACCGGTACGCTGGGATTATAACCGCAACTGTTTCCTCTGTCAATTCCCTTCAGTGACTATAGAGAACCCGGACCGATCCTTCCGTCCGGTTCAGATGATACCGTATGTCAGCGGTATTTACGAAAAGACACCGACGGCAGAAAATGCAGACCCGTCGTACGGGATCGATATAAAATATCAGCAGGCGTCTTGGGCAATCGATGCAACCATCCTTCCCGATTTTAGCCAGGTTGAAACCGATGCATTTCAAATGACAACGAATATTCGCTTTCTGCCCCGGCTGTCGGAACAACGGCCCTTCTTCACGGAAAGAACTGATCTAATGCGGTTACCGGTTTCACAAACGATTTATACCCGTACGCTTCTCGATCCTACCGTGGGACTCCGCGCGACCGGAAAAACCGGACCCCATAACTGGTTAGCTCTCGGGCTGCACGATAAAGCAACCTGGTTGCTCTTTCCGGGTAGAGACGGTTCATCTACATACGTTATGGATAGCCAGTCATACAATGCACTCTTCCGCTATCGATACGATATGTCCGCAGACGCCGTCATGGGCGTGTTCGTAACTTCACGGGATTATGAGGGCGGCTATAACAGATTGATCAGTGCAGACGGTCAGTTTGCCATCGATTCCAGACACACATTCGTCGCTCAGCTGCTGGGCAGTCATACCAAATATCCGAGCGAGGTAGCCGGGTTAATTAACTATCGAACCGACGATTTTTTTGGATACGGCTACTTACTCCGGATGGAGCGCAGCGGTCGCCATTGGAATTACCGTATCGAGACCCGTGATTATGAAGAATCATTTGTCACCGGAATGGGATTACAGCAACGGGTCGGTACACGGAATGGAATCGCACAGACTTCATACGATATATTTCCGAACCATGAGTTTGTCAGACGTATCGGCTCATACCTTACGATGAGCGGCACATGGGACAGATATAATCATGAACCGTTAAATTTGAGCGCGCGGGGTGGTATTATTCTCTCGGCCGCACATCAAATATATGCCGATATTAATATTCAACAGGAGCGTGAGAGCCTATTGGATCAGGCATTCGATCTTTCGCGATACGGCATGTTTTTCAGAATTATTCCCACGCACTGGTATACCTTCAACACACACTTTAGTATCGGTGATGCCATAGACTACCGGCTCGTCGAACAAATGAACAGTTTCAGCGGATGGATCAGCAATACGTTTTATTTCCTGAACAGACAGCTTCAGCTATCACATAACATAAACTATTACCGTCTGTTTCACGACGTGACCGCTCAGGATGCCTGGATACACCGGACATATGCGGAACTGCAGATCACATCGAGCGTGGCAGTTCGAAATATCGCCCAATGGAGAGATTTTGAGTGGAAAGATCCCCGGTACACCGGAGTTCCCGACAAACAGCAGACATTCGAGAACCAATTCCTGATTCGGTACAGATTCAATTTCGCAACGGCATTCTATGCCGGAGCATACGGGCGGTGGAATACCGTTGACGATCAAACAACGAATATGTGGCAGGTGTTTGCGAAGATTTCGTATTTGATCTGACACACCCGGTCTTGAGGTATTTTTCCGGTAGTTATCTACCGAAAGGTATCGTCACCCCTAACCATGGGACTCCGATAAATCCTCCGTCAGTATCCAGTGGCCGGATCAAAGCAAAATCAACAGCGAACTTTTCCGGAGCCCATCTAATTCCAGCGGAAATTATCCCGGCGAATTCTTCACCCGGGAAAAACCAGTTTTCAGAAATTAGATATAAAGTGCGCCCTAATCTTATCATACCACTGATATTCATTACGGGACTTTTCGACCAACTACCATCTCCATAACCGTACGCAATACCAAAAGACAAATTATCGTCACTTGTTCCGATTGTGGAAACAACATATACGAGTCCCAATCCCGCAGATTCCCTTCCTACTATACCGCCAATCATAGCACCTGCAGCAACATGAATGTTTCCTTTTTCGATGGGTATAGAAAATTTCGGAAAAACCCAAACGGGGGTATCCGAAACACCTAATAAAAATAAAGGTATTATTCCTCCACCTATGGAAATATTGTCGGTAATCCCGACATTTACATTATTGAAAAATATCCATGCATTCTGATAATATCCTTGTCCCTTTTTCAATCCGATGGCATTTGTACCGAATAAATATCGCGTGGGCTGGGGGTTTTCAAACCAATAGACACCGTCTTTAATCCGACGAGGATCGATTTTTGTCATTTTTATAATGTCGGTCTTTTCAACTGTCAGTTCTCCAAATCTCTCTGACCTGATGACAATCTTTTCATCATCCTCTTCAAGTAAGATACCGATAAAAACCGTACCGTCGACAGTTTCGATTCGATACCTATCCTCACCCTCAGCATTGATGATTAATGGTGTCACCGCCAACATCATACTTAAAATCATCTTCTTACTGATCAACAAGGTCATTATCTCCGGTACAAAATTTCTAATATTTTTCATCGTTGTCTCTTTTTCATTTAATACACGGGTCTTTATATGCTCGATGTAAACCCGGACCGGAAGGCCGGTATATCCGTAGTGACATCAATAACCCTTCCGGTAGTTCTAAAACACCTGTCCAAAATTAAAATAGAATCCCATCGTTTCTTTGCCGAATCCCGCATCAACCCGGACTATGAAGGTATCCATGTGAAACCGGAGTCCGACGACCGGACTTGTGAATATTGTACTATCAAAAATATCCCCGACACTACGCGCCACGGTTCCCGCATCAAATCCGACTACTCCCCCGAACCGCCAATAGATCGGGAACCGCATTTCTATATTTGCAACCGCGCTCGCTCTGTCAAGGAACCGGTTCTGTGAATATCCGCGTATGCTGTTATTTCCTCCGGACGGTATGAGTACCTGAACCGGCAGATCATCGCCGGAAACCGACTTCATCTTAAGCCGCGTCGCGAGAACGGTTTTCGGATAGAATAAGACCATATAATTTTGCAATGATACATTCACAAAGGTAAACGCCACATTATTGAGCGAAATATCCGGGGCAAATTCAACTTCTGCATCTACCACATGACCGCGTGACGGATTTATATAACTGTCGCGCGTATCATACCGCATACCGGCCGATACCGAGGAGTATCTCACCGTTCCCGAATTCAGCGACGGCGGGAGTTTATCAAGTCTGCCCGATTCCTCAAAATTATAATTCCGGATGGAGGTATATTTCAACCCCATCCGCGCAATAACATGCGGACTGAATCCCCTGCTCAGGGTCGTCTTAATCTCAAACGGCTCCTGTGTATAAAACTCACGATCTTCATAGCGCGATGTACTCCCGATCCCGAAAAAGCTGTTATGAATCCATTTATCATAATCGACAACCACATCCAAAGCAAGAGGATATTTTTTCCCCTGCCGAATTTCGAAATCCGGGATGGAAAATACCATTCTATACCATCTCTCCCCCTTGGTACTGTTGAACGCTATGATGTCGAATGACTCTTTT
>Ga0209498_1001874_pt1 | contig 12769 bp, 12 predicted proteins | sample WalLakDeSediment_FD_184131 | JGI IMG/M metagenome (GOLD analysis project Ga0209498, IMG submission 184131) | Lake sediment microbial communities from Walker lake, Nevada to study Microbial Dark Matter (Phase II) - Walker Lake 11/02/13 Deep... | ecosystem: Environmental > Aquatic > Freshwater >...
CACTGCCTCGAAAGGTGAGATGTTACGCTTCAATTCATCGGGCGGAGTAGACGGGCCCGATACTGTGGAACCACTCAAGAGTACTGCCAAAGCGGAAGCAGAGGCGCTTTTCTCAACAGTTGATAGGGTCTTGAGCGAAGTGTACTATGTTCCCGCGATTCGCGGATTCGACAGCCCGGAGTATCCGCTAGGCGACGATTTTATATTGGACCTTCAGGCGGGTGAGAACGCGCAGCAAGCTACGAATTTCGTATATGCGGGGAAAGATATCGAAGAGATCGTGTCAATCTGGTGTAAAAACATTACAGGAAGTGGAGTTGGAGCCGAAGTTATTCCAGGCAAGAAGGTCGTGGTGGATTCTGATGGAGCGCGAGGCGGTATTCCCGTCATTTGTGATGGCTTCGGCACAAACCAATTGGTGAACGTGCTTTTGACCTTAGCGATCACGCCCAAAAGATCGATAGTAGCTATCGAAGAGCCGGAGATTCATCTGCACCCGAAGGCTCAAGAGAACCTGTGCCGCATTCTCCTAGAAGTAGCCAAGAATGAAAACAAGCAACTGATAATCACGACGCATAGCGAAAGAATCCTGTGGTCATTTGTGTCCGCCGTCAGGAATAGGGAGCTAACACGAGACGAACTTGCTCTTTACTACTTCGCCAGCAAGGGCGAAGAGCCACAGCGCATAGAACAGGACGAGTACGGCGACATATACGAATGGGGCAGGGGTTTCTTCGCGTAAAAATGAGTTGGGCCTCGACTGGAAACACTCTGGTCACGGAAGTAACATGGCTTTAAAGAAGTCTTGAGTTCCTCTAGTTAGACAAAACGTTCTTCCACACAATAAAGAGTAAAGCCCCTATCACCAACCAAAACCGAGTAATCCATTTTTAACTATGGTCTTGACATTGTTGAAATTAAGAGTATTATGTAATCCATCAGGTTATTACGAGGAAGAATGTGGATATAAGATACAAAGTTGAAATCAGTCCTAGCTACGAATGGTTAGGAGATGCAGAGAACGTAGGTATTTCTCATCGTGAACTTGAGGTATTCGCACTGGTAGTAGAGGGTTACACAAACAAAGAGGTAGCTGAGATTCTGCATATAAAAAACCAATCGGTTAGGAATCACATGCACCACTTTATAAAGAAGCTAGGAGTGAAAAATGGCAGTCAGGCCGTGGTAATAGCTCTATCCATGAATCTAATCAAATGGAAGATGATATCAGGTGATTTTAATATAGAGATAAATTCGAATGATTATCTTGAACGGTTTAGAAGACTTCTTAATGGAAAGGATTGGGCGAGTGGTATTAGTGCAAAAGACAAGAGAAGAATAAATGCTAAGCTGCTTTCTCATGGAATAGACGTTGATAAATTGGGTGAGAGGGAAAAAGAATGAGCGTCCCTCCTTCTGGCCTCGTCCACTATACGAATAATACATCACAAAGCTACAGTGAGACTGGTGAACTGCTAACATACGATGAAATTATGGAGTGTGAGGCAGAGGATTTCGTTGAGTATATAAACGAGCTGGCGGAAAAGGCAATACTGCTAAAGCATAGGGAAGACCCGACACGGGGTGTGATAATAAAACCGAGCGATAGCTCAAGGTACTTTGAGCGCGGTAAGTGGAAAGCCCAGCGTAATATCAGGACACGGTTTGGGAGGCACTACAGAGCGACAGGCACATTTGTCACTCTCACCTATGATCATGAGAAGTATTCACGATGGGAAGCGTGGGAGAGATTAAAATGGTCGACGTCAACTATTTTTGCCGGTAAACGACAATTATTTTTACCGGTCCACCTCCTTTCCGTTTTGGCCTGCCGCGCCCGTACGGTAGCTGGGCACGTTAAACTCCAGGATAACAGAGTGATGGACCACCCGATCTATGGCAGCCGCGGTAGCCATGGGGTTCTGAAAGATCCTGTCCCACTCTGAAAAGACCAGATTTGAGGTCATGCCCAACGCCCGCCGCTCGTACCGCTCCGCCATCAAGGTAAACAGGACTTCGGACTCCTCGGCACCCTGTGGAAGGTAGCCCAGGTCGTCAATAATGAGGAAATCGAAGTTATCCAGCTTACGCAGCATTCTGGGCAAATCCAGGTCGCGTTTGGCCGCCAGCAGGTTCTGCACCAGGTGGTAAGCAGGCGTAAACAGGACCGAGCGCCCCGCTTCTACCAGCCGGTGACCGATGGCGCACATGGCATGAGTTTTTCCGGTCCCGGGAAGACCGAAGGCAAGCACGTTCACGCTGCGCTCCAGGAAGTCTCCCCCGGCCAGGTCATCGAGTTGCCGTTTCAGTCCGGCGGGTAGCCTGTCACGTTCCAGAGTGCCCCAGGTTTTCCCCGCGGGCAGTTTGGAGGCGTTCCTTAACCGGGCAGTCCGCCTCTGCTTGCGATCCTCTGCCTCCATCTCCAACACCTCAAGCAGGCTTTCCAGGGCGTCACCATGGCCCGCCCGGGTAAACCGGTTGACTGCTTCAGCCCCCACCGTGGGCAGCTTGAATTGGGCGCAAAGGTGGGCGATTCGGTTCGCGTATCCGTTACCTGTCATCTCACCCCTCCCGTAAGCAGGGCATCATAGACCTTGAGGTCCGGCACGCCCAGTGAAGTAAGTTGAGGCACCCGCGGCGTAACGGGAGCAGCCAGGTCACGCACCTTCAGGTAGTCGAAAGCCACGCCCGATTCCAGGAGAAGTGAAAGTGCCCGGTCCACCTCTGATTCCATAGTGGTGGCTGCAAGGTACAGGATACGGACGTAGTCTACATCGGCGCGCTCTCCACGCCACCGGCATAAGGCTTCATAAGACAGCCTGAAGTTCTGTGTTGGGAAAAGGTGCTCCCGGAAACGGTACCGGGCGAAGGCACCCGGTTTACGCACCAGCGAATGGACGATATGGCGGTAATCGATATTGGCGTCATTGGCCCCATGAAGTCTCTCCATCTCCTCCACTAATCGGTCCTTGTAGTAGACTTCCAGATGGTCTGCATACTGCCGTACTTCCACCTCCATACCCTTGAGGCGGGCAGGCACGGTATAGGTCTTCTGGGCGACGCGGATGATGCTCCACTTGCTGACCTTGGGGCGATAGGTGGTGTATTCGGGCACGGGCGCCGGCGGCAGGGGCCTGAGATACCGCCGCTCCACGCTCAACTTGGGCTCGGTGCGACGATTACGTCTGTTTACGACTTCACGGACAAAAGCCAAGTACGCTTTCACGGTGGGAAAATCCCGGCCGCTACGGAGGATGAGCGCCTGGTCAACAGCGGACTTAAGCCGGTAGTGGGCCTGCTCCACCACGCCGTTTTCGTGTGGTGCGTTCGCGTTGGTTGTGGTGGCACGAATATCATAGTGGTCGAGCACCGCCCCGTAGCGCTCGCTGAGAGCACGCCCCCGGCTGTTCTTGAGCTCATGGGTGGCGGCGGAGAGATTATCGCTACGTACCACCTCGGGCACTCCGCCAAGCTCCCATAGAGACCCCTGTAATCCCTTTACCAATGCCTCCAGGGTCTCTCCCCTGGCAAGGTCCACGAAGCGCCATCCCGAGTAGCTCAGTACGAACTCGAAGAAAAGGTGCGGGAAGGGCTCTCCCGCAATCGTGACCCTCAACTCCTGTCCGTGTGTGAAGTCCAACTGAGCTTCACGGCCCGGCGGGTGCTCTTGAGGGAAGAATACCTCCCCGTCAGGCCCGTGTATCGCACGCCAGTCCCGCAGACGGCGCTGCAATGACCTGATTTGCCCCTGATTGAACCTGCCCGGATACCTCTCCTCCAGCCATTCCAGGATAGTTGTCGCCCTCATGACTCCGTCCGGGTCCCTTCGCAGTATAGGCTCTATCTCTTCGGCCCAGACTCCGGCGAAGGGGTCTGGCCTGGTTCGCCAATACCTGTCTCTCTTTTTCTCTGATGGTAGCGGTCCTCGCTGCCAGGTCCGGGCAGTCCGAACGCTCATCCCTGCTGCCGCAGCTGCGGCTTCCTGTTTCTTTCCTTCCATAATCTTCTGCCTCAGTCGACGTACTTGCTGGTCGGTGACCATCCGGATACCTCCTCCGGCTAATGGTCACACCTCTTCTCTATTTCACGCAACACCGGCAATTCTAGTTGTCGCCGACCGGCAATTATAATTGTCGCACATCAACAAAAGACCTTAGGCGATTTAAGCATGATATAACTATGAGATACAAAAGGAAAGGCCGCACCTCACCTAAATATATCTCAGTAATTGAGGAACAGTCGAAAACCGGATATCCCCACGTGCATTTATTCTATCCGCGGCTGCGCTACCTACTGGACAAGGAAGACCTGCAAGTCTTGTGGGGTGTTGGTCGTACCAGAGTGGAATATGCCAAGAACGTAAATATAGGCCGATATGTTTGCAAGTATATTACCAAGATGGGTGGCTGGTCTGATGAGGCGCTGGCGTTCATCTGGAGGCGTAAGATACGGCTTTACAGCTATTCACGGTGTTACAAGATGCCAGCCGAGGATAAAGAGCCGAGTGAATGGGCGTACTTAGTGTCAACAACCAGGCGAAATATAGAAGATAACCTGAGCATGATTATTCGGGCGCGACCTAATATAGAGAATTTAGAGGACTATCTAGACGATTTATCGGAGACGACCGTTAGTCAAGGTCGAGCGGAGCGAGGCCGAAGGCGTGCCTTGACTAACGAAGAAGAAAGCACAATAAAACCCTGAGGGGCTAAAAAGACCCTCTTACCAAGAAAACGAACCAGCTTTGAGTGAGGATAAGCTAGTGACAGTAATCTGCCCTAAGTGCAAGGCGGAGAACCAGCTTCCTGACACTCTGGACCGAAAGACCGCGTATAGGTGTAATGTGTGCAAGTCGAAATTCACACGCATCTCCAACGTAAATTTCGGGGAGGCCGCCGCCTGGACACTCGTGGCATGGTTGATTGTACCTGCATTGGTCTGGGGCTCCGTTCCCTTAATTAGAGGCGCCTCTGAATACAGCACCGAGATAACCTTAGCTGAACTTGGTTTTATATTGGCCTTGGGTATAGGAATCGCAGCCATACTAATGACCATCTTTCACTTGAAGCAAGGCCTTATGCATAAGAAGTTCACAAGAGGTAGTCCACAGGGTTTTCGGCGATTTCGGTGGATATCGGGGCTAAGTCCTTTCATCTGCTTCGCAGCAAGCGGATTGGCCTTTGCCTGGTGGAAATGGTGGGCATGAGGATGAGTGAGTCAGAAGGAAGGGGCAAGGGTGGTGGTGGGCGTGGCATTGCACGCCCCCGCACTATAAATGAAAAGAAGCTATGCTATACAGTACCGGAGGCGGCGGAGCTACTTGGCTTCTCACGTAATTTCGGGTATGAACTGGCAAGAACCGGACAGCTACCAATTATACGATTCGGACATAGAATATTAGTGCCAAAGGCGGCATTTGATAAAATGCTTGGTCTATTGCCAGAAAGCGAGGCGGAAAAATGAAAGGTCATATACGGCAAAGGTCAAAAGGAAGTTGGGAAATATTCTATGAGATGGCAGCCGATACGGTAACTGGTAGGCGGCGGCAGAAGTCGCAGACTGTCAAAGGTACAAAGAGAGAAGCGCAGCGTGTACTTCGTGAAGTCCTGATGTCTCTTGAGCAAGGGGCATATGTCAAGCCTAACAAGGTTACTCTTGGGGATTGGCTCAGGCAATGGCTCAAGGATTACGCTTCAATGAATACAACTGACAGGACACAGGAAAGCTACTCCTCTATTGTTGAGCGTCACTTGATACCATCACTCGGAAAGGTTATGCTCCATGATTTACAGCCTCAGCATATTCAGAGTTATTACGCAGAGAAGTTGAGTAATGGTAGGGCTGATGGAAAGGGTGGCCTCTCAGCGAGAAGCGTTGTTTACCATCACCGGATACTGTCAAAAGCCCTTGACTATGCGGTGAAGATGGGAATGGTGGTGCGCAATGTAGCAGGTCTTGTGCAGCCACCAAGGGTAAAAAAGGTAACTATGAGAACGCTGTCACCGGAAGAAGTGACAAGGTTTCTGAAAGAGGCACAAGAAACGGATTATTACGTTTACTTCGCTACTCTGCTTTACACTGGATTACGGCGTGGTGAACTTCTGGCGTTAAGGTGGCGTAATCTGGATTTAGTAAAAGACACTTTGACAGTAGTTGAAACGGCGTACAAGCTAGGCAATGGTGAATATATTACCAAAGAGCCAAAGACAGCACAGAGCCGGCGCAGTGTTGTTCTTACACCTGCTCTGGGGGAATTGTTCAGGGAATATCGGATTGACCAAGAATTACTGAGGATTCAGCTTGGTGTTAGCCTTGATGCTGATGATTTCGTATTTATCCGGCCTGATGGAAGCCCGATTAACCCAAATGCGGTAACACTAGCCTTCCGGCGTATTATTAAAAAAGCTGGCCTGAGAAGCCTCAGGATACATGATTTAAGGCATACACATGCCACTTTGATGCTCAAGGCGGGTATTCATCCAAAGGTTGTCTCAGAGAGATTAGGACACGCCAGTATAGGTATTACTCTGGACATATACAGCCACGTCTTACCCGGAATACAAGAGGAAGCGGCGGAGAAGTTTGACAGAATATTGGAAACGGATTATGACGTAAAATCAAAAGGTGATGTTAGCAAAATGTTAGCAAAGAGGGGGGAGGTTGAGAGTGAGCCGTGTGGGATTCGAACCCACGACACCCTGATTAAAAGTCAGGTGCTCTAACCCCTGAGCTAACGGCCCTTATTTCTCCTTCGGCGAACAGTTGAATTGTTGCTCCGTTTCATGGAGTTAGCGTCTTCCCTGTTGCCAAGCTGATTGTACCTATGTGCACCTTCACTGTCAATGTGTGCTCAGCAGCAGGCTATCGAACAAGGACTACCTCCTCTTTAAGTAGGTTTAAGAAAATGGGCTCCGACATGTCGGAGCCCATTCATCTGGTCGAAACGCGGGTTTAACTATTCAGAATCTCCATAGCCTCCTCACTGTAGGCATCCATCAGATAGGGTATTCCTGTAACCTTGGCGCATTCTTCAGTAAGGGACATGAGTTCGCGCCTGGTAATCGCCGGTACGCTGAAGCACCTCGCGCCTGCCATCAGTTGCTGCAGTCCCACCTTGATCTTCTCAGCGTAGCTATAAATACCTACGGCTCCGAGAGGGATCTTCGGCATTTCATCTCTGCCAACTATGTTCAGTACGTCTTCGTAGTTGACAAAGATCTCCTCGGGGGTTGAGCCAAATTTACTTACTGTATTTGGCAATTTACCATCCTTAAGCCACTGGGCAATATTCTTGCCAACCATACCCGGGATCATCAAAGCACGCCCCATGCAGACTGCTTTGGTAAACGGGGTGCCAAGGGCGAGCGCTTTGAATACCCCGTCCTCGCTGCTGAATCCGCCAGCGAAAGCTATATCCGGTACCCGCTCGCCTTTGTCAGTCAGCTTCTGGCAGAACCTATAAGCGGCCGCATGCAGATAGAGACTTGGCATACCCCATTCTTCCATCATTCGCCACGGGCTCATGCCTGTTCCGCCGGGAGCGCCGTCTATCGTAAGCAGGTCGATTTTCGCTTTCGAGCCCCACTTGATGGCCATGGCGAGCTCACGCAGGCCATAAGCGCCGGTTTTCAAGGTAATGCGTTTGAATCCCAAATCCCTCAATCGTTGAACCTCTGCGTAGAAGCCCTCTTCGTCGATGAAACCAAGTCTACTGTGCCGTTCAAATTCCTTGATGGCTCCGTCCTTAAATGCTGCCTGGTTGACCGGATTCGAGGGGTCGGGGGTGACGATGTAGCCACGTTTTTGCAGTTCCAGTGCCCGTTCCAGACTGTTGACTTTGATCTCACCACCGATACACTTCGCGCCCTGCCCCCATTTCAATTCAATAGTCTCGAGGCCGTGTTTCTTATTAACATATTCGGCAACGCCCAGTCTTGTATCCTCTACATTCATCTGCACCAGGATTTCGCCATAGCCCTGATGGTAGCGTCGATAGATCTCGATTCGACGGTCCATATCCGGCGCTGAAACAACTTTGCCGTTTGAATCAAGCTCCAGAAGTGGGTCGATACCGCAGACATTCTCGCCACAGACCAGTGTAACCCCGCTGATGGCAGCACCGACGGCGAAGTGTTCCCAGTTCTTGCGGGCTATCTCCGTGGAACCCAGGGCACCAGTGAAGATGGGAACCTTCATTTTGACTTTAATGTCCCAGCCATATTCGGTCTCAGTGTTTACCGCAGGGAAGGTAGCTGTATCGGGATCGCCTACAACGCCAGGTGGCAGTCCTGTGGCCCCCAAGGCATATCCCTGGATATTGAGATGCGAGTAGTCAATAGGATAGTCCTTGTCTCCCCCAGCGGTGATATCGCCGAAGGGACCGGGGTAGATCAGTTCCCGCCCGCGGAAGGTTGACTTGAATATCTCGCAGTTCCCTGTGCAGCCATCGATGCAGCGGGTGCAAATACCACTCATGGGCACTACACTCTTAGAACGATTGGTGGTTCTCGTTGCTTCGTTTGCATTTGGTCGTTGCAGGTTCATTCTCTAGAGCTCCTTTTCTTGATTTTGGTTCGGTAACCCTTTGCTATTCGTTGTCAGATGGAGAACTCTATGCTTTTTACTGGCTTATGCCATTATTGCTGGATGGTGTGACACATCATTTAGTTTGATTCGCTCAAAGTAATCTGTTCCTCCTTTGCATAGTATTTCGTTTATCACAGCTGTTTTACTAGGCCTTCAACGAGTTCCGCTATCGCAGGAGAGCTTGTTAGCCCCGGCGACTCGATGCCGATCAGGTTTATCAATCCCGGCAATCCTTTATCCTGCTCGTGTCTGATTACGAAGTCCCTGAAGCCTTCGCCCGGCCCTGCGAGCTTGGGTCTGATGCCTGCCATATCCGGCTCTAAGTCGCCGTATTCAATAAAAGGGAGAAATGATTTCACCGAGTCATAGAAAGCCCCTTTTTGCGACTCATCGACCTTGTAATCTATCTCATTTACATACCGCGCATTGGGTCCCAGCCTCATCCTCCCTTCAATATCAAAAACATTATGGATTCCCATTCCTCCTGCGCCAGGTACTGGCACCGGATATATCAGTCTTTTAACCAGCCTGCTTTTGCTGCTGCCTACGCTGAAGTATTCCCCTTTACAGTAGTGGAGTTTATACCCTGCCCGATCTATATCTATTCCCGCAAGCTGAGCGATTTTATCGGAATGCAGTCCGGCGCAGTTTATCAGGACCTCGGATTTGAAGGGAAAGGTACCAGATCCGTTTTCCACCATAACTCTATATCCATCGGGCAGTCTTTCTATCCCAATGACCTTTGATCTATAGGCAATCTCAGTACCTTTCTCCTTTGCCCTGCCGAGGAAGAATCTCATCAGAGCATATGAGTCTATGATGCCGCTTGAAGGCGAGGAAACGGCGGCAATCGCTTCGACATTAGGTTCCAACTCCTTAACCTCTCCTCTGGAGAGCATTGCCAGGTCCCTGGCCCCGTTCTTTTTTCCTTGTTCTAGCAACGCCTTCAATTGCCCGACCTCGTCGTCTCTGGTTGCTACGATGAGTTTGCCTGTTTTCCTGTGGGGTATTCCGTATTGCTGGCAGAGTTCGTAGAGCAGGGCGTTGCCTGCAATACACGTCTCTGCCTTTAGTGAACCTTCAGGGTAGTAAATGCCCGCATGGATGGTCTCGCTATTCCGGCTGCTCGTTTCTTGACCGAACTTTTCGTTCTTCTCCAGTATGTAAACTTCCCCGTATTTCCCCGCTAATTGAGCGGCCACAGCCAGACCGATCACTCCGGCTCCGATGATGGTAATCACCGTGGCTTCCACATCGCTCTGTTAGATTTCTACTGGAATCCCTTTTTCTTTGAGGTAGTGCTTCGCCTGCGGTATGGAGATCTCGCCGAAATGGAAGATAGATGCAGCCAGGACCGCTGACGCTTTTCCAATGGCCACTCCTTCGTACAGGTGCTCAAGTGTACCTGCTCCCCCTGATGCAGTAACCGGGATGGATACAGCCTGGGCAACCGCTTTTGTCATCTCCAGGTCATAGCCTTCTTTGGTACCGTCGGCGTCCCTGCTGGTGAGCAGAATCTCTCCTGCGCCCAACTCTTCTACCTTTTTCGCCCATTCCACAATATCAAGCCCTGTTCCTTCGGTGCCGCTTTTGATCACTACCTCCAGACGGGGCAGGCTGCTTTCTGGAGGATTCTTCCTCCCGTCGATGGCGACGACGAGCTTCTCTTTTCCAAATTCCCTGGAAGCTTCTCTTATAAGTTCAGGGTTCTTGACTGTGGAGGTGTTGATTGAAACCTTGGTCACACCAAGGTCGAACAACTCCTTCATATCGTCAATGCTTGCAATGCCACCACCCACGGCAAAGGGGATGGTAACCACGCTGCAGACCTTTTTGACCCACTCCAGTCTTGTCTTTCTATTCTCCACAGTAGCGAAAATATCGAGGAAAACGAGCTCGTCCGCGCCCTCCTGGCAATAAGCCTCTGCTGCCTCCACAGGGTCACGGGCGTCTCTCAGGTTGACAAAGTTCACTCCTTTGACCACCCTACCATCCTTTACATCCAGACAGGGTATGATTCTCACCTTCTCCATTTACAGCTCCTTGAATTTAGTCAGGTCCTGATACTCTATTACAGTGCACATGGCGTGGTTTTGGGCCTCGATACCGGCCTCCTCGGCAGCTGCTATGGGGTTCATCCCCCCAAGAAGTATCATGCCGATTCTGTTGAGTTCCACGGGGATTTCACATACTGGCTCGCTGGTGTTCCCCATAAGCAACAGGCCTCCCAATCCGGCTTCTCTCAGTTTGGCCACTACTTCCTCTGCTGTCTCACGGCAGAGGGCTGGAATCTCACGGAAATTGGCCAGTATTTTGCCGTTGCCGCTTTTCACTGCCTCTTTCACAGAGGTCATTCTGGCCCTGATGAATACCTCCGAAGGATCGAGAGACGATCCGGCGTAGTGAATGAGTTCCACGAAACGAAAAGGTTTGTGATTTCGCATCTGGAGTATGCCGCCGAACCTGGAATCCATGGGGACGCCAGCCTTGAGCAAGGCCCCGTTGATCGCGATGCTGCAGACAGTAGCGAGTCCTGTCGTACCTTCAGGAACCATAAACTCCCCTAGATGTTCTCCTTCTTGGGCTACTGCTACCAACTCACTAACGCAAAGGCCTGCTTCAAAAGCGGGCTTCATTGCCTGGAGCGCCTTTGTAAATTTTCCTTTGGGGAGAAATGAAACATTAACAGGGATCGAACCGCAGCGCTTCTCATAGTTGAAGTCAGTACTAAAGGCGAGCAGTTCGATCTTGGAGATGGCTAAACCGACCTTGTCTTTAACCAGAGCGTTCCTGAGCTCTTCCTCTCCCTGCTCGGTGAGCAGCCGGCCATCCCGGCCTATAAGTCGAGTTAGCCCTCGCTCGTCCATCAGCTTGAGATGGTATCTTACCGCCCGTTCGCCGAGTTCAACCCCGTAGTCCTTCAGACGGTAGGCGATGACCCGGGCCCCCAGTGGTTCCTGGCAATCGCTTAGAATCCTCAGGATTGAGAGCACCTTTCTCTCGACGTCCAGTGTTTCGAAGCCCATAATATCGCCTCTTGTGAGATTATAGGTAGTAGGAAACCGTTTTCCTGATTATAAATAGGCTGGGGAATCTCGTCAACCCTGTTATGGGCAGAGACCTTTCTTGTGAGGTATCTTGAAGGCAGGTTTCTCAGTTGAAGGTGAGGTGCGTTTCTTGCCAGCTTGTTGGGATTGATGTTCTCCAAGAGGGCAGTCAGTGAGCCCTTTTAGGCTTTGTCAACTTGTGGCTTTGCCTCGATAATCAAGTCTTGCCCGTTCCTATACGCCTTAACAAAGGACAGTTTCAAGGCACTGTCGACGTCCAGTATCCCCAAGTCTCCCACTGCATCGATTCCTTTGCCCATGATCTTAGGTGCCGAGATCACTATATATTTATCCACGAGTCTCTGGCGGATCAGGGAGGTGATGATTGCCGTTCCACCTTCTACCAAGACGGATGAAATGTTCATCCCTCCCAGCTTACTGAGCAGGTCTCTCAGATTGACCTTGCCTTCCGTATCCTCCTCGACACTTAGAATCTCGATGCCCATCTGCGTCAGGGAGGACAGTTTTTCATTGTCGGCTTGTGAGGTGGTGGCAATAATCGTGCGGGCTACCTCCTGCTCTTTCAGGACCTTGGAGCTCAGCGCTATTCTCAATCTGCTATCGACGACGATGCGAATAGGGCTCCTCCCTTTCACCAGGCGCACCGTTAGCTGGGGATCGTCTGTTTGAACGGTTCCAACACCTACCAGAACTGCATCATGAAAGCTGCGAAGTTTGTGAGCAAACTTTAGAGACGGCGTGGAGCTTATCCAGCGTGAATCGCCTGTCGCGCTGGCGATTCTCCCGTCCAAAGTCTGTGCGAACTTCAGGGTGACGAAGGGTATTCCTGTTTGAATGTACTTGAAATAGGCCTCATTGAGCCGGTGACATTCTTCGGTTAGAACGCCGACTTCTGTTTCGATACCCCGCTCTCTGAGGACTTCGATGCTTCTGCCATTGACCTGTGGATTTGGGTCCACGGTTCCGATGACGACCCTTCCCAGATTGTATTTGAGCAGGGCATCGAGGCAGGGAGGGGTTTTCTTCCCGTGATGGCAGCAGGGCTCCAGTGTTACGTAGAGAGTTGCCCCGCTTATTCTCCCCCGGGCATCCTTGATAGCATTGATCTCGGCATG
>Ga0209498_1001877_pt1 | contig 12761 bp, 10 predicted proteins | sample WalLakDeSediment_FD_184131 | JGI IMG/M metagenome (GOLD analysis project Ga0209498, IMG submission 184131) | Lake sediment microbial communities from Walker lake, Nevada to study Microbial Dark Matter (Phase II) - Walker Lake 11/02/13 Deep... | ecosystem: Environmental > Aquatic > Freshwater >...
GGGAGCGCCTATGGGATATTTTCACATTGATTTTGACGGCCCGGACTACCGGGAAAGATACGTCGGTGCACGCATGGGCAGGGATCGCGGACAATGGGTCGGACTGAATACCCCGGCCTTTCGCGAGTGGTATGATGCCATTATTGAATGGGTATCCGAACAACCTTCAGAAAGAGACGCTGTACCGCCCTTTTCAATCAACGACTTACCGGATACAAAGCTTCTCACTCCGCAAGATTTTACCGGCGGTGTGTGGCTTACGGCGAATGTATGGGCAGGGACAGCCGAAACCGTTGTGCAGGCAACCCTTTCCAGCGGTGAAGTATTGACACTCGAGCGAACACAGCGGGGAGCAGGCGAACGGGGTAAAATCGGATCGGAGTGGGCCGATCCGTTTGCAACCGTCCGCCAGTTGTCTGTAGCCCGTTATGCATATCAAAGTACCCTTGGTGAGGAGAGAGCGCAGGGGCAGGAGCTTTTTTCCGGTCGCAGATTCGGACCGGCATCGCCGCAGCCGCAAAGATCCATCGCCGATCGAAATATGCACCTGTGGCGGGTTAAGCTGCCGGAACTGCCGTCAGGCGTACACACGATTGAAGTGGTAAGCACCGACCGGAACGGACTGGAGTTCAGCGACATCATAACCGTGGAGGTCAGACCGGAGAGACCGCCCCGGTACTGGAGGCATGAGATATGGGAGTGAGCAGGGTTCGTCTTGTGTCACCCAACCCCATTTCCCCTCCCGGTGTTTACATCGCCGATCCCACGGCACGGGTGTGGAAAGACGGTAAGCTCTACATCTATGGCTCTGCCGACGAAAGCTGCGACTATTACTGCTCCCACCGCTATCATATGTTGGTCACCGAAGATATGCGGACCTGGGAACTGGTGAAGAACGTTTTCAGCTCGAGGGGGGAAGGCGATGAAGTGCCCTACAACGATAACCTGTTGTTTGCTCCGTCGGCGGCGTATAAAGACGGTACCTGCTATCTGTACTATTGCCAGCCCGACAGGGAGCATGCCCAGGGAGTCGCGACTTCGACGAGTCCCACGGGTCCTTTCACCGGAGGGCAACCTATGGACGTTGGTGAATACAATGAAATTGATCCGGGAGTCTTTATCGATGACGACGGACAGGCATACTATTACTGGGGTCAGTTTACCCTGAAGATGGCTAAACTGAAACCCAACATGAAGGAGCTCGACAAAAACACCATCCGCGACGGTGTTTTAACGGAGAGTGAACACTTCTTTCACGAAGGGGCTTTCATGGCAAAAATCAACGGTCTCTATTATCTGGTCTATGCCGACATCAGCCGGGGGGATATTCCCACTGCCATCGGCTATGCCACCGCGTCCGCACCCTGGGGTCCTTACACCTACGGAGGCGTCATTATCGACAACAATCACTGCAATCCCCGCAACTGGAACAACCATGGTTCCATTGCGGAGTTCAACGGACAGTGGTATGTGTTCTACCACCGCTCTACTCACGGCTGCAATAAGATGCGCAAAGCCGCCGTGGAGCCCATCGAAATACACGCCGACGGCTCCATACCCGAAGTTGAAATGACCTCACAGGGAGCGGGTGGACCCATCGATGCCCGGAGAAAGATACAGGCGGCATGGGCTTGCATACTGAATGGCAATGTGAGAATAGAACGGCATGGTCCGCAGGAGGAAGGGCTTGCCAAAATCAAAAGCGGCGATAAAGCCGCCTACAAATATATTGATTTTGGTGATGGGGTCGGGAGTATGACCATCAGACTGGCTACCGGCAGCAAAGGAGGGAGGATCGTTGTTTCTCAGGACAAGCCCTGGCACCGCAGACTGGCGCTGCTGGATATCGAACCGTCGGAAAACGGCGAGTGGCAGGAGCTGACCTTCCCGGTGGAACGTGCAGAGGGAGTGCATGCTCTTTGGCTGCACTTTTACGGTGAAGACGGAGAGTTGTTTACGATCGACTGGTTTCGTTTTCGGTAGAGGTTTTTGAAATTGGGTAACCTTTCACTGTATTTTGTATCTATAGCCACGAGCTTTAGCTCGTGGATGAAAGAACCCGCAAAACCCTCCGGGGGCTTTAGCCCCCGACACCGCACAAATCGGGGTTCCGTAATCTTTTCGTGTTCTTGACAATATCAGACGTATTATCTACATTTTTAAAACATTGAGGGTTAATGGCAAGTATAATGAGCATGAGAGACATGTTTATTGCGTTGTTTTTTTATTGCTTTATGCCTGTGGCATCGCTCGCGCAGTTATCTTTGACAATCGAAATAACTGATCTGCGTAATAATGAGGGGCAAATTCATTTAGAACTTAGCAATGGAGATGGAGAAAGGGTGGTCGGTGTAACCAGGAGCATATCGGATAATGCATGCATTATTGTTATTGACAGCCTGAGTCCCGGTAAGTATGCTTTTAAGTTTTTTCACGACGAGAATGAAAATGATATATTAGATGTCAATTGGATAGGAATTCCCAAAGAAGGATTTGGTTTTTCGAATAACCCCAGAATGATTTTTGGTCCGCCTTCCTTTAAGAGAACGATTTTCGATTTCGTTGAGTCAAAGAAAATAAAAACCAAACCCACCTATTTTTAAAGAAATAATATGACAGTATGAAAAATCAAGAACAAGAACAAGAAAAAGTCGATGAAACGCAAGATCAAGTTATCCTAAATATGGACTCCATAAAAGAGTTGTGGTCGACAACATATAACAGGGAAGGAAAACCCGATTGGTCACATATTTTTAAATATTATCACAAGGATATTATATTTCAGGATACTATTCAGCGTATTGAGGGAATTGACGATTTTATTGCGATGTGCAATCGGCTGACGAAACGTACAAAGCAATTACAAATGAAAATAGTATCAATTGCCCAGAACGGGAATGTTATTATGTTCGATTGGGTAATGACTATGATGTTTAAGAAATATCCCAATACTCCAATCTATGGATCGACAAAAATTGTATTGAGTGAGGAAGGTTTAATAAAGGAACAAAGGGATTATTATGATTTATGGGGCGATATTTTCAACAACATTCCCCGTTTTGGTAAAATGTACCGGCGCTTTTTGATAAAAAAGTTTGGATAATGGGCCGTTCATGAATAAAAAAATCTTTCAGTACTATCGCCAATACCGATGGTCTAATATATTTGCCATGATTAGAAACAACCGATTAGACCCGAAAATCTGCACTGAAGGATTTCATAATAAGCTTGTTGTTATAACCGGTGCTACCTCCGGGATAGGTTATGTGACTGCCCGAAAGTATGCTTCTCAGGGAGCAAACCTGTTATGTATTAATCGAAACCGACAGAAATCAGAAAATCTACGACGTGAAATTGAGAATGAGTTTCGTGTTCAATGCGATTATAACATTACTGACCTGAGCAATATAAACGACATTTTCCGGGTTTCGAATGAGCTGTCGCAGCTAACAACGCCCATTGATGTACTCATTCACAATGCCGGTATATACGTAACAAGAAGGGAGTTAACCGCCGATCGGTTTGAAAAGGTTTTTGCGGTTCATTACCTGTCTTCTTTCATTATGAATTACCTTCTCATGGATAAGCTGAAAGCCCAGGAAAAAGCACGGATTATAATAGTAAGTTCGGAGGCACATCGGTTTGTCGTTTGGGGACTAAGGCTCGATGATTTAAACTGGGAAAAGCGAAGATATTCGGGATTAAAAAGCTATGGGTCTGCGAAAACCGCTCAGCTTTTATCAATGATTGTGTTTCATGAATACTTAAAAAACAGCGGAGTAACGATCAATTCGATGCATCCGGGAGCGGTACAAACAAATACCGGTCAGGAAAATGGACCGGTTTACCGATGGTTCAGAAGGAACTTTCTCGATAAAAAATTAAAATCTGCCGACATTTCAGCCGAAGCGTTATACTACCTGGGAGTTGCAAAAGAACTGGATGACGTAAGCGGAAAATTCTTTAACCTAACCACCGAAGAGGAACCGGCACCCCCGGCCATAGATAGAGAAGTTGCCTATGAACTATGGGATAAAACACTGGAATTAACAGGGATTCGGAAATAGAGTTTAAAAAATAAATTATTGTTGATGTACTGTTATAAAAACTTTCCTTATGACTGAATATACATACGATACGGTTGTTGTCGGCGGAGGTATTGCCGGTTTGACTTCTACAGCGTATCTGGCACGCACAGGACAAAAAGTTGTACTTATAGAAAAAAATCGAGAATATGGAGGGTTGGTTAGCACATTTTCACACAACGGATTTCATTTTGATGCCGGAGTAAGGGCGCTGCTGGATGCAGGGATTATATTTACCATGTTGAAGGATCTGGACATTAAATTCGAAGTAGTTAAAAGTCCGGTTTCCCTCGGCATTGAAAACGAAGTTCTGCATATTAATAACCCTGAGAGTTTATTTGCATACCGGGAGTTTCTGAAAAAATTCTACCCCAAAAGCGAACGTGAAATTGATGATGTTATAAGGATCATACGCAAAATAATGAAGTACATGGATGTGCTCTATGGTATCGAGAATCCTGTTTTTAAAGATTTAAAACATGACCTACCCTTTATATTCAGGAAACTTCTTCCATGGTTTCCCAGATTCATTTTCACCGTCCGGAAGATAAACCGCCTGAACACCCCGGTAGAGGATTATCTGAAAACGATTATTGAAGATCCCTCACTCAGGGATATTATCTCCCAGCATTTTTTTAAGCATACACCTGCTTTCTTTGCATTGAGCTATTTTTCGCTGTATCTCGATTATTTTTATCCCAAGGGCGGGATGGGCAAACTGTCGGAAGCTCTGAAAAATAAGCTGTTGGAATTCGGAGGTGAACTAAAGCCGGAGACACAAATCACCGGGGTATATCCTGAAAAACACCTTATAAAAGACAAACAGAATAACAGTTATACATATAAAAACCTGATATGGGCTGCCGATTTAAAAACGCTTTACAATACAGCTGAAATTCAAAACCTGCCGCAGGAAATTAAAACAGTGATCGAAGAGTCCAAAGCAAAAATGCTCGGAAGCAGAGGAGGGGATTCTGTTTACACTCTTTTCTTGGAGGTAGATGAACCGCTGGAAAGTTTTGGGAAGATTGCTCACGGCCACTTTTTTTATACGCCTTCCAGGCAAGGATTAGGAAAAACCCATCGTGAAGAGTTAACTGAGATCCTCAATAATTTTGCAGGTCTCAGAAAAGAACAGATCCTCATCTGGCTCGATAAGTTTATAAGTTTAAATACATTCGAGATTTCTATTCCCGGACTTAAGGATCCGGAATTGGTTCCATCGGGGAAAACCGGTCTGATTATTAGTTTACTTGCCGAATATGATTTATTTAAAGAAATAAAAAAAGCAGATTGGCTCGATGAGTTTATTCACGAATTTGAAAATCGTGTAATACGCGTACTATCAGATTCAGTTTATCCCATGTTGAAAGATAAAATCATTGCTCGATTTTCTTTTTCACCTCTAAGTATAGAGAAAAGAGTAGGCAGTTCTGAAGGAGCGATAACGGGATGGGCGTTTCACGAATCGATGCCGGTCATAAACAAAATTCAGATTGCCGATCGGTCTGTTCTTACACCATTTCCCTCAATATATCAGGCAGGGCAATGGGTTTATAGTCCCGGAGGCGTTCCCATGTCCATACTTACCGGCAAATTAGCAGCCGACAGGGTGCTGAAGAGCAAGTCATAAAATTAGGGTTTGCACAGAAAATATAAATGAAAGCATCAAGAAATGTTGCAATAACGATTTATGAAAAATAAAAAGTACTAATATATCCCCCATCCCCTTGACAATATCAAATGTGTTACCTAGATTTTTCTGGTGCAATAATTTGGAGTGATCCTATACATCCTGATGCGTACACAACACAAACGCAATAAGCAAAGTATGCGCGGTAAAGTTTCCGGCCATATACCCGGGGTTGATAACCTTCCGAATGTTGCCGCACGTTATCAATGTTCAAAGTTTAACAATATAAATACCGCACCAGGATATCTCCACTCAGGTGACGAATCATTACTTCAAGTACTAAACCGCGGCCCCACCGGGGTTCGCAGCCCGATAGACCCGATAACCATCGGGGGATGCAGATCATTATACTCAATAGTTACGTAACAATCTAAAAACGAGAGGAAAAGAATATGAATAAATATGCAGCAGAGTTCGTCGGTACGTTTTGGCTGGTTCTCGGTGGCTGCGGCAGCGCAGTCTTGGCGGCGGCATTTCCTGAATTAGGTATAGGACTGCTTGGCGTTTCGCTTGCCTTCGGGTTAACCGTTCTAACGATGGCCTATGCAATCGGCCACATTTCCGGGTGTCACCTCAATCCGGCTGTTTCTATCGGGCTTTGGGCCGGTGGCCGATTCCCGGCGAACCAACTTCCACAATATATCGTTGCGCAAGTCCTGGGAGCTATATTAGCTGGTGGTATCCTCTACCTTATTGCTTCAGGAAAGGCGGGCTTCGACGTTGCAGGCGGGTTTGCTTCAAACGGTTACGGTGATCACTCGCCGGGTGGTTATTCTCTGCAAGCCGGGTTGATTACTGAAGTTGTTATGACAATGATGTTCGTCATCATCATTCTGGGCGCCACGGATAAGCGCGCACCAGCCGGATTTGCACCGATTGCCATCGGTTTGGGCCTGACATTGATTCACCTGATCAGCATTCCGGTGACCAACACCTCGGTCAATCCTGCACGAAGCACCGGTGTGGCGCTCTACGTCGGAGGTTGGGCGATTTCGCAATTGTGGCTTTTCTGGGTTGCTCCGATTGCCGGGGGCATTCTTGGAGCAGTGGTTTATCGTTTCATAGGCAAATCCGAAGCGTGATATTGTCGGTGCTTAACATCCGGTTTCAGCGGCCGGCGCTATTGCGCCGCCGCTGAATCGGAGTGATATCCGATGCATCTATAGCCACGAGCTTTAGCTCGTGGATGAAAGAACCCGCAAAACCCTCTCGGGGCTTTAGCCCCCAATACCGCACAAATCGGGGTTCCGTTTGGGGGTTAAAACCCCCACGGATTTAGGCTTACTTCGCCAACCCCGGGATAAATCCCGGGCTATAGATAGTACTGTCTTCACTTCGAGACACCCATTCTCCGGCGGCCGCAAAATACCACCCCAATACGATCTTTTCTCCTTCGAATTTCTTACTTCTGTTTTCCGAATCCATTTAAAAATATCGATACGTCAATGCTTATCAATAGATGTTTTTGAAACAGTTGACTTTCTTGAAACAAACTTTTATACTTCCTCTCAAACAATGTTTGATTGATAATCCGAAAGAAGGACAATGCCATGAGTTCTCCATCGATCAGCCCGAAAGTCACCATAGGGCATGTTCACCTCAAGGTCGCCGACCTGGAACGTGCGCTCGGTTTTTACCGCGATGTGCTTGGCTTTGAACTGATGCAGCGCTTTGGGGGCGGAGCGGCGTTTCTGTCTGCCGGAGGGTATCATCACCACATCGGGTTGAATACGTGGGAGAGCAGGAATGGTTTACCCCCGCCCCCCGGAACCACAGGCCTGTATCACTTTGCCGTACTTTACCCGACGCGTGCGGCTCTTGCAGATACCCTGCGTCGCTTGCGGGATTCGGGAATTTCTCTCGACGGAGCCGCTGATCATGGGGTGAGCGAAGCGCTATACCTGAGGGATCCCGATGGTAACGGTGTCGAGCTGTACTGGGATCGGCCCGCGGATCAGTGGCCGCGAAGTGAGGATGGTAGTCTCGCAATGTTTACCAAGCCGCTGGATCTCGGCGGGTTGTTGAGCGAACCGCCAACAAATAATCATACTGAATAGTACAAGTAATGAAAACATAACTTTTTTTCTTCTCAATGGGATCCATCTCGCTTTGTTCGAGAGGAAAGCACTGGCAGAAGATGCTTCGGTCGATAATGACGGAAGCGGATTCAAAGGGTTTACGCTTTCATACAACGCGAGAAGTGAACGGGAGGTAGATGAAATAATTCTGAGATTGCGAAATAAGGAAGTACACATTAAAAAATGAAAAAACCCTTAGTTTTTCCTGCAGCCGAACAAGAGGACAAAAATTTTCAGGATCTGATTCAGTTTTTTAACGAAACGCTGGGTTTTTGTCCCAATAGCGTGAAAACTATGTATCACAGACCTTCGATTGCATACGCTTTTATTGAACTGAACAAAGCGGTTATGGAAAATAAAGGAAGGGTAACGAGCTCGCTCAAACGTATGATCGGATACATTAGCAGCAATGTTGCCGGCTGCAGGTACTGTCAGGCTCATACAATACGGGCAGCTGAGAGATACGGTGCGGATGCCGCGAAGATGGAAAATATCTGGGAATTCAGAACGCACAAGTCTTTTACCGAACCCGAACGGGCGGCACTGGAGTTCGCGTCTGCCAGCTCGACGATACCGAATGCTGTCGACGATTCTATTGCCGAAAACCTGCGATTACATTGGAATGACGGCGAAATAGTGGAAATTCTCGGGGTCATATCCCTCTTTGGATTTTTAAACAGATGGAATGATACAATGGGAACAGAGATCGAAGACGGGGCTGTCGAGTCGGGGAATAAGCACTTAAAAAAGAGCGGCTGGACTCCCGGGAAGCATGAGTATAAAAAATGAAATCAGCTGAATAGTATAAATCCGGGATCTCCCGCCTGCCAGGTGTTTTCGCATAAAATCTACCAAAACCCACCCTTTCACGCGTATGTTACTATAGTCCTTGATTTTGTTATTATTTGCCGAGCATTTTGAAACGGACATCATTACATTGATCTTGTGTTAATATAAAACCGTTCATATACTGTATTTGCTTACCTGAAATGCCGAAGCAGCCATGAACCTTTCAGAGGTACATCATCCGGGCCGGAAAGTAACCATCGATGTATTTGTCGAATTAGGCATTTCAAGATAAAAATGGAAGGAGCCGTTATGAAACATCGTCCGCTGACAAGCCTGATGCATCTTATAAAATCAATCCGGTTTTGCCTCATTGCTGTTGTCATTTTAGCAATGCATCCGGCGGAACATGCAGCCGCGCAAATTAAAATTACCGAAGATTCACTTACTATCGTAACCTATCATGTCGATCCTCCGGATCCGATGCCGAGATTTTATGAGGGGCAATCTCATCAGGGCGTTCAGAGAAGGATATATCCATATCCCATGAACGACAATCTTACGCAGATCAAAAAGGATTCAACCTATCACGTGGTGCGGTTTGAAAACGAATTTATCGATATCGGAATTATGCCGGGCATGGGAGGACGCATTTTTTATGCCGAGGATAAAACCAACAAGTATGACTGGTTTTACCGGCAAAGTGTCATCAAACCTTCCCTGATCGGTATGGTTGGATACTGGATATCGGGCGCCAATGCCTGGGGATTTCCTCACCATCACGGGCCCAATACTGTCCAGCCAATGGATTATCTGATCCAATCAAATGAGGACGGCAGCCAAACGATATGGATCGCAAATACGGATAAGCGCCACCGGATGAGAATTTTGACCGGCTATACTGTATACCCCAATTCATCGATTGTTGAAATGACAATACGCCCGATGAATCCGACCCCCATAGTAAATTCATTTTTATTCTGGGCTAATCCTTCCGTGCACGTGGATACCACATATCAGGTTATTTTCCCTCCTTCGGTTCAGTTCGTTACCCAGCATTCTAAAAGGGAAATGACGACATGGCCGATTGCCGACCGGCGTTACAATCACTATGATTACACTGGCCTTGATATCAGTATGTGGAAAAATATCGGTGTGCCGTCATCTTTCTTTTCCTGGGATCCGAAAGAGGATTTTTTCGCCGGATATGATCACGGAAAAGAAGCCGGAACGGTATGGATTGGCAATCACCGGGTATCACCCGGAATGAAATTCTGGGCCTGGGGTAATAACCCCGCCGGAGACAGAGCCAATGAAAGTCTGACCGATGATGATGGTCACTATATAGAACTCATGGCCGGTTCATATACCGACAATCAGCCGGATTACAGCTGGATCCAACCTTATGAGGGTAAAGATGTGACGATGATCTGGTTCCCCGTTCGTGATCTGGGCGGGCTGAAATATGCCAATCGCAATGGCGCGCTTAATCTGGAGATGGTTTCCGAAGGTGAGGTTATGGTGCGACTGAATACCACCGGTCCACACGAAAATGCCCGTATCATATTAAAAACTGAAGATGCTGTTTTATTTGAAAGCAATATTGAAATCAGTCCGGCAAAACCGTATTCAACATCCGTTAACCTGCCGGATGCTGTTACCGAGGATGATCTGGAACTGCTGCTCATGGATGACGGCGGCCGGGAGTTGCTTGCTTATAAACCCGCCGATTATCGTCCTGAAGATCAGGAAATGCCTGAACCTCTGATGCCTCCGGCTTCCCCCGGGGAAATCAAAACAGTTGAAGAGCTTTACCTGACCGGCCTGAGACTTGATCAGTTTTATAATGCATCTATTGATCCGATGCCGTATTATATGGCGGCTCTGGAAAGGGACCCCGGCCATTACGATACCAATACTCAACTGGGTATCCGGGCTATTAAAAATAAAGACTGGAGAGAAGCTGAATACAGATTGCGAAAAGCCGTCGACAGAATTACCGCAAACTACACCCGTTCCAGAAACGGAGAAGCGCAGTATTATCTTGGTTTTACGCTCAAAGCGCAGGGCAGGTTGGCCGAAGCTTATGATTATTTGTATGATGCATCGTGGAATGCAGCCTGGCATACACCCGCTTATCATCAATTGGCAGAGATTGATTGCAAACTTGGTGATTTTGAACTGGCTCTCGGGCATATCAACAAGGCAATCTCAACCAATAGCAATAACTTCCCGGCCTTAAATCTCAGAGCCGCAATTTTAAGACAACAGGATAAATTAGATGAAGCAGCCGATCAGGCAAGAGCCGTTATTGAAAAAGATCCGTTAAATCATCAGGCAAGAAATGAACTTTTTCTTGCTCTTCAGGCGGAAGGTGATCGGGAAAACGCCTCTGTTGCATTGGCTGCATTAACTGAAATTATGAGGGATGAACACGAGTCTTATCTGGAACTGGCAGTACAATACTCCAACGCAGGATTTATACAAGAGGCAGCAGATGTTCTTGCCAGACTCGATACAGAGAATGCAGCATACTCCATGCTTTATTATTATCTGGGTTATTATTCCTATCAGCTGGACGATGCTGAAAAAGCAATGGCATATTACAGCAAAGCCGCGAAAGCGGATTATACCTATTCTTTTCCCTTCCGGTGGGAATCAATAGAAGTTTTAAAACATGCAATGGAAATGAATCCTGAAGATGCAATGGCTCCCTATTATCTGGGTAATCTGCTGTATGAACATCAGCCTCACAAAGCCGTTGAGTACTGGGAAATTTCACGTCAAAGGGACGATTCTTTTTATATTGTTCACCGGAACCTGGCGCTTGCCTATGAAGAAGCGGAAGAAAATATTCCCAAAGCCGTTGCAAGCATGGAAAAAGCGGTTGCCTTAAACAGCGAAAATCCCCGCCTCTTATTTGAGATGGATAAATTATATGAACAAAACAGAGCATCATCGGAAATAAAATATGCTTTGCTGAAAGAAAATGAATCCATCGTTCAAAGAAGAGCTGAAACCCTGCTGCGCCTTGCCACACGTTCCGTTGAAGTCGGGAACTTTGAAGAAGCATTGGATATTATTAATAATAACGTGTTCCCGCAATTTGAAGGCGGACGGGAAATGCAGGATACCTATCTGAATGCGCTTGTAATGCAGGGGCTGACGTACATGGATATCGGGGAGTACAACAAGGCGTTAGATCTTTTCAAAACGGCACTTGATTATCCGGTGGGACGTTTTGGAAGACCACGATGGGCGCAGTTCCATTATTTAACAGGCGTTGTGCATGAGAAAATGGGTAATGACCGGGAAGCTGTTACCGCCTATGATAATTCTATTAACAGTGATTCGGAGACATGGGGAAGAGATCAGGAATATCTCTATTATCAGGCGCTTGCGCTGCGGAAGAGAGATAAGGAAAAAGAAGCTGAAACGTTATTACTGGAAATGTTGGAGCGTGCTCAATCGCGGACAGGCAGCGCTTTTTTCCGTCAGTTTGAAGGCGGTGAGTCCGAAGCCAGACAGCACGCGGTGAACTATTATCTGGCAGGTTTGGCTTACAAAGGTTTGGGAAAAGACAAAGAAGCCCTGGAAGCTTTACAGCAGTCGGTTGATTTTCATCCGGGAGATGTGTGGAGTAATTATCATCTGTCCGATTTACAAAGGACTGAAGGGCAATCAAAATCACTTCAGCAAAGTCGGGATGATTTACTGGTTGGAATGGTAAAGGCGGTTGCTTACTCCGGTTTCAGAAGCGGACAGCACCCTGATCGCGGAGAAGGAGCGGTGAACCCGACCGAAGAAGAAATTCTTGAAGATCTTGAAATGTTGATGAACTATTCAAATTTCAGGCTTATCCGTTTGTACGATTCACGGGAAAATTCCGAAGCGGTACTGAGAATAATCAGGGAGCATGATATAGATATGAAGGTGATGCTCGGTATCTGGCTCAGTGCCGAACTCAGTAACCATGAAGGATGTCCATGGCTGGATGAGCCCATTCCCGATAGTGTGCTGGAAGAGAATAAAGTTCTTAATCGTGAGGAAATTGAAAGGGGAATACAATTAGCCCGTGAGTATGAAGATATTATAGTCGCAGTGAATGTCGGGAATGAA
>Ga0209498_1001878_pt1 | contig 12756 bp, 10 predicted proteins | sample WalLakDeSediment_FD_184131 | JGI IMG/M metagenome (GOLD analysis project Ga0209498, IMG submission 184131) | Lake sediment microbial communities from Walker lake, Nevada to study Microbial Dark Matter (Phase II) - Walker Lake 11/02/13 Deep... | ecosystem: Environmental > Aquatic > Freshwater >...
CGGAATTCTTCTCGGTCCACCCGAGCACTGCCCCCCTGAAGCCCCTGCGCCTCGGTAATCCTGGTCGCACCCCCGGCAGCTCTCTCGCGCCTCCCCCGAGGCGCTTTCGCCCCCTACAGGAAGCCGTCCCACCCCTTGCCCGCCACGAGGGATGCTCCCGGAGGTTCCCGTTGCTACCTTTCCACACCGGGAGGCGCAGACGCCGTAACCGTCCCACCGACCCACGGAGGGTGGGTGTGGGTGCCGGGCGGGCCACCGGGACCCAGGGAGGAAGGAGATGGCCGGAATCATGATGCGAAGGGGTCGCCCCGTCCTGGGCGCCATCCTCCTCTCCTGCCTCCTGGCCTCCCTTCATGCCTGCGATTCCCGGGGTTGCCCCACCTGTGTGGAAGGGGTGGACCCCGCCAGGCTCATCGATCCCGCCACCCTGGGAGACGGGAGCGGATACCCTGGCGCCGTCTGGACCACGGCTCCCGATCCCCGACGCCTGGGATGGTCGGCAGCGCGCCTGGCCGGCGTCGGGGACTATGCCGCTTCCCTGGGTTCCCACGGGCTCATGGTGGTGGACCGTGGCGTGGTGGTGCTGGAGCACGGTCACACCTCCGGGAACCTCATCGTACAGTCGGTGAGGAAGAGCTTCCTAAGCGCCCTTTTCGGGATCTACCACGCCCAGGGCTTCATCGACCTCCAGGCCACCATGGAGGACCTGGGCATCGACGACCTCCCCCCGTCCCTCACCCCTGAAGAGAAGCAGGCCACCGTGGAGCATCTCCTCATGGCCCTCTCCGGGATCTACCACGAGGCCGCCGCCGAGAGCCCCTCCATGAAAGCCGCCCGGCCCGCCCGGGGCAGCCACCCTCCCGGGACCTTCTGGTACTACAACAACTGGGACTTCAACGCCCTGGGTACCATCTTCATCCAGCTCACCGGCAAGGACGTCTTCCAGGCCCTCTACGACGACCTCGCCGCGCCCCTCCAGATGCAGGAGTTCCTCCCGGCCAACGGGTGGTACTTCTACCAGGAGATGTCGGAGCACCCGGCCTACCACTTCACCATGTCACCCCGGGACATGGCCCGGTTTGGGCTCCTCATGCTCCGGGAGGGTCGTTGGCGGGACAGGCAGATCGTGCCGGAAAGCTGGGTGCGCCGGAGCCTCCAACCCTACTCCGACGCCGGGAGCGGATGGAGCTACGGCTACATGTGGTGGATGGGCAAGACCGACGCGTGGGGTGGGCATGACGTGTTCGCCGCCCTGGGGGGCAGCGGCCAGGCCATCTACGTGGTGCCGGGCATGGAGGTGGTCATCACCCACAAGGTGGATAACAGCACCTGGACCCACGGCTGGGCCCAGGTGAACCAGTTGGTGCGGATGATCCTGGCGGCGAAGGTGATGTGGAGGATCCCATATTCACCCAGCGCAGGAGACTCGGACTAGGCCTCGTCCAACAGGGCGTGCGTCACCGCGGTCTGCGACGGCTCGAGAGCCACCCATGTGATCACTGCTCCGCAGGGGTCCGTCTCCTGTCGTGCGTGTCACCTTATAGATGGGCCGGAGAATGTCCGCCCTGATGAACCCGTCATCCTGTTGAATCGTCCGGAAGTAGAGCGGCTCTCCGAATCCAGGCCCCACGGTGTGCACCTTCCTCAGCGCGTAGCCCGACCGTGTCCGCGCAAGAACTCTCCCGCTCGCCGGATCAATCAACTCCAAGATCGTGTCGTAGATCTTGTCGTTGTCGTAGAGGGTTGTGGGATCAAATCCAGGGGGAATGCCTTCCTTCCAATCCGGATCGGCTACCCATACCACCGCCCATAACTTACCATCATCATCCGCCGTCAATTCTCGGAGTTTGGGGTTCGGTGGATCTGAGGTGATGTCCCGAGGGGGACGGGTCTCCTTATGCGGCAGGAACCAGCGGGCCACTCTCGACACCTTCAGCAATAAGCGGCCATCCGCACTGAATCTCTCCAGCTCATACTTCTCCATGTATCCGGCCCAGATATTGTCATCATGATCGACGGCGATAATGCGGTGCCTGACATGAGGACCCTCGCGAAGGTCGATGGGTCTTCCGCTCCCGCCGAAGCTCACCCGGACGTTTCCAGACGAATCGACCACGCTGACCAGGTGGCCCTGTGCGGCGGCTCTCGGCAGCGTCGCATTTACGACGAACAATCCATCGGAGAGCGCCTCGATTCGGGTAGCCTGGATGAAACGGTTCGAGGATCGGAAGGAGAAGTCGCTAGCCACGTACGAGAGTCGAGTATTCCTGACATCGTACAAAACGTAACCGGCGTTGTAGCTCGGGAGGATTCGAGACAACCCCCGATACTCTCCAGGACCCTCACCCCTTGCCTCTACGGCACGCTGGAACGAGCCGTCGGGATTGTAGATGCGAATCGTCCCACCGACGGAAGCTTCAAACACGACCCAACGCCCGTCAGGTAGCCGCGTGATCGCGGGGTATCGGGTGAGCAGTGCACCCTCGTCATCGGCGTTGCCGAACGAAAGCACCACCTCAAGATCCAGGCAGTCGTCGCATACAGGCGTGTCCGGCACACGCACGGTGTCCTGTGCTCCGAGGGGTCCGCAGAGGAGCACCAAGAGTGCTGCAGACGCCACCATGACTAGATGGGATCGACCCATGTCCTGATCTCCTGTGCCAATGCCCAGGTCAATCTACACCTCACCTCCTTCCTCCTCCAAGCCAAAATCGGCGGAATTGCTGGAAGAACCGGCGGATTCGTTGGAATGACCGGCGGATTCGTTGGAATAACCGGCGGATTCGTTGGAATAACCGGCGAATGAGCCCGAAGTGATATCGTGAGGCCAGGAAACCTGCGGGCCGTCGATTCGCCTTGTACGCTTCCGCTGCCCCCCATGTAGCCGGAGTCTGGTGGATCACCACAACCCGGAGGGGCTTGGTGCGCATTCCCAGGGATGAGGGCCACCCATTCCGGGGGAAGCGGGCCACCTGTTCCAATCGATGAGGGCCACCCGTTCCACGTGATGAGGGCCATCCCGGCCACGGTGTCCGGGATTTCCGGCGTCTTGCCCCGTGATCGCTTTGGTGCGTATATTGGCATTGGTGAACATATTGGCGCAATACGTGAGCGCTTTGGCACGCGCCCAGGTCTATGACGAGAATCCCGCATGGCTGACGCTGCCCCAACCCCTGTACGGAGCTTCAGAGGGCGCCCCTTGCCGGAGCCAGCGATCCCCGTCGGGTACGCGGCTCTGATCGATCGGTACGATCTGCAGGTTCCGCTCCCTCCGCGACTGGCTGGGATCGCTGATCGGTTCCGGCCTGAGTCCACGGAACAGTGGCAACTGTTCAACCCCCGTAGGGCGCCGGTGGGCTCCCTCGCCGGACATCTCGCGTTTGCACTCAAGCGCGAAGGCGTCGACCTCTCAGTGCTCTCAAAGCTCTTCAAGGCCGTGCCAGCTGGGGAACTCGAGGAGATGATTCGGGACACGCCAACGGGCGCCTACACGCGCCGAATCTGGTTCCTTTTCGAGTGGCTGACGGGCCGGACGCTGGACGTTCCGGATGCGGCCAAGGTCAAGGCGGTGGAGGTCGTCGACCCGAATCTCCAGTACGCGCTGTCAGAAGGCGAACTCTCCCTCCGGCACCGGGTCTACGATAACCTGCCTGGTGAGCCGCGCTTCTGCCCCATGATCCGGCGCACGGAGATACTCGAGGCGTATCGGTCGCGAAAGCTCGCCGAACGTGCCCGTGAGGTACTGGGTCGCACTCACCCGGACGTGGTCCAGCGTGCCGCCGCCTTCTTCCTCCTGAGCGACAGCCAGGCCTCGTTCTGGATCGAAGGAGAACGGCCGTCCGCCTCCCGCACTGCACGATGGGGACGAGCAATCGCCGAGGCCGGATCGAGGACTCTCGGCATGGACGAGATGGAGCGGCTTCAGCGCCTGGTGATCGGCGACGCCCGATTCGTCCATCTCGGCCTGCGGACTGAGGGTGGCTTCATCGGCATGAGGAACCGGATCACCCAAGAGCCGATTCCCGAGCACATCAGTGCCCGGCCGGAGGATCTACCCAGCCTCATGGAGGGGCTGATCGGCTACCACGCGCGGGCTATCCGGAGAGGGCTCGACCCCGTGATCGCCGCCACGGCGGTCGCCTTCGGCTTCGTCTACGTCCACCCGTTCGAGGACGGCAATGGCCGCCTGCACCGGTGGCTGATCCACCACCTGCTTACCATCGCGGGCTTCAACCCGCCGGGGCTGGTCTTCCCCGTGAGCGCCGTGATCCTGCGCGAGATCGACGAATACAAGCGGGTGCTGGCTTCGTACTCGGTCCCCCTCCTCGAATGTTGCATCGACTGGCGCTCGACCGAGAACCAGAACGTCGAGGTCCTGAACGATACCGGCGACCTCTATCGGTTTTTCGATGCGACCGCGCATGCCGAGTTCCTCTACCATTGCGTCGCCGAGACCGTGGAGAAGGACCTCCCGAACGAAGTTGCCTACCTGGAGGCTTTCGACCGCTTTGCCGAGGGGATGAACCAACTGGTCGATATGCCGGACAAAACGGTCCACCTCCTCCATGACTTCCTGAGGCAGGATGGAGGCAAGCTATCCAAGCGTGCCCGGCAGAAGGAGTTCGCCGCACTCACGGACGACGAAGTTCGCTATGTCGAGCGCCTCTACTCTGAAACCCTTGGCCCTCTCGCACACATGCTATCCGCGGCGGGTCCGAAGTAGGCCCGTCACCGCCCGGCTTGGGCGGCCTCAAACACCTGTGTGTGACCACCCCAGCACGGCGGCATCACCACGTGAACGTTTCGCCACGCCCAGTGAGCGCTCCGGCACAAAGATATGCTGGCCGGCGGATCGTCCGTGTGACCGGTTCGCTGGTGGGATGGCCTTGCGATACTCTCCGCGGTAACCCTCCGACCAACCCAGGGGGGGGTGTGGATGCCGGACGGGCTACCGGGGTGGGAGTCCGGCCGGCCCGGGCTGGGTTCTGACCTTATAGCTGTGGCGGGGTGGGAGCCGGATCGTTATGGGGTAGCCGGCCCTGGCATCCAGCGTCCGCAGCGCCTTCCCCGGGGCCACCTGGGAGGCCATCTACGTGGTGCCGGGCATGGAGGGGTGGTCATCACCCACAAGGTGGAGCACAGCACCTGGACCCACGGCTGCACCCAGGTGAACCAGCTGGTGCGGATGATCCTGGCGGCGAAGGTACAGTTCCCCGGCACAGGTCCCCAGTAGCTCCCCAGCAGGCTCCGGGGCTCGTCAGGTCCTTGGGATCTCCATCCTCAGGGGTTTTCACGGCCGAGGAAGCGGATTGAAGGGGGAGGAAGCCGTACCTCCCATGCCGATGCGCCACCTACGACGAAGGGTCGGACGGGGGATCGCCCCAGAGGCAAGACAAGGGAACTGCGGCCAGCCTCTCGCCGAAGGGCACTACGGTGTCCCCGTCGTAGAGCACCACGCCCCGGACGAACCGGTCTCCGCACCCTTCCGCGAGGGCCCGGAGGCCGACGAAGTCCGTGGGCCTCACGGAGGCGCGCGCCTTCACCTCGATGCCAGCGAGGGAGCCATCCTCCCGTTCCAAGACCACGTCCACCTCATGGCCGTCGTGGTCCCGGAAGTGATAGGGGGAAACGCGGACCGGATCGGCCGTCCGGAGGCGGAGAATCTCGGCATGAACGAAGCTCTCCAGAAGCGGACCGAGTTCCTCCCGGCGACTGCGGAGACCGTCTGAAGCCAAACCCCGGGCAGCCACGAGGAGCCCCGTGTCGAGGAAATGAAGCTTGGGAGTCTTGACCAGACGTTTCAGCTGGTTGGAGAACCAGGGCTGAAGGGTGGCAACCAGGAAGATCTTCTCCAGAAGACTCACATAACGCTGGGCCGTCTTGTGACTCACCCCCACTCCACCCCCGATCTGGGAGTAGTTCACGAGCTGGCCCGAGCGCAGGGCCAGAAGGCGGGCGAATCGAGCGAAATCAGTGAGTCGCTCCACGGCCGCGATGTCCCTCAGATCCCTGGAGAGAACTGATTCCAGATAGGCCCGGCCCCATTCCCTCCTGCGATCCTCCCTGTCCCTGGCAATCGCCTCGGGGTACCCCCCCGCCAGAACGGCCTGGACCAACTCGTCACCCAGGAGCGGATGTCGCGGCGGACGGAAGGTCCCCTCGAAGAGATCGGAAAGGAAGGACGGAAGGCCGCCGATGATCTCTCCTCGAGCCAGCGGAAGCAGTCGAAGGGTCTCCATGCGCCCAGCAAGAGAATCCGCTACCCTGGAAAGGGTCATGACGTTAGCAGACCCGGTAAGGAGGAACCGGCCCGGCCGATAATCTTCATCCACAGCTTTCTTGATGGCGAGGAGAAGTTCGGGAGCGCGTTGGACTTCATCGATGATGGCCCGGTCCAGGCCTCGCACGAACCCAACGGGATCGCTGGCCGCGAAGTCCCTTGTCGTGGGATCGTCGAGGGTATAATAGGCTAGGTCTCCTCCTTCGAGGGACCGAACCAGGGTCGTCTTGCCGGCGCGTCGTGGTCCAACCAGAAGGACCACAGGCGTGTCCTCGAGTGCTCGACGGACCCCTGCCGTGACCCATCGCTCGTACATGGACTTCTCGGCGGAAGTGTCCTGGCGTTCTTGAAAGAGCCCACTACGGTCAGATGGAAGATAAGCTCTCGGGGATTGGAAGGATAGGTGTCGGTATTTGGAAGCCTAGCCTTCGGTAAGTGGTATGATCACCACCGAGAGTTGGAAGGGGTGCTCGGTGTACACGGACCTGGCTGTGGGTGGTCACAACCCCATCCGCCCTGAGATTATTAGGGTTTCACTGGGTGAGATGGAGTGGGCATTGATGGGGGAGATGGTCAGCGGCTTGTGCCGACTTGTGGTTTCTGCGCTGAGGAGCAAGCGCGATCTCGTCCTCGAGAACGCCGCGCTCCGCCACCAGCTGATGGTGCTCCAGCGCCAGTCGAAAGCGCCACGGATCAAGAACCGTGATCGACTCTTCTGGATCACCCTCCTGCGACTCTGGCCCGATTGGCGTGGCGCACTCTCTCTCGTCCAGCCCGCTACGGTTGTGAGGTGGCACCGCAAAGGCTTCCGTGCCTATTGGCGCTGGAAGAGCCGGACCAACGGTGGCCGGCCGAGGATTGATCGAGAAGTACGGGAGCTGATTCGGGACATGTGGACCTCGAACCCAACCTGGGGCAAGCTGCGCATCCGGGCCGAACTGGCCAAGATCGGCATCGAGGTGAGCGACTCCACGGTCTTGAGATACAGACCACGTCGGGCCAAACCACCCTCCCAGACATGGCGCTCATTCTTGGAGAACCACCTGACAGACCTCGTCGCCATCGACTTCTTCGTGGTTCCCACGGTCACGTTCCGCGTGCTCTACGTCTTCCTCGTCATGTCGCACGACCGGCGCCGCATCCTGCACTTCAACGTCACTGCCTCGCCTTCGGCCCGCTGGACCGCCCAGCAGGTCGTCGAGGCTTTTCCCTACGAGTCCTCGCCTCGCTTCCTCCTGCACGACCGTGACAGCATTTTCGCCAATAGCTTTGCCCGGCGCGTCGGGTCCATGGGCATCGAAGAAGTCATCACGGCGCCGGGCTCGCCTTGGCAAAATCCATTCTGTGAACGCTTGATCGGATCGATCCGCAGAGACTGCCTCGACCACGTCATCGTTCTCAGCGAAAGGCACCTCTTACGGGTTCTTCGTAGCTATGCGTCTTACTACCACGCATCGCGAACACACCGGTCGTTGGACCACGATTGCCCTGAACCGAGGCCCATTGAACCAGCCGACATGGGGAAGGTGGTTGCCCAACCCCAGGTCGGCGGGCTCCACCATCGGTACGGCCGCCAGCTTGCGGCCTGACGTCCTTTTCCTCACCCCAAGGCCCTTTTCCCTGGCGGCTGCCCCAGGCGGGTAAGCCTCTATTGATCAGTGCCCGAATGCCCTTTGTTCGGGCCTGATTCCACCCATCCGGGTACCCTCCTCCTCCAACCCGCCCCCTGAAAGACTCCTCAAACCTCCCCGACGACCCGCTGGTAGCCACCTCTCGCTCTCCGCGCGGCTCGGATGTGGTATTCGCCCCCCACAACTGGCGGGCGACGCCCTGCCGGACCGTAGGATCCCGGTGGTCTCCGCCCTGCTACGGGGCCGGGGGGAGGAAGAAGCCCTCCTGGAGCACCTGGCCTTCGGGGTAGCCTTGGCGCTCCTGTACGGAAGGTGAGCCACTCCAACCACTGAACCCCGAAGACCCTCCTCGAGGCCGGCGTCCCGACCTCCCGTCAGGGTGATCCGGGGCTGTCGAGCCGTTGGAGTGCCATGTTCAACCTGGTCCGCAGGACCACTGAGTACCCCTGGTTCTCCAGGAGGGCCTCCAGCTCCCGATAGTCCGCAGTGTCCTTCGTCTCGCAGAAGATCCACCGGGGACGGAGAGGCCCGGGATCGGCAAGTCCGGGGGCCGGCCCGGCGCGATCCCCCGTCGCTTGGCACGCCCCGGGCTTCGAAGGAACATTCTGGTGGTGAGATGCGTCGCCGCGACGATCCTCGCGACGTCCTTCTTCCCCACCTCAACGTTCCAGGAGCGGCAGCAGTTGTCCCCGCATGCCGACCCTATGCAGGCAAAGGACCAGTAGGTCAGCGGCGCCACCCAGGCGTCCATGAATCACGGCTGCTCGACGCGGACTCTCAGCCTGACAGCCCGCGTTTCTTCGGTGGTCATGTCCCATCCCGTCGCGAGGAGGTCCCCGTTCCTCGTGCTTCCCCAGACCCAGTACTCTACTGGAGAGCGGGTGGTAGCCACCAGATGGCCGGAGCGGTCATACAGCTGCCAGAACGTCTCCCCGCGCCGCTCGAACGTGATGGAGTTGAGGACACCGGCCTCAAGCGAGACGATCGAGCGGGACTGATCAAAGAACCACCGCGGCCTGATGCGACGCACTCCCTCGACCATCTCGGATCGGAGGAACTCGTCGACGATCGGCTTGAGCAGCTCCGCGTCCTCAGCGAAGAGCACGCCCGGCGTGGACAGGCCGGGGAACGTCAGGATCCGATGGGGAGCGGCCTGGCTGTACAGAAGGTCTTTTCCGTGGGCGAGAGCCAGCGGTCCGCCGGCAACCGACAGAACGCTCTCCTGGACGCTGGGGTTGGGAACTGTAGGCTCCGGGAGGGCCCCCCAACTCTCGACCCACTTCCCCTCCGGGTCGAACCTGTGGATGGCGAAGTCCTTGGAGAAGACCCCGCCGCTGATGACGAACCCGCCGTCCGGAAGGCTAACGAACCCCTTGATGTTGAACAGCTGGAGGTCGAGAAGGACCCTTCGGACAAACGAGCCATCAGCCGTGAACAGCTCCACTGAACTTCTCCCGACATCGAAGACGGCCATCAGGTTCCCCTCGGCGGCGGCGATGCTGCTGGGTGCCGAGAACTCGCCCGGGCCCTCGCCCCTCCCGCCGAGCTTTCTCAGATGCCGGCCCTCTGCGTCCAGGATCAGGACCTCCGAGAGACGGCCGTCCGAGACCCAGATCTCCCCCGTCGCACTCTCGGCGACCCCCGTCACGCTTCCAAACGGGCTGGACTCGGGACCGAGGGTGGACCAGGCCTCCCGGACCACCAGGGACTGCGCTCCCGCGGGGATCGCGGTGGTGAGGCACCAAAGCAGTGCGGCCAGGGTGAACGAGATCGCGAGTGTGACGGTTGACCGGCTCGTCGAACTCATGGTGCCCCTCCCTTCAATGAGTTGATGCGGAATCGATTGGAGCGGAAGTCCCCTGGGGGAGGACGGTACTGCGGTGGCTCCGTTCCTACCGTTCCAACTCCGCCACCGCCGAGGTCAGGCTCGCCCAGCTGAGTCTCGCTCGCAACGTCTCCGGATCCAAGAGCCGGAGTCGCCCGCTCGAATCCTCGACCGCAGCGGCCACCAGCGCCTTGTCACACGTGTAGGAGGCGAACAGACCGTCGCCGATCCCCACCAAGCGGACGAAGCCGCCTGTCGGGAGCCTCATCTCCCGCCTGGTGATGTGCTCGTTGAACGCCAGGGTCTCGATCGCCGAGCACTCCTCGCCGGAGTACTCGCAGGGGAAGTTCGTGCAGTTCTCGTACCGACCGACCGGCGGGTCGTACCAGTTGCAGTGATTGTAATCCATGCACTTCGCGCACTTCTCGCCTTCCTGAGCCGTGCCGCTTCCAGGCAAGGCGGCGAGAGCCAGAAGGGCCACGGCCGCGGCCATCCCGGTTCGCAGGTTTCTACCGGCTTCCATGTGCGATTCCCTCCTCTCAGGATGTGAAAGGGTCCATCCCCCAGGGGCCCCCGATGGTCGGCGCGAAAGGTGCGGGCTGTCTCCCCGAGGGGAGTTCCGGGGAGCTGCCCCCCACGGACAGCGTCCACCGCGGCGCCGCCCGCCCGCGCCGGTCCGGTATCGATTCCGAACCCGGGGCCCTCGCCTCCAACCTCCGATTTCCACGGGCCTCGTCGAATCTCCGTCACGTCCGCCTCGAGAGGCGGGAACACGGGCTGTCTCCCCAGAGGAGTTCCGGTCCCCCAGTGCGCGAGCACAACCGCGGAAGGATAGGCATTCTAAGGACCCTACCAGATCCTGAGGCCATTGTGGGAATGTGAGCGAGGCGGGCGGGCGGGGTCAAGAAGGGTGGATTGGGCAGAATCCGGGGAGCGGTGGCTGCGGACTTGCTGCGGACTTGGGGGTTCGGGGCGCGCCTCCGGCAGGGCCGGGGGGAACCGAGGCTAATCTCCCCAACTCTGGTCGAAGTGTTCTTCTTGAATGGGTTCGGGCTCGGTGGGATCGAACCCGGCGGCCCGGATGTTGAAAGGAAGGCAGAGAGGTTCTCCGCCGGCTCTCCGGAGCGAAGCGGAGGTAACTCGGGAGTTTGGTCGAGGTCGTCGGGGAAGGAATACTGGGCGACCTCGTCTGCTTGCCCACCGCCGGGCCCCATGGTGAGCTCGGTCTGGGGTGGGCCCCTGGCAGGGTGGATCAACGGGGGTGAGGTGGGCTCGCCGATATGGGCCAGGATCTGGGTGATGGGCACGGGCTCGGTGAGGAACGCGATGAACGTGAGGGGTTCCTGGCAGGTTGGGCAGACGAGGGCAGCACCGCATCCCTCACGGACTTCGATCTCTACGTTCCGGGGCTCCTGGTCCTCTCCCTCATGCTCCTCATGTTCACCGCAGCGGGAACGCTGATCCGAGAGAAGGACAAGGGCACCCTCATCCGGCTCCGCCTCTCCCGGATGCGGGTCGTGGAATGGCTGACGGCGGTGAGCGCCACCCAGCTTCTCATGGGGCTCCTGGCCCTGGGCCTCACCTATCTCACGGCCATGGCGGTGGGGTACCGGGCCCAGGGGTCCGTCCTGATCCTCCTTCTGGTGGGCGCCCTCACCAGCCTGTCCATGATGGCCTTCAGCATCCTGGTGGCTGCCTTCCTCCGCACCGTCTTCGACCTGGTGACGGTGGGATGCTTCCCCTTCTTCATCCTGATGTTCTTTTCCGGGGGGATGTTCCCCCTTCCGGGGGTGACCCTCTTCAACGTGGGGGGGCACGCCATCGAGTTGAACGAGATCCTCCCCACCACCCACGCCATCGCCGCCCTGAACCGGGTCCTGAGCTACGACGCCGGGCTGGGGGACATCGGCTACGAGCTGACGGCGGTCCTGGTCCTGACGGTCATCTTCTACGCCCTGGGCACCTGGGTCTTCACCCGCCGCCACCTGCCCGCCGTGGGCTGAGGGCCGCATCCCATGCCGCCCACACGCCGAGGGCCCCGCCCCCCTTCCCCAACGGGAGGAGGCGCTCTCCGCCGGGAGGTGAGGGAGTAGACCCCCTGGGGCGCGCGGGGCATGCCCTCCAGACGAGGGACCCATCCCGGCATGGGCTCGGCCGCCTCGCCGGCGCCGAAGCGAAGGGTCCCCTCCTCGCTGCGGATCACCAGCTCTCCGCCGTTCTCACCCCGAATGAGGTCGAAGCGGACCTCTCCATCGCCGGAATTGATGGTCAGGAACCCCCCATGGTCGGTCAGGGATAGGCAATTTAAGGGACCTACGGGCCCGAGGGGCCGCTCGGGGCAAGTCGGAATGTGGGTAGCTGGGGTGGGCTTGGGCAAGGATGGGCAAGGACGGGAAGAGGCGAGGTGGATTCGGGGGGGGTGGAGGTGGCGTATAGGAATCGGAGGATGTGCCTCCGGCGGGCTGAGGCGATGACGGAGTTTAGGCGCCTGAGCTCTGATCGAAGTCGTCTTCCGGAATGGGCTCGGGGTCCGTGGGATCGAACTCAGGGGATTGGTCGAGGTCGTCCGGGAAGGATTGCTGGGCTACCTCGTCGTGTTCCGGCTGGCCGGGCCCCATGGCGAGCTCGGTTTGGGGCGGTCCGCGGGCCGGATGGATCAGTGGGGGGGAGGTGGGCTCGCCGAGATGGGCCAGGATCTGGGTAATGGGTTCAGAATCGGTCAGAAAGGCGATGAAGGTGAGGGCGGTGCCGCAGGTCGGGCTTGGGACATGGCCTCGCATGCCCCAGCCCCTTCCCATACCGCCCGCCGATGGTCGGCATCCGTCGCAGCGCCGACGTATCGCCCAGCCGGTGCCGTCTACCGCCCCCATCGCCCCACCGAGACGCCCCTCTGCCCGGTGGTCCAGCATCACCTGGAGACCTTCCTCGCCGAGTCGCAGGACGCCGACCCCATGGGCTGGGGCGTCCCCAGGTGGGTGGAGCGCGACTTCCGCAGCTATCTGCGCTGCGGCATCCTCGCC
>Ga0209498_1001879_pt1 | contig 12754 bp, 5 predicted proteins | sample WalLakDeSediment_FD_184131 | JGI IMG/M metagenome (GOLD analysis project Ga0209498, IMG submission 184131) | Lake sediment microbial communities from Walker lake, Nevada to study Microbial Dark Matter (Phase II) - Walker Lake 11/02/13 Deep... | ecosystem: Environmental > Aquatic > Freshwater >...
CGTACACCGGCTCGACCCGGATCGACGCCGGCACGCTCCAGATCGGCACCGGCAGCACGGTGGGCTCGATCACCGGCACGACCACGATCACCGGGTCGGCCGGCGGCACGCTGGTCGTGAACCGCTCCGGCGCGTTGACGCTGGGCACGATCACCGGCGGGTTGGACCTCGTCCTGCGCGGGGGCGGCACGTTGACGATCTCGGGCAACAGCACCTACACGGGCACGACGAGCTTGGAATCCAGCACGCTGGTGATCGGTTCGGGCGGCACGGGGGGCGGGATCGAGTCCGCGAGCACGCTCGCGCTCAGCAGCAGCCAACTGACGGTCAACCGCAACGATGGCTACACGCGGGCCTTCGCGAATACCGTACTTTCGGGCGCCGGGGTGGTGTCGGTGACCGGTTCGAGCACCGTGGCCCTCGGTTTGATCACCCGTTCGGCTGCAAGTGTGCTCACTCTTCAACCGGGCAGCAGCGGCCGTTTCACGGTCGACCTGGCCCAGCCTTTGCCAAACGGCATCATCGGCCCCTGGGCGGTGACCGGTTCGACGACGAACCTGACCTACGCTTCGCACACCTCCGGCACGATCAATGCCTACACGCCCAGTGCCACGGGCACCGCGGCGGCCCTGCCCGATAGTCCCACATCGAATTTCCTGCTCACAACCGCGACCGGCGCGGTTCCGTCGGCCGTCTCGGCCAACACGATCCGCTACACGGGCGCGGCGGCCACGACGACGAACACAAGCTCGTCGTTCGCCGTCAACGGCCTGATGAACGCCGGCACCGGCTTGTGGACGATCAACTCCGGCACGATCACGATCGGCTCGGCAAACGAACTGGTGGTTGCGACCAACGCTCAGGGGGTCACGATCGGCAGCGCGATTCTCGAGAGCGGCGCGGGCCAGGGCCTGACGTTCGTGAGCCAGGGCGGGGCGCTGACACTGAACGGCGTCGGCAACAATTTCACCGGTCCGATCAACGTGACCGGCGGTAGCCTGTTGCTCAACTCTTCCGGCACCCACGGGGGGGTCAATCTCGCGGCCGGGCAGACGCTGTTGGTGACACCTACGGGCCTGCAGCAGATCGGCTCGATCACGGGGAGCACGATTTTCACGAAGGCGGGCACCGGCACGACGAGCCTGCCTTTCACGAGCTCCTACACGGGCGTGACGACGATCCAAAATGGCGTGGTGGAGGTGGCGTCGCTGCCGGCCATCGGCACGGCCGGCGGCCTCGGCGCCCCGACGACCACCGCCAACGGCACGATCGCGATTGGCACGGGCGCGACCTCCGCCGTGCTCCGCTACGTCGGCGGCGGCAGCTCCACGACCGACCGCGTGGTGAACCTCGCGGGCGGAACCGGCGGCGCAACGCTCGACGCCAGCGGCTCGGGTGCCCTCGTCTTCACCTCGGCCTTTGCGGCCACGGGCAACGGCGTCAAGACCCTCACGCTCACGGGGTCGAGCACGGCGAATAACTCGATCGTCTCGGTGCCCAACGGAGCGTCGAGCACCGTGACGAGCGTTGACAAGACCGGTGCGGGCACCTGGTGGCTGACTGGCAACAGCGACTACAGCGGCCGGTTGAGCGTGCTCGACGGCACGCTGGTGGTGGCGTCGCCGGTAAGTATCGGCGGCGGCAGCCCTTTCGGCGATGCAAACTCGAGCCAGGATCCCGTGGTTGGCAGCGACGCGGCTGGTCTCACGGGCACGGCGGCGTTGCTCGCCGAAGGCGTGTCGATCGAACGCCCCTTTTCCGTTGCGAGCTTGGGCGCCGGCTCCCAGCAGGCGGTCGTCATCGGCAACACGGGCTCCGGCACCACCGTGTTTTCGGGCGCCATCTCCCTTGCTCGCTCAGTGACGCTCCAGTCCTCGGCGGACGGCATCGCCCGATTTAGCGCTGCCCTGAACAACAGCGGCACGGGAGTGGCGATTACGATCGGCTCGGCCGGCAATGCCGGCACGGTGGCGTTGCAGACGACGCTGACCGGGTCGCTCGCGGCGGTGAACGTGGTCAACGGCACGGCCCTGCTGGAGGGTGCAGACAACCGGATCAACTCTGCCACCCCCGTAACGGTGGGCTCTGCGCTCGGCTCGGCCACGCTCAACCTGAACAGCCGCTCGCAAACGCTCTCGAATCTCACGTTTGCCGGCAACTCTGGCAGCATCACCGGCGGCACGCTCAGGCTGAACCCCTCCCAGGCCGTGGCCGTGACTGGCACGGGCCATGTGATCAGCTCGCTTGTGGCCTTGGACTCTACGGCGACGTTCAACACTGCCAGTGCCGCGGCTCTGACCGTGAGCAACGTGATCTCGGGCGGGTCTGGCCTCACGAAGTCTGGTCTCGGCGGGCTCACGCTCTCCGCCGCCAACACCTACTCTGGGCCCACGACTGTCGATGCGGGCACGCTCATCGTCAACGGGTCGCTCGCCAACGGGGCTCTCTCGGTGGCCGCAGGGGCCACCTTGATGGGCTCGGGCACAATCGGCGGGGCGGCCACGATTTTTGGGACTCATTCCCCCGGCAACTCGCCTGGCATCGAGACGTTCGCGAGCCACCTCAGCTACGATGGCGGATCGTCGCAGGTGATCTGGGAGCTGTGGGGCAACACGACCACGCAGGCCTCGCCCGCGATCTACGACCAGATCGTGGTGGGCGGCGACCTCGCCTTCGCAGGCGCGACGAGCCTGAGCCTCGACTTCGGCGGCTCGGGCGTCGGGGCGGTCAACTGGGCCGACTCCTTCTGGGGCACCAACCAGTCCTGGACGCTCTTCGACGTGGCCGGCACAACCTCCAACATTGACAACTTCACGCTCGCCAACAACCCGAGCGCCTGGCTCGACTCCAGCGGCCAGGCGTTCTCGACATCGAGCCGCTCGGCCAACTCGTTTAGCGTGGCCCAGCAGGGCAGCGACGTGATGGTTCAATACGTTGTCGTTCCCGAACCGGGCTCACTCGCGCTCGTCGGCATCGGCATCGCCGCCGCGGCCTGGGCGGTTCGTCGGCGGCCGGGGCCACAAACCGGATACCCGACCGGACGTCGGTCGTAAGCGACTCGAAGCAGCCTCGACGGTCACGCCACACGCCGGTCGTACCCCGGCCGCTGATCAGAGAACCCTTTTCAGCCCCACCAGGGGCCCGAGGATTCTCTCACAAGACCTGGCTCAAGATTTGGGGAGGAGGTCACTACCGCGGCCCGGGTTCGTCGATGCGATCAGCTCCACGATCCAGGCCCGGGGGATCCCCCAGAATCCGCTGGCCATCGATATTCGTGCCCGTTGCGGCATCGACGTAGCCGAGATCACGATCGTAAAAATCGGGGGAAAGCTTCGCCGGAACGCTGTCCCCGGTGACATCCTGCCAGCGGTCCATGATCGCCCGTAGTTCGGCCAATGTCTTCCGGTAGCGCTCGTCGCCGACGAGAGACCTCACCTGATCAGGATCGTCGGCCGTGCGGTAGAGCTCTTCCTCGGGCCGCGGCTCTTGTAGGACGTCCGCCTGCGGCGGCGCGAGCGGTCTACGCTTCGCCGCCTCGGCCAGATCCTTGTGCGACGGCGAGCCGACGGAATCGGCCGGTCCGATCCAGGCACTCTGCGGGTGAGCGTTGCGAATGTACAGAAAACCATCCCGATCCCGCACGGCTCGTCCGTGCGCTGCGTAGTCGTGCCAGTTGTGTTCCGAAAAGGCGTAGGCCCGCACCTGGGCATGCGGCTCCTGGAGCAGGCGAGCGAAACTTACTCCCTGAACCTGAGACGGCATAGCGATCCCGGCCAGCGTAAGCACCGTCGGGCAGATGTCGATGCTGCTGAGCAGGCTGGCGGACGATGCACCGGGCCGGGCGACCCCCTCGGGCCAGTGCACTACGAACGCGGTCTTCATCCCCTCGTCGTGCAGCCGCGTCTTGCCCCTGGGAAACGGGCGACCGTTGTCGGCCATCACCATGATCACGGTATTGTCGACCGCTCCCTGGGTGCGGAGTTCGTCCACCACCTGGCCGACGAACCAGTCGAACCGCGTGACCTCGTTGGCGTGCGAAGCGAGATCGTCGCGGGTGGCGGGGGTATCGACCAGCGCGGCCGGGACGACGACCTTTTCCGGATCGTGTCGGGGCCCGTATCGGTTCGCGATCCATTCCCGATCCCCGTCCCAGCCGCGGTGGGCGTCGTACGCTGCGAACCAGAAGAAAAATGGCTTGTCCTGGGGACGATTCCGCACCACGTCCACCCAGTGCACTTCACCGCCGGAGTTGCCCGCGACACGCCCGTCCTGCTTCACGTCCCAGACCGCCTCCTCGCCGCCGCCGAGCTGCGGCATGTGATCCTTGCCGGCGAGGGCTGTGTGGTATCCGTCTCGCTTCAGCAGGGCCGGAAACTTGACGAGATGCGCGGGTAGCGGGCGATGCAGCTCCACCGCCTCGCCGTTGTTGTGAGGGTAGCGGCCCGTGATGATGCTCGCGCGGCTGGGGCTGCAGCTGCTGGCGGTCAGGAAACAGTTGGTGAATCGAATCCCCTGCTCGGCCAGCCTGTCGATCCGCGGCGTGCGGGCCGCAGCGTTGCCGTAGCAGCCGAAATCATTCCAGCTCACGTCGTCGGCGATGAAGAGCACGAAGTTCGGCCGGGCGGGGTCCGCGGCCTCCGCCCATGCCAACCCACCAAGCAGGATCACGGCCAGCCCGAGGACGACGCGGTTCATCGACGAGACAACCTGCACGACGGACCAGACTCGATGGTTTCTGCATCCGCCGGGGAGTCTTCGGCCACTGCTCATCGTATTTCTCCATGAAAGGGACGCGAACTTCCGTCGTGCAGCCTGGCGATCAGTTCCCGAACGAGGTCGGGATGCTCGGCGGCCACGTTGACGGTCTCACCCGGATCGTTCTCATGGTCATAGAGTTCGACCAGCCCCGTCTCGCCGGTCTTCCCATGCCTCCACTCGACCAGTCGCCAGCGGTCGGTCCGCAGGGCGGAGCCATCATACCCATTCAAGGAGTAGCCACTGATCACCGCGTGCTTCCCAGGGTGCGAGGGGTCTTCCAGGAGTGGCCGCAGGGAGACGCCGGCGAGCTCCTCGGGGGCCTCGAGCCCGCACACGTCGGCGAGGGTGGGATAGAGGTCGATCGTTTCCGCCAGGCCCGTCGTGCGCGTCCCGGGAGAGGCCATCCCTGGCGTACGGATAATCAACACGCTCCGCGTGGCGGCTTCGTAGTTCGTCGCCTTGCAGAAGATGCCCTGCTCGCCGAGGTGCCAGCCATGGTCTCCCCAGACCACCACGATGGTGTCCTGATCCAGCCCGAGGCGGCGATACTCGTCGAGAACCCGGCCGATTTGGGCATCGACGTAGCTGACGCAGGCAAAGTAGGCGTGGCGCTGGCGGATCGCCTGTTCGTCGGTGATCCGTCCGGCGCCGCCGGGCCAGGCGTAATGGGTGGTCAGTTCTTCGCTCTTGTGCAGGGAGATGGAGGGGTTTGTCCCGCGGGGCGGCCCGTTGTTCGCCGGCAGGCCGATCGTCGCCGGGTCATAGAGATCCCAGTATTTCTTCGGCGCGTTGTGCGGCAGGTGCGGCTTGTAGAAGCCGACGGCCAGCAAGAACGGCTCCCCTCGCTGCTTCAGGTCGCGGAGCTGCAGGATCGCTTCGTCCGCGTTGAAGGCGTCCGCGTAGCCGTGATCGCCCACATCCGCCATCTCCCAGGCCGGCTTGTTGGCCTTGTTTCGGCCATAGCCATACTCCCTGACCGATCCATCCGCGTAGCAGAAAAAGCCGCCCCACGGGTCTTTCCATTTGCCTGCCGGCGCGTAGGCGAGATCCCAGCTGAACGGCACCTGGTGCACCTTCTGCTCCCGGTCCATCACCCCGCCCGGTTCATGGGAGATCTTCCCGATGCACACCGTGCGGTAACCGTTTCGTCGGAACAGGTCGGGAAACGACACGGGCCGCTCGGGCGGGGTCTCCCGCTTCCGATCCGCTCCCCAGACGTCCCACGACCGCGTCTCGCGCAGCCCGGTCAGGAGCGAGCACCGCGACGGCCCGCAGGCGGCGGCCTGCACGTAGTGCCGTTGGAACAGCCGCCCCTCCCGCGCCAGCCGGTCCAATGCCGGGCTCGTGATGTGGGCCGCCCCGTAGCAGCCGAGTTCCGGCCGCAGGTCATCCACCGCGATGAAGAGCACATTCGGCGGTCGCGGGGCCGCGGCCGCGTCGACGCTGCCGAAGGGCACCATCAGCAAGACGACGATCAGGAATTGAAACGTGCGGCTACGCATGGCTGCGGTGTTGATAACAATTCCGCCGTCGGGCTTTTCGGGCATTTCGCGCAGGGGATCACTCATTATCGTCGTTTGAAAAGGTCGGACAGGGCGAGCGAGCGGACGAGCGACTGGAGCCTGTAGCCGTCGGCCTTGCTCCGGGCCACGATCGCGTCGAGGGCGGCGGCGTCGTCAACGGTCATCACCCGCCGCAGCGCATACGTCGCCAGTTGCTCCACAAACGCCCGGGCAAACGTGTCAGGCGACTCGGCCAGGAGCCGCTTGAACTCGGCGGGGCCGGCGAAGGAGCGACCGTCTGGCAGCGTGCCCGAGGCGTCGACCAGCGGGTCTTCCCCGGCGCCCCCCTCGACACGCTCGTGCGTCCGCCAGCGGCCGATCGCGTCGAAATTGTCGAACGCCATGCCCAACGGATCGATCTTGGCGTGGCAGGAGGCGCACGTCGCATTCGTCGAGTGCGCCGCCAGCTGCTCGCGGATCGTCGCCTTCGGCTTGTCCGAGGGCACGGGCTCCAGCGGCTCCACGTTTGGCGGCGGCGGCGGCGGCGTGCGGCCGAAGATCGCCTCCGACACCCAGGCGCCGCGGTGCACCGGCCGGTGCCGGGTGCCGTCGGAGGTCAGCGACAAGGTCGCCGCCTGCGTGAGAATCCCGCCGCGGTGGCGCTCGGGCGGGAGCGTCACCCGCTCGACCGCGGGCGTATCCGGCATTGGCAACGAATAGTGAATGGCCAGCCGCGGGTCGAGGATCGTCCAGTCCGAGTCGAGCAGCTGCGCCAGCGGCAGGTTTTCCGTGAACGCCTGCCGGAAATACGCCGTCGTCTCCTGCACCATGCTCCGCTCCAGACCCGAGTCGTAATCGGGATAGAGTTTCGGGTCGGGCCGGAACATCCCCACGCGGTAGAGCTGCAGCCACTGCCGCGGGAACGACTCCAGGAACCGCTCGATCTTCGGGTCGGCGAGCACCCGATCGACCTGTCTCGCGAGTTCCGCGTTGTCTCGGAGGCTGCCCTCCCGGGCCGCCTTGAAGAGCGGCTCGTCTGGAACCGAGCTCCAGAGAAAGGCGGCCAGCCGCGCGGCCAGCTCGAAGTCGTTCACTCGACTGGCGGCCGCCGCGTCGGCAGCGCCGGTTCCTCCATCGACTCGCCCCTCGACGAGATGAAGGAAGTTCTGCGACGACAGGATCGCGGCGATGCCGCCGAGGTAGGCCCGGCGGAAAGGCTCCCCGGCCTCCCGCTCCCGTCGCACGAACGCGACGAATCGGTCCACCTCCGCCGCATCGACAGGGCGACGCCAGGCCCGCTCGGCGAACGACCGCAGTCGCTCCACGACCGCGGCCTCGTCCTGTTCGTCCGGCGGCGCGAACGGCTCCCGCTTCGCCCGGTCGGCCTCCACGTCGATCGGTCCGGTCACCTCGACCGAATCGACGAGCAGCAGCGGCACCAGGGGCTTTCCATCGTCGGCGAACAGCCGCGCACCCTGAGGAAAGGTCGAGAATCCCGCCACGCTGCGAATCGTGTTCGGCACGCCGTTGTGCACGCCGGGGGCGGTGAGCGTGAACGTGCCGGCGTTCTCGTGCCGCACGTCGAAGTTGCCCTGGGGCAGACGCGCCTCGAACTCGACCACGGTCGGCTCGGCCTCTGCGGCGTTGACGTCGGCGGCCACGACGGTCCGCTTCAGGCCGTGGTGCCAGAGGGCCAGCCGCGGCAAGCGCCCCCTGAACGACGGCAGGCCACTGGTCTGAATCCGAATCCGATAGAGCCCCGGCACCGGCGCGGTCACCAGGTGCCGAGCGGTGCCCGGCGGCAGGAGCCACCGCTGGCCGTCACCGGCCGCCTGCCGCTTCGTCGCGGTCGCGGGCGGCTTTTCCGGGAAGGCCAGCTCCGCGGCCGCTTCGGCGGCCCGGAGATACCGCTCCACGTGGGCAGGAGAGAGCGTGAGCTTCGACCCGAGCCGCTCCCAGCCGTGCCAGCGTTCGTCTTCCTGCAGGAAACCGGGCGCCGTCACGTCGAGGTGGATGCCCAGAAGGTCGTCCATGGTGTGCCCATATTCCTCCCGGCTGAGCCGGTAGTGGGCGACGGGGCCGCGCCGGGCCATTCGAGCCGCCTCCCCTTCGGCAATCCGGTCGGAAATCCAGTCCACCGCCCCACCGATCTCCTTCACGGTCGGACGGGGCTCCTCGGGGGGCGGCATTTCGCCGGCCGTGATCCGAAATCGAACCTCCGCCCAGCGGGCGGCGATGCCGGCGTCGGCGAAGTCGTGCGGGAGCGTGTCAAAACGGAAACCGCCCTCCTGGTTCTTGGCGTCGTGGCAGCGGAAGCAATGCGTCTTCGTGAATGCCTCGATCACCACCGGCTTGCCCGCGGCCCGCGCAGGGCTCCCGGCGAGGGGCCACGCAAGCACCACCGCTGCGAGCCACCGGCCACCATCGATACCAGAGAAGCGGCGACGCCGACCATCGCTCATGGCAGCACCATCCGGCTGGATTTTTCGAGGTCTTCCCGAGAGAGATACCGCTCCTCGGGGGGCATCGTGACAAACTTCCAGGGATCGGCCTTCACCCGCACGATCCGCCCCGGGCGGTAGCCGTCGAGCAACTCGGCAAATTGCAGCGTCACCCGGATGCCGCTCGAGCCCGTCGGCGGCTCGGGCGATGCCTCCCACCGTAGCACGTCGCCGATCTTCTTGTCCCCCCGGTGATACCAGGTGCGGAGCGTGTTTTCCGAGACGGCGACGCCGAATCCCTTGTCCCTGGAGTCGTGCAGTTCCCCGAGGAGCTGCGGATCGACATCGAAGAAGGTCAGGCTCACCGTGCCGCCGCCGTAGTCCTCCGGCTCCACCGCGTCGATCCGGGCCGGCACCCACCGCTGCCGCTGGTGCCGCAGGTGCCGCAGCCGCTGGGCCGCGGTCGCCGCCTGCCGGCTTTCGTCGTCGAGCCAGATGTCGATCACTGACCATTCCCGCTGGCCCCACCCCTGCGACCAGCCGAGATTCACCTGCACGACCATACCCGGCTCGACGGCATCGGCATCGACGAGCGATCGCCCTTGCCAGACCCGGGTGATGCGATCGAAGTCGAACCGGTACGGAGTGGTGATGCCGTCGGTGGCCGGCTCCCCCACCGGCGTGAGCTCGATCTTTTCCTTGTCGAGATCGACGCTCTCGACCCGCCACGCCCGCTTTCGTCGCGCGTAAAACGTGAAGTCGTCCTCGAGCAGAACCGCATGGTCATACCGCAACTCGGGGCGGGCGTGCGGGCGGAGGTTTTCCGGAAGCGAGGGAATCGTCTCCTCCTCCCCCGCCGGTGGCAGCAGGAAGCGGCCGTGGAGGTGCGTGCCCAAGGGCACGTCCCTGAGCTCCGCCCGTGCCCCGTGATACCAGACCTCCCCATAGGGCAGCAGGGCAAACCAATGGAGCGGGAAATGCCCCGCGAAGGTCTCGTGCATCCCGTCGGGCCTCAAGGCCCCGCGACGGTTGACCGGATCGATCTGAACCAGTTCACCCGCGAGCGGAATGCCCGCCTCGGCCGGTGGAAACCTGTTCTGCACGGGGACGAAGTCGCGCACCGGATCGGCGGCCGCGGGCAGGGGACCGTCCGCAGCCGCCGCCGAAACGCCGGCTGCGAGCAGCCCACACCAGGCGAGCAGCCGGCATGCCGATTCTCCGCCGGAGGAATGCCGTCGATTCATGGTCCCACGATGGTCATTTTCGGGGCTTGTCGCCGCAGCGTGTCGAGACCTTCGGCCGTGATGGCCTTGCCCCCCGATATCCGCAGCTGCTGCAAAGACTTCGAGGTGGCCAGCGCCGCAACTCCGGCGTCCGTGGCCGACGCTCCCGAGACCACGAGTTCCCTGAGCTTCGGCAGCGTCGCCAAGCGGCGGAGCGTCTCGTCGTCGGGGCTGCCCCCCTCGAGCCGCTCGAGCGTGGCGATCGAGGCCGCCGCGGCGACGCCCTCGGCCGTCGCCTGCCGATCGCCGATCCAGAGCTGCTCGAGCGGCAGGCTTGCAAGCCCCGCGATAGCCTTGCCCGAACTGCCCGGATCGAGGCTGCCGATGCCGCACTGACGCAGGGTCTTCTGCGCGGCGAGGGCGGGAGCGCCCGCGTCGGTGAACCGGGTGTGCATCAGCCAGAGCCATTCCGAGACCGGCACCTTGGCGATCTCCGCGAGCCCCGCGTCGTTGACCGGCGTGTTGTGGAAGTTGACGCGGGCAAGATTCGCGAGCTTGCCGAGATGGGCGAAGCCGGTGCCCGTGACCTGCGATGACGACAGATCGAACTCCCGCAGGTGAACGAGCCCGGCCAGGTGCGGAAACGCGTCGTCGGAGACCTGCGTGAGCGAGAGGCTCAACTCGCGAAGGTTGCCGAGTGTGCCGACATGCCGCAGCCCCGGCCCCTTGACGCCCGTATTGGCCAACCACACCCGGCGGAGCGTGTGGATGCCGTCGAGATTGGCGAGCCATTCATCATCGACCATGTCGTTGCGGGTGCCACGTCCCTTGAGCGGGTTGCTGCCGTCGTAGAGATCGACGCCGACCGGCACGTCGAACACGTCGAGCCCGGTATCGCCCATGGCGAGCAAGAGCCACTGCGGCGCGGCTGATGCGTAGGTCACCGTGCCGCCTACCGCGTCCACCGCCGCCTGGAGCCGCTTCCAGCGGGGAAGGTCGGCCGCCGCCGCAGCGATCGCCGGCAGCAGAGCCTCGACGCGTTCCCGGAGTCGTGCGTCGGTGATCTTCGCCGCCGCGGCAACGCGGTCGGTCGCGTCCACTGCGAGCACCGCCGCGAGCGCCTGCCGATCTGCCGGCTTCGTGTCGAGCCAGCCGAGTACACCGTCGAGATACTCCTTGATCCGCGGATCGAGGTCCTTGAAGCCCGCCGCCGACCGGGGCAGGCCCAGGGCACGCCGCATCGCGTTGTGCATGAGATAGCGGCCATGGTCGAGCGTGAGATGGATATCGTCGCGGTAGAGATCCTCCACGCCACCGACCGCGGCCCGTCCCGCGGCGACATCCTCCGCGACCGCGGCCAGGAGGTTCTGCGCGAAGGTTTGCCGCAGTTCGCGGCCGGGGTGACGGCGACGGAGCTCGGCCAGAAGCGCCCGCATGTAGCCGGTCGCATGCACCATCTCAGCCGGCTCCCGCGCGAGTTCCAGTTCCCTGGCCCGTGCCTCCTTCGAAGCCCATCCCGAGTGCACCACGAACGTCGCCTGAGGCTGTTTCTCCATGAAGAAGCCGATCGTGTCGGCGTCTTCCGTCACCTTCGAGCCATAGTGGACCTGAACCGAGACGAGGTCGAACTGGTTGTTGGCCATCGCCTCGGGCCACTTCGTGGAGGACTCGACGCACGGCTTCTCGGGATGGGCCTTGATGTGCGGCAGGCTAACGCCACAGTCGACGTGCCAGCTGACGTTGGCGGCCGGCAGGTCCGGCCCCGGCAGCGACTCAGGCACCGTGTCCCAGGTAAGCGAATTGCCGATCAGATAGATCGTCGGTGGCGTATCGGCCGCTGCGTGGCCGATCAAAGCCGCTGCGCACAGCATGGCCCAAAACGCCATCGTGATGATTCCGCGACGACCGAGGGATGGCATGGATGACATGGATGACATGGATGACATGCGGAACCATTTCATAGGGGGCTTTCTAGCGTTTGCGGAACAGGTCGCTCGTGGCGAGCGTTCTGACGAGCGACTCGAGTCGGTAGCCGTCGGCCTTGCTCTGGGCTGCGATCGCGTCGAGGGCGGCGGTGTCGTCCACGGTCATTACCCGCCTCAAGGCATACGTCGCCAACTGCTCGACGAACGCCCGCGCGAACATGTCGGGCGAGTCGGCAAGGAGCCGCTTGAATTCGGCGGGGCCGGCGAAGGTGCGGCCGTCGGGCAGCGTGCCCGAGGCGTCCACCGGCGGGTCGTCGCCGGTTCCCCCCTCGACCCGCTCGTGGGTCCGCCAGCGGCCGATGGCGTCGAAGTTGTCGAAGGCCAGGCCCAAGGGATCGATCTTCGCGTGGCAGGAGGCGCAGGTGGCAGTCGTCGAGTGGGCCGCCAGCTGTTCGCGGATCGTCGCCTTCGGCTTGTCGGAGGGGACGGGCTCGAGCGGCTCGACGTTCGGCGGCGGTGGCGGCGGGGTGCGGGCGAAGATCGCCTCCGACACCCACGCGCCGCGGTGCACCGGCCGGTGCCGGGTGCCGTCGGAGGTGAGCGAGAGAATTCCGGCCTGCGTCAGGATCCCGCCGCGGTGGCTCTCGGGCTTCAGGCTCACCCGCTCGAGCGGCTGTTTGTCCGAGAGCGGCAATCCCCCAGGGAGCTGGAGGCCATAATGAATCGCCAGCCGGGGGTTGAGCATCGTCCAGTCGGAGTCGAGGAGTTGGGCAAGCGGCAGGTTCTCCTTGAACACCTCCCGGAAAGAACTGGTCGTCTCGAGCACCATGCTCCGCTTGAGCCAGGGATCGTAGTCGGGGTAGAGCACGGGGTCGGGCTGAAACATCCCCACGCGGTAGAGCTGC
>Ga0209498_1001888_pt1 | contig 12752 bp, 13 predicted proteins | sample WalLakDeSediment_FD_184131 | JGI IMG/M metagenome (GOLD analysis project Ga0209498, IMG submission 184131) | Lake sediment microbial communities from Walker lake, Nevada to study Microbial Dark Matter (Phase II) - Walker Lake 11/02/13 Deep... | ecosystem: Environmental > Aquatic > Freshwater >...
CAGAGCGACGCCGCCTACGACCTGGCCGACGAGATGGCGGACGTTTTCTTTGTGCTCATCTGCCTGGCCAACCAGACCGGCGTTGACTTAAGCGCCGCCTTTGAGCGCAACATGGCCAAGAAAACCGGACGTGACAAAGAGCGCCACGCCAACAACCCCAAGTTACAGGAATAAAAGAGGAAACACAGATTGACACAGGTTTTACAGATTTTATATCCGTGCTCATCCCCGTTAATTGCTGTGTCTTCCACAGGAGTTCCCCATGCGCATGGCGCACCGTTCGGCTGAGGCTCACGGCGAAGCCACAATGAATGAAAATGGAACGCGGATTTTCCTGATTTGACCTGATAAGCCTGATTGAATCAGAATATACTCTGATGACATCAGGTTAATCAGGTTAATCAGGTTCATCTGCGTCATCAGCGTTCTATTTACGCGTAGGAGTAATAGCATAATGATTGACCTGGAGCAGGCCCTCGGTTACGAATTTAAGCCCCAAGATTTTGTGTACACGCCGCGCGACGTCTGCCTGTACGGGCTGGCGGTGGGCGCCCCGGCCGACCCGACGGACCGGGACGAGCTGAAGTTTGTTTACGAGCTGCACCCGCGCTTCACCCCGCTGCCCACGCTGGCGGTCGCCTTTCCCTTTGCCGTCTTCTGGCAGATCACCGAGGTACCGGGGCTGACGTTCAACCCGATGATGATGCTGCACGGGGAACAATACCTGGAACTGAAACGGCCGTTGCCCACCGCCGCAACCATCACCAACCACGCCCGCATCGCCCACATCTACGACAAAGGCTCCGGCGCGCTCTTGCTCGTCGACGTGCACAGCGTGGACGAACAGGGCGCCGAGGTCGCCTACAACCAATCGGCCGTTTTCATTCGCGGGCTGGGCGGCTTTGGCGGGGAGCGCGGTCCCTCGTCCGGCAGCCTCAACCAGCCCCCCGACCGCGCCCCCGACGCCGTCATCAGCCAGCAAACGCGCCCGGAGCAGGCGCTGATCTACCGCCTCGCCTCCGGCGACGGCAACCCGCTGCACGCCGATCCGCAGATGGCGGCGCTGGGCGGCTTCCAACGGCCGATTCTACATGGCCTGTCCACCTTCGGCTTTGCCGGGCGCGCCGTGCTGAAAGCCTGCGCCGGCAACGACCCCGCGCGCTTCCACAGTATCCGCGCGCGCTTCAGCAAGCACGTCTTCCCCGGCGAAACCATCGTGACCGAGATGTGGCGCGCCGGCCCCACCCAGATCATCTTCCAGTGCAAAGTGGCCGAGCGGGATGAGCTTGTGCTCTCCAACGCGCTTGTCACGCTGCATACGTAGCGGGTGGCGGGTAGCGGGTGGCGAGTGACTCATTCCTCATCACTCGTCACTTCAAAGGACTGTAATCATGTCTGAGAAATTTGATTTTGGCGGTGAAATCGTCTGGCGGCCGACGGAGGAACAGATTGCGCGCAGCCATCTCAAACGCTTCATGGACCTGCACGCCCTCCCCTCCTTCGACGCGCTGATGGCGCGCTCCACGGCGGACGTGGCCTGGTTTACGGAAGCCGTGCTCGCCTATCTGGACGTGCAATTCCAACGGCCGTATTCCCAAATCGTCGACCTCTCGCGCGGCATCCAGTGGCCGGAGTGGTGCGTCGACGGCCGTCTCAACATCATCCACAACTGCGTCGACAAATGGGCCGCCGATCCCGCCGCGCGCGACAACCCGGCGCTGCTATGGGAGGGCGAAGAAGGCGCCACACGCCGCCTGACCTACGCCGAACTGGCCGCCGAAGTCAACCGCTGCGCCAACGCCCTGCGCGGCCTGGGGCTGGGCAAAGGGGACGCCATCGGCATCCACATGCCCATGACGCCCGAAATCGTCATCGCCATGTTCGCCGGCGCCAAAATCGGCGCGATTTTGCTCCCGCTCTTCTCCGGCTACGGTCCGGACGCCATGCGCACGCGCCTGGCCGACGCTGGCGCCAAAGCGCTTTTCACGGCCGACGGCGCCTGGCGGCGCGGCAGCGTCATCCCCCTCAAGCCTACCGCCGATGCGGCCGTCGCCGACCTGGCCGGGCTGGAGCACGTCATTGTGCTGCACCGCGCCGGCGCCGCCGTGGCCATGATGCCGGGGCGCGACCATTGGTGGCACGAGCTCATTCCCGCGCAGCCGGAGCAGGCCGCCCTCGAACCCACCGCCGCCGAAGACGCGCTCATGCTGCTCTACACCTCCGGCACCACCGGCAAACCCAAAGGGGTCGTGCACACCCACTGCGGCTTCCCCGTCAAGGCCGCCCAGGACATGGCCTTCGGCATGGACGTGCACGTGGGGGACGTGATTTACTGGATGACCGACATGGGCTGGATGATGGGGCCGTGGCTAATCTTCGGCGCGACGCTGCTCGGCGCGACCTGCTTCCTCTACGACGGCGCGCCCGATTACCCCGGACCGGACCGCCTCTGGACGCTGGCGGCGCGCCACGGCATCACCCAGCTTGGCGTCTCGCCCACGCTCATTCGCGCGCTCGTTCCGCACGGCGCGGAGCCGGTGCGCCGCCACGATCTCTCGCGGCTGAAATGCTTCGCCTCGACCGGCGAGCCGTGGAACCCGGACCCGTGGATGTGGCTGTTTGAGGTGGTGGGGGAAGGGAAACGGCCGATTATCAACTACTCCGGCGGCACCGAAATTTCGGGCGGGATCGTCTCCGGCAACCCCATTTTGCCGCTCAAACCGGCCGCCTTTTCCGCCGCCTGCCCCGGCATGGCCGCCGACGTAGTCGACGCGCAGGGCAACTCTGTCCGCAACCAGGTGGGCGAACTCGTCATTCGCGCGCCGTGGATTGGCATGACGCGCGGCTTCTGGCGCGACCCGGAGCGCTACCTGGCGACCTACTGGTCCCGGTTTGAAAACGTCTGGGTGCACGGCGACTGGGCCGCCATCGACGATGACGGCATGTGGTACATCCTGGGCCGCTCCGACGACACCATCAAGGTCGCCGGTAAGCGGCTGGGGCCGGCCGAGGTGGAGTCCATTCTGGTCAGCCATCCGGCCGTAACCGAGGCGGCGGCTATTGGCGCGCCCCACGAGATCAAAGGCAGCGAGGTCGTCTGCTTCTGCGTGCTGGCGCCCGGATACACTCCCTCGGACACCCTGCGCGCCGAATTACAGGCGCGCGTGGCGCAGGCGATGGGCAAGCCATTGCAGCCGCGCGAAATCTGGTTTGTGAGCGACATCCCCAAAACGCGCAACGCCAAGGTCATGCGGCGCATCATCCGCAGCGCCTACCTGGGCGAGGATCCGGGCGACATCTCCAGCCTGGTCAACCCCGGCGCGGTGGAGGAGGTGCGCCGCCCGCTGTAGCCGGCGTCCGCCTAGTCGGGGCTCCACCCGTTTTGATAGCTGTGCACGCGGGTTTTGAACGCCTCCGGGATAGGGAAGGCGTGGCCCGTGGCGTAATCGTACATCACCTGGACAGTTTTACCGCGCGCGACGAGACGGCCGTCTTCCCCCAAAATGCGGTAGACCATGTCAAAGCTCTTGTTGCCGAAGCGCGACAGCCCCGCGCCAATCGTGAGGTGCTCACTTAAGAGCGCCGGAGAATGGTACGAGCAGGCCGCTTCGACCAGGATCACCGGCAGGTCGAGCAGGCTTTCGCGCTCCAGGGGCGTGCCGGCCAGCAGGCGCGCCAGGTATTTCACGCGCGCGAACTCCAGGTAGCTGAAAAAGACGGCGTTATTGACGTGGCCCATGGCGTCGATGTCGCGGAAGGCGACTTCGATCATGGTTTCGTAGGGATAGTTGGTTGTGGTCATAGATTCCTTTTGCTTGGCTTCACTTCAAGACCGGCGACGCGCCCCGTTTACGGTTCGCGCGCCAGCACAACGGGCAGTTCCAGTTCACGGCCGTCGCGAATGAGCGTGAGCGTCACCGTATCGTCCACCTGCGTGTTCAGCGCCAGGTATTCGAGCAGGCGGTTCCAATCGCGGACGGGCGCGCCGTCAACCGCGGTCAAAATGTCGCCGCCCACCAGCATGCGCCGGTTGCGAATGATAACCTCCTGCTGCGCGCCGCGCACGCCGGCCTGCACCGCCGGCCCGTCGCGATACAGTTGCGCCACCAGAATACCCTGCTCCACCGGCAGTTGCAGCGCCTCGGCCAGGCCAGGCGTGATCGAGTAGCCCAGCAGCCCCAGCGACGGGTGCGGATACGTACCCTCCTCAATCAGCACCGGCACAATGCGCTGGACCGTGTCCACCGGCACGGCAAAGCCGATGCCTTCGGCGCCTTCGCGAATGGCGGTGTTGACGCCGATGACCTCGCCGCGCGAGTTGAGCAGCGGGCCGCCGGAGTTGCCGGGATTGATGGCCGCGTCGGTCTGGATGACGTTAAAGATGAAATTGTTGCTTTCGGTTTGCAACGGCCGTCCCAGCGCGCTAATCACTCCCGTGGTCAAGGTCTGCTCCAGCCCAAACGGATTGCCGATGGCAATGGCGCGCTGGCCGACGCGCAGCTCGGAGGCGTCGCCTAGCGGGAGCGGCTGGATGTCGGGCGGCAATTCGTCCACCGCCAACACGGCCAGGTCGTTGCGCGGATCCACGCCAATAACGCGCGCGGCCGTTTCGGTCTCGTCGGCAAAAATCACCGTGATGCTCTCCGCGTTCTCCACGACGTGGTAATTTGTGACAATGTGGCCGGCCTCATCCAGCACAAAGCCGGAACCGGTACCCTCGCTCGACAGCGGCCCAAAGAAGAAGCTCATCGTCACCACGCGCGTGGTGATGTGGACCACGGATGGGCCGGCGCGCTCGTAGAGGTTGATCACAAGCTGCTCGGCCACGTCCAGCAGCGCCAGGTCGGCCTCGGAGAGCGGGGTGGGCGTGGCGACAATGATGATGGGGGTGGCGGTGGGGAGCGGCGTCGGGGTGGGCGTTGGCGGCGCCAGCGCGGGCAGGGCGCAGCTTAAGGCCGGCAGCGCCAGCAGAGTTAGCATTAGCAGCATGAAGAACCGGTTTTTACGCATGACTTTATCCTGGACTGCGACGCGGGCAGTTCTTTTTAGCGCAGTGGACGTACCACAATGCCGCCGAAGCGGGCCTCGTCGGCGTAGCAGGGGACGCCGCGAATGAAGCAGGCGTGGCTCGCGCGCGTTTCGCCGGTCGCGACGACGCGCGCGCCAAAGCCCCCGCCCAGGCCGGTATTGAAGAAGGTGAGGGAACGGCCGTTTTCATCCACCGCCTCGGCCACGCAGACTTCACAGACGTAATCGGGATAGCGCGGGCTGGGCGGTACGCTTGCTCCGCACAGCGGGCACATTTGGGCAGCATCGCCGGGATCGGCGCCCGGCTGAAAAAAGGTGAGTGGCGACATCTTTTGGGTTACTCCGCCTGGCGCTAAAGCGACCAGGCTCAAAGCGGGTTTGCCAATTTGCCAATAATTAAAATGTACGGCAACTCTGCCTTTACTGTCAAGTAAAATCACCTGGGGTCCTCCATGCCCCTCCGTACCTTCCGCGCCCCGCGTCGTGTTCCCTCCCCAACATGGACTTTTGCGCTACAATCGGGCTCATGAGCACCATACGCGCGTTTATTGCGATTCATTTACCTGAGAACGTAAAGCAGGCGCTGGGGCAAGTGAGCGATCAGCTGGCGGCGCTGGCGCCGCCGGGCAGCGTGCGCTGGGTACGGCCGGAGTTGCTGCACCTGACGCTGCGCTTTTTGGGCGACACGGCCGTTACCCACCTCCCCCGCCTCGCCGCCGCCCTGGACCAGGCGACCGCGCGGCACGCGCCCTGCACGCTGCGGCTGGGCCGGGTGGGCTGCTTCCCCAACTGCCGCCGCCCGCGCGTAATCTGGGCCGGCCTGCAGGGCGATCTGGCGCAGGTTACCGCGCTCAAGCAGGCGCTGGACGGGGCGCTGGCGCCGTTGGGGTGGCCGACCGAGGATCGGCCGTTTGCGCCCCACCTGACGCTGGGGCGGGTGACGGACAGTCGCAAGGCGCAGGGGGCAGCGTGGGAGACGCGGGTGGAGGCATTAGAAGTACCGGTAACGGCCGTGCACCTGGTAGAAAGCCAGCTCACGCCGCGCGGCCCCATCTACACCGTGCGCCATACGAGCCGGTTAGCTGGCATAGCTTCTCCACAGCCTAAAGCCAATCGTTAAGCCAGCAAGGCGCGCAAAGAGACAAGCACCAGCATCGGTATGCCGGCCGTACCGCGGCGATAGGTAATTTACGTAAAATCACATTTATCTTGCTCAACATGTATCTTCTCAATGAACAGGGGAGAAACCGAGTTTTTTACCAAGTCATTGGTTTTAACCAGAGACGTTATGAAAAACTCGGTTTCTTGGCCCCGAATTATTGAGAGCTTACCTCAACATGCTGATCGAATGGCCAGGCGCGGCCCAGGTTGTGGCGCATTTTTTCCAGGTAGGCCTGCTCCAAATCGATGCCCGCATAGTTGGCCAGCTTGAGCGTGTAGGCCAGCAGGTCGGCCAGCTCGCCGCGCAGCGCGGCGCGGTGCTGCTCGATGGCCGCGCGTTGGGCTTCGGCGGGAGAACGGCCGTCGCGCTCCAGCCGCCTGCGCTCTCCCCAAATTTTAACCAGCTCGCCGGCCACCTCCCCCACCTCCTCCGTGAGCAAGATGTAGTTGAAAAACAGGTCCGGGTCAAAGCGCTTGCCGTCGTCCAGTTGGCGATGGAACTGCTGGAAAGCCGCCAGCCGCCCCTGCTGCAGCAGCCGCTCCTGCGCCTCGGTTGGGCGCGGGGCGGGTTCGCCCTGCCTGGAGAGCACCGCGCGAATCAGGTTGACGATGTGGAGTAAATCCTCTTCGCGCGCCAGGAAATCCAGCACGCTCACGTCCACCGTCAGCACCTGGATATCGGTCAGGTGACTCAACCAGTTGGCGTAGGCCGCCGCCAGTTGGCGGATGTACTCGGGATCCATGTCACGCTCGTAGGGGCGGTCGCGCAGCGCGATGCGGCGCATGACAACGTCGTGATCGGCCTTTAGAAAGACGATCAGGTCGGGCTTGGGGATTTTTTCGCTGAGGGCGGCGTGGACACGGCCGTACATGGCCAGCTCGTCATCCTTCAGATTCAGCCAGGCAAACAACTCATCCTTGGCAAAGGTGTAGTCGGAAATCAGCGCGCCTTTGCGCAGCGCGTCCGGCACGGCCTTATGCTGCTGGTGGTAGCGGCTGAGCAAAAAAAAGATTTGCGTCTGGAAGGCGTAGCGCGCCCGATCGCCATAAAAATCGGCCAGGAACGGATTTTCCTCAAACACTTCCAGCAAAACCGACGCCCCAAAATGGGGCTGCAGCAGGCGCGCCAGCGTCGTCTTACCCACGCCAATGACGCCTTCAATGGCAATGAATTTGTTGGTCATACGATTCCCAGAGAAGTACAGCTTTTGACAAAAGCTGAACTTTTGAATGCTTGCATCGAACTCATCCCAACATATACAGGACGATTCCGATGCCGGCGCCGAACTGCAAGCCGCCCAGCACGTCGGTAAGGTATTGGCGCGCCAGGGCCACGCGCGCCAGGGCCACACGCGCCAGGGCCACGATCACGGCCCACAGCAGCCAGGCGACGCCACGGCCCACAGCAGCGCCCACCCTTCCGGCTGCCGCCGCCACAGCAGCAGCGCGCACACCAGCAGCCAGAACAGGCTGTCGCCCGTGCGCGCCGCGAGCCAGGCCGCCGCCCGGTACGGCCGGCGCGCGCCCCACGCCGCCAACCGCTGCGAGAGCGCCGCGTCGTGGCCCAGCAGCCCGTCCAGCCAACGCGCCCGTTTCGCGCCGCCGAAAGCCATCAGCCTGGCGCGCCCAGGCGCGCGCGCAAATCGTCGCGCAGCAAGTCAACCTGGTGGGGCTTATCCGCATCCATCGCCAACTCGGCATACGGGCTAAGAATAATCGTGGTGGGGCGTTGGATGATGCGTCCGGCCGTTTTCTCCAGGTCGCTCAGGCTCAACTGGCGGAACAACAGCTTGAGCAGCGTCCCTAAGCCCACAATGCGCGCCAGTTGCCAGGCATGTTTGCGCGCGTTGGTCAGCGCGACCCACAATTCCCGATGCGCGTCGGCCAGGTCGGCGTGCGCGATCACCATGTCGCCCCCCGCGATGCGCACCCCTTTCAGCTTGACAAAGGTGCGGTTTGAGTGGGGAAAACGTGCTTCCATCGTCTCCTGGGTCACAAAATTGTAATAAACGCCCTTGTCGAACGGGGCGCACGTTTCCACAAATGCTTCCACGATGGCGCCGCTAATAGCCGGAATGTCGGCTGAGCAAATCAGCACCGGGACCCTGGCGGGCGTTGGTCCGTACAGGTAGTGCATACCGGCCAGCAGGTTGGGAACAATGCCGCCCTGGTCGGGTACATGTTCAACCGGGCGCTGAAAATGCATGCCCATGTCGTCGCCCAGCCCGATGACGACGATGCGCTCCACGTAATGGGAAGTTTGCAGGGCGTCGATGACGCGCTCGAGCATGGTACGGCCGTGCATGTCCAGCAGCACCTTGGATTTGCCCTGCGTATACGCGTACAGCGGGTCTTCCGGTCCGGGAATCCCCCCGGCGGTCACAATGCAGTCCATCACGCCTCCTGTTGCAGAAGTGGCGAGTGACGAGTAACGAGTGCTGAGTAACTCGCTGCTCAGCACGCATCACTCGTCACTCATCACTCTAAACTGTGTATGGTGGGTTTGAGTTTGAGTTCATCAAGCATGGCGCGCAGTTCGGCGTGGGTGAGCGGACGTCCTTGGCCGGCCACGGCCGTTAACGCCGCTTCCATCATGTTGGTGCCAAAGGAACGGCCGTGCAGCACCGGCGTCGTCGTCATCACGGCGCGCACGCCCCGCGCGCGGAACAGCGTCATATCCTGCGTCGTCGTCGTGTTGGTCACAATCACCTTGTCGCGCAAATCGTCCGGCATGTGGCGCTTGATATAGTGGCAGTCACCCGCAATCACCGTCGCCCAGGCGTACCACCGGGTGAACTTGGGCACGATCTCATTCTGCTTTTCGCCCGTGGGATAAAGCATGCTGATGGGCAGCCGCGCGACAAAGGGACCGAGCAGGGCGGCCAGCAGATGAAGCCGCGACAGCGAGCGCACGGGTATGGGAATGCCGATCGTGAACATCATATCGGCCGATCGTGAACATCAGATCGGCGCACACCACCTCGTAGCCCTGCTCAAAGAAGCTGAGCGTCATCCCGTAGCGGTCCACGCCCACGGGCAGCAGCACGCGCCCCGTCGCGTACGCGGGACCCAGTTCCGCCACCAACACCTGGGCTACCTGGCGCTCCAGCGTATTCTTGAGGCCGCCGCCGTCTACTACCGGCGTATGGCGCACGCCGCGCACCAGCTTGTGCGCGGCCGTAATCGGCAGCTTGCGCGGGCCCATCTCCACCCATAAATCGATGCCGCCCACGCCCAAAGCGTCGACCTGGCCATCCAGTTCGGTAAACAAGGCGGTCGCCCTGGCAATGTCCCCGTCGGTGCCGCGCCGCTCAATGGAGACTTTCTCTCCCAACAACTCAATCTCGACTTGCTTATCGCGCGCCGAGCTTCCCAGGCTGATACTGACTGCTCGCTTCATTGGACCCTCTTGGTCAGTGTGCAAGATTGCAAGTTTGCATGTGTGCAAGTTTGCAGGTGTGCAAGTGTGCAGGTGTGCAGGTGTGCAAGTTGGTGTGTATGGTTAGCCTGGGGTTTGGACCAGGCGACCTCCATTTTATCCCCTTTAGTCGTGGCGCAAAAGCGGCAAATATAGGGCGAAGGCGGGCGGGGGCGCGACGGCCGTCGTCACCGGCAGCCCCCTAACCGCCGCGCCATCCCCCGCGCTGCGCACGCCGTAGTCGGCGTTGGTGAGTACGGCCGTTTGCGTGACCACCGGCGCCTGCACGACCAATTCCACCTGCCAGGCGGCGCCGGAGGGCAAAACGGCCGTTTGCCAGATCACCGTCTCGCCCTGCAGCGTGAAGGGCGGGCTCGCCGAGAGCAGCGTCGCGCCGCCCGGCAGCGTGTCCGTCAGGACCACGCTGGTCAGCGGCGCGCTGGTCGTATTGGTGACGCTGAGCGTATACGTCAGCGGCGCGCCCGACTGGACCGTCGGCGCGGCCGCCTTGTGCAAACGGGGTCCCGCGGCGTTGAGCGCCTCCCGCACCGCCGCCCAGGCGTCAATGCGCCCCCAACCGTAGACGTGGTTGGGTACGGCCGTCGGACTGTCCCCGCCGCAGCCCTGGGCGCTGGTGCGCGGCACGGCCGTTTGCGCCATCAACTGCTCCAGCCCGTCCACGTCGCCCGCCAGCGCCGGCTGCGCGGCGATCAGCAAGGCCGTCAGCCCCGCCACGTGGGGCGCGGCCATGCTCGTGCCGCTGCTGACGGTGTAGCGCCCGCCCGGCGCGCTGGAGCGCACGCCCACGCCGGGCGCGGCGACGTCCGGCTTGGCCGGCGCGTGGGAACCCAACAGCACCGGGCCGCGGCTGCTGAAACTGGCCGCGTTGTCGGCGCCGTCGGTCGCGGCCACGGTGAACGAGGCCGCGTAAATCGCGGGCGGCGTGTTGATGGAGCTGCACGCCGGGCCGGCGTTCCCGGCCGCGTGCACGGTGACGACGCCCGCCGCGCGCACGGCCTCCACCACCGCTTGCAGCACGTCGGGGTCTGTGCAGCCCTCGTACGCCGGACAGGACCAGGAATTGTTGATGACGTGGGGCGCCTGCGCCGGGTTGCCGTCCGTGAACGGGTCGCCGCCGCGCGGATAGGGGGCAATGAACCATTCGTAGCATTCGGCGTAGCCGGCGGGCGTACCCCAGCCCTGCTCCATATTGCGGCAGCCGATCCAGCGCGCGCCGGGCGCCATGCCGACCTGGTTGGCGCCGCCGTCGCTGCCGACCATTGTGCCCATGGTGTGTGTGCCGTGGCCGTTGTCGTCGCAGGGCGCGGGGGCGTCGAAGCCGCACGGGTTGCCCGGCGCCGTGTTGGGGTGGTCGGCGTGAATGGCGTCGTGCCAGTGGTAGTCGTGCCCGGCCGTACCCGTGACGGCGTCCCAGCCGCGGTATTGCGCGCGCAGCGTGGGATGGGTCCAGTCGTAGCCGGTATCCTGCCCGCCGATGACGACGCCCTGCCCGGTGACGCCCGCGGCCCACGCCTGGGGCGCATTGACCAGCTCGATGTTCCAGGCGACGGCGGTGGCCGCATCGAGCGCCGCGGCGGCGTCCAGCGGCGGCGGCGCGTCCAGCCGCACGGCCGGGTTGGCGTGGATGCGCGCCACGTCGGGCCGCCGGGCAACGGCGGCCAGCGTGGCCGCGTCGCCGCGCGTCCAGAGCATGTTGCGCACCCAAAAGCGGCGGTAGGGAGCGCCGCGGCTCTCCAGCTCGGCGATGAGCGGCGGCTGGCTGTTTTGGGCGACGGCCGTCAGCGCCGCATAGACCGCCTGACCTTTGGCCAGCTTCGTCGGCGCCGCCGCGGCGGCGCGCAAATCGGCCTGCGCCGCCAGCACAATCAGGAACTCCGCCTCCGCCCCATCCGCCATGCTGTGCAGCACGTGCGGGTCCACTTTCTGCATCCAGGCGGCCTGGTCCGCGGCGCGCGCCGCGGCGACCGCGCCCCCCACGCCCAAACCAACCAGTAGCCACACCAGCCACCAACGCCCTATGCGCTGCTTCGTTTTCATGCTCATCAGCACCCTTATTTGAATTTGATCGTGTACGGCAGCAGCCAGAGGGTACGGCCGTTGAATTCATCCAGCCATTCCGCCGAAAGCCAGCGGTTGATTTCCTGCGGAAGCTCGAACGCCTGCGGTAGCGTGTAGGCATTGCTGCGGGGAAAGATGTTCACCACAGAAACTTCGTGGGCGTCGTCCGTGGGCAGCCCGGCCAGCTCGGCCGCCTGCCGCACCGCCTCTACAAAATCGCCGTGGCTGTCCACCAGCTTGTGTTCCAGCGCCTGCTGCCCCGTCCAGACCCGCCCCTCGCAGATCGGGTCCAGCGTCTCCGCCGGCAGGCCGCGGCCCCGCGCCACAAACGCCTTGAAGCGCTCATAATTTTCCACGATGCCGTCCCACAGCAGCGCGCGTTCCGCCTCCGTTAGCGGCTGCGCGTCGCTGTACAGCCCCGCGCGCTGCCCCTTTTGCAGCGTGACGCGGTTGACGCCGAGACGGCCGTACAGCTCGCTCGTGTGCAGCCGCAGCATAATCACGCCGATGGAGCCGGTAATCGTGCCGCGCTGGCTCATGATGTGGCGCGCGGGCGCGCTGACGTAATAGCCGCCGGAGGCGGCGCGGTTGCCCATGTAGGCCAGGACCGGCTTTTTATGGTTCAGCCGCTCAATCTCGCGCGCGATCAAATCGGAGGCCAGCGCGGAGCCGCCGCCGGAGTCGACGTGCAGAATGAGCGCGGCCATATTGTCCAGCGTCTCGACCTTACGCAGCAGGCGCGCCAGCGTCTGCTCGCCGGCCGTGACCGTGCCGAGCAAGGGCAAATCAAGGGGCGGTTGGCGGCTGGGCCCCATGGTGATTAGCCCTTCCAGGCTGATCACGCCGATGAAGCGGCGCGACCGGCGGCGCGGCTTTTCCAGCAGCAGCGCGTAGGCTTCGTTCCAAACGGCCAGCCTGGCCTTAGGGGGCGGCGCGGATGCGGAAACGGCCGTCGTCTCGGCAGGGGGCGCGGCGGCGGCGTTTGCGGCGGCGGCAGGCTCATCAGCGGCGGATTCACCGCCGGCGACGGGCGCGGCGAGCAGTTCGGCCAGTTGGTCTTCGTAGG